>Ga0265339_10003872_pt1 | contig 10389 bp, 8 predicted proteins | sample 4CB219metaG_FD_202085 | JGI IMG/M metagenome (GOLD analysis project Ga0265339, IMG submission 202085) | Rhizosphere microbial communities from Carex aquatilis grown in University of Washington, Seatle, WA, United States - 4-CB2-19 metaG | ecosystem: Host-associated > Plants > Roots > Rhizosphere...
CATCGCGATCATTCACGGCGGCAAAATCCTCGCCGAAGGCTCATTGGAGGAATTGCGCCAGCGCTCCGGCTTGCGCGATCTGGAGGACATCTTTGTCCAAATCGTCGAAGGCAAACCATGAACTTGCGCAACATCCGAATTGTCTACGCCAAGGAACTCCTCGACCTGCTTCGCGACAGGCGCACCATCATTTCAATGGTCGTCGTGCCGATCATTCTGATGCCCGCGATCATGATCTCGGTCGCCACGATTAGCGCACGGAGCGTCGGCCAGGCCCGCCAGGAAATCCCCAAGGTTATGGTCATCGGCGGCAAGGATTCCCCGGATACCCTCCATGGACTCGAATCCCTGAAAACCCTCCAACTCGTCCCCGCCTCCGCCGATTACACCAACCTGATTTCTGACAAGAAAATTCGCGCCGCCGTCGAGATCCCTTCCGGCTTCGAGCAGGACGTGCGCCTGGAGCGGCCGCCCAAAGTCCGCATCTACATTTACGAAGGCGAAATGAAGTCGATGTTCGCCGCCGAAGCCATTGAGCAGTTCTTCCGCAATCGCAAGGACGCGGTCGTCTCCAACCGTCTCGCCGCCGCGCGCCTGCCCACCTCCACGCTCAACCCCTTCGACATTTCCCGCGCCAACGTCGCTCCGCCGCAAAAAGTCAGCGGCAATATCGTCGGCATGATCCTCCCCTATCTTGTCATCATCATGTGCATGACAGGCTCCATTTATCCGTCCATTGATTTGACAGCCGGCGAAAAAGAGCGCGGCACGATCGAAACGCTCCTGACCAGCCCGGCCAACCGCACGCACCTGGTTTTGGGAAAATGCCTCATCGTCATGACGATGTCCCTCTTTACGGCGCTGGTTTCCCTCGCTTCCAACGGCGTCGCCATTTCCATCATGAACCGGACCCTGTTCGCTTCGAGCAAACACTCGCCGCTGATGTTTTCCGTCGAGCCGTCATCGCTCCTTGCGGTCGCCGTCCTGATGGTTCCGCTGGCGGTTTTCTTTGCCGCCCTGATGGTCGCCATTGGCCTTTATTCGCGCAGTTCAAAGGAAGCGCAATCCTATCTTCAGCCGATGCTGATCCTGACCGTCGTGCCGGCGATGGCGGCGGCCCTGCCGGGCGTCGAGCTGAACACCCGCTTCGCGTTGATTCCCGTCTTGAACGTCAGCCTCCTCAGCAAGGAAGTCCTCTCGGGCACCTACCATCTGCATTACATGGTCCTCGTCTTCGCGTCCATGTGCGTCTACGCCGCCATCGCCATCTTCGCGGCCGTCGCCGCCTTCAAGCGGGAAACGGTGCTGTTCCGAACGTAGCCGGCGTGGTAAGCTCAAGCGTGTTTCGACCCTGCATTGACCTGCACGAGGGCAAAGTCAAACAAATCGTCGGCGGCTCCTTGACCGGTGACGCCGCCGCGTTGCGCACGAATTTTGTCTCCGAGCGTCCGGCCCGCTGGTTCGCCGATCTTTACCGGCGCGACGGCTTGCGCGGCGGCCACGTCATCATGCTTGGGGTCGGCAACGAAGCTGCCGCGCGTGACGCCATGCAAGCCTACCCCGGCGGCTTGCAAGTCGGCGGCGGCATCAACGCTTCCAACGCGTCTGCCATTCTCGACGCCGGCGCCTCGCACGTGATCGTCACCTCCTGGGTTTTTCGTGAAGGCCAAATCGACCTGGAACGCCTTGGCGCGCTCATAAAAGCCGTCGGTAAAAATCGCCTGGTCCTCGACCTAAGCTGCCGCAAACGCGCCTCTGAATACTATGTTGTGACCGATCACTGGCAGAAATTCACGGAGCTGGCCATCAGCGAGTCGACGTTGAGACGTTTGGCCGAGTGGTGCGATGAATTTCTCGTGCATGCCGCGGACGTGGAAGGCCTCTGCCAGGGCGTCGACTTCGAGTTGGTGGAACGACTGGCCAACGGCGCCCCCATTCCGACGACCTACGCCGGCGGCGCCAGCTCCATTCGCGATCTCGAAGAAGTCACGCGCCTTGGGCAAGGCCGGATCGACCTGACAATCGGCTCCGCGCTCGATATTTTCGGCGGCAGCGGTGTCAAGTACGAAGACGCGGTGGCGTTCAACAGGCGCCAGTTCAGTCCCAATCCCACTCCTTGAACAAATTGGCGATCGGATAGCGGAAGCCGGGCAGCAAATGCTCGCCGTCAAGAAAACCGCCCGAACCAAGCAACTGCCGCTTTGTCAACGAATGGCAGACTTCCACCATTTCGGTTTCCGGGTCGACGATCCACGCGATCTGCGTCCCGCTCCCGAAAAAGTCCCGCAAACGCGCATCCATTTCGGCCCTCGTGTTCGATGGCGCCAGGATTTCCACGGCCAAATCCGGCGCGCCGGGAAAGAACTGCTTCTCAATCGGGCTGAAGTTCAATTCCTTCAAGCGCTCTTTGGGGACAAACGACACATCCGGAGCGCGGCAATTGCGGTTAAACATCCAAAAACCCGTGCTCGAATCCAGCACAGCGCCAAGCCGATGCTCTCGCGCATAAGTGCCAATCGCGGTTGACAACCGAACGGAAATCGTGCCGTGGAACCAGTTGTTTTTGGGGCTCACAACCAATTCACCGTCGACCAGTTCGTGAATGTAGCCATCCTCGGGCAGACTCATCAGGTCAGCCTCGCTCCAAATCTTTCGCCCGGCATCGGCGGTTGCGCTCACGCCGTCAAGATACGCCGCCGCGCGCCGGCAGCCAACAGAAAAGCCGCGATCATTTGACTCCCGGCCGATGCGTTTTGACAAACCGCTGCATGCGGCGCATGGCCTCCTCGATGCGGTCAAACGCGGTTGCGAAACAGCACCTCAAATAACCTTCGCCGCTCGGCCCAAACGCGCCGCCAGGAACGCATGCGACCTTCTCAGCCTCCAGCAGTTGCACGGCGAATTCCTTTGAGCTGAAGCCTGTGGAACGAATGCACGGGAAGGCGTAGAACGACCCGCGCGGCAGATGGCATGGCAGCCCCATTTCGTTGAACGCATTGACGATAAAATTGCGCCGGCGCCGGTATTGTTCGCGCATTTCGATCGTGTCCGGTTCGCCATACTGGATAGCCTCCAGCGCCGCTTCCTGGCTCACGATGCTCGCGCAAAGCATTGAATACTGGTGAATCTTCATCATCGCCTCGATGATCTCCGCCGGCCCGCAGGCGTACCCGATGCGAAAGCCCGTCATCGCGTAAGCCTTGGAAAATCCGTGCAAAAACACCGTGCGCTCCTTCATCCCGGGCAGCGACGCGATGCTCGTGTGGTCCCCTTCAAACGTCAGCTCCGAGTAAATCTCGTCAGTCACCACCACAAGGTTCCGCCGCCGCGCCAAGTCGGCGATCTTCTCCAGTTCCGACCGCTCCATCGTGCCGCCGGTCGGGTTGGTCGGAAAATTCAACACCAGCATTTTGCTCTTTGGCGTCAGCGCACGCTCGATTGCCTCGGCCTTCACCGAGAACCCGTCTTCCGCCCGGCAGGCCACCGCCACGGGTTTGCCGTACGCCATCGCAATTCCAGGCGAATAACTCACGTAGCACGGCTCGTGGTAAATCACTTCGTCGCCGGGATCGATCAACGCGCGAAACGCCAGGTCCATCGCCTCGCTCACCCCGACCGTGATCAGGATTTCGTTCTTCGCCTCGTAAGCGACGCCGAAATTCTTTTTGACGCTTAGAGCGACGGCTTCGCGCAATTTCAGAAGGCCCAGGTTGGCCGTGTAGGAGGTGCGGCCCTTTTCCAGCGCGTAAATGGCCGCTTCGCGAATATGCCAGGGCGTGACGAAATCCGGCTCGCCGACGCCCAGCGAAATCACGTCCTTCATGCCCTGGACAATGTCAAAAAAATCGCGAATTCCCGACCTGGGAATATCGCGCACCTGCCGCGCCACGAACTGTTCGGCTGCTGTCCGCATTCAATCATTGTGTTGATATGCCCGCCCCCGCGCAAGCCCTTCCCCCTTGGGGTCACATCTTGATATTTGACAAATCATCGCGGTTTTTCCCCTCATTTCTCCGCCGGTTTCCGCTCGCCGCCAACCGCGCGTCGGCACGCAAGGGTTGGGGCGAGGCGTTGGCGAGGCGGGGCGCCAAATGTCAAATATCAAGATGTGACCCCGGATTTGAACTGGGGCGGTGGGCCGCCGAATGTCAAATATCAAGATGTGACCCCAAAGGAGGATTTGTGCTGACGTTATGCGCCGATCAACGCATAATGGGCTGATGCATAGGATGGTTTGCGCCTTTTGGATTGGGTGCGTCTTCTCGATTTCCGCAGTGGCGCAAGTGGGCTTGACGCAGTTGACCGCCGCGCAGCGCTGGCAACGCCTCGAGTTTTCGGTCACGAGTGTTCCGGTGGCGGCGAATCCCTTTGATCCTGATGTCATTCGCATCGACGCCACGTTTACGATGCCTTCAGGCCGCGCGTTGACCGTGCCCGCGTTTTGGTATCAAGCGTATCAGCGAACGCTCTCGGGCGGTTATGAATATGACCCGCCCACCGGCGCGCCGGGATGGCGCCTGCGCTTTTTGCCAGTGGAAGCGGGCCCTTACACGGTCTCAGTAGCCGTGCGGACGAATGACCACCCCTACGGCTCGCCATTCCAGACGGGCTTCACAGTTCTTACCAACGCGGCGCCGGCGCGCTCTGGATACGTGGGTTTGGCGCCCGGCCATCAATATTTTCAGACGGGCGATGGCCAGGCACTGCGCCTGATCGGCGAGAACGTCGGCTGGTATGACACCGGCACGTATGATTACGACACCTGGTTTGCCAACATGACCAACGCCGGCGAGAATTACGCGCGCATCTGGATGTGCCCCTGGGCCTTTGGGATCGAAGATACGGCGACCTCCAGCGTCAATTATTCGCTCAACCCGGCGTGGCGCCTCGATTACGTGTTGCAGCTCGCCGAGCAAAAAGGAATCTACCTGCTACTCTGCCTGGATTTTCACGGTATGTTCGCCACGCAGCCCGATTCCTGGGGCGGCGATAATTATTGGCCGCAGAATCCGTATAACGCCAGCAATGGCGGCCCCTGCACGGTCGCGAACGATTTTTTCACCAGTAGCGCCGCGGCGAACCTCTACGAAAAGCGCCTGCGCTACCTCATCGCCCGTTACGGCTACAGCCAGAACTTGCTGGCATGGGAGCTTTTCAATGAGATCGACAATGATTACGACTATTTGAATGCGACGGATGTGGCGGCGTGGCATGGCAAGTTGGGCGGCTGGCTGCACACCAACGACGTCTTTGGCCACCTGGTCACCACCAGTCTGACCGGCAGCAGCGATCGCCCGGAAATCTGGAGCCTGCCGCAGCTTGATTTCGCCGCCTACCACTCCTACGGCGAACCCGCGCCCGCCATGAAGCTTTCCAGCGTCGCGCAGTCTTTCATGCAGCGTTACGGCAAGCCCGTGATGGTTGGGGAATTCGGCACCGACGCCGGCGGCTGGAATCGGACGAACGACCCTTATCTGCGCGGCTTTCGCCAGGGCATTTGGGGCGGCGCGCTCAGCGGTTCTGTCGGAACCGCGATGTCCTGGTGGTGGGAAAATATTGACGGCGAAAACGATTATCCTACGTACTCCGGCCTGGGCGCATTTCTCGCACACACCGGCTGGGCGCAAGGCGTGTGGACGAACGTTGTCTTTCAGACTTCCGGGACCGCGCCAACGACCATCGGCAATACGCTCCCGGGCGGGCAACCGGTGAACGTGCAATTGCCGTTGAACGGCGGCTGGGGAACGATCACCCCCGGCCAGTTGGCCGTGCCTGGGCCGGTCGCGGCAAACAACTCCGCGCAAGTCCTGGAGGCATTTTTCCACGGCTACTGGAAACCGACTATGAAGACGCCCTTTCATTTGAACGCATGGCTCACCAACAATGCCCGTATTGTCCTCCACCTGAACTCCGTTTCGGACGGCTCAGTGATGGCGGTGTTTGTCGATGGCAGTCAAGTGTTCAGCACGAATCTCGCCAACCTCGATGGAGGCTACAGCCTGGATGAAGAATACAATCTTGACGTGGCGGTCGCCCTTCCCAGCGGCAAACACTTCATTGACGTCACCAACCTTGGCAGCGACTGGTTTTATCTGGACTGGGTGCGCCTCGACAATGTCCTGCCTTCAGCTTATGCCAACAATTGGACTCCCTCGCCTGCCGCGATTGGGCTGCGCGGCGCCAATGAGTCGCTTCTTTATGTCGTCGCGCCCGGCGTCTCCTTTCCGGCGAATGCGACCACTGCCGCGCCGCCTCTCCAGCCCAACACCGCCGTCATCCTGACAAATTGGCCGGCCGGGAATTATTTCGCCGATTGGTATGATCCGTCCACGGGCGCGTTTCGCGGGCGCGCCACTGCGGCCGCCGCGCAAGGCGGGCTGACGCTGACGATGCCTGATTTCACCGAGGACCTTGCCGCCGTCGTCTACGCTCCGCCCAGGTTTAGCGCTCCAGCGTTCTCCGCGGCCAACGGGTTTCAATGGCTGTTCAACTCCGAGTCCGGCGGTCATTACGCGATTGAGAAATCGTCCAACCTCGCCAATTGGTCGCCTTATCTGAGCGTCACCAACGCCAGCGGGACAATAACGCTTATCGAACCCCCGGCGCCCACCAACCGCCAATCTTTTTTCCGGGCGCATAAAGTCAACTAAAACAACGCAAGGCGTTAAGTTCGCCTCATTTCTGCCGATAGGGGATTGTGACCGAATTCACCAAGCGCTTTTTTGTGGCCCCAACGGCGCCGCGTTTTCCTGGAAGGATGTCGCCGTTGGTGGCCGCAAACTCATAGCGGAGAATCTGCGAATCGCGGATGAGCGCCAACGCGCTCTTGGCCCTCATTCCTGTCCGGCGATGGCGCAAGGGTTTGCGATCCACATCCAGTCCACTTCGGTCCAAAACAGAACTGAGGCGCCGCCAAAACTTTCTTCTTCCAATTCCAAAACCAAGCCGTAGAGTCGCGGTGTTCTGCAAAAGGAATTGAACCCGGCGCGAGCCAACAAACCATGATCGCGACACAAATTCGACAAAAGGACGCTCTCTTTTATTTCGCCTCCTATCCATCGGACCGGCTGTTGACCAAGGTGCGCTTCATCAGCCGATTCTACGATGAACAAGGCGGCCAGATTCAGCCGCAGGAACTGCCGCCGGAGGACGACGTCGCGCAATTCATCTCGAAAATTGAACGCAGCGATAAGGCCTTCCAACGCGAATTGTCGCGCGCCAAGGTCCGGTCCATCCGCAACTTTTACGAAACGGCGATCAGCCAGCCGCCGATTCCGGGCACGGTGCTCCTGTTCACGCCGCAGAAACTTCGTTTTGACGCTTGGTCGGACGGCTCCGGGGTGGGCCGCCTGGAGGAACCGGGCGAGAGCTTTCTCATCATTGACGGCCAGCATCGCCTCGCGGCCCTGGAGTTTTATCAGCGCACGCATCCCGATGACGCCCGCAACATCAGCGTGCCGTGTGTGATTTTCGACGGGCGCAGCGAGGATTTCGCGACCGAGATGTTTGTCATCATCAATTCCACGCCGACGCGCATCAACAAGAGCCATCTGGTCGACCTTTATGAACGCGTTTCATGGGCCGAACCCGACCGCCGTTTCGCCGCGCACATCGCCGAAATGCTCTACAGCGAATCCGACAGCCCGCTGCGTTACCGGATCAACCGCCTCGGCGGCAGGAGCAAACAAGAGAAGTGGATTTTGCAGGCAGAGTTATTCAACGAAATCCATCGTTGGGTGAAGCAGGCCTGGTCGAAAATCGAGCCGCAAGGCGCTGATAAACGCGCCGCGGCGGGATACTACGCGATCGTGCGGGACTTCCTTAAGGCGGCGGCGCAGGTCTGGGGCAGCGCCTGGGGCGATTCGGATTACATGGTCACAAAGCCAGTGACGCTCAAAGCGATGTTGCGGGTCTGCGCCGATCTTAGCGCTGTTGACACTGAACCCGCCGAGAACCGCGTCGACCGATGGCGCGAAAAACTGGCGCCGTGGGCGGAGCAGACGCGCAACTTCCGCAACGAAGGGTTTTACGAACGGTTCCCGGCCAAAGGGCAGATCGAGCGCGTCGCGCGCCTGGAACGCGAATTGGCCAAGGTCGCCGGCATTGCGCCCGTCAAGTCGAAGTAATGTGCGGAGTCGTCGACGTCAGCGACCCCAGAATTCGGCGTCGCTTAGGGGCTGAACGCGCCCGCTCTCGACTTCCGACTCAGCGGCGTTGGACCTCAGCGATTTCTTCTGCTTCTGTCCAATCGTCGCCGATTGGCGGCATTGACCGTAAGAGCGATTGAGCAAGAGACACTCGCTCCCTTAGAGGTAAAGCAAGAGCCGCTTTCTCGATGTCGTCGTCGATAGCCAACATACAGTAACTTTAACGCTGAGCGTCCTGTGTTTGCAAGATGGACACGCGAGTCAGCGCCAGTCCGCGAGCAAAGCGGCCCGTCTCGAGATAAGATCGGACTTCGCGGACGACGCTTGGTTTCCAGAGCATCAAAGTATGACTGCCATGCACGACCAGAAAGTCCCTCATGCCTTGAAGCCGGGCGCTTTCGACGGAAACCGTGCCATCGCAAGGGCCGGAAAACAGGAACCAGCCGCACGGATTCAGCGTTCGATCTCCGGCAATCACGCCGACATCCATTTCGCGGACGCACAGGCATTGCGGCAGGTCGCGAATCGATGTCCCGAGGCTGCATCCGGCCGGCCCGAGGAACCGGCGTACCATCGAAGATCGGCGGCACCAATCGACGATTTCACTGCCGTGGTTGGGCGGCGCGATCATGACCACGCGCCCCAGGTTGGTGATCGAATGGGCGCAAAGGTATTGCCGCACGAGTATCGCTCCCATCGAATGCGCCACAAAATGAACCGTCTCGCCGGGCGGAACGCGTTCAATGGCGGGCGCCAAATAGCGCTCGGACAGTTCCGCAATGCTCGCGCGGCGTGAGGGGTAGGCGAGGTTGATCGTGTGATAACCCTGCCGGCGCAGATCCCATTCGATGCGCTTCATGTTGACCGTGTTTCCCATCAGCCCATGAATCAAAATGACTGTGGCCGGCGTAATCACGGCTTCTGCTCCATTCCCGATGCGCCGTCGAACAAAACGCGCTCCAGCTCCCGATGGTTGACTTTGCCTGTGCCAAGTTTGGGAATTTCGTGGACGCATTTGATTTCGCGCGGCACGTACAGGTTGCTCAGGCCTTTGGCGCGAATCGCCGCCCGGATTTCGTCGAGCTGCAGTTTTGGTTCATTTGACACGGCGACGAGCATTTCGCCGCGGTCGGCGTCGGGGCGCGCGAGCACCGCCGCCTGAAAACGCAAACCGTATTGCGGGAACGCCCCCGCGAGCGCTTCTTCCGCGGCTGTGAGGCTGACCATTTCGCCGCTGACTTTGGCAAATCGCTTCAGGCGACCGCTCAGGACCAGGTAGCCCTCGTCATCCATCCGTCCGACGTCGCCCGTGTCATACCAACCGTCCAGAGCGCGGAATTTCTCGTTCGCTTCTGGATTAAGGTAGCCGCGCATGATGTTCGGGCCGCGCACCCAAAGCCGGCCGCCCTCCGCGACGCCGTCGACCGGCTCGAAACGATATTCCATGCCGGGCATGAATCGGCCCGCCGAGCCGAAGCGCGGGTTCAGCGGCGTGTTGAGGGTAATTACCGGGCTGCACTCCGTCGCGCCATAGCCTTCCAACACGCGTTCGCCAAATTGGCGCGCCCACGCATTGGCCGTGGCCTCCTGCAGTTTCTCCGCGCCCGCGATAAGCATACGGAGACTTCGGAAATCGTACGGGTTGGCCTTGCGGGCGTAGCCGTTCAGGAATGTGTTTGTGCCGAAGAAAATCGTGCAATCCAGCTCGTAAATCAGCGTCGGAACCACCCGGTAATGCAACGGCGACGGATACAGGAAAACATACAGGCCGCGCGCCAGCGGCAGAAGCATTCCCATCAAGCCGAAACTGTGGAAAAGCGGCAGCGAGTTGAACAGGCGGTCCGCATCCGTCAAGTCGAGAACCGCGAGGACCTGGCGCATGTTGGCCATCAGGTTGCGATGGGTCAATTCGACGCCCTTGGGCGGGCCTTCGGAGCCGCTTGTAAATAAAACGACGGCGGTGTCTTCCGCCCCTGCGCGGCAAGCCGCCAAAGCGCGGCCGCACACGACGCGCAACAAAGCCCCCATCCGGGCCCTTGCGGAGATGGAGCCGCGGACGTCTTCAAGAAAAATGAATTCGATCCCTGCCTCCTTCATCGGTTGAACATCCAGGCGCGCCCGCTCCAGAAACACCCGCGACGTGATGATTTGCCTAAGACCCGCCAATCTGGCGCAGGCAAGCATCGTGGCGATGCCGGTCGAAAAATTCAGGATTGCCGGGATTTTGTTGACTGTCCACAGG
>Ga0265339_10003873_pt1 | contig 10385 bp, 7 predicted proteins | sample 4CB219metaG_FD_202085 | JGI IMG/M metagenome (GOLD analysis project Ga0265339, IMG submission 202085) | Rhizosphere microbial communities from Carex aquatilis grown in University of Washington, Seatle, WA, United States - 4-CB2-19 metaG | ecosystem: Host-associated > Plants > Roots > Rhizosphere...
CGCTTCGACCACCGGCGCCGCCCACGGGGCGAATTTCTCTTCGAGAGCGCCGGGAAAGAATCCGAGCGAGCGGCCGCACGGCACGTTGGGTCGAGTGAGAATGATCTTGCTCACCTGCCGGGCGCGAAACAGGTCGGCCGCATAGGTCGCCGCGATCCAGGTCTTGCCGGTTCCCGCCGGACCCAGCACGATGACCTGCGGGCTCGAACGCAGCGCGTCGAGATATTCGGCCTGGGTTGCGGTCAGCGGTCGGATCGGCGCTGGCGTCCGCTCGGCCCGATATTTGGCCTTGTACAGGGGGATGATCTCGGCGGTGTCCGTTTCGGCCGACCGGCCGTTACGACGCTTCTGCTTCTCGATGCGCTTGGTCACTGGCGGAGCCCCGTGCTTGAAGGGATGGGCGCGAAACAACGATCCGCGCGGGCGCCCAGGCGCGCGAAGCGGTCGAAAGCGGAATGACGGAATACGATCGGAGAGGATGGGGCGGAGGTCTGAACTCCGCAGCGTTCGGCGTCTGCGCGATCGCCCATCTAGGCTTGGTCTCCGGCCTCTCGGACCAGCCCAGCCTCGTTGATTCGTGCGACAGTTTGATTGCCGCCGAGACGATCTGGCGACCGCGAGAGCCTCGGGATTCAAATTGTCGTCAGTTGGTTAGCGAATGGTTAACGAAGCCGGGGAGGCCGGGAAGCGGGGTGCGGTCGGGCCGCGAGGGCAGGGAGCGCCGCATGCCCGGGCAGGCGCTGTCAGCGAGCGCCGCTTCGCCGTCACAAGGCCCCAAACGCGAAGAAGAGCCGGAAAGCCGAGGGGACGGGACCCTACGGCGATCGGCTCTTCCTCTGCCTTCGCGCGGGAGCTGTGGATCCCTCGCTATTGCGGACGCGACGCTATGCGCGACGATGCACAGCGTGAATTGCGCATCTTGTCGCAGGTGAATAGCGTGAAGCGTCCTTGACAGCCGTCGTAAGTCCTGCCGCACAGCGCCTCCAGATCAGAGTCGGACAAGGGCGTTTCTCGCTTGGCGGCAATTGGCGTTGCCGCGGTCGGCAAGCGGCGCCGTTCCTGATATGAGCGCTAGCCTCAGTCGCCTGCGCAACGGGAGCCGACGATGTCCGACGCCTTTCTGACCCATCTGCGTACGACGCTCGTCGAGATCGACGCCGCTGGGCTGCTGAAGCGCGAACGGCTGATCGCCGGGCCGCAGGGCGCGCGCATCAAGGTCGCCGAGAACGGCGCGACGCGCGAAGCGCTCAACCTGTGCGCCAACAATTATCTCGGCCTCGCCGACCACCCGGAGGTCATCGCCGCCGCCAAGGCGGCGCTCGACGCGTTCGGATTCGGCATGGCTTCGGTGCGCTTCATCTGCGGCGCGCAGACCTTGCACCGCGAACTCGAGCTGGCGATCGCCCGCCACCTCGGCAAGGACGACGCGATCCTGTTCGCCGCCTGTTTCGACGCCAACGGCGGCGTCTTCGAGCCGCTGCTCGGCGAGGCCGACGCAATCATTTCCGACGCGCTCAATCACGCTTCGATCATCGACGGCGTGCGGCTCAGCAAGGCGCGCCGCTATCGCTATGCGACGTCGGATATGAACGCCCTCGAGGATAGCTTGAAGCAGGCCGACGTCGACGGCGCGCGGTTCAAGCTGATCGCCACCGACGGCGTGTTCTCGATGGACGGCGCGATCGCCAAGCTGCCGGAAATCTGCGCGCTCGCCGAACGCTATGGCGCGCTGGTTCTGGTCGACGATTGCCACGCGACCGGCCACCTCGGCGAAAAGGGCCGCGGCACGCCGGCGCTGACCGGCGCGGGCGATCGCGTCGACATCGTCACCGGCACCTTCGGCAAGACGTTGGGCGGCGGCATGGGCGGCTTCGTCGCCGCGGCGCAGCCGATTGTCGATCTGCTGCGCCAGCGCGCGCGGCCTTATCTCTTCTCCAACAGCCTCGCGCCGTCGGTCGTCGCCGGTTCGCTGAAGGCGCTCGAAATCGCCATCGCCGCCGACGATCGCCGCGCTCGCCTGCAGGCGCATGCGCGTCGCTTCCGCGCCGGACTCGACAAGGCCGGCTTCACGCTGCTGCCGGGCGAGACGCCGATCATTCCGGTGATGCTCGGCGAAGCGCGGCTGGCGCAGCAGCTCGCGCAGGCGCTCGACGCACGCGGCGTCTATGTCGCAGGCTTCTTCTTTCCGGTCGTGCCGAAAGGCGCGGCGCGCATCCGCACCCAGATGTCGGCGGGATTAAGCGAGGCGGACGTCGACTTCGCCATCGCCGCCTTCGCCGACGCGGGGAAGACGGTTGGAATTTTGTGACGGCATTCGGCAGTCGGCAGTAGGCAGTAGGCTCATCCGCGACCCCACTGCCGAATGCCGACTATCCACCGCCCACTGCCCAACGGAGCCAATCGCATGAAAGCCCTGGTCAAGCAGAAGCCGGAGCCCGGGCTGTGGCTCGCCGACGTTCCTAAGCCCGAGATCGGCCGGGACGACGTGCTGGTCGAAGTGCACAAGACCGGCATCTGCGGCACCGACATCCATATCTTCAATTGGGATGAATGGGCCGAGAAGACGATCCCGACGCCGATGACGATCGGCCACGAATACGCCGGCGACATCGTCGCACTCGGCGCCAATGTGCGTGGGCTGCAGATCGGCCAGCGCGTCTCTGGCGAGGGTCATATCATCGGCATGCGGAGCCGTGCGGCGCGCGGCGGCCGCTACCATCTCGATCCCGAGACGCGCGGCATCGGCGTCAACATTCCCGGCGCCTTCGCCGAGTTCGTCCGCGTCCCGGCGTTCAACATCGTGCCGCTGCCCGAGGACGTCGACGACGAACTCGGCGCAATCCTCGATCCGCTGGGCAACGCCGTTCACACCGCGCTGTCGTTCGATCTGGTCGGCGAGGACGTGCTGGTTACCGGCGCCGGCCCGATTGGCATCATGGCGGCGGCGGTGGCGCGCCATGTCGGCGCGCGCCACGTCGTCATCACCGACGTCAATCCGCGCCGCCTGGCGCTCGCCGCGGAAGTGGCCGACGTCACCCCAGTCGACGTGTCGCGTCAGGATCTGCGCTCCGTGATGGGCGGGCTCAAGATGGCGGAGGGTTTTGACGTCGGACTCGAAATGAGCGGCGCGCCGGCCGCCTTCGATCAGCTCTTTGACTCGGTCGTCACCGGCGGGCGCATCGCGCTGCTCGGCCTGCCGTCCAAGCCGACCCTGGTCGACTGGAACAAGGTCATCTTCAAGCAGCTCACCATCAAGGGCATCTACGGGCGCGAGATGTTCGAGACCTGGCACAAGATGATCGCCATGCTGCAGAGCGGCCTCGACGTGCGCAAGGTCATCACCCACCGTCTGCCCGCCGCCGACTTCCTCGTCGGCTTCGAGACGATGCAGCGCGGCGAGTGCGGCAAGATCGTGCTCGACTGGTCGAGTGTCGGCGGCGCCGGCTGAGGGGGCGGAACGCGTGACGCCGATTTCTATTCGACCGCTGACCATCGACGACGCCGCGGCTGCGGCGAGCGTCATCTGCCAAGCCTTCGCCGCGCAGAGCCGGAAGACCGATCCGCCGCCCGGAGCGCTCGGCGAAACGATGGCGAGCGTCGCCGCCAAACTGGCCGAGGGCGGCGGCGCCGGCGCCGAAGCCGACGGTGCGTTGGTCGGCGTCGTGCTGTGGGCGGAGAAAGACGGCGGGCTCTATGTCGGCCGCGTCTCGGTGGCGCCGAGCTGGCGCGGACGGGGAGTCGGTGGCGCTCTGCTGGCGGCGAGCGAGGCGGAAGCGCGCCGGCGCGGCCTAAAGCGGATGACGTTGCGGGTGCGGTTGGCGCTCGAGGAAAACCAGCGGCTGTTCGCCGCCTTCGGCTTCGCGCCGGTCGGCCAGGGCGCCCATCCCGGCTATTTCGAGCCGACCTTTATGGTGATGGAGAAGCGGCTCGAGAGCGTCTGAGGCGGTGGGCGCACAGTGGCGCGGCCCTCCGTGGCCGCGCGCGGGTGCAGAGGCTCGCGCTACTGACACAGCGTCAGGCTGGGGCGAACAGTGGCGCGGCCCTCCGTGGCCGCGCGCGGGCGCAGAGGCCCGCGCTACTGGAGCGGCGTCAGTTCGGGTTTGAGCGCAGTTCGTCCGCCATCGCTTGCGGCCCGCGCGCGTCGAGCCCGGCGCTGCGCTTGGGCGGCAGGGGAACGTCGGTCGGGACCGGCTGCGCCGGCTCATACACCTTGATCTGCGGCGCCTGCGCGTCGTTTCCGCCGAGGCCGAAGAACGATTTGACCCCACTGCCGTTGAGGAAGCCAAACGGCGAGGCGCTGCTCGTATTGACCGCGGCTTGAACCGGGGCGGCAGCCGGCGGAACGCTGGCGGCGGCCGGCGCGGCCGCGGGGGCTGGAACGTCGGCGGCGGCGGCAACCTTCACCACCGGCGGCAAGGGTTTGCCGGAATTGTCGAGCGGAATCACGGTCGGCCCGGCGGCGAGCGCCTCCGGCGCGCTGGGGTCGAGGTCTTCCCGTCCGGCGAAGGCGGCGTTTTGGCCGCCGTCCTGGTAGACAATCCTGACCGGCTTGACGCCCTGGTCGACCAGCGCCGTCACCGCGGCCTGGTCGCTCGTCTCCTTCTCGGCGACCGCCGCCTCGACCTGATCGTCGCGCTGCAGATTGGCGGGGCAGGGGGCGCTGGCGTCGACCTCGCCGTCGGAATGCGCGCCGAAAACGTAGTGCTTGCCGCACACCAGCACTTCCGGCTCGGTCTTGGTCATCTCGAAATGGTCGGCGCCGTTCTTCAGTTCTTTCCAGAACGCGATGTTGGGGTCGAGCCGGTGCTTGGCGAGATTTTCCGCCGTCATCCGGAACGGCAGCGACTGCATCTGGATCGCCCGCTCGCCGCCGTTGAAGGCTTCGCGGGCGATCGCGTAAATCTCGCCGATCTGTGCGTCGGTCATCGAGAAACAGCCGGCCGACGAGCAGACGCCGTGGACCATGATGTCGCCGCCGGTGCGGCCCAGCGCGCGGTCGTAGGCGTTGGGATAACCGACGTTGAACGACAGATAGTAATGGGAGTTCGGGTTCATCTGGCCCGGCGCGATGGTGTAGAAACCCTCCGGCACCTGGTGGTCGCCCTCGCGCAGCTTCGGTCCCAGTTGGCCCGACCAGCGGCACATCGGAAAGGTCTTGAGCAGCGCGTACTGGCCGTCGCCCTTCTGTTTCCAGATTTCGAGCTCGGCTTCCTGCTTGTAGGTGCGGATCAAAACCGGCGCAGACGGCGTCGTGCCGATTTTGTCCATCAGCGCCAAGGTCTGGTTGGAAATAGGCTGCAACGACCGCCCGGAATTGGCTTCGAGCGCGTCCTCACATCCCGCCGCCAGGGCGCCCGCCGACACGGCGAGGCCGAGTGCGAACAACCGCGTCCGCCAATCGTACAATTTATCATTCCTCTCAGGCTGTTGCGGCTTACCCGATCGGATGCCGAAAGTCCATGGAGGCGATTAGGCTCGCGTAACCTTGCCAAGAGCTTAATCCGCCGTGGCGCGGCGTTTAGAGCTTGCGGCCCATGGCGAGAAACTTCTGCGCCCGCGCGTCGCGCACCGCCTCGCGCGACATGTTGCTGAGCTGATCGAGGGCGGCGGCGATGGCGCGCCCGGTCGCTTCGACGGCGGCTTCGGGGTCGCGATGGGCGCCGCCCACCGGCTCCGGCACGATGGCGTCGATGATGCCGAATCGTAGCAGATCCTGGGCGGTGATCTTCATGCTGGTGGCCGCGTCCTGGGCGCGCGACGAATCGCGCCAAAGGATTGAGGCGGCCGCCTCGGGCGAGGCGACGGTGTAGATCGAGTGCTCGAGCATCAGCACCTTGTTGCAGGCGGCGATCGCCAGCGCGCCGCCCGAGCCGCCTTCGCCGACCACCACCGCGACGTTCGGCGTCCCCAGCGACAGGCTGGCGTCGGTCGCGCGGGCGATCGCTTCAGCTTGGCCGCGCTCTTCGGCGTCGACGCCCGGCCACGCGCCGGCGGTGTCGACCAGCGAGACGACCGGCAGGTCGAAGCGGTCGGCGAGCTCCATCAGCCGCGCCGCCTTGCGGTAGCCCTCGGGCCGCGCCATGCCGAAGTTGTGCTTCAGCCGGCTCGCCGTGTCGTCGCCTTTCTCGTGGCCGATCAGGCAGATCGGCCGGCCGCGAAATCGTCCCAGGCCGCCGACGATCGCCGCGTCCTCGGCGAACTTGCGGTCGCCGGCGAGCGGCGTGAAGTCTTCGATCAAGCCTTTGACGTAATCATTGAAATGGGGCCGGCCCTGGACGCGCGCCACCTGGGTTTTCTGCCACGGGGTCAGCGCCGCGTAGAGCTCGGCGAGCGTCTTCGCCGCTTTCGCTTCGAGTCGGGCGATCTCTTCGTCGATCGCCGGGGAGTCGCCCTTGGACGTCAGGGCGCGCAACTCGTCGAGTCGCGCGTCGATGTCGGCGACCGGTGTTTCGAAGCTCAAGTAGGTACGCATCAGACCTTGCACGGGCGCCCCTTGGGCGGGGCGCGCGAAACTGGCGACAAGCGCCCGCGAAGTCAAGGCGGCGCGCCGGCCCGGAAAACGGGCGGCAAAGCGGAGAAGTGGCGCGCCCGGAGAGGCTTGAACTCCCAACCCTCGGTTTCGAAGACCGATACTCTATCCAGTTGAGCTACGGGCGCGAACGCAGGCGCAATAGCATGGCCGGGGTGCGGCTTGAAGCCTCGGCGCGGATTGATTGATTTACCATACGATTGGTCGCATAGTGCGCCGAGGGGTCGATTAGCGGCCCGCGGAGGCGTAGGGATCGGCGCCATGACCGACAAGGACGGTCCTTCGGGAGGGCGCCAAGCTGTGAGCGACAAAAAACGCCGACTACGCTCGACGCTGTGGTTCGACAATCCCGATAATCCGGGCATGACCGCGCTTTATATCGAGCGCTATCTCAATTTCGGCCTGACGCCGGGCGAACTGCGCTCGGGCAAGCCGATCATCGGCATCGCCCAGACCGGCTCCGATCTGGTGCCGTGCAACCGCCACCACCTCGATCTGGCCAAGCGGGTGCGCGACGGCATCATCGCGGCGGGCGGCATCCCCTTCGAGTTTCCGGTCCATCCGCTGCAGGAGACGGGCAAGCGGCCGACCGCGGCGCTGGACCGCAATCTCGCTTACCTCGGCATCGTCGAAGTCCTGATGGGCTATTTCATCGACGGCGTGGTCCTGACGACCGGCTGCGACAAGACGACGCCGGCCTGCTTGATGGCGGCGGCGACGGTCAACATCCCGGCGATCGTGCTGTCCGGCGGACCGATGAACAACGGCTGGCTGCACGGCGAGCGCACCGGTTCAGGCACCATCGTCTGGCAGGCGCGCGCCGAACTCGCCGAAGGCAAGATCGACTATGAGCAGTTCATGGAGATCGTCACCTCCTCGGCCCCGTCGATCGGCCATTGCAACACCATGGGCACCGCCTCGACGATGAACGCGCTCGCCGAGGCGCTGGGCATGAGCCTGCCCGGCTGCGCCGCCATTCCGGCGCCGCATCGCGAGCGCGGGCAGATCGCCTACGAGACGGGCCGGCGCATCGTCGACATGGTGTGGGAGGACCTGAAGCCGTCCGACATCCTCACCCGTCAGGCGTTCGAAAACGCCATCGTCGTCAACAGCGCGATCGGCGGCTCGACCAACGCGCCGATCCATCTCAACGCGATCGCCCGCCATATCGGCGTCAAGCTCGCCATCGACGATTGGGAGACGGTCGGCCATCGCGTGCCGCTGCTGGTCAATATGCAGCCGGCCGGCAAGTATCTCGGCGAGGAATTCCACCGCGCCGGAGGCGTGCCCGCCGTCGTCAACGAGCTGATGAAAGCGAAGCTCATTCACGAAGATGCGCTGACCGCCAACGGCAAGACCATCGGCGACAATTGCCGGAACCAAAAATCCGACGACGCGGACGTCATCTTCCCGATCGCCGCGCCGCTGAAGCCGGACGCCGGATTCATTGTCCTGCGCGGCAATTTGTTTGACGACGCGATCATGAAGACGAGCGTCATCGACGACGCTTTCCGTAGTCGCTATCTCGCCAATCCCGGCGATCTCGATGCGTTCGAGGGACGGGCGATCGTCTTCGACGGGCCGGAAGACTACCACGCCCGCATCGACGATCCGGCCCTGGCGATCGACGAGCATTGCATTCTGATCATCCGCGGCGCGGGGCCGATCGGCTATCCCGGCGGCGCGGAAGTGGTGAACATGCAGCCGCCGGCGGACTTGATCCGCAAGGGCGTCGCCGCCTTGCCGTGCATCGGCGACGGGCGCCAGTCCGGCACTTCGGGCTCGCCGTCGATCCTCAACGCTTCGCCCGAGGCGGCGGCGGGCGGCGGCTTGGCGCTGCTGCGCACCGGCGATCGCGTTCGCATCGACCTCAAGAAGCGCAGCGCCAACATCCTGATCACCGACGAGGAGCTCGCGACGCGCCGCGTCGAATTGGCCAAGCGCGGCTACGACTTCCCCGCCAGCCAAACGCCGTGGCAGCAGATCCAGCGCGAGATGGTCGCCCAGTTCGACCAGGGCATGGTGCTCAAGCCGGCGGTGCAATATCAGCGCCTCGCCCAGACGGCGGGAACGCCGCGCGACAATCACTGAGTCGAGACGACGAAGGCGCTAGCCGCCAAGCGGCAAATCGGGAGGGCGGGGATGGAGAGGTTCGGCGCGGGCGTGTTGGCCGACCAGCCAATCGGCCCGCCAGTCGATCCGCGTCCGGCGAAGCGGCCGGAGCGCACGAACTTGGCCGGACGGCATGTGACGCTGGTTCCGCTCGACGCGGAGGCGCACGCCGACGCGTTGTTTCCGCTAGCCAACGGCGGCGAACGCGACCGCGTCTGGACCTATCTCGGCGACGGCCCTTACGCCGATCCGCAAGCCTTCAACGCGAGCATCGCCGCCAAGGCCAAGTCCGAGGACCCGCTGTTCTTCGCGGTGATCGACAACGCCAGCGGCAGTCCGGTCGGCTACCAGACGCTGATGCGGATCGACGCCGCCAATCGCGTCATCGAGATCGGCAACGTGCTTTACACGCCGGCGATGCAGCGCACGATCGGCGCGACCGAGGCGCAATATCTCTTCGCCGCCTATGTGTTCGATACGCTCGGCTATCGCCGCTACGAGTGGAAGTGCAACGACCTCAACGCGCCGTCGAAGCGCGCGGCGGTTCGCCTCGGCTTCGCCTTCGAGGGGGTGTTTCGCCAACATCTGATCATCAAGGGCCGCAATCGCGACACCGCATGGTTCTCGATGCTCGATTCCGAATGGCCGCTTCGCCGCGCCGCGTTCGAGCGCTGGCTCGCGCCGGCCAATTTCGATGAGGCCGGTCGCCAGAAGGTTTCCCTGGCAAGCCTCAACAGCGCCTTCGGCGCATAGCCGCTCACGCCACCAATGCGTTCGTTGGACGAAGCCCTCATGGTGAGGAGCAGGCGTGAGCCTGCGTCTCGAACCACGAGGGCGTCGCGCGCCGCTTTTCGGCCAACGCTCCGCGGCGCGGCCTACAGTCGACGAAACGCTGGTTTGCAGCGCGGCGACTGTTGAATCCATGCGCGTTACTTTTCGTTAGGGTGAATTGTTAGGGTTAAGTCTACATTAAGGTCTGCGTGAGATTTTCCCTTGCGATGAACAGCGCGGAGCCGCGTGGCGCGCGTCGAAGCAAGGGGATTCGTTATGGCCAAGTACAAGGCCCTGATTATCGCGGGCGGCGCGTTGTTCGCCCTCGCCCGCTCCGCTGGCGCCGCGGACCTGCTGCCGCCGCCGCCCGCCCTCGAGCCTCCGCCGCCGGCGGAGATGGCGTTCAACGGTTGGTATCTGCGCGGCGACGTCGGACTCGGCGCCAGCGCCAATACGCCTGATGTCAAGCAATGGCCGGACCCGATCGCGGCTGCTCCGACTTACTATGACGCAACGGCGACTCAACGCTCCTACAATTCCTCGCTGTCGGCCGCTGGATCCTTCGATGTTGGCGTCGGGTACCAATTCAACAACTGGTTCCGCGCCGACGTCACGGGCGAATATATCGGCGGATCACGCTTTCAGTCGACGTACGTGATCAACGATCCCGGCAACGCGGGCAAAGGCTCGGTATGCGGCCCGGCGGGCACGGCCGCTTGTCCCACCCAATACGCGGACTTCTATCACGGCGACTTCTCGTCGGTCGTCGCGCTGATCAATGGTTACGCTGATCTCGGCACCTGGTCTGGCCTCACCCCCTACGTGGGCGCTGGCGTCGGGTTTGCCCGGAACACACTGTCCGGTCTCAGCACGGTGTCGGTGAACACTCCAGATGGCGTCGGCACCACACCTGGCGGCGGCTTCGCCGCGGATCATTCGCAGTGGAATTTCGCCTGGGCGCTGATGGCTGGCC
>Ga0265339_10003875_pt1 | contig 10385 bp, 15 predicted proteins | sample 4CB219metaG_FD_202085 | JGI IMG/M metagenome (GOLD analysis project Ga0265339, IMG submission 202085) | Rhizosphere microbial communities from Carex aquatilis grown in University of Washington, Seatle, WA, United States - 4-CB2-19 metaG | ecosystem: Host-associated > Plants > Roots >...
GATTGCGCTGCGTGTCCACTTGCCGTCTGTCGCCTCCCAGATTCCCGATTCGGCAACGTCAAAACGGTATGAATATCGGCCCTCGGGCGTCACATCGAGAGAGGTCGTCAGTTTGTCTAACATGCCGGTCTCTCCCGAGGCGCTGCGCCAGTGACCTACAAGCGGCCCTATACCCCTGTCCGGCGACCCAGAAGGTCGACCCATCAGGACCGCGTCCATGTTTTGCGCAGTCAAGCCAATCGCGCTGTCCCCGACCTGACCACCCATTTGCGTGGCAAAACTCGTTGCTTGGTCAGAATTATAGATCGCGAGAGACAAGGCCGTTTGCTGATGTGTGTAGTCCGATGTGAAGACAAGCTTCGAACCGTCCGCCGTGACGGCGCCGCCATCGGCACCGGACCAGTTGAACTTGTATTGGCCAAGATCTGCTACTTCCAGATTGCCGCTCAACCCCTGTCTCTCGATTGTCGATCTTACAAACGCTGAAATCGCGAATGATCCGAAAAGATTGGGCGTGTCCGGGTCAAGAACCATCTTCTCCGCGGTCCATCGGCCAACAAAACTTGGCGGCGTCGACGGTCTCAGTACCCAATAACCCAGACCAACAAGCAACGCACTCCCTGCGATGCCCGCGCCGATGATACCACGCCGGTCCAGAACACCGGCGTTGCGTGCTATGGCCGAAGCTGCGGGCGGCGGCACGTCATCCAGGATGTGTCGGATCACCTCAGCTAAATATGTCAGATGCTGCTCAAGTGGCGGCGTAATGGCATCTAGCCAATGCGGTGTCGAAAGAAAGTATTCTAGCGACTTGGCTGGCAACACGTTCTCGATGCGAAAGGGGACGATTGGAAGCCCCGCATTCGCGCCCCGTTCGACTTCACGCTTTATTTGCTGGGAAAGGTTGGCGTTAGCGGAGAATACGAGGACAAGTGCCCGCGAACCGTGAATGGCATCGACGATGGTCTCGCCCCAGTCGCTGCCGGGTAGGATATCACGCGGCGCGATCCAGCACCGGATGCCTTGGGCTTCCAGCGCGGCGCAGGCCGCATCTGCGGTCGGCTTGTCTTTTGATGAGTAGGAAATGAAGACGTCGTGTGCCATGCCTCCCCTACCTTGAATAACAAAGAGGCGCCCCTGAACTTTAGAAAGAAATCAGTCCGGCGGCCACTCGGCCGTACGCCCGCGTTGGGTCGAAAGCGGGGAGCGGTTCGCTTTCGTATCCGAGTTCAGTAGCAATAGTACTGGTACCAGCAATATCCCCAACCGTTGCAGTAGTACTGATAGTAGCAGACGGCTTGGGTGGCACTCACATTCTTGGTCTCGACGTCAATTGCGGCTGTGAGCGACGCATCCGTTCCTGCGGCATAGCCTTTTGCGAGCTTCAGCAGCGCAAGGGGATCGTACGTCTCAGGTTTTGCGCCCTTCGTCAATTTGACGGGCGCTTGCTTGGCCACGTTCGCCTTAAGCCCATCGATGATACGAGCCGCGGTTAAAAGGCTGTACGGGTCTTTGTTGTCAATTCCGTATTGAGCCAACATCGCTGCCAAAGACGCCTTCGCAGGGCCATCACCTGAAGGCATCGCACTACTCGCTCCGTTAACTGGAGAGATCGCCGCCAAGGACATCATTGCGGCAGCGGTCGCTGAAATCAAAAACCTGCGTTGAGTCATGGAAATGGTTCCTTTCAATCTCTCTGCATTCTCGAACGGGTATACATGATCGTTCCTGTCGGTCGAAAAGCTGAGCACGACTTATGTGATTAGTGAAAACCTATTGCCTCAGAGAGATCGCATCAGGGGTTCAAGTTCCAGACGAAGACCGGGCTCCCGTCTGAGCGAATTGTCGTGAAGTCCTGCGGTTCGCCTTCCGGACAAGTCGTTTCATCGGAGCCGGTATAGAAATCGTACGGACCGGGATATTCCACACACTGCTTGATGTCGCTTCCCCAATAATGATTTGGGTCGTTTTTCACTTCGGCGCGGACGTAGATTGTTCTGTTGGTAGTAGTAAGGACATCGCTACAGTCACCAGAAGCGACAGTGAACCAACCTTTGTTGCGCCAATCGCTTCCGCCCACGGGAATGTAACTTACCGCCACCATCGTCGGTTGATCGGTGCGATTGCACGCTCGGACAGTGATCGTGTTACCGCCGTTGCCGCCTCCGCTTTGGCTCATGTTTTCAGCAAGTTTCAAATCGCTACTTGGACCGGAAACCGAAGCGCTGAGCGCGGCTGCCGCAAGCAATAAAAGAGCCATGTAGTCTCCCCCCCGTCGTTCCCGTCTACGATAGCGGGTCTTAGTCTTCCTGTCTTGCTCGACGAGCACAATCAGTTTGAATGATCTTGTTCGCGCCCGCTCGAGCCTTCCGACTTAGATGATGAGCAGTCACTCCCGTTCGGATCCGCACACCGGCAACTTCTAAAGCTTCAAGCGCAGCCCAAATTCCGTTGTGTTCTCAACGTAGTATCCTTCCCTGTCCAAACAGCAGCTCGTTTCTCGGATCGGTCCGTGCGAATTGAAGCAGCTAACTTGGTCGATTGATTGCTTCGACCAATTCTGTGAGAACGCAATTTCCAAAATTCTTCTCAGAACGGGCTGTGAGAGGCCTTTGCTCTCACTTTCCCTGATTCTGCGGCTTCAATGCCGTGAGCATACGGGAGCGAATGCTTCCGTATTCGTCGATCACATCAGTGATTTTCCACAAACCTGAAATCGGTACCAGCACATACGTCCACGGTTTTTGGCCCTTGTCCGATCCGTTTACTACGGCCTCATACCGCAGGGGCGTCTTCAATTTGTCGGACACAATGAAGAAAGTCTGATGATCGTAATCTTGACAGCTACAAAATATATCGCCGTCAAAGGGGGTGTCGCCACCGTCTTCACCCAGCTTGCCCACTCGGGAAATGATTTTCGTAAATGAAGGATCGCAGAATTGAGGGCATGCATCGAAGTTCCCAGTGTCCGTTTTTCCTGCCTTTGTGTAGCCCGCCAACACGGCTTTTGCTGTCGCTCTGGGAGCATCGATATCGGCACCGATGGCTGGAGCCATCAGTGTAGTCAGCGCTAGAACGAAAGAGAGCGACGCAACTGAGCGCGAGTGGGACATGCCATCTTTTTCCTTTGATTGGGCGGCGTGGCGCCCGCCTACCAGCAGAAACGGTGATGGTGGCGCCACCCGCAGCCATGGTGGCGGTACCAATGATGGCGTCCGCAATCATGGTAGTAGCAATAATTGTATGCCCGAGCGTATCCATTGACCCAGATCGCTTCCGCGCCCGTCATCGAAACGACAAAGAAGACGCCGCTCAGAGTGATGGCCGCCAACAAACGCTTTAGCTTCATGAAAAGCCCCCCAGCCTGTTCCGGAGTAGTGTGAAGCGTTTGGCGTGAGACCGCCAGCTTTGTTTTCGACGCTCGCATCGTAGCCGCCCGCGCACACAGGCATCGGCGCGCATCATGTCAGCGTCTTGTTGCCCTCGTCTGGCACCTATATCGTGGCCAGGACGCGGCTAGAACTCTTCGCTGTCGGACTGGAAACAGTTCGAAGCTCGGGCTCCGCTCCGACAAGGGGGATTTTATGAAGTTCATTGGTTCGCCGTTACTGGCTCTACTCGCGGGCGTCACAATCGCGGTGGTTACCGTAAGCACTGCGTCCGCAGCCGATTTTTCCGGGACATGGAGTGCCAGCGCCGTTTTTGAACAGAACGGGCAGATCGCCTACACCACCACGCCCGTCTGCACCTTCCAGCAGTTCGGAAGCCGGATCAGTGGAACGTGCAAGGGGCCAAATGCCCTCGGCCCTGCAGTCGGAACCACGGATGGCTCGACAATCTCCTGGCGTTGGACCGCAACTGCGAACGCGACAGGCAGGACGGGTGTTTCCTCATGGAAGGGAACGCTCGACAGCGACGGAGTTATCCGCGGTCATATGTCGGGGGCAGCAAATCCCGGCCTGATGGCGCCCTTCACGGCCCAACGACAATAGCGGCTTCTCGAGCAGAGCACTTGGCGCCGGGTCTCTTTGACCAATGCCGTATCCATGAAGCGGTCACAACAATCACAATCATGGCCATGTTGCTGGTCGAAACCACGCACGCCTATCGGGCGCATTGGCCTGACGTCAAATTGACTATGTCGGGTCGAGTAACTGATTGTATCGGTTGGCCAGCCGCTTTCATACGGCTCTGGCGATTCAGTTGTTCAAAGAGGTTGGCCGAACGATTTAGCGCTGGTCGACGAGCCGTGTGACTGGCATCGAGGGAAAGGGCTGCGACCGTGAGCAAGAACACGAAAACACTGATCGTCGTTGCGGTCGCGGGATGGGGACTTCTCGCGCTGTTTTATGGATTTGGCGTCGCGGTGGCTTTCGAACGCGGCAGTGGTCAGGTATCCGAGCTTGTAGTGCCTGGAATCCCACTGTCAGCTTTATTCTTGGCAGTCGGATTTCCGATCCTTCTGTCACGGATCGGTTGGCAGCGATTCGCGTTTGCAGTCGCGATGTTCTTCGTAGTCGCGCTGCTTCCAGCCCTGGGCCTTACGCTCGCCTTGATGCCAACTTAGACCGCCGCGAAGACGGGGGTAGCGTCCAAATTTGAATAGCGCGCGGGGGCGACTTGCGCGAAGCACCCAGAAACTGACCCCGACGCAGCCATGCTCTGAGAGAGACAAAGCCAATGTCTACATCCGCTCCGTTCCTCCGCCGTCGCTTGCGACGATTTAAGAACGCATAAGGCCTCGATTTCACCGAAGCCGCGATCTACAAGGTTACCAATGTCCGCTTTGGGTCGAACGCGGATGTCTCGCGCGACTCGTCTCTCGATTCAAGAGAGCGGCGTTGGGAGACCAGCCAAAGCACACCTGCTGGGTCGAGCGATCGTTGGCGCTGGCGAGATTCGCCCTGACACGTTCGCCTAGTGGCTGCCTTCGCGTCGACGTTCAATATCGAGCGCGTAATCCTCAAGATCTTCGGCTGCGAAGATCAACTGCTCAGCGTACCCAGGCATTTCGGCAACGCGAGCCTTTTCGCGCAGCTCTAGAGCCTTTTTCCGCATTCGATCGGGGTGGTCACTGTCGAACTTGTCGGACATTTGTCTATTCCAATCCGAGCAACTCTTATATCTTGGCGCGGAATCGACAATGCTGCGTTGATGTGAGTCAACAAATGCAGACCGCCTTTTCGGTTCTGCGGCGGAGTGGCTTGCAAGTCGAAGCACCTACTTAGGTCGGGTTGGCCAGCTTGCGCAGCACGAGCTGGCGTTCCAACAGGTCGGACAGCTAACGTACGATCGCCAGTTCGCGCGGAAAATCGCAATGCCAAACGTCAGAGCGCTACGCATAGCATGGTCGTTTCTTCTCGGCGTCACGGTCATAGAAGCTGGTGCGCTCGCCTGGATGGTCGCGCCGGCCGTCGGTCATCCCGAACGCCTTCAGCGATATTTTCTCTCGCCCGGCGCTGGCGCGCTCGCCTGGATTATCTCGGCCTCAACCGCAGCCCTCTATGCCGCCTACGCCGCGCGACGTAGTCCACTGATCGGCGAGATGATCTTTTCTGTTTCCAAATGGTCGCCCTATTTGGGTCTGCGCACTGTTGCGGTGGTGGAAGCATTTGTAACTGGCGTGTTCGAAGAGGTGTTCTTTCGCCGGTTTGTCATGGATGCGGCACTGCACCAAGGAATGGGCGCGGCAATTCAGATTTTGGCAAGCGCGGTCATCTTTGGAATAGCGCATGGATTTTGGGGCTTTTTTGCCGGTAACTTCAGGGCTGGCGCGGCGGCGAGCCTGGCCACAGGCGTGTTGGGCGGATTGCTTGGCGTTGTGTACGTCGTCGGCGGGCGAAGCCTCTTGCCCTGCATGACGGCTCACATTGCTATCAACCTGCTCTTGGAACCTTGGCTCATCCTGGCATCTGCGTCGGGCAGTTGGGGACGTCGCACTTAAGAGGCGAATGTGCCTATTTGATCGGGCAAGAGCCGGTCACGGACCGATCCCTCTGGTGGTCCGTCTTTGGTCGAAAGTGGACGTTCGTACGCGTCGAGACCATCGTCGAAATGACGCTTTTGTTCCAGACGCTCGACCTGGGAAGTTGATCCATTTCAACGATCGTGACCGCCCGGTCGTCTACAGTAACGGGCGCGAGGTTTCCGATGGCTCAGATCAAGTTTCACTCAATGGCCGACAGTGCCTACTTATGGACGGCAATGCATGTTGCTGCCGAGAAGGGAGTTTCCTACGAATTTGTGCCCCTTGAATATCGATCGGCTGAACATCTGAAACTTCACCCCTTTGGCAAGATGCCGGTCCTCCAGCATGGTGAGCGCTTTTTGTACGAGACGGCGGCGATCGCGCACTATATCGACAAGGCCTTTGACGGTCCGCCCTTACAGCCGGCCGACGCACTCGAACAAGCCCTGGTCGTCCGTTGGATCAGCGTCGTCAATTCCTACGTTTTTCCGATCATGAACCGGTTTATGAAGGAGCGATTGGTCAAGCAGGCCTGGGGTTTCGAAGCTGACCAGGCCTTCATTGATTCCGCGGCTGGCCCATTGGCACTCCAAGTAGGCCTGATCGATGAGGCGACGAGTAAGTCGGACTATCTCGTGGGCAATGCGCTGACGCTCGCAGACAGCTTCCTGCTGCCACAGCTTCTGTTCTTCGCGATCACTCCAGAAGGAACGGCGCTTCTAGACAAAGCGGCGGGCGCAAAGGCCTGGCTGGCGCGCATGTGTGAGCGCCAGAGTTTTCTAAACAGCCCAATGCGGCAAGTATTCGACAACATGTCGAAGATTAAGCTGGACACCAACTAACAACGCCCTGCCCCAGACGGCCCCGCTTTCGAGCGCGTGCAAGTTTGGACGGGGCGCCGCCGCTGCACCCGTTACGTCTTGGCGAATCTCGGCATTGGGTCGAAAGCGGACATTCGGTTTGGGCAGGTGGGATCGTTGGTCGCAAGTGTCCGCAATGGGTGGAAAGCGGTCATTCAATTGGGAAGACACGGCCGCTGAGGCAGAAGGTCCGCTATGGATAGAAATCGGACATTCAGAAGGATTTCGGTAGTGGTATCGGCGACTAACCCGGATGGATCAGAAAGTGACGATAGAATTTCTCGGCGGTTGGCCGTGTCGTTGACGTCTCAAGGTAATGACCAAGTTTCTTGTCGAAGTGTTCGATGTGGTTTAGCAGCCAGCTGTTCAGAAACTCGACCATGTTAAATCCGCTGGTTCTGTGCCGCGCAATATCTTCTGTCAGGTCGTCCAATCCGCGAAGAAGCTTTCTGTGGATTTCGGAATGCTCAAAGATGGCGGGATAGGCCACTTCTTGCATTAAATTTTCTTCGCTCAGAAAGTGGAACTGGGTGTAGGTCTTCAATTCCAGAATGATGCTTCTGATCGCAATCTCTGTGTGGTCGTTCTTCAGAGCGAAGTCCATTTTTCTGCAAAGCAAAAAGAGCATGCGATGCTCTGTATCAATCAACAGACTGTCGACAGAATAGATCTTCTCCCAGTGCACAAAGACCATGTCATGGCCCCCGACTCGGTCCCCGGAAGACGGTGCCTCCGATGCAGTCTCCAATGCAAGGCAAGGGCGGCGATGCCGAACAGCACGCTTCCGTACCGATCGCGACTTTGCGCCAATGCGGCCAAATCAAGGTTCTTAGGGGGAATGTCAGTCGCCAGTAGCGATTAGACGCCGACGCAAACCATTCGGCTTGCGATGCTCGCGTTGTCCGTACACTAAATCCTCGCAGTCAGACGTGGGCCGCATTCGCGTGAACGCGCCTCTTTCGCGAGGACCTCATTGTGCCAGGAACAGCCGGAGCTTTGGCCCGTTCTCTGTCGAGACTGCGCTCAAGCTCAAATGCTTGCTTTTCGAGTTCGTCCGCAGCGTGACGCATCAGTTCTGCGTAGCCCGGCAGTTCAGCTTCGCGCGCATCTTGATATAGGTGAAGCGCCACCAAATGAATTTCGCGAACTTTGTCCATTTCCTATCTCCCGAAAGGAGCCGCCGTGCCGCGCTGTAATTTCGCTCGACACGGCGGGAGGCCCACCAGAACTAAATCTAAAGTGTCACAACGGCCCTTGCTTCGTAATTGTGAATTCTACGGACGGCAACAATTGCCCAGCGCGCTGAAGGCCAAAAAACGGCCCGAAGCAACAGAAACCTCAGGGCGTAACTACGTACGTATTCGGGCGAGCATGGAACCGTCGGAGTGTTTAAGCTGGCCAGCGAGGATCAGATGCCGCTAAGCGCATCGTGCGGCCCAGATAGCAAGAATTTGGAAATGGCTGACAAGTTAAGATGGTGCGCATGGTGCTGCGGTCGGCAGCCCGAAAAAAGCGCAACCAGAGTCGAGCATTTCAATGACTGCTTCGTCCATGACGAGTTGGGATTCCTCTGCCGCTCCGGTACATCGACTCGTATATTGCAGCCGTATCCATCTTTCGGCTGGTGAGCAGGCATCGGACGTCGTGCTCGACATCCTGAAAGTCGCCTCGCTGCGGAACAGGCAAGGCAAGATTACCGGCGCGCTTCTTGTTTGCGGCGGCTGGTTTCTTCAAGTGCTTGAAGGTCCGCTCGCTGCGGTCAACGAAACATATCGGCGGATCTACAATGATCGACGGCACCACACGCTACGTGTCATCGCGGGGCCGTCAGTCGCTAAGCGCCTATTTCCAGAATGGAGCATGTGTGGACGGGAACTTTCCGCCACAGACAAATCGATTGTCGATGTTCTGGAAGGAAAACGGCATTTTGACGCCAGTCTTCTCACCGAACAGGCGGCATTGCGGGTGTTTGGCGTCATTCGCGACCTACAAACGCGTGACAGGCAGTCGGCCAGTCAGTAGCCGAATAAGCTCGTCACCAGGAAAGTCAGGCTTGTCGGTCGGAGTCGGGCGAAGGTCCGCATCGGGTCGAAAGCCGACATTCAATGATGTAGGTGTTGAGTAGTCTGGGCAAGAAACGCAAGGATCAGGCGGTTCACGGTATCAGCCTGAGCGATCGTCAGATCATGCCCGGCGCCCCCAATTACAACGGTCTCGATCTGGGGTGCGACTCGGTTGAGCCGCGCGACGGCGTCCGTCGCCGAGTTCAGCTTCTCGTTCTCACCGACCAAGTAGAGCGTGGGGATCGCGATACTCGCCAACTCAGCATCGCTGAGAATGTCGGGACGAACGGGTTGGTGACGTTTGAAGTGTGTCAGCCCGATAAATGCGTCGTCGACCATCAAGTCGACCAACTGCCGCTGATCACCTCCCCTAGAGACGGAATCGTCCGACAACCAATAAACAAAACGCTTGGTGAACGTCCGGAGAGGAATCAGACACAGTAAGGCCCGCGCGATAAATTCGAGCCGCAATGGCAGAACGGTAAACACGGGGGCGAGGAGAACCAGCTTCTGCAGGCGCTCCTGGCGGCGCAAGGCGTACCGACTGGCAATCCAGCCGCCGTAGGAGATTCCGCACAAATTAAGTGTGTGAAGTCCCAAAGCCGCGAAAAGATCGTCGAGCCAGCGCACGAGATCGGCTTCGGTGCGCATCGGGCGTCGCCAAATGCTCCGACCAAAGTCGTAGATGTTGTCAACTGCGTAGACGCGGAAGCTGTGAGCGAGTTCAGCGATGTTCGGCTGCCACATCAAAGAAGTCGAATTGACTCCCGGCAACAGCACAAGCGGCGGCGCAGATGCAGGCCCACTGATTCGGACAAAGGTTTGACCGTCCGCGGTTGCAATCAGCCTGCATTCCGACGGTACGGGCCAGTCTCCGGCACGCCTGTCGTAGTGAGCGAGGTATGCGTCGCGAGCCTGCAACGAACGAAACGGGTGAAAGTTCGATAGTGAATTCATAGATGTCGCAATAGCCCGGGAGGCACTGACTACGGCGATAGTAACTAAACTGGCCGAGACTTGCACGGCGCGACCCTGCCCGTGGATCGCGAGTGTGTTGCTGTACCGGCGGAGCTGCGAGGGTTGCTCAACTAGGACACTAGTTGAATGCCCGCAATGGGTCGAAAGCCGTCATTCAAAGCGGCTGCAAGGTGTGCCAACCTAACTCTGCTAACCAGTCGAGCGACGCTAGGCTTCGCTTTTTTGTTCGCAGCTGCATCACGGCTAGTCGGGGACGAGACCCATTTTCGGACGAATGTCGATTCTCAGGGGCCTGGTCTCGCTGGCTCCGCTTTCTTTCACGTTCACGACTCCCTGTATCGCGGCGGCGCCGAACCCAATTGAGATCATCGTTGTTACCGGGAGGGTTAGCGCCGATGTGCGCACGATAGAGGGAAGCAATATCGACGCCGCGACGACGTTCACGGTGGCCGACAGTCTGGAACGAAATGTTCCTTCGGCGATGCTCTCGGATACCGAGGGAAACCTGTTTCAACC
>Ga0265339_10003876_pt1 | contig 10385 bp, 7 predicted proteins | sample 4CB219metaG_FD_202085 | JGI IMG/M metagenome (GOLD analysis project Ga0265339, IMG submission 202085) | Rhizosphere microbial communities from Carex aquatilis grown in University of Washington, Seatle, WA, United States - 4-CB2-19 metaG | ecosystem: Host-associated > Plants > Roots > Rhizosphere...
CAACCCGTTTGCACCACGCACACATGGTGAGCCACTTCTCCGTGCGCGGGAAATCGGGGTCGAGTAAATCCACCCGGGGCCGCGCCTCCTCGCGCAACAGCGCACTGCGAAACTCCAGCGCCCCCGCGGCCAGACTCACAATGGACATTTCCATGAACCGCCGACATTCCGGTCCGTCGCAGCGAAACGGCACGGCAATCGTCCCGCCCGTCGCGCGCACCTTCTTCATGAAAATCCCGTAGAATTCCTGGGTCGCCTTTTCGGAAATATAACCCCATAGCGAAGTGCCGATGACGGATTCCGCGGTCAACGACGGCGCGCCATTCCCCCGGGCAAAAACCATCCAGCTTTCGTCCACAAAAGTAATCTCGTCGTCCGCATCCACGCGGCAAATGAACTCGTCCATTCGTTACCTCAATACATACCTTGGACTCGGTTCTGACCTGGCGCAACCGCCAAGGCGCGAAGTACGCCAAGCTGGAAACGAATTCTTGAAACCGCGAAGCACGCCCAACAAGCGAACATCTGAAAAGAAAGGTTTCTTGCGTGTTTGGTATATTTCGCGGTTAAACCTCGGCGTCTCGGTGGTTGGAACCCTGGCATCCCGGCGGCTGATTCGACCATTAAATCCGGTTGAAATGGCGTTTTTTTGGCGCGCCGATTGCTGAACAAACCCTCGTCGCGGAGACTTATGAATGGCAAAAAGTAGTCATTTGCCCATGAGCCGCTCCCAAAACCGAAACCAAAAAGAAAAAACGGGCCACCAGCCCATAAAACTTTATGAGCATAAACAGCAAACAGGAAGACAGCAATTATGTATCCGTCGGGTCCTGGATGGGCATGTTATTTGTCACGGCCATCCCGGTCATTGGCCTGCTGATGGTTCTTGTCTGGGCATTTTCCGGTGAGAACCAGTCGCGCAAGAATTATTACCGGGCCATCCTTTCCTGGATCCTGATTCTGGTGCTGCTGGTGGTGGCGGCGGGGGTGGCGATTCAATATCTGGGCGCCACGCCGGCCGTTCAAAAGTTCATTCAAGATCACCAGAACCTTCTCCATAACCAATGACCGTCGGCGGCCACCAATCACCGCCGCCTGGAAGACGAATTTAAGCCACAGATGGGCGCAGATGAAACGCAGATAAATAACGTCTGTAAAAATCTGTGTTCACCTGTGGCAAAAGAAACCTTGGCGGTCTTTGCGTCCTGGCGGTTAACCCCTGTCCGTTCGTCCAAGTCACTTGAGACACCGGACCGCCGTCGATTATTTTTTAGAAATCGAACGTTATTCTGTTTTCCATCCATTGTTACTGCCGGACTTTTGTGGCATATTGAAACACCTTGGAGCTGATCAATCCCCGGGGAGGAAAGTAAATACCATGAAAACCAGTTGTAAAACCGTCACGGGAATTTTTGTCGCCATGCTGCTCGGCGTTTTCCACACCGCGTTCGCCCAGCAGACCCTGACCGTCAGCCCCGCCATCACCAGCAACACCTACACCGGCGTCATCACCCTGAACATCACCGGCCTGACCAACGGGGAACAGGTCGCCATCCAGGAGTTCATGGACCTGAACGCCAACGGTTCCGTTGATCCCGGCGAGCCCATGATGGATGCCGGTAAAATCACGGACAACGATCCTTCCACAGCCATCATTGGCGGCGTCACCAACATCAACATCCCGATTGACAGCAATTCCGCCACCGGCGCCATCACGACCACGCTGAATTTCGCGCCGCCACTCGTGCTCGAGAATTTTGTCGGGCAACACCTCTTCAAGCTGGTCAGTCCGACCGGACGTTTCGCGCCCGTGACCGCCACGCTGGGGGTGACCAACGCCGTCACCGCCCAAACCTTGAGCGGCACCGTTTACAGCAACGGCATCACCCCGCTCCCCAATGCCGTCGTCGTGGTGCAGCCGGCCGACGGCAGCGGTTACACCGCCGCGGCCGTGGCCGACAACAGCGGACATTACAGCCTCAACGTCAATCCGGGCGCCTACCAGGTGATGGCAGCGTTGCCCGGCTATTTCATGGACACCTCCGTCGCGCCACAGGTGACGCTGACCAACGGCATGTCCGCCACCAACAATCTCTCCCTGTCCAACGGCACGGTCTTCATTTCGGGTAATTTTTATGACGCCGGGAACAGCAACGGCGTCGGCGGCGCGATGATTGAATTGGAATCCGGCAATCTCTTTGCCATCAATTTCACCGATACCAATGGCAATTATTCCGCCGCCGTTTCACCGGACTTTTGGAAAATCAAACCGACCAAGGAACGCCTGCCCCGCCACGGCTACGTCATTCTTCAACCGAGCCTTCAGGAGGATGCCACTGCCGGCAACGTGTCCAATGCCAACGTCGCCCTCTACAAGGGCAACGCCCTCTTCTACGGCCGCATCACCGACAGTTTCAGCTCGCCCTTTGCCAACATCCAATTCGCCGGCAACGACACAAACAGCGTGTACACCGCCAAAGGCTACAGCGACGCCAATGGTGATTACGCCGTTGCGGTTTTGGGCGACACCAATCTCCTCGACACCACCAATTTCTGGAGCAGCAGTCCGGTCACGGAGGCCAACACGACGCTCGCCGGCTACATCCTGAATAGTTTCGCCGACACGAACATCAATGCCGGCCAGGCCATTCAGCAAAATTATACGGCCCAGCCCGCCACCGCCTCCATTTCCGGTCGCGTCGTGGACAATCTCGGCAACCCGGTCACAGGCGTCTCGCTCTATGCCACCACGCTCATCGGCGGCATTACCTACCAGTCATTGCTTGGGCAGACGGATAATTCCGGAAATTACACCCTGGGCGTGACTTCCGGCGCGTGGCAAATGTATTTCAGCTACGGTGGCGGCAACGATCTGCCCGGCCTTGGCCTGGTGGATTATTTTGCACCGTACAACGTGTCCCTCCCGCCCATCAACACGGTGCGGAACATCACGGTTTATCAAAATGGCACGCCGGTGCTCGGCCAGGCCCAGCGCGTTTCGCCCGGCCAGTTTGGTTTCAACATCTACGGCGGCATCAACGTGAACTACACCGTGCAGGTCTCCACCAACCTGGCCACCACCAACTGGTCCACGCTCTACTCGCTCCAGTTGACCAACAGCCCGCTCTTCCTGACGGACCCAAATGCCACCAACCGCGCGCGCTTTTATCGCCTGTTGAAAAATTAACCCGGCCGCAAGTAACGGGTGATACGAAAACCAATCCGGGTGGGGCGAACCGCTCATCTTCACTTATCAGCGCTGATAAGCGTGGATTAGCGGTTAAGTGGCTGAAAAGTCTTTTGCTTTTCGCACTCCGATCCAAATCAACGTGCAAATCTCAACCGGCTATTCGGAATCCACTCGGCGGTTCCGGTCTGGGCAGGGTCACGTACATTGCCCAAGCCTTCTCCAGATCCCCGCCTTGCAGTGCCTGAAGTGCGTCGGTCTTGACCTTTTCCCCTCCCGTTGGAGGATGATATTGGGTCCATTGTTCGAGCAGGTATTTGTAATCAATCGCCGTGACGCGGAGTTTGCCTGCCAAACCGGTGGCATCCGCTGGCGCCTGATTGGTGCAACCCCGCAGCAGGCAGTCAATCACCACCACCGGAACATCCAACTGGCCGGCCAGGGTTTCCTTTTCCGGCGTGGTCAGTTGGTCCAACCGGCTGACATCAATCTTCTGCTTGCCGCCAACGTCCAGCGTGGTCCCGTTCACCACGGTTATGGCCGGTGCGGTGCAACCGGATGCGAACACTTGATAACTGGGTTGCCGCCGCCCTTCCGCCGCCAGCAACACCGGGGATGCCGGTTCGGCTTTCGCGGACGGGCTGCCATTGTCCGGAGGCTGGAGCGTTTGGCCATCGCTCCCGAGAATCATACCCTGGGTTAAAGTCACCAAGGCGGCCAGGCTGATGCGAATCAGCGACCACCTTGAACACATTGGTTTCGATTGCCAGCGCCGTGCTGCGCGGACCGGACCTTCCCCGGGCGGGATTTTTTCGGTTTTCATTGTATGGTAACAGTAGGTTGGAAACCATGGCGGCGCCTATGGGGTGTTCACCTTATGTAAGTTTTTCATGAATTCAGCCCACGCCTCAACCGCCCAGGCGCCAGACGCGCGGAACAGATTTAAACGCAGAGGCGCAAAGGCGCAAAGAAATAAATATGAAAGAACTTTGCGTGCTGCGGTTAATCCCGCCTTGGCCTTGATCTGGGCGTGCCGCTTTTTGAGCAGGTTGAGTGTTGAGCGTTGAATGTTGAATGTTGAATGTTCCGGCCACAGATGGACTCAGATGAAACGCAGATAAAAACATCTGTGACAATCTGTGCCCATCTGTGGCTGAAAAGTCTTTTGCCTTTTCGCGGTGAACTGTCTTTGCGCTCGCCCTGTCCGCCGAAGCCTGCGACGCAGGCGGGTGCGCCCTCCAACGCCGGCTTTTCGATCTGGACAAAATGTTTCCTTGAATCGAATTTGAAACCGATAAAAAATCACCGGACCACTATGAAGCCCAAATTCCTGTTGAGCCTGATGCTCCTTTGCTTTGCGGCCAGCCGTTCCATGGCGGACGACATCACCACGCTTGACGGGCAAAAATATCCGGGCGTCCGGGAAGTGTCCCCGAAGCTCAAGGGCCTCTTCTTTGTGACCGGCGACGGGGCGTCAATGAAGGGCGTGACCGTCGCCTATACCAATTTGTCGCAGGCGACGAAGGACCAGTATCATTGCGACCCTTACGAACTGGCGATGGCCTTCGCGCGGCAAAACCAGATCGTCTATTTGAACAGGAATCTTGCGTTCTCGCTCGACAACCTTGAAGCCGCCAAGAAAAAGGCCCGCGATGAAAAGAAGCCGCTGGGGTTTATCATGGAATGGGACGACTTCTTTGTTCCGGCGTATCCGGTGGGGGATTACAGCCAGAATGCCATGGCCCACTTCTACGATGTCTTTCACGACAACCTGGTGCTCGTGTTTGTGCGGCATGAAAGTGAACTCGGCAAGGTTCCCCCCGCGGTGAGTCAAGGCTTCAGCGGCCCTGACGAAGGTGGTTACGCCCCGAGCATGGCGGTGGTCACGGCGGATTGTTCCCACTACATTTGCGAGATTCCCTACAGCAAAAAAGACTTCACCGGTCGCGAGCAGATTTTCCGGCAGAAAATAGGGGTGATAAAACAATTACTATCGGCAAAAGGGGGCAATTAAACTTGGCGTGCGCTTTAGTGAAGCGTGGCGGCATCGGTTGAAAGTTGAGCCTTGAATGCCTGCTCGCGATTTAAAATCAATTCGTTAAAGAATTATCAGGTTCGATTGACTCGTCTGCGGAAGCAGAAGCATTGCCGCCAGCAATTTGCCGACGCAGCCATTCTTCATAGTCCTGAACCTGATTCAAATCTTCAATGGAAAGCGAAACGCCAGACGAAGAATGAGCAACGCAATTTCGCTTTTGATTAAGCTCCTCCATCCATTGCGTACCTTTATCTTTGCCGACACCCTTCTTCCCATATGCAAATATTTCTGAAAACAATTCCCAATTGTCGGTGACAATCTTTCGGTAATGGATGAGGTCAAAGTATTTTTCCTTCCCGCCCCGCTTCCCATCGTCCTCCTCGAATCGCTTTGTTACTTCAAGTCGGACCTGTTTGGGCACGCCCTCCATCCACCAATCTGAATCTTCCTCACCAAATTCTTCCTTCAAATCTGATATTATTTGTTTCTGCAAAGTCATTTCAATGCGGTCAATGATTTCTTTTGCTTTGCTGTTGGTTTGTGCTTTTTCTTTTTCCAGAAACTCATCTAGACCGTCTGGGTTGAAGTCTAGGTATGTTTCCCTGATGGCTTTTTCACCGTGTCGCACACGAGTGCCGACACCTTGCGCGCCACGAAGGTCGCGAAACTTTTTCCGTTCGTCTTCCGACAAAGAGCCAAGATATGCTGCCAATGCCTCGCCGTATTTCTTTACGAACTCAAACAAGTCGCCAGCGTCACGATCAATAAGTTTTTTGCCCTGTTTTTCGAGATGTTGAAAAACGCTCTTTAAGACACCGACCCCCGCTCCGACACCGTCGTTCATGGCGAGGCCAGGAGAAGAAGAGGATGGCAATAATGAATTGGACGTGTATGTGAAATCCCTGCAAGGCGAAAAGACAAACGACTGGGCGGCGAGCATCGGGCGATTTCTTGCTGGCAACCTGTCTGAGAGCAATTTCCTCAGCCAGGCCACCACGACCGCCAAGCGTCCGAGCGCGATAATCAGTCAGGTTTGCGAATCCTTTTACTATGCGGGAATGAAACACAAACTCGCCGGCGACAAACAACAAGCCATTGATTTATTCCAAAAATGCTTGAACACAGGAAATGACAACAACTTTGGATACCTGAGCGCCCGGGTTGAAATGAACACAAATAATATTAGCAGTGCAGCCGACGCGTTTCTTCCACAACCAAACCTGACTGGCGCGATGCCTGACGATCAGATTCTCCAAACCTTGGGACTTAATTCGGCCACACTCACGACTCACGTTACTCAGGGCAAGGACGGCCATTCTACTGCATATTCGGCAGACAACGACCAAGTGACCATTACGCGGTCGGCGGTAACCGGGGTTGTAGTAGTCCGGTCACGACCCCAAGGAACACAAACGTGGAATTTACAATAAAAAGAAACTGGCAATGAGAAATAAACATCATATTTCTCTGCACCTTGGCGTCTTGGCGGTTCAATCTTCACCTTAAATCCGGGCAGCCACTGCTTTGGCCATGTTGGCTGCGTTCGGAGGAAACTTGGCATCCAGCATCTTTTTAAACGCGCTCATTTCCGTTGCTGACATCTGGCAACGATCCGACGACCCGCATGGCGATGTAAACGCCGTCGATTTCCGTCGCCTTCCTTCGCGTTCATCGCGCGAAACATTCCTTCATCGGCGAAAATCTGTGTGAATCTGTGGCTGAAACCTTGGCGGTTAAATCCGCGACGCCGGATTATGGCTGCACGTTGGCCGTGGTGTCTGGAGAAATGCGGAAGACGACCTGAGGCATCGCCAATTTCGTTGGGATCGAGGGCCGTGATGCCGGCTCCGGCAATCGAACATTGAGGCCACCGTGGCGGTAACCGGCGGACATGAGTATTTTTTGGAGAAAGGCGGGCACGCTGCTGGATTGGAGCATACGTTGATGGAGGTTGAGGTTGTTCTTCAGTCCCGAGCTCTTGACGAGACAGGATTCCGCCAAAAGCAGGCGTCGCGCCGGAGACGCTGCCTGGGTAGTGGAGAAAGTAGATGCTTTGCTCATAGGAATCATTATTACTCCACGGATGGGAAAAGCTATGGGGTAAAACCCTACCTTGGTTTCCTCGCCCAGGCTGGGCGCTTAAAGCGGGTCGGTGATTGAGATTGACGCACCCCAATAATCGCCAGGGCAGGATGGCTGGAGACGAGGTGACGAGTCTGGATCCGCAACCGGGACCAGCCGCCTCACGCCGGTTCCGAACGGAACTGTCACCACCGCGGATCCCGCCATGCGGGACTTATCACCCGCGAACTGGAAGTCCTTGCGGACGGCCATATCACCCATCCCGATACATATGGGTAAAACACCCCATTGTGGTTCAAGCAACAGAGCGGGTATAATTGTTGTTCAAAAAATGCGGGCGCGAGCATGACCGAACGGATTGCCTGGCCTCAATGGCAGCAAACAATGAAGGGGAATATTTGAAATGAAAAAATTTATTCAGATGTTTGGGGAATATGTCAGATTCATTCCGACCGGGGAGATCCTCAAACTGAGAAGCTACGATCGACAAAGCCAAACGCTTGAAATTGAATTTCCGAATGGCGGTTCCACCCTAGCCCGCCCGCATGAGATTGACCGGATTACACAAGATGAGGAGTCAGAAATTCGTCGCTCGGAAAAATAAATTTAATCAGGACGCCCGCGCAACACCTTCGTTCCTTTCGTTTGCTTCTGTGAGTCGTTTAAAATCCGCCGGCAGTTCCAAGTCTTGCGTGACGCCGGATTATCGTTCCACGTCGAACGCGGCCTTTGGCGTCTGCCATGAACGCCAACGGTGTTCGCATCATTCAGCCCAGGGTTGGTCCGAGTGGACTGGCGAGGAACTACCCTGGGTTCTCGTCCAAACCAAATATGCAACCCTGACAGGGTTGTATCGGTTTTCCACAAATACCCGGCGTAGTCCGATTGCATCGGCCAACACCGGGCTGAATGATTCAATCCCTTTGGGATTGTTCGTCGCCCAAACTGATCCGTCTTCGCGAGGCTACGCCGTGACAGGCCTGGCTGGAGCCGGGCCATCCGGCCAGTGATTACCACACAAATGGAGCGAGCCGGTATGGAGTGCGCCCGCAGTATTCGCGGTAGCCGGGCAAATCGCGCTGCAGAACCTTTTCTTCGTTGAGCAGTCGCAAAATAATAATCGGCGCAATGAGCGCGGCCATGGGCAGCGCCACAAATGAACCCAGCGCCAGCGGAATCCAAAGCCAGATGAGGAGCGACACTGAATACATTGGATGTCGCACGAAGCGGTAAGGGCCGTGGTCCGCCACGGTCTGGCCAGCTACAATTTGAATGATGCTGGCGGCAAACCGGTTGGCATTGAAAACGGGAATGAACAGGCAATAACATCCGGCATAGCCGAGCAGGGCCAGCACCGTCAGCCACCACGGCACCGGCGTCAGGTAAGTTTGCGACCAGCCCAAGCGGTGATCCAAACCGCATAATACATAAGCAATGACGGAAACAATTTTCATCAGGAACATGATGAATTTCTGGGCGATGACCTTTTCCTTGCGCAACAGCCGCCGCGCGAGCAGTTCGCGATCGTATTTGTAAAAATAGGTGCAGAAAACAATCGCGACGATGAGGTTCACTCCCATAAAAGACCAGCCCTGCCAGTAATGCAACGTGCCGGGAACAAACAGCAGAATGACCAGCACTATTTGTTGGATCAGTCCCAAGCCAATCAGTCGCGTCAGGAGATTTTTGGTCGGTTGAATTTCCAATCGCCGGAGATTACCACGTTTGCTGGCGCCTTACCAGCCGCCATCACATCAGCAGCAGCGTCTGGCGACTGCCGTAAAGTTGTTTTCGAGTGGATGACAGGATTTACAGGATGCGGTTGGGAGACAGGAGATGGCAGGTGGGAGTTCAGGAAAAATCCAAAATCCTGTTCATCAGGTTAATCCTGTCAAAGGGCCATGCAGTTCATCACGTCCTCCGCGTCTTGGCGGTTAAATCTGCTGGCGGGTCAGCCGACGGGTTGCCGCTTTTTGGCCGATGACGGTTTGGATCGGGATTGGCCGTTTCCGTGGCCGAGAAATTTGCGCATGCAGTGGGACAGCTCGACCATGTCGATGGGTTTTTGAAAAACAAACCGGAACGGAGCATATCGGGAAGCCGACAGATCCGGCGGTTGGTTCAGACCCGTCATCAGGATGACCGGCAGCTCGGGGCGGATGGCCCCCAATTCCTCCGCCAGATCGGCTCCCTGCAAACCGGGCATCGTGTGGTCGGTGATGACCATATCGAAACGATCCGGATCGGCGCGGAACGTGTTCACGGCTTCCTGGCTGTCCGCCCGGGTGATGACCCGGTACCCCATTTTGCGCAGTTGTTGCTGCAACATGTCCAACACGGGCGTTTCGTCGTCCACCACGAGGATTTGTTCGCGGTGTCCACGCAGGATCTCGTCCGGATCCGCCCAAACCGGGGTGGGCGGTTCCGGAGATTGGGGAAGGTAAATATGGAACGCGGTGCCCTGGCCTTCCTGGCTGTTCACCTTGATGTATCCGCCGCTGCGGCTGACGATTTTTTGGACCAGGGTCAACCCCAAACCAGTGCCCCGGCCGGGGGCCTTGGTGGTGAAGAAGGGTTCAAAAATTCTCTCGACGACCTCGGGGCTCATACCGCGGCCGGTGTCGCGGACCATCAGATGCACATAGTCACCGGCGGGAATGGACAGGGAGTCTGAGTGGGATTCAAGATGCAGGGCATCCAATTCGTATTCCAAGCGACCGCCTTTCGATTTCATCGCATACCCCGCATTGGTGCCGAGGTTCATGATGACCTGATGCATTTCGGTGGCATCCGCCACCACCACGTCCCGGTCCGTCCGGATGTCCACGTGGATGGCGATGGACGACGGCAGCGTGGCCAGGAGCATTTTCACACCTTCCTTGAGGATGGCGCCGAGCTTGAGCGGATGACGCTCGGTGTCCGCCGGCCGGCTGAAGGTAAGAATCCGCTTAATGAGGTCCTTGGCCCGGTGGGCGGATTTGAGCACCATTTGCAGATTGTCCCGGCTCGCGCCCTTGATCTGCGGGTCAATCAAGGCCAGTTCGGTGTAGCCGAGGATGGCGCAGAGAATATTGTTGA
>Ga0265339_10003877_pt1 | contig 10382 bp, 9 predicted proteins | sample 4CB219metaG_FD_202085 | JGI IMG/M metagenome (GOLD analysis project Ga0265339, IMG submission 202085) | Rhizosphere microbial communities from Carex aquatilis grown in University of Washington, Seatle, WA, United States - 4-CB2-19 metaG | ecosystem: Host-associated > Plants > Roots > Rhizosphere...
TTTGCATGCAGTGCGGCGTCTGCTCGGGCTCCTGCCCGATCGGCGTGCAGATGGACTACGGCCCGCGCAAGCTGTTCATGATGATCCGCGCCGGCATGAAGGAAGAGGTGCTGTCGTCGAACACGCAGTTCAGTTGCACCGCCTGCTATCGTTGCGTGGTCCGGTGTCCGCGCGGCGTGCCGGTCACCTATATCCTCCAGGATCTGGCGGCCAAGTCGGTCGAGTTCGGATACACGAAGGGGCGTCATGAGAACAGGAACTTCGCCAGATCGTTCTGGTGGACGGCAAGCTGGCTCGGCCGGACGGACGAACGGTTGATGACGATGCGCTATTTCTTCTCGCTCGGCCTGGGAGAAGGGGTGAAGCGTCTGAAGGCGAACCTGAAGTCGGCCCTCGGCCTCGTGAAGACGGGGCGCATGCATGTCGGGGCGCCGCACCGCATCAAGGATCGCAAGGGGCTGCAGGCGATTCTCGCCAAGGCGGCCGAAATCGAGGACCGCCACTGACTGCGGCGAGGAACGGACATGAGCGCCAAGAAGACCATGACCTATTATCCGGGCTGCTCGTCGCAGGGCAGCGGCCGGCATCTCGACGAGTCGTTGAAGGCCGTCATGCCCAAGGTCGGCATCGAACTCGACAATATCGAGGACTGGAATTGCTGCGGCGCTTCGATCGGTGCGATCGGCGGCGGCCAATTGCCTAATCTGGCGCTGACCGGGCGCAATCTCGCCAAGGCGCAGCAGAAGGGCACGCAGGACGTCATCACGGGATGCGCCGCCTGCTATCTCAATACGCACGGCGGCAACGAAAAGATCAAGGCCGACGTCAAGAAGCGCGCGCAGGTCAACGAGGCGCTCGGCGTGGCCGGTCTGCATTACGACGCCGAGCTGAACGTCCGGCACGCCTGCGAGGTGCTGGTCAACGACGTCGGGGTCGAAGCGATCGAGAAGCGCGTCGTCAATCCGCTGAGGGACCTGAAGGTCGCCGGCTATGTCGGCTGCCAGACGGTGCGTCCCTTCGCGGCGACGCTGGCGGGCGGCGAATACGACTGCTATGACGACCCTGTTTTTCTCGACGACTTCACCAAAGCCTGCGGGGCGGAGGCCGTGCCCTTTGCGCACAAGACGGCCTGCTGCGGCGGCTCGGTGGCGGTGATGAGCCCGGAGCGCACGCTCCACCTCATGAAGAACATCCTCGATGAGGCCAAGCAGCGGAGCGTCGACGTCATATCGACGCCATGCCCGCTGTGCCAGACCAATGTCGAACTCGCGCAGCCCGTCATCAACGAAAAGTTCGGCACGAACTACAATATCCCGGTCGTATTCTACTCGCAGCTGATGGCGGTGGCCTTCGGCATGGATGGCACGGACGCAGCCCTTCACCGCAACGTCATTCGCTCGGAGAAGCTCGAGGCGATGGCCAAGACCGGCGGCGGCAAGAGCTGACCGGAGGGTTACTCCGCCGCGGCGGCGCGGTCGGCCTGCGCGCGCCGCAGCAGCGTGCGCGCAATCTCGCCGTAGGCGACCGGCGCATAGCCGTGGCTGTCGATGCCGACGTCGAGGCTCAGTCCCAATGGTGCGCGGTTCAGGCGCCCGTGGACGTGGCCGAACAGGTGCCATGCGCCGCGCTTGGCGTGCGGCCAGTCCCGCAGCGGATAGTGGCAGAGAAAGAGCGCCTGTCCGTCGATCACCAGCTCGCGCATCTCGCACACCGACGCGAAGCGTCCGGTGGCTGCGAGCTTGTCGCGGTCGTCGTTGTTGCCCAGGACAAGATGCAGACGTCCGCGCAGCCGCGTAAGGCAGTCGCCGACATCGGTGTGGGCGATATCGGCCACGTCGCCGAGGTGATAGACCTCGTCGTCGTCGCCGACCACGGCGTTCCATTTGTCGATCAGGGCCGCGTCCATCTCCGCCACGGAGGCATAGGGACGCCTGCTCAGCGCGAGCGTGCGGGCGTGGCCGAAATGCGTATCCGCCGTGAAAAAGACATTGGTCATTTGAAAGCCTCTGCAGGGGCGGAGAAGCGCCGCTATGTTCCGCCCAACTGCGTGCGCGCCTTCGCGATGGCTTCCTGCAGGACTTCCTGACGCAGCGGCGCCGTCGGCTCGTTGAATAGGATCGCCCGCAACCAGTCGAGCGCGAGCTTCAGAAGGACCTCATCGTCGGTGGCGAGCAGCGGCCGCATGTCCGGGTCGATCGCATAGCGATCGAGAAAAGACGTCTCGAAGACGAAGCAGCGGAACGCGTCAAGGTCCGTCGTCGCCATGGCGAACATCTTCTTGGTACGTTGGTCCAGCTCCTTGCCTTCCGGGCCGCCAAGCGCCTTCCAGGAGGCGAGCTTCATGAGAATGTGAATCCAGCCGCGATTGGCCTCATCGTAAGGCTGGACGCCTTGTTCGGCGCGAAATTCGGCGACGCTCTGCTCCTTCTCTTCGTCGTGGCCGCGGCAATGCGGCTCCTTGACCAGGAAATAGAAGTCCTCCGGCGCCTCATGCCCCTTCATCTTCACCGACGCGAGGCCGAGCGGATAGTAGCGACAGGCCGCCGGCCGGTCCTCGTAGACGAAGCAGCCGTTGTCGCCATCCAGAAACACGCAGGGGCGCCTCGCCTCGCCCTCGTCGACGCGCTTGAGCTTGAGGACCGGCATGCCCGAAGCCTCGTGAGTGTCGGGCGTACCGAACATCCGTCCGGCCTCACCGGGCCGCAACCCAAGATGCCGGGCGAGACGGATGAGATCGTAAGGGGTCAGCGTGATATCGGTGTCGTGGCAGCACTCGTTCCAGCAGGAGACGCCGGCGTGGCATCGGAAGCAGAACGAGTTCTGCTCGGTCAGCCGCACCGGCAGCACGGGTCCCGCCGCGGCGCCTTTCAGCGCGGAAACGATCGGCACGTCGAGATCGACCTCCGCCGCACGGCGGCGCGCCTCCGCTTCGGCGTAGTCCTGATCCTCCCGCGAGAGCGGGCCGCCCTCCTCACCGGGCTCGCGAGAGTTCTCGGTATTGGACATGCCGTCTGCTCTCCGCCGGTGCTGCCCCTGACAGGGAACCGGGGCCGAACAGATCGACCCCGGCCGTCTTATGCGCTCAGTGCTTCGCCGCGCCGTAGGTCTTGGGAACGAGATCCTTGTGCGGAACCTTCTTCATTTCCCAATTCCTGGTTTCCGGATCGAAGCGCGAGTTGACGAACACCTTCCAGTTGTCGTCGTCGAGCTTCGGATAGTCCGCGCGATAGTAGAAGCCGGGATAGCGCGTCTCTTCGCGGAACATGATGTGGCGCATGTGCGCCTCGCCGGTCCACAGACGGTGATAGTTCTCCCAGGCGCGCATCAATTCGTGCAGGTCCTTGGCGCGCATGTTGACGCTGTCTTCCTTCAGCAGCGTGAGATAGTGCGTCGCGCGCTTCAGCATTTCGCCATTGGTCTGGTAGTAGGTGGCGACGCCGGCGACATACTCGTCCATGATCTTCTGCAGGCGCATCTGAAACATACGCGGCGTGATATAGAACGGGTTGACGTCCTCGGCGGTCGTCTTGTCCTTGTGCTCGAAGTAATTGCGCACCGGACGGTAGATTTCCTCCGTGATCGTCTTGATGTCGCCCTTGAGCTCCGGCTTGTAGTCCGGATGGTCGAGGCAGAATTTGACCATCGCCTTGCCGGCGATGCGCCCCTCGGCGTGAGAGCCGGACGAGAACTTGTGGCCGGAGGCGCCGACGCCGTCGCCCGCAGTGAACAGGCCCTTGACTGTCGTCATCCGGTTGTAGCCCCACTGCCATTCCGGGGGCGCGATATCCTCCGGCCCGGACACCCAGATGCCGCAGCAGCCGGAATGCGAGCCCAGCAGATAGGGCTCGGTCGGGATCAGCTCCGATGACTGCTGCTCGGGACGGATGTTGAGACCCGCCCAGACGCCCGCCTGTCCGATGCACATGTCGAGGAAGTCTTCCCACGCCTCGGCCTCGAGATGCTTGACTTCCTTCGGCGTCAGCGACTCGCCGAGCTTCTTCATCGCCGCCGGCGTGTCCATCAGGATCGGGCCGCGCCCTTCCTTCATCTCCTTGAGCATCGCGTGGTTGCGCAGGCAGGAGGGCACGACGAACGCCTTGTCGTAGGGCGCATACTCGGTGAGCATATCCGCGTTCTTGGTGACGTAGTCCTCCCCGAAGGCGTTGGTCGCCTTGGATTTGAACAGCAAGAACCACGCGCCGACCGGACCATAGCCGTCCTTGAAGCGGGTCGGAACGAAGCGGTTCTCCATCATCGTCAGCTCGGCGCCGACTTCCGCCGCCATCGCATAGGTCGAGCCGGCGTTCCACACCGGATACCAGACGCGGCCCATGCCCTCGCCGGTGGTGCGCGGACGGAACACGTTGACCGCGCCTCCGGCGACATTGAGGACCGCCTTGGCCTTGAAAACATAGAGCTTGTGCTCGCGAACCGAAAAGCCGACCGCGCCGGCGATTTGGTTCGGGTTCTTTGCATCGAGCAGATATTTCACGATGAACACGCGCTCGAAGATGTTCTCCATCCCGAGCGCCTTCTTCGCGGCTTCGGCAACGATCGTCTTGTAGCCTTCGCCGTTGATCATGATCTGCCAGCGGCCGGAGCGGACGGGCTTGCCGCCGTCCTTGAGACTCTTTCCGCCCTGCTTCTGCCAGTTCGCGCCGTCGACGCGGCCACCCTCCATCTCCTTCCAGATCGGTAGGCCCCATTCCTCGAACAGATGCACCGAATTGTCGACGTGGCGGCCGACGTCATAGACGAGGTCGTCGCGTGTAATGCCCATCAAATCGGCCGACACGTAACGGCAGTAATCCTCTGGCGTGTTCGGGCCGAGATAGGTGTTGATCGCCGAAAGCCCCATCGCCACCGCGCCGGAGCGGTCCATCGCGGCCTTATCCACCAGGGTGACCTTGACCTTATCGCCGGCCCAGCGCTTGGCCTCGAAGGCCGCTCCGCAGGCCGCCATGCCGCCGCCGACGATCAGAATATCGGTTTCGTGCTCGATGATTTGTGGATTGCCAAAACTCGGTTCGCTCATGAATTGATTTCCTCTCGTGCGCCTACGGGCGACCCTGTCCCGGACCGCGCGCTCTTGAAGACTGAATGAATTTATCCGGCGGTCGCCGCCGGATCAGCCGATGGTGGGAAGCTGCTTGCCTTCTTCGGTGAAGAAGCGCTGGTCGTTGATGTCGCCCGGCGCCGGCTTGTTGCCGTACGGGTCGATCGAACCGACCGCGGTCGTGCGGACCGGGAATTTGAAACGCTTGACCTCGCCGTCGCGAAACTTGATCGTCCACATGATGGCGTTGTCAGTGCGCAGCGGAATTGCCGCGCCGCCCATCGGAACCCAGTCGGCGAACGAGCGCACTTCGATGGCCTGCTGCGGGCAGGCCTTCACGCAGCACTGACACTCCCAGCACTGCTCGGGCTCCTGGTTGAACGCCTTCATGCGCGTGACGTCGAGCTTCATGAGATCGTTCGGGCAAATATACATGCAAGCGGTGACCTGCCCGCCTTTGCAGCCGTCACACTTCTCGGTGTGCACGAATGTCGGCATTAACTTCCTCCCTCGGTCGTTTGCTGTTCAAACGTCGACATATCCACTGAAACGCCCGAACTCGTTCGCGCGCATATCGACGTCGCCGCCAAAGCTATCATAATAGATCGCCATCAAGCAATATCATAATAGCAGAATAATTGAATATGATCTTTGCGATCGCCCCGCACGCTCACTCCCACGCAACGCGCACGCAAATGGAGCGCCCGTTGCGCGACGTTTCGTTGCGCTGCGCGAGGGGGCATGTGCCGGGTCATTTCGGCAGGCGCCTGCGCAGCGCTTCTGTGATTTCACCCAACTCACGCCGTTCGGCCAGTTCGAGGACGCTGCATCCCGCGGCGTCCTGTACGCCGGCATCCGCGCCGTGCGCGAGCAACAATTCGATCACGTCGAGCCGGCCGCGAGCGACCGCCCAATGCAGCGCCGTGCCGCCCTTCTCGTCGCGCGCATCGGCCGAAGCGCCCTTGGCGAGAAAGGCGTGAACGATCGCGACGCAGCCCTTCTTCACGGCCTCGATGAGGTCGCGGTCGAGCGAGATTCGCCCGGTGTCCCAGCCGCCGACCGGCTCAAACGCCAATTGCGGCTGGCCTTCGATGCGCACGGTCTGGAGCATGGGGTAATAGGCTTGCGCCTGCGTGTCGACCAGCGCCGTAGTCGAGCGCCGTGGCGGTTGCCGCCTCGATCCGGTCGAAGCCGAAAATGAAGCCACCGTCGGGCGAGCGCACATAATATCTCCGGCCTTCGCGCGCCAAGTTATTTGCCCGCGGCTGCAAGCCCCTTGTAGTAATCGATCAAAACCGCCGCGACCTCGGGGCGCGAAAACTCCGGCGGCGGAGCGATGCCTGCGCCGAGCATCTCGCGCACCTTGGTGCCGGTCAGGGTGATGAAATCGTCCTTGGTGTGATCGGGCGCTTCGCGGCGCATCAACACCTTGTGGAGCTTCTTTGAATACGCGGTGTCGTCGGCCGGGAAGATCCGGATTTCCAGGCTGCCCGGCGGAATCTCGTCAAAGATCGTCTGCGCGTCGAACGGGCCGTAGTAGTCGCCGACGCCGGCGTGATCGCGCCCGACGATGAGATGGGTCGCTCCCATGTTCTGCCGAAACACGGCGTGGAGCAGAGCCTCGCGCGGACCGGCGTAAAGCATGTCGAAGCCATACCCCGTAATCATCACCGTGTTGGGCGGAAAGTAGCGTTCGACCATCTTGCGGATCGCCGCATCGCGCACGGGCGCCGGAATGTCGCCTTCCTTCAACTTTCCAAGCAGCATGTGGATGACCAGTCCGTCGGCGTTCAGACGCTCCATCGCCATCCGGCACAATTCCTCATGCGCGCGATGCATGGGATTGCGGGTCTGGAAGGCGACCACCTTCGACCAGCCGTGCTCGGCGATCTCGTGGCGAATTTCGACGGCGGTACGGAAGGTATCGGGGAATTCGGACTGGAAGTAGCTGAAATTGAGCACCTGGATCGGGCCGGACAGCAGCGTCCGTCCTTGCGCCATAAAGGCCTTCACGCCCGGGTGCTTCGGATCGCGGGTGCGGAAGACCTTCTCGAGGATGAACGCCACTTCCTCCTCGGAAAGCTCCTCCACCGCATCTACTTTCATGATCGCCAGCGGCGGGTTGTGCAGAACGTTGGGATCGCGGAGGGCGATCCGCTCGCCCGCGACGATACCGGACGCGCCGGGAACGAGATTGAGGACGGGCACGGGCCAGAACAGGCCCCCGGCCGTCCTCATGTCCTTGGCGACCGACAATGCGTCGACCTTGGCCATGTAACCGGTCAAAGGGTTGAAATAGCCGCCGCCCAGCATCACCGCATTGGCTGCCGCCGCCGAACTTACGACGATCGAGCGAAGGCTGTCGGCCTCCCTTTGCAGCCGCTCGTTCTCGCCGGGATCGCTGATGAAGAGCGCGTTCAGCGTGCTGGAGCCGTGAGGCTTGATGATCGCCGACATTGTTCCTCCCGCCGGCGTGTTTTTCGGGCGTTGTTCCCGCAGGTCGCCGGGCCGCTCGCCCACATTGGCCGCGTAGGTGGAGGTTGCATCATCTTATCGTGATATTCAAGTATATAGATTTGAATTGTCGAGATCGGACTTGCGAGCCGCTCGCAATTGTTGTTGACGACGCACGCGACGGCAGCGCAGTCGTCGAGCCGCGATTTCGGGCTTGGCTGTGTCGACCGACATTTCGATCGTGCTATCAGCGCCACGATCAAATCAATTGCCGTCTTCGGACGAACCAGACCGACCAATTCCATGTCACGGGCACGGCGAGCAGGATCGCCAATCCTGCCGCCCCACCCCAACGCGGAGCCGTCAAAGTCATCATGAAAAGCCCGATGCCGATGCCGAACAAGCCCCACAGGCTATTTGCGATCACCGCCGCACTTGCACGACCGCCGATCCGCGTGTGAAGGAGAAGCATCGTCGACGTCGTCGATATCGGGTACACGGCGACCATACCCGCCGCGCCTGGACCACCGAAATGGCTGAGGGCAAGGACTGCGCCCATCAGCGCGCAAACGAGCGCCGTCCGCAACGGCAATTCGTACCATTGCCGCACAACGGGTTGGAGCTTGACGTCGCTGAAACGCATGCTCAACTGGATGCTTAGCGGGTATACCGCGAGGTTGAGCAAGCCTGCGCCGATTGCGGTCCAGTCGAACGAGCGCACCAGCAACGCAAGAACTATCCAGCAGGCGATGGCCGGAAGCAGGCTCCGAATCAGCCCACGCCGTTGCGCCAACACCAGGTAGATCAGCATGAACGGCGCGGTTGCGGCGTTAACGGCAAGGCCGACCTGTCCGCTGGCGGCGAGATAGTCAGTGTCGTGGTCGTGGAAGAGAAAGAGATACGCAGGCCACATCGTGACCGGCAGCGACGCCACCAAGGCGCCGATGAGGGGCCCGGCGCGCTCCACGACGACCGAAGCGGCGACGACGGTAAAGGCGGTCAAAATCAGCTTCAGCATCGGCGGAAGCCAGAACATTATGGTCGGCGCGACGCTGTGCATCAAAACAGGCCCGTTTTGTCGGGGTGGAATTTGCGAAACGGGCCGATAAGGCGGCTGCGATCGAGGCCGTCGCAATCTGCGGCGTTGCCGTGCCCGCTCCAATCATTCGATGTTCGGTGAAGCTCTCTGCTGGTGAGAGCAGAGATTGGTCCCGTTCGGCCAGAGACCGAGTGAACGCTTCAGGGTCAACGTCGCGAAGCGTCACTCTGACGGTCGGTTTTTCTCACAAAGCCCTATCGTTTGTACAAGGGGCTGCCGAACAAGCCAGTCGGCCTGATGAGCAGTACCAGCAACATCATGACGAACGGGGCCATTTGCGCCATGGGCGCGTAGATGATCGAGCCGAGCGAAACCACCTGCCCTACAATGAGCGCCGAGATCAGCGTGCCCTTGATGCTTCCCAGGCCGCCGATGATGACGATCATGAAGACGAATGCCAGCGTCTCGAGTCCCATCATCGGGTCCACCATGATCAACGGCGCGTGCAAGCCGCCCCCCAGCGCCGACAGAGCGCCCGCGATGACGAACGTGATTGTGAACAGACGCGATACGTTGATGCCGAGCCCCTCCACATGCTCCACATTTTCGATTGCGGCCCGGATCGCCTTACCGACGATGGTTCGGTGTAGGAACAGCCAGATGCCCGCGTAAACGACGATCGCAAAGCCAATGACGATCAAGCGGTAGATGGGAACGTCCGTCCCGAAAATGTTGGCCTGGATCAATGTGGGCACTTCGACCGGGCGCGGCACGACGCCCCAGAACAGCTTGATGATGCCTATCCCGCCGAACAACAATCCGAACGACGTGATCATGCTGAACGTGGGGTCGCGCGCGTAGATCCGGAAAAAAATAAGCCGCTCGATCAGGAGACTGACAAGTCCTCCTGCAATCGTCCCCGCAAACACGCCAAGCCAAAAGTTGCCTGTAACGAAACCGGCGGTGTAGGCCATATAGGCCCCGAACGAGTAATAAAGCAGCTGATCCAGACTGATGATCCGCATCAGGCCGAAGCACAGCGAAAGCCCCACGGACAGCAGGAAGTAGATGCTGCCTAGACTTAGGCCGAATATGACTCCGGAAATCAACAGCTGGGGGTCAATCATCGCTTCCCATCATCTCTCATTTATCCGCGTTGCGGCTTCCCGGGAAAACGATCCTGGTCAGGATGGGCTCCAATGTGCCCCAAATTCCCTTTTCGGCGACAAGCATGATGAACACCAGCAGGAATCCGATGAACAATTCCCAGTTGCCGATCAGGTTGCTGATGACGTCCTTCATGCCGGTGTAGGCGATGGCGCCGACCACCGGTCCAAACAGCGTCCCCACCCCGCCGAGAAGCGTGACGATGATGGGATCCGCCGCGCGCGAGGGACCGCCCATTTCGGGACTGACAAAGCCGAGGTAGACCGCATACATCGCGCCCGCCAACGCGGTCGTCGTATTGGCGATCACAAATCCGAGGAGACGAATGCTGAAATTGCTGTAGCCGATAAATTGCAGCTTATCTTCGTTCAGCTTGGTCGCCAGGCAGCACGCGCCATAGATCGTGCCGTCAAGATATTTGTAAAAAGCGAAGACGAAAAAGGTAACGATTATCCCGAAGATCAGAAACTGGCGCGGGATGGTCAAATCGAGCACCGGCGTCGAGGTCATGTTCGTCATGAACCACAGGCCGTTATCGCCCTGCGTGATGGAGACCAGAACCTTCTGGGTCAGATAAAACAGCACGACGGCGAGCGCGAGATTGACCATGGCAAAATAGTCGCTCCGCAGCCGGACGAAGAACGGGCCGATGAGAACGGACGCGAT
>Ga0265339_10003886_pt1 | contig 10359 bp, 8 predicted proteins | sample 4CB219metaG_FD_202085 | JGI IMG/M metagenome (GOLD analysis project Ga0265339, IMG submission 202085) | Rhizosphere microbial communities from Carex aquatilis grown in University of Washington, Seatle, WA, United States - 4-CB2-19 metaG | ecosystem: Host-associated > Plants > Roots > Rhizosphere...
GCGGGCCGCAAGCTGAAGCCCGAAGATCTCGATCAGATGGCCGAAGGCGCGAAGCAGCTCGCCGCGATCGACGCCGAAGTGCGCGCGCTCGCCGACGAACTCAGGACCTTCACCCTCACGGTGCAGGACGAGAACGCCAAAGCGGCCGCCGAGCTGCGGGCGCGGTCGAGCAACGCTTTGTGGACGCTCGCTTTGGTTGGCCTCGCCGCCGTGCTCGCCGCTGGCGCCGGCGCGGTGTGGCTGGCGCGGGCGAATATCTCACGTCCGCTGCTGCGGCTCGGCGCGGTCATGGGAACCCTGGCGGCCGGGGACATGTCGATCGAAATCGACGGCCGCAATCGGCGCGACGAGATCGGCGACATGTCGCGCGCCGTCGAGGTATTCAAGCGCAATGCGCTCGATCGGGCGCGGCTGGAGGCCGAGGCGGCGGCGGCGCGGGCCCAGGCCGAGGCGGAGCGCGAGCGCGCCGCCGCGGAGCGCGCCAGGGCGGCCGCGGAGCAGGCCGAAGCCGTGCGGCGCCTCGGCGAGGGCCTCAAAGGGGTCGCGGGCGGCGACTTGATGGTGCGGCTCGCCGACGGTTTCACCCCGGCCTACGCCCAGATCCGCGACGACTTCAACGCGGCGATCGACAAGCTCAAAGCGACCCTGGTCAGCGTCGTCGGTTCGAGCGGTGCGATCGAAACCAGCGCAAAGGAAATCTCGGCGGCGGCCGACGATCTGTCGCACCGCACCGAGGAGCAGGCCGCCAGCCTCGAGGAGACGACGGCGACGCTGACCGAAGTGACGGCGACGGTGAAGAAATCGGCCGAAGGAACGCAGCACGCGCGCCAGGTCGCGGTGACCGCCGACCAGGACGCCAAGAAGAGCGGCGAGGTGGTGCGTCGGGCGGTCGCGGCGATGAGCGCCATCGCCAAGTCTTCGCAGCAGATCAGCCAAATCATCGGCGTCATTGACGAGATCGCTTTCCAGACCAATCTTCTAGCGCTGAACGCCGGAGTCGAGGCGGCGCGGGCTGGCGAAGCGGGGCGCGGCTTCGCCGTCGTCGCTTCGGAAGTGCGAGCCCTGGCGCAGCGTTCGGCGAGCGCGGCCAAAGAGATCAAGGGGTTGATTTCGGATTCGAGCGCCCAGGTCGGCGTCGGCGTCGACCTCGTCGCCGAGACTGGCGACTCGCTCGAACGCATCGCCAAGCAAGTGGCCGAGATCAATGCGGCGGTCTCCGACATCGCCGCCGGCTCATACGAGCAATCGACGGCGTTGGAGCAGATCAATCAAGCGATCGGGCAGATGAATCTAGTGACGCAGCAAAACGCCGCGATGGTGGAGCAGTCGACCGCCGCCGGCCATTCGCTGTCGGAGGAGACCGTGAAGCTGGCGCAGCTCGTCTCACAATTCCATGTCGAAGACCACGCGGCCGGCGAGACGCCACGCGCTGAGCTCATCAAAGCCGCCCCGCACGCTTTTCGCCCGTCGGCGGCGAGTGAGGCCCACGCCGCTTAAACGTACTCGGCGTTCGGGCGTTCTCTGAACCAAAGGAATCAAAACCGTCATTGCGAGCGAAGCGAAGCAATCCATGGGCCGTAAGGCGGCGTCCTTACCCCGCATGGATTGCTTCGTCGCTGCGCTCCTCGCAATGACGGCGATCCATCCGGATCGGAAACTGCTCTAAGCTCAGGCCGTCCAGGCCGGAACGGGCGCGGCATGCTTGGTTTCGACCGCGCGCGCGGTGTCGATGACGGCGAGCGCGGCGCGCAACGCTTCGGCGACGCCGCGGTGGGCGACCGCGGAAAGCTCGAGCGGCGGAGCGCGGCGCACGCCGGCGACGAGCGACGGGCCGTAGCTTCGCATGGCGCGTTTCAGCCGCTCGCGCTGAACCTTGAGCGTCTCTTCGTCGACCGCGTCGATCTTCGACAGCGCGACGATCTCCGGCTTTTCCGCCAGGCCGCCGCCATAAGCGGCGAGCTCGCCGCGAATGATTCGATAGGCGCTGCCGGCGTGGTCGCCTGAGGCGTCGACCAGATGGATCAACGCCCGGCAGCGCTCGACATGGCCGAGAAAACGGTCGCCCAAGCCGAGGCCTTCGTGAGCGCCTTCGATCATGCCGGGGATGTCGGCCAGCACGAAGTCGCGCTCGTCGATCCTGACCACGCCGAGATTGGGGTGGATGGTGGTGAAGGGATAGTCGGCGATCTTCGGTCGCGCCGCTGAGACCGCGGCGAGGAACGTCGACTTGCCGGCGTTGGGCAGGCCGACCAGCCCGGCGTCGGCGATCAGTTTCAGTCGCAGGACGATCGTCCGCTCGATGCCCGGCTGGCCTGGGTTGGCGCGGCGCGGCGCGCGATTGGTCGCCGTGGTGAAATGGGCGTTGCCGAAGCCGCCGTTGCCGCCTTTGGCGATGACGACGCGCTCGCCCGGCGTCTTGAGGTCGGCGAGCGGTGTTTCGAGGTCTTCCTCGTCGTAAATCTGCGTGCCTTCCGGGACCTTGAGCAGCGCGTCGGCGCCGCGGCCGCCGGCGCGGTTCTTGCCCATGCCGTGCATGCCGGTCTTGGCCTTGAAGTGCTGCTGGTAGCGGAAGTCGATCAGCGTGTTGAGGCCGCTGGCGCATTCGACGACGACGTCGCCGCCGCGGCCGCCGTCGCCGCCGTCGGGGCCGCCGAACTCGATGAACTTCTCGCGGCGGAACGACACGCAGCCGGCCCCGCCGTCGCCGGAGCGCACGTAGACGCGGGCTTGATCAAGGAACTTCATGGAGGTCCGTCACGATCGTGTGCGGGATAAGGCCGCCGCGACGCGCGCTCCAGGCGGCGCGCGACAAGGCGAAGCGGTCGCAAGGGACGAGCCCGCCGCGCGCCGGCGCGCCCTCCAGCCCCGAGCCGACGAAGGCGAAGCCCGCCTTCTCCAGCACGCGGCGCGAGGCGGGATTCTCGACATGGCTGCTGGCGATGATTTCGATGGCGTCCGTCAGGCTGAAGCCCGAATCGATGATCGCTTCGACCGCCTCGCTCGCCAGACCCTTGCCCCAGGCCTCCGGCGCCAACGCGTAGCCGAGGGTCAGACGGCCCTGGGCGCGACCCTCGAGGCTGACGGCGCCGAGCACTTCGCGCATGTCGCGCAGCGGCGTCATCACCAAGGTCATGTCGCGCCCCGTCGCGTTGCCTTCGCGCGCGGCGAAGATGAATCGCTCGGCGGAGCCCGCGGGATAGGGGTGGGGAATGCGGGCGGTATGTTGCGCCACTTCCCAGCGGCTGCAATAGCGCTCGATCGCCGCGGCGTCCGCGGCCCGCGGCCAGCGCAGCCACAGCCGCGCGGTCTCCAGCCGGAAGACATCGTCTCGAGCAAGATCGGGGAACATTTCCACTCCGGACCAGCGAGGGGCCGTGACGGGCCCCGAAACGACGAAGGGAACGCGGCGATCCGCATCCCCTTCATAAGCCGCTCGGCTTACCGGACTTGCTGGAGGGCGCCTTTTTGGGCCTTCCTATCTCGGGGGTCGTCTCGAGATCGTCCGCGGGGGCTTTTCGCCACAGCGGGGATCTCGTCAGGCCCCCGCCGTTTACTCGGCCGCTTTTTGCGCGACCACCGTTACGTATTGACGACCTTGGTCTTTACATTCGAAGGCCACGGCGCCGACGGCGGTCGCGAATAGCGTATGATCCGTGCCCATGCCGACGTTGCGGCCGGCGTGGAACTTCGTGCCTCGCTGGCGCACGATAATCATGCCCGGAGCCACCTGCTCGCCGCCGAACTTCTTGATGCCGAGGCGGCGACCGTCCGAATCGCGGCCGTTGCGCGACGAACCGCCTGCTTTCTTGTGAGCCATTTTAATCCGCTCCAAAACCGACGCGGCGCGCGCAGCGCTTGCCGGCCGGGTGTATAATGCAATTGCGGCGCCAAGGAAAGTCTCGGGCCGCGGGTTTTTCGCCTCAGGCGGCCGGCGCGGCCTTGGCCCCGGCGGGCACGACCTGCGTGATCTTGACGATCGTCAGATCCTGCTTATGGCCGTGCTTGCGGCGCGAATTCTTGCGGCGGCGCTTCTTGAAGGCGATGACCTTCGGGCCGCGCGCCTGGTCGACGATTTCGCCCAATACGCGGGCGCCGGCGACGTTGGGCGCGCCAATGTGATTGGTCTCGCCGTCAAACAGCGCGAGAACGTCGTCGAAGATAACGGCCGATCCGGCCTCGCCCTCGAGCGACATGACCGTGATCGTATTGTCGGCGGCGACCTTGTACTGTTTGCCGCCGGTGCGAATGACTGCGAACATCGTTTTGCTTCCCGTGTTCTTCCCGGCTCTGTACGGGAAATCCCGCACGGCCGGCTTCTTTGCAGCTTGCAACCTGCTGGTTTTAAGCGCCCGGCCCCGCCGCGCGGACGCGGCAAAGCAAAAGCGCGGCCTCAAGAAGCCGCGCGCGAGCGCCGGTCCTATAGTCGCCGGCAGCCGCGGAGTCAATCGCAACGCCGCTTGTTTGGGCGCCGGTCAGTCGCCGTAAACGATCAGCGGCAGACGTCCATGGCGCGGCGCTTGGCGGCCGATCTCGATCAGTCTTGGTCCGTCGGCCCATCCCTGCTGCGCTTCGACCGTCGACTCCCGCTGCGGTCCGACCGTCACACTGACGAACACCGGCGCGGCGACGACGAACGGCGACGGCGTGGGTTCGATGGCCAACGGCGCCGCCTCGCCGGTCGTTGCGACGATGGGGCCGATCGGGCCAAAGAAACCGTGGTGATGGCGCCGCTCGATTCCGCCGTCCCCGCCGACATGGCGCCAGAAGATGGGCCTCGGCGCGCCAGCGTGGGGGGCGACGAACGGCGGCGCGAACGGGCGGATCAGCGGCGGCGCGGCTGAGGCGCCGATCGGCGCAGCAGCCAAGGCCAGGATCGATACGGCCTGCAAAACTCTCATCAGCGCGACTCCCTGCGGCCGGCCTCCTCGACAGACAAGTTAAGCCTTTCTTAACGCCGAGAGAAGTCGTCGCGTGGTCGCCTTGACAGGCGCCTGTCATATGACGATAGTTGAAACTCATCAGTCATCAGATGACAGCTCGTCATGATCTCCGCCGCTCGCCGTTCGCCTGCCGACGTCCGCAGCGACATTCTCGCCGCCGCCTGGGACCTGTTCCGCCAGCTCGGCGCGCGCACCACCGTCGCCGATGTGGCCGAGCGGCTCGGCATGTCGAGCGCCAACGTCTACCGTTTCTTCCCCTCCAAGCAGGCGCTGACCGACGCCGTCTGCGCCAGCCAGCTCGCCGCGCTCGGCCAGGCCGCCCGCGCCGCAGCGGCGCCGCCGGGATCGGCCCGGGCCCGAGCGCGGGCGATGATCCTCGCGCTGCATGGGGCGATGCGCGAGCAGATGCTCCACGAGGCGCGGGTGCACGAGATCGTCGACGTGGCGCTCAAGGAGCAGTGGCCGGCGATCGACGCCTTCATGGCCGATTGCGCCGCGACGCTCGCCGCCGTCATCGCCGAGGGCCAGGCAAGCCGCGAGTTCGCGCCCGGCGATCCGCGGACGCTTGCCGTCCGCGCGCTATTCGCCTGCGTCGGCGTCTTCCATCCGACGCTGATCGCCCAGCGCAGCGACTATGACCCGTCGCCGGAAGACATCGTCGACTTCGTCTTGCGGGCGCTTGCCGCTCCGTCGGGCGGCGCCGCGCGATCCTGAATGCATGAGGCTGAAATGACTCGCCGCTGGATCTGGTTGGCCCTCGCCGCCGCCTTCGCGCTCGCCGGCTGCGATCAACGGTCGTCGCCGGCCCCCGATGTGCGGCCGGTCAGGACGATCATTGTGGCGCGCCGTCCGGTCGCCGATCAGCAAAAGCTCACCGGCGTCATTCGCGCCCAGGACGAAGTCAATCTCGCCTTCCGTCTCGACGGCCGGATGATCGAGCGCAAGGTCCAGGTCGGCGACAAGGTCGAGCCCGGCCAGGCGATCGCCAGCCTCGATCCGCAGAACCAGCAGAACGCCCTGCGTTCGGCCGAAGCCGCCTTGTCAGCCGCGCAGGGCCAATACACCCAGGCGCGCAACACCTTCGACCGTCAGCAGGCGTTGCTCAACCAGGGCTTCACCACCCGGGCGCAGTTCGATCAGGCGCAGCAGGCGCTGCAGAGCGCCCAGGCGCAGGTCGATTCGACCCAGGCGCAACTGAGTTCGGCGCGCGATCAACTCGGCTACACCGCGCTGCGCGCCGACGCCGGCGGCGTCGTCACGGCGACCGGCGCCGAGCCCGGCGAAGTGGTCCGCGCCGGCCAGACGATCGTCAAAATCGCCCGCCAAGGCGGACGCGACGCGGTGTTCGACGTGCCGCAGCTCGCCTTCCGCATCGCCCCCGACGATCCGCAGGTGCGGGTGACTTTGACCGACGATCCGTCGGTGATCGCGCTCGGCCGCGTCCGCGAGGTGTCGCCCGACGCCGATCCGGCGACCCACACCTATTCGGTCAAGATCGGCCTGATCGATCCGCCGCAGGCGATGCGGCTCGGCGCGACGGTGACCGGCGCGATCGAACTGTCGCCCGCCGAACAGATCGAGATCCCCGCCAGCGCGCTGACCGAATCCGCCGGCAAGCCGGCGGTGTGGATCGTCGACCCGGCGGCGCTGACGGTGTCGCTGAGGACGATCGAGGTGGCGCGTGACGATCCGGCGAGCGTCGTCGTCGCCGGCGGGCTGCAGCCCGGCGAAATCGTCGTCACCGCGGGAGTCCAGTCGCTGCGTCCGGGACAGAAGGTGCGATTGCTCGGCGGCGCGTCATGACCGACCTCAACCTATCGCGCTGGGCGCTCGGCCATCGCTCGCTGGTCGTCTATTTCATGCTGGCGCTGACCGCCGCCGGCGCCATGTCCTATCTGCGGCTCGGCCGCAGCGAGGACCCCTCGTTCACCGTCAAGACGATGGTCATCCAGGCGCGCTGGCCCGGCGCCACCATCGACGACACGATCAAGCAGGTCACCGAGCGCATCGAGCGCAAAGCGCAGGAGACGCCCGACCTCGACTACGTCACCAGCTACACCAAGCCCGGCGAGTCGACCGTGTTCGTCAATCTCAAGGATTCGACGCCGCCGCGCGCCGTGCCCGGCGATTGGTACCAGGTGCGCAAGAAGATCGGCGACATCCGCGGCGACCTGCCGCAAGGCGTCGAGGGGCCGGGCTTCGACGACGAGTTCGGCGACACTTACGGCATCGTCTATGCCTTCACCGCCGACGGCTTTAGTCCGCGTGAACTGCGCGATTACGTCGAGGATGTCCGCTCGCAGCTGCTGCAGACGCCCGACGTCAGCAAGATCGACGTCGTCGGCGCGCAAGACGAGCGCGTTTACGTCGAATATTCGACCTCCAAGCTCGCCGCCCTCGGCGTCAGTCCGGCGGCGATGATTGACGCGCTGCAGGCGCAGAACGCGGTGACGCCGGCTGGCGTCGTGCAGACCGGCGAGGAGGAATTGCTGGTGCGCGTCTCCGGCGCCTTCCGCTCCGAGCGCGACCTGCTCGCCGTCAATTTTGTCGCCAACGGTCGAATGATTCGGCTCGGCGACATCGCCGAGGTCAAGCGCGGCTACGCCGATCCGCCGCAGCCGCTGTTCCGCGTCAACGGCCAGCGGGCGATCGCGCTGGCGATCGCCATGCGCGACGGCGGCGATATCCTGGCGCTCGGCAAGCGCATCGATGAATCGATGCGCAAAATCACCGCCGACCTGCCGATCGGCGTCGAACCGGTCCTGGTCGCCAACCAGGCGACGACGGTTCAGAGCGCGATCGGCGACTTCATGGAGTCGCTGTGGGAGGCGGTCGCCATCGTGCTGGCGGTCAGCTTCGTCAGCCTTGGCTTGCGCGCCGGCGCAGTGGTGGCGTTGTCGATCCCGCTGGTGCTGGCGATCGTCTTCGTGACGATGGAGGCGTGGGGCATCGACCTCCAGCGCGTCTCGCTCGGCGCGCTGATCATCGCCCTCGGCCTGCTGGTCGACGACGCGATGATCACCGTCGAATCGATGGTGACGCGGCTCGAACGCGGCGACGACAAGGAGGCCGCGGCGAGCTACGCCTATTCGTCGACCGCCTTTCCGATGCTGACCGGAACGCTGGTGACGGTCGCCGGCTTCGTGCCGATCGGCTTCGCCCGTTCGATGGCTGGCGAATACACCTTCTCGCTGTTCGCCGTGGTGATGATCGCCTTGCTGACTTCGTGGGTGGTGGCGGTCGTCTTCTCGCCGCTGATCGGCGTCGCGCTGTTGAAGACGGAGAAGACGCCGCACGAACACGGCCCCGGTCGGGCGATGCGACTCTTCCGCACGACGTTGCGGCGGCTGATGCGCTGGCGCTGGACGACGATCGCCGCGACGTTGGCGCTCTTCGCGCTCGCCGTTTTCGGCGCCCGCTTCGTGCCGCAACAGTTCTTCCCGGCGTCGGACCGTCCCGAACTGCTGGTCGACCTCAAGTTGCCGGAGAACGCGTCGATCGCCGCCAGCGACGCTGCGGCGGCGAAGCTCGAACAGACGCTCAAGGGCGACCCCGACGTCGACCATTGGAGCTTCTACGTCGGCCGCGGCGTGGTGCGGTTCTACCTGCCGCTCGATCCGCAGCTGCCCAACGATTTCTTCGCCCAGGGGGTGGTCGTCGCCAAGGACGTGGCGGCGCGCGACCGGCTGAAGGCGCGCATCGAGGCGTTCCTGGCGAGCGATCTGCCGCAGGCGGTCGCTCGCGTCGCGCCGCTCGAACTTGGTCCGCCGGTCGGCTGGCCGCTGCAGTATCGAATCAGCGGCCCCGATCCGATGGCGGTGCGCGAAATCGCCTGGAAGCTCGCCGACGCGATCGGCGCCGACAAGCGCGCCGAGAAGGTCAACTTCAACTGGATCGAGCCGTCGCGCACCATGCGCGTGCGGGTCGACCAGGATCAGGCGCGACTGCTTGGCGTCAGCTCGCAGCAGTTGGCCGAGACGCTCAACAGCGTCGTCGCCGGCGCGACGATCACCCAGATCCGCGACGACATCTATCTCGTCAATGTCGTCGCGCGCTCAGCGGCCGACGAGCGGGGCTCATTGACGACCATCCGCAATCTTCAGGTTCCGCTGCAGAACGGCAAGAGCGCGCCGCTGTCGCAAATCGCCTCGTTCGAATACGGGCAGGAGCTGCCGCTGGTGTGGCGGCGCGATCGCGTCCCGACCTTGACCGTCCAGGCCGACGTCGTCGCCGGCGCGCTGCCCGACACGGTGGCCAAGGCGCTCGCGCCGAAGATCGACGCGCTCAACGCGACACTCGCGGCCGGCTACAAGATCGAACTCGGCGGAGCCGTCGAGGAGAGCGACAAGTCGCAGACCTCGGTCATCGCCGTCGCGCCGGCGATGCTGTTTCTCACCCTGACCATCCTGATGATCCAGCTGCAGAGCTTCCAGCGGCTGTTTCTGGTGGTCAGCGTCGCGCCGCTCGGGCTGATCGGCGTCGTCGCGGCGCTGCTGTTGTCAGGCAAGCCGCTCGGTTTCGTCGCGATTCTCGGCGTCCTAGCGCTGACCGGCATGATCGCGCGCAATTCGGTGATCCTGATCGACCAGATCGAGCGCGAGAAGGCGCGCGGCCTCGATCCGTGGAACGCGGTCGTCGAGGCGACCAGCCATCGCTTCCGGCCGATCCTGCTGACCGCCGCCGCCGCCATCCTCGGCATGGCGCCGATCGCCCCCACCGTGTTCTGGGGGCCGATGGCCTTCGCCATCATGGGCGGCCTCGGCGTGGCGACGGCGCTGACCCTGTTGTTCCTGCCGGCGCTCTACGTCGCGTGGTTCCGGGTCAAGGAGCCGGCGGCCGAATAGCCGAGCGGCCGCATCGGCGGCGATGGGCCGATCTGGCGTCGCCGCTGCAAGTCGGCGCGCGACCTTCAGGTTTGACAAATCCGTCGTCCGGCCTCTGATGAAATTCCCGCTCCCGCGCCCGAGATTCCTGAGGCCCGCGCGCCGGGTTGTTCGCCCGCTTGATCGCCGCTGACGGAGACGGAATTGCCGCAAGCGTTCGCCGACTTTGACACGGGCCTGTTGCTGACGCTGGACGCTCTGCTCAAAGATCAGAACGTCACCCATGCCGCCGCGCGCCTCAACATAACGCAGTCGGCCCTGTCGGCCAGGCTCGCGCGCCTTCGCCAACTGCTCAACGATCCCCTGTTCATTCCGGCCGCCTCGGGGCGCGGGATGACGCCGACGCCGCATGCGGTGGCGCTTCGCCCGGAACTCGAGAAACTCATCGAGCGACTGAGCGATTTCATCAGCGCCGCCCACGTATTCGATCCGCAAAGCAGCCGGCGCACTTTCAGGATCGCCGCCACCGACAATCCCGCCGCGATTCTCGCGCCGGATTTGATTCCGATGATCAAGGCGCAAGCCCCTCACATGCG
>Ga0265339_10003890_pt1 | contig 10356 bp, 8 predicted proteins | sample 4CB219metaG_FD_202085 | JGI IMG/M metagenome (GOLD analysis project Ga0265339, IMG submission 202085) | Rhizosphere microbial communities from Carex aquatilis grown in University of Washington, Seatle, WA, United States - 4-CB2-19 metaG | ecosystem: Host-associated > Plants > Roots > Rhizosphere...
GGCCGCGCCCGAGAGGAGGAAGTGCGTCGGCGCGGCGGGCCCCGCGGGGTTGTGGCAGCCCGCGCAGGCGCTCATGAGGAGGTCGTGGATGTCCGGAGGCGTCGTCGCGGTCGTCACCGGCGGCGCGGCCGGCGTCGCGGGCGTGAGCGCCGGGGTCGCGGGCTGCTCGACGGTGGGCGCGGGGGCTTCGGGAGCACTCGTCACCGGCGCGGTCGCGGAGCGCGGGTGCGCGATCGGGCTCGGCGGGCTCGCGGGTGCGGCGGCCGCGAGGGCGGGCGCGGCGGCGGGGCCGCCGCCCTCGCGTGCGCCCTTGGCGATCCACGCGAGCACGCGCGCGTGCGCGTCGCCGTCGGCGGGCCAGGGCGCGCCGCCGGCGTGCATCTGGCCCGAGGACTTGAGCAGGAGCGGGCTCGCCGCGGGCGAGGACGGGTTCACGAGCGCGCGCACGGGCGCGTAGTCGGCGGCCGCGTCGCCCGTGAGCACGAGGTGCGACGCCTGCGCGGGGCCGCCGGCCCGGTGGCAGACCTGGCACGCCTGCACGAGCATGGGGTGGATCGCGTGGCGGAAAGACGGGGCCGTCGGCGCCGCCGCCGTGACCAGCGCGCCCGCGGCGGGGCGCGCGCTCTCGGCGGGCGTCTCGGTCGCGGGCGTCTCGGCCGCGGGGGGCGTCGACGGCGCCGTGGGAGGCGGCGGGGTCGGCGCGTCGACCTTCTTCAGGCCGAGCTCGTCGAGGAGCTGCTGCCGCTTCTTCTCCTGCGGCGTCTGCTTCTTCTTCGGGCTCGCGGTCGGCGTCTGCGCGCGCGCCGCCGACGCGACGGCGATCATCGCGACGAGCAGGCTAGTGGCGCGGCGCATGGCACCCTCCGCAGGCGGCGCCCGCGACCGCGAACGCGACGCCGCCGTCGTGGCAGGCGCCGCAGTAGCGCCCGGCCTTCATCTCCTCGTGCGTGAACGTCACGGGCGCCTGCGGGAACACCGACGGGTGGCAGACCTGGCAGCCCATGGCCGCGTGGCCGCGGTGCGAGAACAGCGCCGTTGGCACGCCCGGCGCGTGCTTCGGATCGCGGCGCGGCAGCCGCACGGTCGCGGGGAAGGCGGCGCCGAGCGCTGCGCCGCCGCACGCGAGGAGCGCCGCGAGCGCGAAGCCCAGCCTGAAAGCGCGCGCGTGGCGCGGATCGATGCGGTTCACGCGGCCCCCTTGTCCTTCATGACCTGCCACACGGCGCGCAGGAACATCGCGCCGCCGAGGAGCACGAGCGGCGTACCCACCGCCGCCGCGAGGATGAACGTCGCCGGCGTCCAGTGGATCGCCGCCGCGAGCTCGACGGTGAGGCCGAGGCCGGCGACGGCGCACGCGCGCCTGAAGGAAGCGTCGTTCATCGCGCCTGCCAGAGCTCGCGTGCCTCGACCTTGGCCATGTCGTGGGCGACCTGGTGGCACGAGAGGCACGAGACGCTCCCCGAGGTGAGCGCGTCCATGACGGGCTGGTGAGCGACCTGCTCGCGAAAGCGGCGCGCGTCGTCGTGGCAATGCAGGCAGTTCGAGCTCGCGTACGGCTGGTAGAGCTTGATCTTCTCCGGCACGCCCGTGACGTAGTGGGCCCACACGTGGCGCAGGCCGTTCAGCTTCGCGCGCGCGTCGCCGAAGAGCGCGTAGTCCTTGTGGCAGGAGTAGCAGACGGTCTCGCGATCGATGAAGCGGTTCTGGTAGTGGATCGCCGCGAGGGCGTGCTTGTCGTCGACGAAGAGGCTCTGCCCGTGGCGCTGCATCTCGTGACACGAGAGGCAGAACGTCGTCTGGCTCGACTCATGGAAGCCGTAGGAGAGGTTCCCGACGGAGAGGAGCAGCGGCAGCACGACGACGGCCACGAGGAGCGCCAGCCGACCCGCGCGCGCCTTGGCCAGCGCGGGGCCGCCGAAGTACGACATCGCCAGCAGGGCGACGCCGACGGCGAGGGCGATGACGATGGGGAGGGGAAGCACGCGAGTTCTTTCGAGCCGGCCAGCTGTGCAATCGTGGTGCCGCGGCGGACCCGCACAAGTGAGCGCAATCGCGTGCAGTCCGCGCAAGGAATGCACAGGCCGCTTCGAGGCGCGCAAGCCTTGCGCGTTCTCAGCTCAGCTGAAGGACCGCCGTCGCCTCGGCGTCGCCCGGCTCGCACCGGACCTCGAACCCCAGCCGCCGCGCGATGCCCATCATCGCCTGGTTGTCCGGCAGCATCGTCGCCGTCACCCGGGCGACGCGCTCGCGCCGCGCGACGTCGACGATCCGTCGGAGCAGCTCGGTGCCGAGGCCGCGCCGCTGCCAGTCGTCGCGCACGAGCAGCGCGAACTCGGCGTCGTCGTGCGCCGGCCGGCGCGCCAGGCGCCCCACGGCCAGCAGCTCGGGCTCGCCGCCGGCCGGGCGCCGCTCGACGACGAGCGCGATGTCCCGGTCGTAGTCCGAGAAGCACACGCGCACCAGCCGCTCGTGCGTCGTGCGCTGGTCGAGCTGGAGCGGCGCCAGGTAACGCTCGCGCACGCTCGACTCGCCGAGCCGCCGGTGGAAGGCGACGAGCATGCCCTCGTCCTCGGGCCGGATGGGACGGATGAGGACCTCGGTGCCGTCGGGCAGGCGGTGCGGGCTGGCGTACTGCGAAGGGTAGGGTCGGATGGCGAGGCGGGGCAGGTCCTCGGGCCGCGTGCGCGGGTCGTGCAGCAGCACGCGCGCGTCGAGCGCGAGCAGGCCCTCGGGCGAGGCGTAGAGCGGGTTCACGTCGATCTCCTGGATCCAGGGCTGCTCGACGACGAGGTCGGAGAAGCGTACGAGCAGGTCCTCGAGCGCCGCCAGCGGCACGGGAGGCCGCCCGCGCACGCCGCCGAGCGCGTGGAAGATCTTCGTCTGCTCCATGAGCCGGCGCGCGAGCGGGCGCGTGAGCGGCGGCAGCGCGAGCGCGCGGTCGCGGAAGACCTCGACGAGCTGGCCGCCCGCGCCGAAGAGCAGCACGGGCCCGAACTGCCGGTCGAGCGACGCGCCGACGATGAGCTCGTAGCCGCCGGGCGCGAGGCGCGCCATCGGCTGCACGGTGACGCCGAGGAAGTGCTGCGCGCCGGCGCGCGCCGTGACGCTGGCGCGGATGGCCTCGAACGCGCGCGCGACGCCGGCCTCGTCCTTCACGTCGAGCACGACGCCGCCCACGTCGGTCTTGTGCGTGAGCGTGCGCGAGTGGAGCTTGACGGCCACCGGGAAGCCGAGCGCGGCCGCGGCGGCGCCCGCCTCGTCGGGCGTGGCCGCGAGGCGCATCGGCGTCGCGGGGATGCCGTAGCAGGCGAGCAGCCGCTTCGACTCGACCTCGTCCAGCAGCGTGCGCCCGGCGCCGCGGGCCTCTTCGATGATGGCGGCCGCGCCGGCGACGTCGTGCGTGCCCGCGGCGCTCGCCGTCGGCGTCTCGTAGAGGGCGCGCAGCGCGTACGACGACTGCCACATCGAGCAGAACGCGCGCGCCGCCTCGTCGGGGAACTCGAACGTCGGGATGCCCGCGCGGTTGAGGATGTCGACGCCCGCCGCGACCTGCGCGCCGCCCATCCAGCTCGCCAGCACGGGCTTGCCCTCGACCTTCGCGTGGCGTGTGAGCGCCTGCGCCGTGAGCGTCGGGTCGGTCATGTCCTGCGGCGTGAGGACGACGAGCAGGCCGTCGGTGTCGGGATCGGCCGCGGCGATCTCGAGCGCGCCGGCGTAGCGCTCGGGTGCGGCGTCGCCGAGCACGTCGATGGGGTTGCCGTGGCTCCACGCCGCCGGGAGAATCGCGTCGAGCTTCGCGCGCGCCCCGGCCGACAGCGGTGCGAGCTCGCCGCCGTGCTCGATGAGCGCGTCGGTGGCGAGCACGCCAGGGCCGCCCGCGTTGGTGACGATGGACAGGCGCGGGCCGCGCGGGCGCGGTTGCTTGCCGAGCACCTCCGCCATGGCGAAGACGTCGCCGATGTGGCTCACGCGCAGGACGCCCGTGCGCCGGAAGGCCGCGTCGAGCACCTCGTCCGACCCGGTGAGCGCGCCCGTGTGCGAGGCGGCCGCCCGCGCCGCCGCATCGGTGCGCCCCGCCTTGATGACGATGATGGGCTTGCTGAGCGCGACCTCGCGCGCCGCCGAGAGGAACCCGCGCGCGTCGTCGCCGATCGACTCCATGTAGAGGACGATCGCGCGCGTGCGCGGGTCGTTGCCGAAGTGGTCGATGAGGTCGCCCCAGCCGACGTCGAGCATCGTGCCGAGCGAGACGAACGCCGAGAAGCCGAGCTGCACCTTGAGGCTCCAGTCGAGGATCGCCGTGAGCAGCGCGCCGCTCTGGCTCAGGAAGGCGACGTTGCCGGGCCGGGCCATCGAGGCCGCGAAGGTGGCGTTGAGGCCGCTCGTCGGGCTCATGACGCCGAGGCAGTTCGGGCCCACGAGGCGCATGCGTCCGCGCCGCGCCTCGGCGAGCGTGCGTCGCTCGAGCTCCGCGCCGGCCGCGCCGATCTCGCGGAAGCCCGCCGAGATGATGATCGCCGCGGGGATGCCGAGGTCCGCGCACTGGCCGACGATGCCCGGCACGGCGACGGCCGGCGTGACGATCACCGCGAGATCGATCCTGGCGGGCACGTCGGCGAGCGTCGGGTACGCCTTGATGCCGAGCACGCTCGGGCGCTTCGGGTTGACCGGGAAGACCGTGCCGCCGAACGGGCTCGACACGAGGTTCCACAGGATGGTGCGCCCGACGCTGCCGACCGTCTCGGTCGCGCCGACGACGGCGACGGTGCGCGGCGAGAAGAAGACGTCGAGCGGTTGCCGCTCGGCGCGCAGCAGATCGTGCGAGAGGTCCGTCATCGCCATCCCGCGCCAGTCTAGCGGAGGGCCTGCGAGTGGGCCGCGCCCGACTCGAACAGGTAGACCACATGGCAGGCGACGCAGCTCTTCGAGAGCGCGCCGAACTCGTCGGCGACGCCGGCCCGATCGTGGCGGACGCTGGCGGCGACGAGCTGGCGGGCGTGCTCGCGCAGCTCGCCCTGCAGCGTGAAGAAGCGCTCCGGCAGGAGCGCGTTCAGCTCGTCGCCCATCACCGGCCGCGCGAGCGCCGGCTCGTCGAAGATCTCGCCCGCGGCGCGCGCGATGCCGTCGTCGTCGAGCATGAGCACGCGATCCAGGAGGGTCTTCATCTGGGCGTCGTGGTGGCCCATTTTCGAGCGGAGCACGGCGATCGCCGCCGGGGGGATCGTGCCGGGGGCCGCGAGCTCCTCGCGCGCCGTCGGCTTGGGCCGCAGGAACACCGCGAGCCCGATGGCGCTGGCGACAATCAACGCTCCCATGATCGCGCTCGACTTGGTCATGGGCCTCGGAACTGCGAGCCCCGTGCCATCCGGATCTCGAAGGCGGCCGGCCACCTGGCGCGGGGCGCCGCGAAAAATCTGCGCCTGCTACTCGCGCCAGGCAACGAGCGGGAGCTCGAGCGGCAGCAGCGCGTCGGCGTCGCGAGATCCTCGAGCCTGTCGGGGAGCGAGCGCGGAGCGTACGCCTCGTGGCTCACGGTCCGCGCCCGCGGTTCAACGCGGCGTCTCGCCGTTGGTCCGCACGAGCGCGAGCTCGGCGGAGATCCTGATCTCGTCGGACAGCACGACGCCGCCGATGTCGAGGTCCTGGTTCCAGTGCAGGCCGAAGGTCCGGCGATCGAGCTTGCCGCGCACGCGGTAGACGCTCCCGGCCTGTCCGGGCATGGCGTAGGGCTCGACCTCGATCTCGATGTCGTGCATCACGCCGTGCAGCTGCAGCCGTCCGCGCATGACGGCGCGGCCGTTGTGCGGCTCGATCGAGCTCGACTCGAACTCGGCGCGCGGGTGCTGCTTGACGTCGAGGAACTCGGAGGAGCGGATGTGGTCGTCGCGCTCCGGGGAGTCGGTGTCGATCGACGCGGTCTCGATCCAGACGTTGATCGTCGAGAAGGGGGGGTGCTTCCTGTCGAGGAACAGCGTCCCGCCCCACCGGCTGAAGCCCCCCTTGATCTCGCTGATCACGAGGTGGCGCAGGGTGAACGTGAGCTTCGACCGCGCGGGGTCGATCTCCCACCGTTCGAGGTCCGCCGTCGGTGACATCGCGGTCGGTTTGCGGGCGTCCCGACCGGTCGTCTGTTCGGTTCTGCTCATGGTCTTCGGTGGTGCATCCGGGGTGCCAGCCCATTGACCGGATTTCGGGGACCCGAGCGCGCAGGAACTGCGTCGAACGGCTCCGGGCGCGCTAGCGGTTGCGCGCGAAGCGCGCAAGGTGGTAGGGGCAGGGCGTGTTGGCCGCGTATGTGCGCATCATTCATGAGATGCGCACTAGAAGCTCGCGACGGTGAGGATGAGCCGGAAGCCGGCGTCGGGCGCGTAGGCGAGCTGGACGCCCGTCTGCAGCGTGCCCTCCCAGTACTCGCCGGGGACGTGGAAGAAGCGCAGCCCCACGCCGAAGCTGGGGAACCAGCGCGCGCTCACGAGGCCCGCGAGCTCGGGCCCGGCCACCGTGCCGAGGTCGGAGAAAAGCGAGGCGTCCACGTACTGCCCGACGTACCAGCGGTACTCGGCCGTGCCGACGACGCCGCTCGGACCGCGGAAGCGCCCGTCGGGGAAGCCGCGCATCCCGTTGTTGCCCGACACCATGACGAGCTCCTCGAAGGGGATGGGCGCCGCGCCGAGCGCGTGGACCATCGCGGCGCGCCCGCGCAGGATGAGCTGGCGATCGGTGAAGCCGAGGGCGAGGACCGTCTCGCCCGAGAACGTGGCGTGCTGGCTCGGGTCGCCGGCGAGGCCCTGCGCGAGGGTCGCGTCGACCGCGACGTAGGCGCCGCTGCCGTCGCGCGCGCGGGTTCGGAGGTTCCATAGCGCGCCCGCGCCCGCGTGCGCGACGCGCAGGCCGCTCGCGAAGCCGGGCACGAGCGTGGGATCGACGCAGGCGTTGGTGGGCGTCGGCGCCGTCATGCAGGCGGGGTCCGTCGTGAACACGGTGGCCACCGACGGGCCGCCGCGCACGCCCTCGGCGCGATAGTCGCGCCGCTCGACGTCGCCGTGCGCGACCACGCCGAAATGAGCGGGCAGGAGCCTCGACCAGCGCAGCTCCGCCGAGAAGATGTCGGACGCGAAGCGCGAGGGGCTCCAGCCCATCGCGGCGAGGTCACTCTTGCCGCGCGCGCCGATGCCAGCAAAGAGGCGATCGTCGCGGCGGTTGGCGATGCCGCGGAAGGAGAGCCCGGTGGGCGCGGGCCCCGTGGCCGTGAGCTCGCCCATGAGGACCGAGGCGCCGGCCGTCTGGAAGCTCGCGCCGACGCTGCTCCCTTCGCCCGGCAGGCGGCGGTCGAACACGCGGAGCCCCGCCGTGGGCAGGAAGCCCGTCGCGTAGGTCAGCAGCGGGCGCACGCCGATCTTGCCGTCGTCGCTCGTGAGCCACGCTTGCAGCCAGTCGCCGACGTGGTGCGCCTCGTAGGCGTCGCTCGTCTCGACGATCGGCCAGAAGAAGCCCGCCGAGGCGGCGCGCGGCACCCAGAGCGCGACGCGCGAGGCCTGGCGCGCGACGGACGCCGGCGCCGGCTCGCGACCGTCGAGGGTCTCGCCGCAGCGGAGGTCGGGCGCGCGGTCGGTGGGCGGCGTCGCGCAATCGGAGGGGCTCGGCTCGGCGGCGCGCGCGGTGGGCGCCGCGAGGAGCGCCAGCGCGAGGAGGGGGAGCGCGCGCGGGCTCATTCGTCACGCTCCAGTCCGACGACGACGAAGCGGTGCTCGGCGTCGCGCCAGCGCAGGTGGACGCGGGAGGCCTTCGTGAGCGTGCGCCCCGGGACCCCGGCGCCGCCGTCGAGCGTCGCCCTGATCGAGACGACGCGGTAGCCGGTGCCGACGTCCTCGGCGGAGATGGGGAGGCAGGTGCGCGAGCCCTCGGGCCGCACGTCGCCGGACCAGAGCGTCGCGCCACGTCCGTCGCCGACCGCGACGTGGTAGCGGACCTCCGCCGGGCTCACGTAGCCGCGCGCGATGGCGAGGTCCTGGAAGCAGACCTGCGCGCCGTCCAGCGACGGCGCGGGCTCCTCGACGGCCGCGAAGGCGCGCAGGTAGCGCCGTCCGAGGATGTCGCGCCGGACCTCGAGGGCGTGCACGGCATAGGCCGCGTCGGCGGGCGGCAGATCGGCGGCGGCGACGGCGGCCTCGAGCTGCGCGTCGGTGAACGCGGTGACGACCTTCGCGCCCCAGTAGGCGTCGCGGTCGGTCATGCGCACGTGCGTGGGCAGCTTGCGGTTGGTGCGGAACGCGTCGGGGTCGAAGGTCTCGGCGGGGAAGTAGCCGATCGAAGGGTGCTCCTCCGTGAGCGTTCGCCACTCGTCGCGACGGTCCTCGAACGGCCGGTGATAGAAGCCGAGCGAGAAGAACGCCCTCAGCGAGCGGCCGACCTCGACCGGGAACTCGCCCTGCTGGGCCGTGCTCTGCTGGCGCGTCGTCGCCGAGCCGAGCGCGCACCCGAAGTCGAAGTGCCAGTGGCGCACGAAGCGGCGTCCCTCGGCTGAGACGACGGAATCCATCGTGTTGATGGCGCTCGGGTCGAGCACGGCGAGCCACGCGAAGAGCACCCAGTTCGCGCGCAGCGAGCGCCGGCGCTCGTGCGGGATCCGATCGTTGGGATCGTCGGCGCGGCGCCCCTTGAGGTCGAACCCGCCCAGCACCTCGCCGGGGATCCACGGCACGGCGACGGCGCGGATGCGCCCGTCGGGGAGGCGGGCGACGCCCGCGAGCTGGGCGCGCACGCGCTGCCAGGTGAGCGGGCGCTTCTCGACCTTCCAGAGCTTGAACGTCGCCTTGGGGTCGAGGCGGAGATCCTCGTCGCGGACGTCGGTGTGGAACGCGCCGGGCACGTAGTAGCCCGCGGCGTGGAAGAGGCGGTACCCGATGATCTCGCCGCCCGTCGCGAGCCCGAGGTGGTCGGCGGGATCGACCTTGAGCATGAACTTGCGGCCCTTGGCGTCGACGACCTGGAACCCGGTCGCCGCACCCTCGTCCTTGCCCTTGACGATCGTGAACGGCAGCACGGGCGCCACGGCGGGCGGGCCCGCGACCACCTCCTCGGGCGTCATCGCGTGCAGGTGGTTGCGCGCGCAATACCAGGTCGAGCAAGGCACCTCGTCGAGGGCGTTGACGTCGAGCGCGGGCGTCGCGCCTTCGAGTGAGAGCGTGCGATCGACCTCGCCGGCGAGGCCGTCGCGGAGGACGAGGGTGACGCCGAGCTCCGACATGTGACTCGGGGACGGCGCCGCGGTCAGGTTCGCGTCGTCGTGCTCGCTCCAGGCGATGGGCCGGTCGGCAAACCAGCGCGCCTCGTCGGCGGTCGCGGGGCGGGACGCCAGGGACAGGGCGAGCGACGCGAGGCTCCAGAAGAGGTGAGGGCGGAGGCGCATTCGCCCAGGAGGTACAGCAACGGGCGTTCCAGCGCAGGGTCGGCGTCCCTCCGCGGCAAACGCGCAAGACCTGCGCGCGCGAGCGCGCGGCGCGACGAGCTTGCGCCGACCTTCAGAGCGGGCCCACGCCCACGAGCGAGAGGCCGAGCGTGCTCGGGCCCGCGAGCGGAAGCACCGTGACGGTGCGCGCCTCGCCGCCGTCGCCGGGCGTGCGGCCGTAGCGGTAGTGCAGGAGCCAGGGCAGCCCGTAGCCGCTGCCAAACCCGATGGCAGCGCCGAGGAGCATATCCGAGGCGAAGTGGCGATCGGCGACGATGCGGGCCGCGCCGGTCGCGGCGGTGGCCGTCACGAGGAGGGCGCACGCGCCCGCGTCGGCGGCCTCGGAGCCGTAGAGAGGAAGGTAGCGGTGGTGGACGCAGACGAGCCCGGCGGCGGTGGCGATCGTCAGGACATGGCCGCTCGGCAGGCTCGCGTTGTTGGCGATGTCGCCGCAGAGCGCGTCGTAGGACGGGTTCGCGGCGCAGTCGGGCGTCGACGGGCGCGCCCGGCCCGCGAAGTGAAACAGCGAGTTGTTGATGAGGCCGGCGACGGAGTTCGCCTCGAGGTCCATCATGAGGAGTTGCCACATGACGCCGGGCTCGCGGTGCGCGAAGAGCGCCACGGGCAGATCGATCGCGAACGGATACGCGGTCCCCGTCCACGACAGCCAGTCGCTCGCCTTCACGGCGTCGGCGCGCGCCTCGAGCGAGCCGCCGCGCAGCCAGCCGCGGATCGTGTCGTCGAACGGGTTCTGGCCGATCCAGCGCGGGTGATCGGGGGGCGGCTCGTCGAAGCGCACCCACGCGTCGGCGACGTACACGCCCGTCGTTCCGGCGTACTCCCACCAGCGAAAGCGCGGCCAGGTCCACTCGACGCGCGGGCTGCGCGTGCGCGAGCGCGCGGCCGAC
>Ga0265339_10003891_pt1 | contig 10352 bp, 8 predicted proteins | sample 4CB219metaG_FD_202085 | JGI IMG/M metagenome (GOLD analysis project Ga0265339, IMG submission 202085) | Rhizosphere microbial communities from Carex aquatilis grown in University of Washington, Seatle, WA, United States - 4-CB2-19 metaG | ecosystem: Host-associated > Plants > Roots > Rhizosphere...
TCGAGCTTCTTGGCGATCTCCGCCTTCTGGTCCTCGGTGGCCTGGCGCTTCTCGAGGATCGTCTTGTCCTCCGGCGTGAGGTCGAGGCCCCCGAAGGCGCCGTCCTTCGTGACCCTGAACGGTGGGAAGAGGAGCACCTCGAGCTCGCGGGGGTCCATCTTCCCCTTGGGCGTCGACTCGAGGACCTTCTCGCGGACGCGCCAGCCGGCCCCCTCCCGGACGGCCTCGAGCGCGAGGCGCATGCTGGTGTCCGACGGGGCCCCCTTTCCATGGTGGTCGAAGGCCATCTTCTGTTCGACCTCGCAGCGTAGGCGGGCTGGCCACGCAAACTTCAGGGGTACGGTCGGCGGGGCGGGGGGCTCGGCCGCCAGCAGGGGAAGCAGGGCCAGAAACGCGGGGTTTGGCACGTGCCAACCATCGCACGGCGGGTCGGGGACGCGTCAGAAATTGGCCCGACGCCGTCGAGGTTGATACGATCTAGAGATGTACGAGCCCCCCGACGATCGCCGACCCCCGCGGCTCGTGCCGCTGCTGCCGCTCCGGGACATCGTCGTCTTCCCGCACATGGTCGTGCCGCTCTTCGTCGGCCGCGAGAAGTCGATCAGCGCGCTCGAGGAGGCGATGGCCAAGGGCGGCTCGAAGGAGATCTTCCTCAGCGCCCAGCGCAAGGCGAAGACGAACGAGCCCGTGCCGGACGACATCTTCCAGGTGGGCACGGTCGGCACGATCATCCAGCTGCTGCGCCTGCCCGACGGCACGGTCAAGGTGCTCGTCGAGGGCAAGCGGCGCGCGGCCATCCGCAAGTTCACGCAGACCGACGGCTTCTTCACGGTCGAGATCGAGGAGCTGCCCGAGGTCGCCGAGCGCTCGGTCGAGCTCGACGCGCTCGTGCGCGAGGTGCACGCGACGTTCGAGACCTACGTCAAGCTCAACAAGCGCATCGCGCCCGAGATCCTGATCTCGGTGCAGACGATCGAAGATCCCGGTCAGCTCGCCGACACGATGGTGGGCCAGCTCCAGCTCAAGCTCCCCGACAAGCAGGCCATCCTCGAGATGGACGCGCCGTCGAAGCGCCTGCAGCGCCTCTACGAGCTCATGAAGGCGGAGATCGAGATCTTGCAGGTGGAGCGCAAGATCCGCACGCGCGTCAAGAAGCAGATGGAGAAGACGCAGAAGGAGTACTACCTGAATGAGCAGATGCAGGCCATTCAGAAGGAGCTCGGCGATCGCGACGAGTTCAAGAACGAGCTCGGCGAGCTCGAGGAGCGCGCGAAGCAGAAGAACCTGACCAAGGAAGCGCGGCTCAAGGTCGCCAAGGAGATGAAGAAGCTGCGCATGATGGCCCCGATGTCGGCCGAGGCCGCCGTCGTGCGCAACTACCTCGACTGGGTCATCGGGCTGCCGTGGGGCGATCGCACCGAGGACAAGCTCGACGTCATCGAGGCCGAGAAGATCCTCGACGAGGACCACTACGGCCTCAAGAAGGTCAAGGAGCGCATCCTCGAGTACCTCGCCGTGCAGGCGCTCGTGAAGAAGCTCAAGGGCCCGATCCTCTGCCTCGTCGGCCCGCCCGGCGTCGGCAAGACCTCGCTCGCGCGCTCGATCGCGAAGGCGACGGGCCGCAACTTCGTCCGCCTCTCGCTCGGCGGCGTGCGCGACGAGGCCGAGATCCGCGGCCACCGGCGCACGTACATCGGCGCGCTCCCCGGCAAGATCATCCAGTCGCTGAAGAAGGCCGGCACGCAGAACCCGGTCTTCCTGCTCGACGAGATCGACAAGATGTCGACCGACTTCCGCGGCGACCCGTCGGCGGCGCTGCTCGAGGTCCTCGACCCCGAGCAGAACGCGACGTTCAACGACCACTACCTCGATCTCGACTACGACCTCTCCGACGTCATGTTCATCACGACGGCGAACTACCTGCAGGGCATCCCCATCCCGCTGCAGGACCGCATGGAGGTCATCCAGCTGCCGGGCTACACCGAGTTCGAAAAGGTCTCGATCGCCGAGCGCTACCTCATCCCGAAGCAGAAGCGCGACAACGGCATCGGCGACGTCCCGGTGGTCTTCCCCGAGGAGACGATCCGCGACGTCATCCACTACTACACGAAGGAGGCGGGCGTCCGGCACCTCGAGCGCGAGTTCGCCACCGTCTGCCGCAAGATCGCGCGCGACGTCGTCGCGAAGAAGTCGCCCGTGCAGATCGCCGAGGGCGGCGTGACCGTGCCCGGCTGGAAGATCACGCCGAAGCGCCTGCCGCGCTACCTCGGCCCGCACCGCTACCGCTACGGCCGCCAGGAGGGCGGCGACGAGATCGGCCTCGTCAACGGCCTCGCCGTGACCATGCACGGCGGCGACCTGCTCGCGACCGAGGTGTCGATCGTCGCGGGCAAGGGCAAGCTCGTGCTCACCGGCAAGCTCGGCGAGGTCATGCAGGAGTCGGCGCAGGCGGCGATGAGCTACATTCGCGCGCGGGCGCCGTCGCTCGGCCTCGACCGCGACTTCTACAGCCGCGCCGACATCCACGTGCACCTGCCCGAGGGCGCCATCCCCAAGGACGGCCCGTCGGCGGGCATCACGATGTGCACCGGCCTCGTCTCGGCGCTGCTGCGCGTCCCCGTGAAGAAGGACGTCGCCATGACGGGCGAGATCACCCTGCGCGGGCGCGTGCTCGCCATCGGCGGCCTCAAGGAGAAGATCCTCGCGGCGCACCGCTCGGGCATCACGACGGTCATCATGCCGAAGGAGAACGCCAAGGACCTGCGCGACATCCCCAAGCGCGTTCTCAAGGCCCTGCGCGTCGTCCCCGTCGACCACATGGACGACGTCCTCCGCAACGCGCTCGTGCTGCCGAACCCGGAGGCCTTCCTCAAGGAGGCCTCGGTGGCCGTCGACTGGCGCGTCCCCGCGGATCGCCGCGACGGCGGCCGCGACCGCCGCGAGGACTCCTCGCGCTACCCCGTCGCCAGCGCCGTCCCGCCGTCGTCCGTCCGGGAGGACTCGCCGGAGCGTCCCGCGGAGCGGACGAACGACCTGCCGCTCCCGCTGCCGGGCGTGCGCGAAGAGTGAAGTGAGTGGAGGAGAGGGAGGGATTCGAACCCTCGATACGCCTTTTGAGCGTATAACGATTTAGCAAACCGCCGCCTTCGGCCCCTCGGCCACCTCTCCGGAACTGCCGACGGACCATATTGCACCGAGGGTCGGCGCGCAAGGCTCGTTTGACCTCGCGCGCCTGGCGGTGAAGACTCGCGGCGTGCGCACCCGCCTCTCCTTCGTGGCCCTCGGCTTCGCCGTGCTCGTATTGCCGGCGACGGCGGCGCACGCCGAGGGGCCGGCGGCGGCGCCGGAGACCCCGGCCGCCGAGCCGCCGCTGTGGTCGTCGCTCGCCGTCGCGGCCAGCTACGGCGGCTCCGTCCACAACGGCTCGCTCTGGCACGGCCCCGGGCTCATCCTCGCCATCGACGAGCCGCGCTGGCTCGCGGACCCCGAGGTGTTCGTCGAGGCGCGCTGGGTGCTGCCGCAGGAGTCGGACAACCTGAGCACCCACGTCCAGACGATCGCGGCGCGCGCCGGCGTGAGCGCCCACGTGTCGGCGCACCTTCGCCTCGGGCTCGGCCTCGGCGTCGACCGCGAATCGATGAGCTTCACGAACATCGTGAAGTCGCCGGTGGCCAACGGGATGGGCGTCATGTCGTCGACCACGGTGGCGCCCGACTGGCAGCCCGCCGCGCGCGTGTTCGGGCGCGCCGTGTCGCGCTCGTGGCGCGGCTTCGCGGCGAGCGCGACGCTGTTCGTCGAGGCCGTCCACTCGCCCGACCCGCAGAACGCCCTCCGCGGTGGCCTCAGCATCGAAGGCTGGTGGCGCACGCCATGAGCCCCACGCGATTGGTTCTCGCGACATTCGTGGTGCTCGGCGCGAGCGGCTGCGCGAAGCACGGGGTCGACACGGTCAAGGAGATGCGCGCGCGCGCCTGCGCCGCGGACCCGGCCGGCTTCCTCAGTCACGTCGACCGAGAGGAGTTCGCCCGGACGACCCGGGCGACCTTCGAGAAGCGAGCCGAAGCCTCGATCGCCAAGCTCGATCCGGCTGACCAGGCGGCGGCGCGAGAGAAGTTCGACAAGAGCGCCGACGCGGCGGCCAAGACCCGCGTCGACGACACCTTCACGACCTGGGAGTACGACATCAAGACGCACGGCCCGGAGAGCGAGCCGTGCCGCCTGTCGATCCTCGACAGCTCCGAGACCGGGGACGCGGCAGACGTGCGCGTGACGACACCGGCCACCGGCGACCGCCACTGGCGCATGGCGCGCTCCGGCGGCCGCTGGCGGCTCGTCAGCGTGGGTGACTAGCGCGCGATCAAGGCGCCCGGTGCAGGCGGACGTTCACGCTCGCTTGATTCTCGTTCGCCGTGATGAGATCGAGGGCCTTGTCGCCGTTGACGTCGCCGAGGGCGGCAAGCGTGTTGTAGCTGCCGGGCATGGAGCTGGCGATGTAGGACGGTGCCGAGAAAGAGCCGTGGCCGTCGTTGAGGGATAGCGTGACCGCGGCGCAGTCGTCATTGATCACCACGGCGTCGGGCTTGCCGTCTCCGTCGAGGTCTCCGAACAGGACGCGCCCGTTGAGGGGGAGCTGCCGAGCGACGGCGAACTGCGCGCCGCCCAGGTTGAAGAAGACGTTGGTCTTGAAGTTGCCGTTGGCGCCTGAGTTGGCGACGAGGTCGAGCATGCCGTCTCCGTCGAGGTCGACGAGGCTGACGTTCCAAGAGCCGGGATTGGCCAAGGTCATCGTCGCGGTGGGGGCAGCGGTTCCGTCGACGTTGAAGAGCAGATGGATGGCGTCCTGCCCGGAGAGGACGACGTCGGTCCCGGGGACCCCGTCGAGCTCTCCGGTGGCGACCACCCCGGCGTTGAATCCTTCGTCGTACGTCTTCGACGAATAGTTCGAGCCTCCGACCCACTTCCAGACGACCAAACCGCCGGCGGTCGCGAACAGCAGCTCGGCGTTGCCGTCACCGTCGAGATCCGCCGTTGCCCATGCGTAGCTGCCGCCACCGTAGGGCGTGGCGGCGCCGAGCGCGCCGCCGCCTTGATTGAGGCGGAGTGCGATGCCTGGCCGGGAGCCCGTGGTCACGAGGTCCAGCTGCTTGTCGCCGTTGAGATCGGCCGCCCCCATGCCGTAGACATCCGGACCGTCGTACGAAACCGCAGGCGCGAAGCCGCCGGCCTTGTTCGCGAGGAACACACGGAGCTTCCCACTTCCGTCACCGCCTGCGGCGCCCCCGCCGGCCATCGCGACGTCCAGGCCCCCGACGAGGACGTCGGAGACGCCGTCACCGTCGAGGTCGGCGACGCCGACGGCGGTCGTGCGCGAGGTCGTCGGGGTGGCGAGAGGCTGGGGCGCGAGGAAGAGGTTGGTCACGGGCATGGTCATCGGACACGTCACGTTGCCGCCGAGGCCCGTGGGGGCCACGAGGCTGCCGGCGAGGCCCGTGGGGGTGCCGGCGATGCCGAGCCCGCCGGCGAAGCCTGTCGTGCCGGCGATGCCCATCGTCCCCGCGCCGCCGCTCCCCGCGGCACCGGGAGAGCCGCCGTCCTGGCCGATCTCACCGACCGGCGTTCGCGTGTTGCACTGGACGAAGAGACCGACGGCGGAGCAAAGGGCGATCGCGAGCCAAGCATTTCTAGTCGTCATGAGGGCCTCGCCTTCTCATGTCAGGGGGGGCGAAAACGTTACGGCAGCGAATCGAGGGCGCGCCGCGCCGCGGGCGCGAAGGCCCCCTCGGGGTGCAGCGCGAGGTAGGTCTCGAGGTCCGTGCGGGCGCGGACGGCCTCGCCCGCCTGCAGTCGGCAGGACGCGCGGCCGTAGAGCGCGCGGCCGCCCGCGGCGTCGTCGGCCGAGCCGGCGAGCACGCGATCGAAGTCGCGGACGGCGTCGGCGCAGCGGTCGGCCTCGGCGTAGAGCTCGGCGCGCGTGATGCGCACTGCGCGCGTGAGCTCGCCGTCCTCGTCGGTGAGCCCGGCGAGGAGGGGAAGCGCCTCGCGCCTGCGATCCTCGGCCATGAGCGCCTCGGCGCGCGCGATGCGGGCCTCCGCGCGGAGCGCGCCCGCGGGGAAGCGTCGGTCGTACTCGTCGAGCGCGCGTATCGCCGCGGCCGCGTCGCCGTTCGAGCGCAGCTGGCGGAAGGCCGTTCCCAGCACCTCGGATTCCTCGGCCGGCGGCACGACGCGGGGCGCGTGACGCCCGCCGGTGTGCGGCCACGGCGGAGCGGGCGGCGGTGGCGGCGCCTCCGCGGGCGCAGGCGGGAAGACCGGCGCCTCCGCGGGCCCGGCGGGCGGCAGGAGCGCCGCGGCGGTGCGCGCGCGCCCGTGAGGTTTGGCGGGGGCCGCCGGAGGGGGAGCCGACGGGGCGGGGCGGGGCGCGGACGCGCGACGGTGCCAGTAGTACGCCGCCGCGCCGACCCCGCCCGCCGTCGACAAGATCAACGCCGCCACGATCGCTGCGCGCCACGCGAAGACCAGGACGGGGGCGCGTCGCCTCGGCTCGCGCCACCGCCGGGCCGCGCCCTCGAGGGCATCCTCGGTCGGCGAGGTGGCCTCGCGCACGCGGCGGAAGGTCGCCCCGACGGAGGCCTCGAGACCGCCGCCGTCCTCCAGGCGATCGGACCAACGTTCGGGATCGGTGATTCGCGCGCTCATCGTGCGACCTCCTTGCTGACGGCGTCGAGCGAGCGCTCGCGCTCTTCCAGGAAGCGCGCGCGCGCGCGGAAGAGCCACACGCGCACGGTTGCGATCTTCGCCCCCACGAGCTCGGCGATCTCCTGTGTCGAGAGGCCTTCGATCTCGAACAAGATGAGGACCCTCCGCTGCGTCTCGGGCAGGCGGTCGAGGATCCGATAGACGTCGGAGATCTCGCGGCCGCGCTCGAGCGCCTCGCTGGGCGTCGGGCCTCCCGCGCTCATCGTGGCGGCGGCTGCCTCGGGCGTGCGTGACAGCCACCGCCGCAGCCGCTGCTTGCGCCGCGCGGCGAGCACCACCTTCGCCGTCGCGCGAAAGAGCCACGTCGTCACGGCGGCGCGGCCGTCGAAGGTCCGCAACCTTCGGTTCGCGACGAGGAAGACCTCTTGCACGACGTCCTCGGCGTCGACGTCCGGGCCCCCCAGGCGCGCCGCCCAGCGCATGACGTCTCGCGCGTGGGCGCGGAACAGCGCCGCGACGTCGACCGGGGCGTCGCGGGCCGCGTCAGGCGCGAGAAGGGGCGCGCGAGCGAGAGGCACCGGACGTCTCATGTCGGCTGGCCGGGAAAAATTTCAACGATCTCGTTCGAGGGAGAGCCCCAGCGCGAGCATGACCTCCGCGGAGGGGAGCGCCGTCGGGGGCGCGCCGCTGCCGACGACGTAGAGATCGTGCCCTGCGGGCCAGAACGCGACCGCGCCCTCGAGCCAGGGCGTCAAAGCGCCGAGGTGAACCTTGGCGCGTAGCGCCGCGAGGACGCCCGGGTCGAAGAGCGTCGCGCTCTCGGTCTTCGGCAAGGCGGTTCCCGTGACGGAGAGCGCCGTCAGCGCGACACCCGCCCGGAGCCCGAGCTCGAGACGCCCCGCGCGCACGCCGGACCGCGCGTCCACGACGCCCCCCAGGCGGCGCCAGCTGCCCTGACCCGTGGCGACGGACGCGCTGTGCGCATCGACGAGCAGGCCTCCGACGCCCAGGGCGAAGCGCGCACCGCGAGGAGCGACCGCGATCTCGACGAGGGCGCCCGCGGCGAGCTGCCCCGACACGATCGACGTGAGCAGGGCCGCGCCCGGCGCGACGTCGATCGGCACCACAGGCGGCGGGGGGGCGGGGCGGTTCACCGTCGCGGCCGGCGTGGCAGGAGGCGGCGCGACCGGAGGCGGCTCGGGCTTGGGGACGACCAGCGCGCCTGCCAGGCCCGCCCGGAGGCGCGTCTCCCACGCGGCGACGATGACGGCGGCGGAGCGCGCACGCTCCGCGCACGTCTCGCGGTCCGGGAGGGGCTTCTCCGCGATGAACTCGCCGCTCGCTCCGACGAGTCGCACGCTGACGCCACCGTCGTGACCGCGCAGCTCCGCGACGTCGGGCGACGCCGCCGGCGCCGAAGGCGGGACGAGGCCCTCGAGGGCGGCACGAAGGTCGGCGGCCGCCGGACAGGAGGTGTCGCCACGGACGTCGACGCCGGGCCCCGCCGCCACCGCCAGGAGGACCGCGGCGAGGTCGATGAGGCCGAACACCATTCTTCGCCCGTAACACGCCGTCCGGGCTCCGAGCAAGCTCGTGGCGCGGCCCGATTCGTTGACGAACAGACGGCGGCGCGTCTAACTACCGTGAACAGCAACACCCGGAGGGGTGGCCGAGTGGTTTAAGGCAACGGTCTTGAAAACCGTCGGCGCGCGAGCGCCCGGGGGTTCGAATCCCCCCCCCTCCTCAACTCTCGAAGCGAGCGCCCGAGCGTCGGGCGAGCGCCGGGCCGAACGCGCTCGCGCCCGCCCACAGCAGGAGGAGGACGAGGGACATCGCGTGCAGCGCCGACCACGCGCGGTCGGGGTGGAACTGGTACCCGATCTCGTGGTCGCCGGGGCCGACCCACGCGGCCAGCTTGAAGCCGTCCGCGAGCGTCGCCTCGTGCGGCACGGGCTCGCCGTCGACGGTGAGGACGTTCCAGGGGAACGCTTGCACGTTCGTGGTCAGCGGCGTCCTCGCGCCGGCGTGCACGTGGGCGGGAGCGACGACGCCGAATCCGTTCGCTCCGCCGACGGTCAGCTTCACGGCTTGCTTGGGCGCGGCGCGGTCGAGCTTCGCGAAGGCGTCGGGCGCTGCGTAGTCGTTCGTGCCGTAGTACCAGTCGCGGGGCGGATTCGCGTAGTCGGTCACGGCCGCGTCGGCGGGGCTGCCGCCCGCGAGGCAGCGCGGCAGCTTGAAGGCCACGCCGACGGCCGCCACGACGAGCGCGGCCACGAGGAGCGTGCGCGCGATCGCGAGCTGACCGTCGCCGCGCGTGAGCGCGGCGAGCACGCCGGTGAGCGCCGCGAGCGCCGCCATGTTCACGAACGGCACGAGGCGGTAGTTGAACTGGACGATCACGAACGACTTGGGCAGGAGGCTCCACGGCGACAGTGACGTCGAGAGCCTGAACAGGGCCAAGGTCACCGCCGCGCAGAACGCGGCGACGGCGAGCGCGCGCCGCACCTCTCGATCCTCCGCCTCGGACCTTCGGCTCGCGACGGCGAGGACGCCGAGCAGGGACAGCGCCGCGAGCAGCGGGAGGCTGACCTGCGCGTCGAGGTGGGGCGTCGTCACCCACCGCAGCTCCTCGCCCTCGCCGGGGGTCGGCAGCAGGGACAGGCGGGTCGCGACGGTGTCGACGCACGTCGAGAAGAACTGGAGCGCGGCGTTCGCGTGAACGACCTGGAGCTGTCCACGGAACTTGCCGACGACGTACAGCCACGGCGAGAGCACCCCAGCGCCCGCCGCGCTGAGCGCCAGGGAGCGCCTCAGCACGCGCCGCGGCTCGGGGGACCACCAGAGCGAGGCCGCCCAGATCGCGAGGAAGGTGAGGCCGCCGAACAGGGCCGTCGGCGGGTGAATGCCGGCCCCGAGCGTCACGAGCAGGCCAGCGGCGAGGCTGGCGCGCGGGCGGCGCGCCGGATCGCGCGCGTAATAGGCCCAGAGACACGAGCCCGCCTGCAGCGTCGTGATCGCGAAGAACTCGGGAATCGCCGCGCGGTTGTACAGATCGGTCAGCGGGTAGATCGCCCACGTCACGATCGTCGCGAGGGCGTTCGCGATTCCCTCGTCGCGCGCCACGTCTCGGGCGAGCACGCGCACGCTCGCGAACTGCAGGAACAGCATGGCGGCGGCGGCGAGCGCGAGCGCCGCGCGCGGCCCGAAGAGCGCGCTCAGCGCGCCGAGCGGCGGCAGGAAGAGGCTGCCGTAGAACAGGGGCGTCGCGCGGCCGATGGTGTCGTTCGTGTCGAACGTCGCGGGCAGCGTGGCGTGCGCCTTGAGCGACTCGCCCGCATAGCCGATCATGGCCAGGTGGTTCGGCCAGTCACCGAAGAACAGGTGGTCGGGCGCGAACAGCGGAATGCAGACGACGAAGACGACGAAGAGGGCGATCCAGGGCCAACGGAGCGTCATGGAGGTCCGACGTCGACGTTCATGCCAGGGCCCGGACATCGAGTCGAGGAGATTTGCTCATGATCATCGGCGTCATCTCGGACACGCACGGGCTGCTGCGGCCGGAGGCGATGGCGGCCCTCCGCGGCGTCGATCGCATCTTCCACGCGGGCGACGTGGGCGCGCCGGAGGTCCTCACGGCGCTCGCCGCGCTCGCGCCC
>Ga0265339_10003893_pt1 | contig 10349 bp, 8 predicted proteins | sample 4CB219metaG_FD_202085 | JGI IMG/M metagenome (GOLD analysis project Ga0265339, IMG submission 202085) | Rhizosphere microbial communities from Carex aquatilis grown in University of Washington, Seatle, WA, United States - 4-CB2-19 metaG | ecosystem: Host-associated > Plants > Roots > Rhizosphere...
GCGCCAACGGCGCGGCTCAGCGAACGACTCAACCCTACGGAAGGAGACGAAGCATGTTTACGACCAGGATCCTCTGCAGCGCCGTGCTGATCGCGGCGTTGGCCACCGTCAGCACGGCGGCCGAATCGGCCAAGACCCCGAAAGCGCCCGATGCCACGTTGACGCTCGACGAAGGCTCGGTCGCCGCGGGCATCGGCTTCAGCTGGGGCAGCGGCACGCTCACCTACCAGGGCAAGACGTACCCGGTGTCGGTCGACGGGCTGACCCTCGGAGCGCTCGGCGTCACCGAAGCCTCGGCCAGCGGGAATGTCTACGGATTGAAGCAGCTCAGCGACTTCAGCGGCGTGTACAGCGCGGTGAAAGTGAGCGGCACGCTCGGCAAAGGCGAGGGCTGGAGCACCATGCGCAACCATCACGGCGTGGTGATCGAGCTCAAAGCCAGCACGGCCGGCGCCAAGATCACCGCCGGAGCCGGCGGTGTGAAGCTGGCGCTCAAGCAGTGACGGACGCGGCGCCGCAGCGGGCGAGACGCCGGCTCGCGGCCGCGCGGCGCCACACGTTCCAACCAGGCGTAGATTGCTACGCGAGATCAGGGGAGGGGAGTATGACGCATAATCGGTATCGCATCGTTTCGCTGTCGACCGCGTGCCTTGGCGCGGCGCTGCTGCTCAGCAGCTGCGTGTTTCAGTCGACCTACAACAACATGCTGCAGCAACAGCAGGCCATCGAGGCGTCGCTGCACACCGAGATCAGCAATGATCAAGTCGAGATCCAGCAGTTGGAGAATGGCATCCGCGTGCGCATGTCGAGCGATCTGCTGTTCCGCGAGGGCGGCGTCGACTTGAGCCCGCAGGGACAAGCGGCGTTGAACAAGGTCGTGCCGACGCTCAACACCGGCAGCTACGTCATCGACATCGTCGGCAGCACCGACAACGTGCCCATCGGACCGGGCCTGGCCGAGCGTTTCCCGACCAACTGGGAGCTCGCCGGTGCGCGCGCTGCGGTGGTGGTGCGCCATCTGCAAGCGCAAGGCGTCGACCCAACGGAGATGCAGGCCATCTCGGACGGCGAGTACCACCCGGTCGCCTCGAACGACACGGCCGCCGGCCGGGCCAAGAACCGCAGCGTCGCGCTGCTGCTCAAACCGCGCGGCAACGGCCAATAGCGAACGCTCAGAAGCTACACGAACGAGAGCGAGACGGCGGGACCGGATCGCGTCGATCCGGTCCCGCGTCTTCGCGTTGCACGTCACGCGCTGTGGCGCTGCCGCTCGCCGACCTCCAGCGATACCAGCCGCGCCAGCAGAATGGCGGGAAACACCTGGCCGATCAGCGCCTCCATCGTCGCCAGGGAGCGGGCGAACGGCTGCACCGGCACGATGTCGCCAAAGCCGACGGTGGTCAGCGTCGTGAAGCTGAAGTAGACGAAGCGCGCCGACAAGCCCTCGCGCCCCGGCGCAGGCGCCAATGGTGCCGCGCTGCCGGCAAAGGCGCCGGCGCTGCGCAACTCGATCCAGACATAGACGGCGGCGAACATGATGCCGATCAGCAAGTAGGCGGCGATGGCGCCCTGGATGCGGTCGGACGTGATCGGCCCGGGCCGAAAGACGCGCAGGAAGATGATCGCCGCCAGCATGCCGCAGGCGACGAAGGACGAGATCGCGTCGGCTCCCGCCCAGGCCGGGCCGGGAAGCACGTAGCGCATCCAATGGACCGCGAGCGCGATCACGACCACGATGCCGAACGCCATCCGGGTGCGTGGCGAATGAGTGACGGCGGCGATGCCGGAAAGCAACATCAGGGTGAAGATCGCGCTGCCGATCGGTGCCACCTCGTAGCCCATGTCGACGAGGGGATGGAGGAAGAAGATCATCGCCACGAGCAGGCCGAGCAGGACGGTCAGGGCGCGATCGTTCTCCCAGACGCGCTCGACATGCGGTCGGTGTCGCGCCATGGCTCACCGGCCCCGGGCTGAAGCGGCACGGGCCGCCGCGCAGCCGACTGGGTGAAACGGCCGTCGGTCCGGCCAGGGGAGCTCCATCGAGATCGAGATTCGTTCGCGCGTCATTTCTCCTCCGTTTGCGTCATCTGTGCGCCGTGCGGCGTCGCCGCCTGCGTGCTGGGGCAGCCGCGGGAAGCATCGATAAAATCGCCACCTGACTGCCGACTCTATGCAGAAAGTTCCTGGAAACTGATAAGGACTGCGGATGCGAGCTGCGGCCCAACCTGCCCATCCGCTGTAATCGCGCGAGACATGTCGAGTCGGGAACTGCATCCGCAGGGCGCACACAAGGTTGAGTCGATCGTCTTCTGCGGCTTTCGTCTCGACTTGCGCGGCGGGCAACTGTTGCGCTCTGGCACGCCGATCCCCTTGCGGCCCAAGACCTGGTCGGTGCTGGTGCACTTGGCGGAACGGCCCGGTGTGCTGGTGTCGCGCGAGCAGTTGCTCGACGCCGTGTGGCCGGACGTCGCGGTGACGCCGGACACGTTGACGAAATCGATCGGCGAGCTGCGCGTCGCGCTCGGCGAGGATGCGCGCACACCGCGCTTCATCGAGACGGTCCACCGCCGCGGCTTTCGCTTCATCGAGCGAACCAGCGACGCGCCGGCGTTCGACGTCGTCGCGCAGAGCTGGACGGCGGGCGGCGCCGATGTCCCGCTGGTCGTCGGACGCAGCGCCGAGCTGCGCCAACTCGCCGAGGCCTTCACCAGGGCCTGCAACGGCGAACGACAGGTGGTGTTCGTCACCGGCCCGGCCGGCATCGGCAAGACCACCCTGGTCGACGCTTTTCTGGAATCGCAAACCGTACAAGCTGCGGCGCGTGCCGTGTGGGTCGGGCGCGGCGGCTGCATCGAGCAGCACGGTCCGCGCGAAGCCTACATGCCCGTGCTCGAGGCCCTCGACCGGCTGGCGCGCCGTCCGGATGCGACGCGGCTGGTCGAGCTGTTGCGGCGCACGGCGCCGACGTGGCTGGCCCAGCTGCCGTGGCTGATCGGCGACGACGCCGAGCAATTGCGCCGCACGCTCGAAGCAGCGCGCGGCGAGCGCATGCTGCGCGAGTTTGCCGCGCTCACAGAGGCCTTGACCGGCGAGGTGCCGCTGGTGCTGGTGCTCGAGGATCTGCACTGGTGCGACGCGTCGACCGTCGACCTCCTGTCGCTGCTGGCACGGCGACGCGAGGCCGCGGCGCTGCTGATCGTCGCTACCTACCGCCCGGCCGAGGTGGCGGTGCACCATGCGGCGCTTGGCCAGATGGTGCGCAGCCTGCAGCTGCAGCGGCAGTGTGTGAAGCTGCCGGTGCACGAGCTCGACGAGGCGGCGGTCGGCACGTATCTCGAAGCCCGTTTTCCCGGTGCGCTGCTGCCGCCGACGCTGGCGCGCGTGCTGCACGCGCACACCGATGGCAACCCGCTGTTCGTCCGGGCTGTCATCGACCATCTGCTGTCGCGCGGCGCTATTCTGGACACCACCCCGGGCTGGGCCTTCACCCTGCAACCGGAAGCGCTCGAGCTCGGCGTCCCGGACGACGCCAGACGCATGATCGCGACACAGCTCGCCGCCCTCAGCCCGGCCGATCACGCGTTGCTCGACGCCGCCAGCGCCGCCGGAACCGAGTTCGAGACGCCGGTGATCGCTGCGGCGCTGCGCTGCGAGATCGAGGAGGTCGAGACGCGGTGCGAGGAGTTGGCGCGGGCGCACCGTTTTCTGCGCTCGGCGGGCAGCCGCGAGTGGCCCGACGGCAGCGTCGCTTTGCGCTACGCCTTTCCGCACCAGCTGTATCGACACGCGGTCTACGAGGCGTTGTCGCCCCCCGCGCGCGAGCGCCTGCACCGGCGCATCGGCGAAGCGCTGGAGGCAGCGCACGGCGAGCGCGCCGCCGACGTCGCCAGCGAGCTGGCAGATCACTTTGCGCGCGGCCGCGATCTGCCGCGCGCGCTGCACTACCTGCGCGCCGCGGCGGTACGTGCCGGCCAGCGCTTCGCCGGCCGCGAGGCGATCGCCTTCCTCGAAGCCGCGCTCGAGCTCGTCGCGCGCCTGCCCGAGGTCGACGACCGCCGGCGTCAAGAGCTGGCGCTGCGCGTGCAGCTGGCGCCGTCGTTGAGCGATCATTTCGGCTATGCGTCGGTCGAGCTGGGACGCAACTGCGAGCGCGCCTACGAGCTGGCACGCCGCGTCGGTACGGCTCAGCAGCGCTTCGAGATCCTCTACGCCCTGTGCCACGTGTACGTCATCCGCGCCGATCCACTCGGCTTTCCCGCGGCGAACGACGAGCTCGCCGCGGTCGCCCGCGAGCTCGGCAGCGGCGCGGCGGTCTGGCTGTCGGACAGCGTCGCCATGCGCAGCGCCGCGTACTTCGGCGGCTTCGCCGAGGCCGCGCGTCTCGCCGATGGGCCGCTGGCCGGCTACCTCGATCAACGCCGCTGCGCGACGCCGCCCGCTTACGGGCCGGATCCGGTCATCGACGTGGGTAGCGCGCATGCGTACGCGCTGTGGTTTCTCGGCCAGCCCGCACGCGCGCGCGCCGTCATGTACGCCGGCCTGGCGGCCGCCCGGCAGCCGGATATCTCGCTCTACACGCTGACCACCACCCTGGCGCTCGCCGCGGTGTTCGAGATGCTGTGCCGCAACCCCGCCGGCGTGCGCGACTTGTGCGGCGAGACGCTGGCGTACACCGCGGAGCACGGCTTCCCGTTTTACGATGGGCTCGCTTCGGCGCTGCAAGGGTGGGCGCGCATGCAGGAAGGCGAGCTCACGGCCGCGATCGTCCAGATCGAGGCAGCGCGAGCGAATTTGGCGGCGTCCGGCGCGCGTATCTTTGTCACCCACACGCACGCCTTTCTGGCCGAGGCGTACCTGCGTGTCGGCAACCCGTCTGCCGGGCTGACCGTGCTGGACGCGGGTCTCCGCGTAGCGGAGACGACGCTCGACCGCAGCTACGGGCCCGAGCTCTGGCGGCTGAAGGGCGAGCTCTTGCAGTGTGGCGCCGCGGCGTCGCTCGACACCGCAGAGCGGTGCCTGCAGGAGGCCCTCGACTTGGCGCGCAGCAATGCGAGCCCGGCCCTGGAGTTGCGCGCCGCGACCGGGCTGGCGCGGCTCTGGCACCGGCGCGGCCGCGGCGCGGCGGCGCGGTCGCTGCTCGAGTCGGCCGGCGCGATGTGCGGCGCCGCCGCGCCGAGCCCGGACGTCGACGACGCGCGCGCACTGCTCGACACGCTCGCCGCCGCTCGCACCGCCGCCAGTGCGACCCGGCGCCGGACGGCGCGCAAACCGCGCGCGCCGCGCCGCTGATCCGAACCTGCACCGAGCGCTGCGATAGTCTCGGCTCGACCAGGTGGCGCTCGCCGGCACCGCCGCTGCTCCCGCCTACGACACCGTCCCAACGCAGCACAGGCGCGGCGCTGCCTTCCGGCAAATTGCGTAGAACTTTCGGGACTTGAAGTGCGTGGGCGTGGGAGAGGCCCGGCTCTGCCGAAAGGACAAGATATGCCCAGAAAGTTCGCTGTTCCGGTCGATCACGCGCTGCGGTGGTGGTCTCAATCTCGCGCTGCAGAGACGCTGTCGAGCCGCTCCAACCACGGTGCGACGCGCCCGCGGTTGGGCGTACGCCCGCCCGCGCGTCGTGCGCCGCGCGGCTGGTCGACGCTGCGGTGGATCGTCGCCGGCCTGCTGGCTGGTGCGCTGCCAGCCGGCGCGCAGCAGGTCACCGGCGTGCTCGGGTCGCCGAGCGCCACCACGACGCTCAACGGCAAGCAGCTGCCCCCACCGCCGCCGAAATTCGGCGGCGTCATCAAGGAGAGCTACAAGGATTCGACGCCGTGGTGGCCGCCGCGCGTCGTGCCGCCCAAAGGCGCGCCGAACGTGCTGCTGATCATGACTGACGATCAGGGCTACGGTGTCAGCGGCACCTTCGGCGGCGTCATCCCGACCCCGGCCCTCGATCGCATCGCCAATGCCGGCCTGCGCTATACACAGTTCAATTCCACCGCCTTGTGCTCGCCGACGCGCGCCGCGCTGATCACCGGTCGCAATCACCACGAAGTCGGCTTCGGCGTCATCTCGGAGCTGTCGACCGGATTCCCGGGCTACGACTCGTTCATCGGTCCGCAGAACGCGACGGTCGGCACCATCCTGCGCGACAACGGCTACGCGACGTCGTGGTTCGGCAAGGACCACAACACGCCGGGCTTCCAGTACAGCGCCGCCGGCCCGTTCGACCAATGGCCGTCCGGCATGGGCTTCGAGTACTTCTATGGGTTCCTCGGCGGCGAGACGGACCAGTACACGCCGTACCTCTTCCGCGATCACACGCAGGTGTTTCCGTGGATCGGCAAGCCCGATTACAACCTCACCACCGACCTGGCCGATGATGCGATTGCGCACATGCGCACGCTCAACGCCGCCGATCCCGAGCAGCCGTTCTTCGTCTACTACGTCCCGGGTGGCAGCCATGCGCCGCACCAGCCGACGCCGGAGTGGATCGAGAAGTTCAAGGGCAAGTTCGACATGGGCTGGAACGCCATGCGCGAGCAGATCTTCGCCAACCAGAAGCGCCTCGGCGTCATCCCCGCCGACGCGCAGCTCACAGCATGGCCCGACGATCTAGCGAAATGGGATACGTTGTCGGCCGACGAGAAAAAGCTCTTCGCCCGCCAGGCCGAGGTGTTCGCCGCCTACACCGCCTATACCGACCATGAGATCGGCCGCGTCATCCAAGCCGTCGAGGACATGGGCAAGCTCGACAACACGCTGATCATCTACATCGACGGCGACAACGGCACGAGCCCGGAAGGCTCGACGCTCGGCACGCCGAACGTTTACACCGCCTACAATGGCGTGCTGGACGTGCCCGTCGGCGCGCAGCTCGAGTACTACGATCGCTGGGGCTCGGCGGCGACGTACCCGCACATGGCGGTGGGCTGGGCCTGGGCCTTCGACACGCCCTTCAAATGGACCAAGCAGGTGGCGTCGCACTTCGGCGGCACGCGCCAGGGGCTGGCGATGGCGTGGCCGGCGCGCATCAAAGATGCCGGCGGCATCCGCACCCAGTTTCACCACATCATCGACATCGTGCCGACCATTCTCGACGCCACCGGTATCAAGGCGCCGGAGGTGGTTGACGGCATCAAACAAACCCCGATTGAAGGCGTCAGCATGACCTACACCTTCGACAAGGCGAACGCCGCGGTGCCGTCGAAGCGCACCACCCAGTACTTCGAGATGGCCGGCAACCGCGGCATCTACCACGACGGCTGGTATGCCAACACGCACCCGCCGATCCCGCCGTGGGAGCTGGCGGCCAGCACCCTGCCGCTGAGCCAATACAAGTGGGAGCTGTTCCACCTCGACCAGGACTACTCGCAGGCGAACGACCTGGCCGCGAAGATGCCCGACAAGCTCAAGCAGATGCAGGCGCTCTTCGCGCAGGAGGCGAAGCAGCACCAGGTGCTGCCGCTCGACAATCGCGCCTTTGCACGCGCCATCACGGCGCGCCCCAGCGCGACGGCCGGCAAGACGGTGTTCACCTACACCGGGGTGAATTCGGGCATTCCAACCGACAACGCGCCCAGCATCCTCAACCGCTCGTTCACCATCACCGCCGACGTCGACGTTCCGCAAGGCGGCGGCAATGGAATCATCGTCACCGAGGGCGGCCGCCAGGGCGGCTACGCGCTGTATCTGCTGAACGGCGTGCCGGTGTTCGACTACAACCTGCTCATGCTGCTGCAGGCGCGCTGGGCGCCTGAGGCGTCGTTGCCGCCACTGAGCGCCGGCAAGCACACCATCGTCTTCGATTTCACCTACGACGGACCCGGCATCGCCAAGAGCGGCACCGGCGTCCTGAAGGTGGACGGCAGCGAAGTCCGCACGCTGAAGGTCCCGAAGACGGTACCGTTCCTCCTGCCGGTGGCCGAGACCTTCGATGTAGGCCTCGACACCCGCACCGGTGTGAACGATCTCGATTACCAAGTGCCGTTCGAGTTCAACGGCACGATCACGCAGGTCACCTTCAATCTCGGCCCCACACAGCTCGCAGCGCCGGAGCAAGAGGCCGCAAGTGCGGCTGCCGCGAAGGCGCACGACTAGCAACGCAGCCATTGGATGGAGCGCGGGGGGATTCTGGCACCGCCGGCGGACAGCGGCGTCCTCACTTGCCGCTGTCGCTCAGCAGACGAGGAGCGCATGATGAGAACGTGGATTGGACTGGCAATGGTTCTGGGCACACTGTGCGTCGCCGCTGCGGCGCGCAGCCAGGACGGGATGCTGCTGGACTTCGCGGCCGACAAGGTGATCGCGAAATACAACGCCGCTACGTGCGAGCAGTTGAAGCAGCAGAAGGACGAACCGAAGTCCGACAAGGAGAAAGCGGCGATCGATTTCCTGCGCAACGATGCGCAAGCGCGACAGGCCTTTCTCGACAAGGTCGCCGCGCCGGTTGCCAACAAGCTGTTCGAGTGCGGCTTGATTCCTTGACGACCGGCGGCGCGGGCATCCTGCCCGCCACCGCTGGTGCGAGCCATCCAGGGGATGGCAGCCTATGAGCCCTCCGCGCTCGGCGCGCCGCGCAACAGTCTGCGTACACCTATGATGAACGCGGCCCCTCCCGACATGCGACGGAACGTCCTCGCCGGCAGCGCCGTCGTGGAGCTCGGCACCGGAGTCGCCCTGCTGCTCGCCCCGATGCGGGTCGAGACCGTCCTGCTCGGTGTGTCCGTCGAGGGCGTCGGGACCTTGCTCGCCCGCTGTTTCGGTATCGCGCTGATCGCGCTCGGCATCGCATGTCGGCCGCCGCAGCCACCCGCGCCGCCCACTCCTGGCGCATTCCGCGCGATGCTCCTGTACAATGGCTCCATCGCCCTCTATCTCACCTATGTCGGGACGTTGGGCCATTTGGCCGGATGGCTGCTCTGGCCAGCCGCACTGCTGCACGCCGGCGTGACCGTGTTGCTGCTCCGCCCCGAGCCGGCCGCTGCACGGCTGGCCTCTCATGTGTCGCAGCCGAACGAATAGCCTGAATCGCCCTCCAGTCGGCCCGCACAAGCGATCTTCGCCCAACTTTCCTTTTCTCTTCCGGACTTTTACCCCAGAATCAGCGAGGCTGTGGCATGCTCGTGACGCAGAGGTTGCCGTCGATCGATCAGACGCATTCCGGACAACTCGGCGCCGTCGATCCGTTGTCCGCGGTCGCCGTGGAGAACCTTGGCAAGCGCTACGGCAGTGTCGAGGCGGTGCGCGGCATCTCGTTTCAGATCGCTGCCGGCGAGGTGTTTGGCCTGCTTGGCCCCAACGGCGCCGGCAAGACGACGACGCTGTCGATGCTGTCCACGCTCTTGCACCCGACGCATGGCGATGTGCGCATCTTCGGTAAGAGTCTGGCACACGAGATGTCGAGCGTGCGCCGTCTGGTCGGACTGGTGCCGCAACACGTCAGTCTCTACCCCACTCTGACCGCGCGCGAGAATCTCACCTTCTTCGGACGCATCAACGGCGTCGCCCGGCGTCTGCTGGTCGACCGCGTCGAACAGATGCTCGAGCTGGTCGGTCTGTGCGGCCGCGCCGATGAGCAGGTGCACACCTACTCGGGCGGCATGATGCGGCGTTTGAACCTCGCTTGCGGGCTGATCCACGCGCCGCGGCTGTTGCTGCTCGACGAGCCGACGGTGGGCGTCGACCCGCAGTCACGGCAGAACATCCTCAGCGCCGTGCGCGAGCTGGCGCAGCAAGGCATGGCGGTGCTCTACACGACGCACTACATGGACGAAGCCGAGCATTTCTGCGATCGCATCGCGATCATGGACGAAGGGCGTATTGCCGCCGTCGGCAGCCTCGCCGATCTGCTCAAGATCGCCGGCATGAGCGAGATGATCGAGCTGGACTGGCAACCGAGCGATGCCGATCGGGAACGCGTGCTGGCCGTTCGCGACGTCTCCCAGGTCGAGACGAGCGACGGCGTAACCCGCATCTTCGTCACCAATGCGCGGCGCGCGCTGGTCTCGATCGCAGCGATCATCGCAGACCAACCGGGCGCGGTTGCCGGGCTCGAGATCCATTCGGTCAATCTCGAGCGCGTGTTCATGGGTTTGACCGGCAAGGCGCTGCGTGACTGAGCAACCGCTGCCGGCGTCGCCACGCCACGCGCACCGCATCCGGCGATCGGCAACTGTCGGCGCCACGCGCGCCGCCGTCTTGCCGCTGCTGGCGGTGCTCCTGTTGCCCGGCAGCGCTGCCGCCCTGCCGAACGACAGCGCCACCGCGACGGTACGCGATGCGCTGAGCAAGGCGACGGCGATCTCGAGCACGGACCAGGCGCGCGACGCGCAGCTCGAGGGCTTGCGCGGCTTGGCGCGCCA
>Ga0265339_10003896_pt1 | contig 10346 bp, 9 predicted proteins | sample 4CB219metaG_FD_202085 | JGI IMG/M metagenome (GOLD analysis project Ga0265339, IMG submission 202085) | Rhizosphere microbial communities from Carex aquatilis grown in University of Washington, Seatle, WA, United States - 4-CB2-19 metaG | ecosystem: Host-associated > Plants > Roots > Rhizosphere...
ACGCGAGCTTTTCGAGGTTCGCCGCATAGGGCATCGGCACGTCCTTGCCCGAGACGCGCAGCACCGGCGCATCGAGATAGTCGAAGGCATGCTCCATAATCCGGGCAGCCACCTCGGCGCCCACCCCGCTCTGCTGCCAGCCTTCTTCGACCGTCACGGCGCGGCCGGTCTTCTTCACGGAAGCCAGGATGGTCTCGGTATCCATCGGACGCAGCGTACGCAGGTCGATCACTTCCGCCTCGATGCCTTCCTTGGCGAGTTCCTCGGCGGCCTTGAGCGAATAGGTCATGCCGTTCGACCAGGAAATGATGGTGACGTGACTGCCCTGCCGCGCCACGCGCGCCTTGCCGATCGGGATCACGTAGTCGTCGAGCTTCGGCACCTCGCCGGAGTGGCCATAGAGCACTTCGTTTTCGAGGAAGATCACCGGATTGGGATCGCGGATCGCGGCCTTCAACAGGCCCTTGGCATCGGCAGCCGAGAACGGCGCGATCACCTTCAGCCCCGGGACGTGCGAATACCAGGCGGTGTAGTCCTGGCTGTGTTGCGCGGCGACACGGGCGGCCGCACCGTTTGGCCCGCGGAACACGATCGAGCAGCCCATCTGTCCGCCGGACATGTAGAGTGTCTTTGCCGCGGAGTTGATGATCTGATCTATCGCCTGCATGGCGAAGTTGAAGGTCATGAATTCGACGATCGGCTTGAGCCCCGCCATCGCTGCGCCGACACCGACGCCTGCAAATCCGTGCTCGGTGATCGGCGTGTCGATCACGCGCCTGGCGCCGAACTCCTGCAATAATCCCTGCGTGACCTTGTAGGCGCCCTGATACTCCGCGACTTCCTCGCCGATGATGAACACGTCGGGATCACGCCGCATTTCTTCCGCCATCGCATCGCGCAGCGCCTCGCGGATGGTCATCGTCACCATTTCCGTGCCCTCGGGCACTTCCGGATCGCGCGCTGCGACGGCCTGAGGCGCCGCAGGCGCAGCGGCTGGCGATGGGGCTTCGTGCGCCTTGGCTTCCGCCGGGGGCTTGGCTTCCGCCGCGGGTTTGGGCTCCGCGGCCTTCTCCTTCTTATCGGCCGCGGCCGCCTTGGGAAGATCGGCGGCAGTCTCGCCGTCGGCAAGGATGGTGGCGATCGGCGTATTGACGGCGACGTCGGCAGTGCCTTCGGGGATCAATATTTTGCCGAGCGTGCCTTCGTCGGTCGCCTCGACCTCCATGGTCGCCTTGTCGGTTTCAATCTCGGCGATAACATCGCCCGACTTGATCGGCTCGCCTTCCTTCTTCAGCCATTTGGCGAGGTTGCCCTTCTCCATTGTGGGCGAAAGCGCAGGCATCAGCACTTGAATAGGCATGGGAACTCCGGATTAGGCTCGCTTGCGCTCAGCGGTAGACATCGGTGTAGAGTTCGGACGGATCCGGCTCGGGATCGCCTTGCGCGAAATCCGCCGCCGCATTGACGATCCCGCGCACTTCCGCGTCGATAGCCTTCAATTCCTGCTCGCTGACTTTCGCCGCCAACAGGCGGTTGCGAACCTGCTCGATCGGGTCCTGGTCGTGCCGGACCTTTTCGACCTCCTCACGGGTGCGGTATTTCGCGGGGTCCGACATCGAGTGACCGCGATAGCGGTAGGTCTGCATCTCCAGGATATAGGGTCCCTTGCCGGCGCGGCACCAGGCAATCGCCTTGTCGCCGGCGGCCTTGACCGCGCGCACATCCATGCCGTCGACCTGCTCGCCGGGGATGTTGAAGGAGGCGCCGCGCTTGGAAAAATCGGACTGCGCCGAAGCTCGCGTCACCGAGGTGCCCATCGCGTAACGGTTGTTCTCGATGACATAGACCACCGGCAGCTTCCAGAGCTCCGCCATATTGAAGCTTTCGTAGACCTGGCCCTGGTTCGCCGCGCCGTCGCCGAAATAGGTCAGGCTGACGAAATCGTTACCGCGGTAGCGGTTGGCGAAAGCCAGTCCCGTGCCGAGCGACACCTGCGCCCCGACGATGCCGTGGCCGCCGAAAAAGTTCTCCTGCTTGCTGAACATATGCATGGAGCCGCCCTTGCCCTTGGAATAGCCGCCGCGGCGCCCGGTCAGTTCGGCCATCACGCCCTTGGGGTCCATTCCGCAGGCCAACATGTGCCCGTGGTCGCGGTATCCCGTTATGACTTTGTCGCCCTTTTTCAGGGCCATCTGCATGCCGACCACAACGGCTTCCTGGCCGATGTAGAGATGGCAGAAACCGCCGATCGCGCCCATGCCATAGAGCTGACCCGCTTTTTCCTCGAAGCGGCGGATCAACAACATGTCGCGCAGCGCCTTGAACTCCTGGTCTCTGGTGAAATCCGGAAGCGAGCCGCCTCCCTTTTCCTGCCCTGCTTCTTTTGCTGTGCTTTTCTTTGTTACGGCCATGGCAATTCCGGGTCAGAAAGGGTGAATCGACCCTCTCTAACCCAACTCAAACCGGCGTGGAAGGATTGCGTGATCCGTCACCAGCGTTGCTATGCCGCAGTGCGGTGCGGCACGAAATTTTAGAGATCAATTCGGCGGATTTTTGAAATTCAGCTACGGCTTCGGCTTGTTCATCCGCACCAGATCGTGAGGATTGACGTAATCGAGTTGGTAGCGCGCGCGCTCATCCAGCATGTCCGGGTCGACCCGGTCGGAGCGCAATAACGAGACGCGATGCTCGCTCTCGGCACGCTCCTGCTTCAGCCGCGCCAGCTCCGAGGTCAGCGCGATGATCTCCTGATCGAGTTCCTGCTGCGCGTTCAGACCGTATTTGCCGGTGTAGGCGTTGACCCCGAAATAGCCGATCATCGCCGCTGCCATCGTGTAGAGGGCAAGGCCGGTGAGGAAGGATTTGAGCCGCGCGCGGGTGACCATGCCGAAAGCATGCGACGCGCCGGTTAACGGACCGCTAACCAGCCGCGCGCGGCTAGTCTAGCGGTCCGATTCCAACATTCGCATCCCGTCTGAGGAGGCGCGTTTGCGAATGTGAGAATTAAAGGACTACTAGTGTCCCGGTTCTGACATTCGTATCATATCGTAGCGAGTCCCTTTTACGAATGTCAGAACCAAAGGGACACTAGCAACAATGACTTGCTAGTGGTCCTTTGATCCTAACATTCGCAAACATGGCTCCCGGACGGGATGCGAATGTTAGGATCGGACCACTAGCGCTTATCTGTTGTGGCGGTCGACGAAGGCGGCATAGGTCTCGAGATATTGCTGCAGAATCTTTTGCAGCGGTTCCCTGGTGAGTTCGCCCTTGTCGTTGAAGGCATCGCCGATGGCGTTCAGATACGTCTCCGGCTGCTGCATGATCGGACCGCAGATACCCGGCAGGATGTTCTGCAGATGCTTGGCTGCGCTGACGCCGCCGAGCGGCCCGGGCGAATTGGAGATGATGCCGACCGGTTTGCCGAGGAAGGAGCTCTTGCCATAGGGACGCGACCCGACATCGATCGCATTCTTCAAAACACCGGGAATGGAGCGGTTATATTCCGGCGTCAGGAACAGGACGCCATCCGACTTCTGCAGCTTTTCCCGAAATGCCAGCCAATCGGCCGGCGGGGTCGCCTCCAGATCCTGGTTGAAGAAGGAAATTTCGTGGAGCGTGGTGACGTCGAGCTTGAGCGTGGCAGGCGCGAGCTTCGCCAGCGCGTTGGCGATCTTCAGCGTAAAGCTTTCCCTGCGCAGGCTGCCCACGATGGTGACGATGCGGTGCGGAGTGGCCATGGGATTTCCTTCTTGGATGAGAGCGAACGATCCGCCCCCTTAGACTTCGCGTCCTGAGAAGATGCAAGTGCATGAACCGCGCAGTTTTGGAAACGCTGCGTTTACGAGGCGACGATGCCGGGCGCCGGTATCATGGCTAACAGAACAGGGCCGAGCGCAACGTGGAGCGCTCGGCGCCAAGCTTGACGCCCGAGCACAAGGGTCACTCGCAGGCTGCAAGGGCACCGATACCGCTTTCACTGGCGCAGGAATGGCTGGCATGCCAATCTAGTGGTGCCAAACCCGCGGGAGGTCAGCATGCGAACGAATATAGTGGGAGCACTTTGCGTCATCGCAACGGTTTCGAGCGCAAACGCTGCGGTCAGGGAAGACCCGGTCACCTATACGGACGGCGAGACCACGATGAAGGGCTTCGTCGTATACGACGACGCGAACGAGGCCAAGCGACCCGGGATCGTGATGGTGCATGAATGGTGGGGCATCACCAAGCACATCCATGACGAGGCGCGGAAGTTCGCGCAACAGGGCTACACGGCTTTCATTGCTGACATGTACGGCGACGCCAAGACCGCCGACAACCCGAAGGACGCCGGCGCGCTCTCGGCGTCGGTGATGAAGAACCCGACGGTGATGGAGTCGCGCTTCAACGCAGCGCGGGACCAACTCGCCAAGCAAGCCTCGGTCAATCCCCAGCGGATCGGCGCCGTTGGTTACTGCTTCGGGGGCGCGGTCGTGCTGAACATGGCGCGCAGCGGCGCTGATCTCGCCGCCGTTGCGGGCTTTCACGCATCACTTGGTCTCAATACACCCGCGCCGGCACCGGGAACCGTCAAAGCGAAAGTGCTCATCCTGAACGGCGCAGACGACCCCTTCGTGAAGCGCGAGCAGTACGATGCGCTCAAGAAGGATTTCGACGCGGCGAAGGCCGATTATCGGATCATCGAGTATCCCGGCGCTGTGCACGCGTTCACGAACCCCGAAGCCACCGAACTCGGCAAGAAGTTCAACCTGCCGCTCAGATACGATGCCAAGGTCGATCAGGAAGCGAAGGCCGAGGCTGCCAAATTCCTTGCCGCCGACCTTCAAAAATAAAAAAAGGGCCACCGACACATGGTGGCCTTTCCATCTGTGGCTGGTTTGGCGCGAGTGCCTCCCCAAACGGGATGCGAATGTTAGAATCGCGCCGTTTATTCCGCCTTGTTCGGATTGATCAGGAATTTTTCTCCCGTGGCGCGCTTCGCATAAACGGCCATGTTGGACAGATCAAGCGCCTCGGGCAGCGAGACGACCCTCGTGTAATGGCTGGCAAAGGTGGTCTTGAGTTCGGCCACCACCCGCTCCCGCAGCCTTTGTCCGTCGGCCGGGCCGATCTTCATCAGGAACGGAAACAACAGCCAGCCGCCGACGCCCCAGGCCATGCCGAATGCGCGGTTCAGCTCGACCGGGCGCGGATCGAGGCTGCCGTAGATATAGACCTGCTTGTGCACGTTTGAGCCGTAGCGGCTGTAGGCCTTGGCGGTCCTGTTGATCGCTGCTTCCATGCAGGTCAGGATCTGGCCCGCCAGCCTGCCGCCGCCGATTGCGTCGAACGCCAGGGTCGCGCCGGTCTCGGCCAGCGCACCGGTCAGATCGTCCATGAAATCCGGCGAGGCGGAATCCACGACATATTTCGCGCCGATCTTGCGCAAGATGTCGGCCTGCTCCTTGCTGCGCACGATGTTGACCAGCGCAATGCCGTCCTTCAGGCAAATCCTGTTGAGCATTTGTCCGAGGTTGGACGCAGCCGCGGTATGCACCAGCGCCTTGTGACCCTCGCGCCGCATGGTCTCGGTCATGCCGAGCGCGGTCAGGGGATTGACGAAGCAGGACGCGCCCTCGGCCGGCGTCGTGCCCGCCGGCAGAACCAGGCATTCGGTCACCTTCAGGCAGCGAAATTGCGCGTACATCGCCCCGCCGATCATCGCGACCGTCTTGCCCATCAACGCCCGCGCGGCCTCCGACGAGCCGGTCTTGATCACGACACCGGCCCCTTCGTTGCCGACCGGCATGGAGTCGTCGAGCCGCCCCGCCATTGCCTTCATCGCTGCTTCCGGAACCTTTGCGGTGATGACCGGCATGTCCTTGCTGCCGGAGGCCTTTGCGGTGGCCATGTCGGCGGCGCCGATCAGAAGCCCGAGGTCCGACGGATTGATCGGGGTTGCCTCGACGCGGACCACGACCTCGTCGGCGGCCGGTTCGGGCGTCGGCACGTTGAGCAGCGAAATCTCGAGTTCGCCGCTCTTCTTGATCAGCGAACGCAATTGCAGCCCGGTCTTTCCGTCACTCATCACGTCCTCCCGCGTAGTTTTCGACTTCAGTGTCCGATTCCAACATTCGCATCCCGTTGCACCAGGCATGTTTGCGAATGCTGGAATCAAAGGACCACTAGCGGCGTAAAACTCACGCCAGTGCCTTCAGCGCCGCCTTGCCCGCATATTTCGCCCGCTTGCCAAGTTCCTGTTCGATGCGCAGCAACTGATTGTATTTCGAGGTCCGGTCGGAGCGGGCCAGCGAGCCGGTCTTGATCTGCCCGCAATTGGTGGCGACCGCGAGGTCGGCGATGGTGGAATCCTCGGTTTCGCCGGAGCGGTGCGACATGACCGCGGTATAACCGGCTTTGTACGCCATCTCCACCGCGCTCAACGTCTCCGTCAGCGTGCCGATCTGGTTGACCTTGATCAGGATCGAATTGGCGCGGCCGTTCTTGATGCCGTCGGCGAGCCGCTGCACATTCGTGACAAAGAGATCGTCGCCGACGAGCTGGCACTTGCCGCCGATCAGGTCGGTCAGTTCTTTCCAGCCCTCCATGTCATCTTCCGACATGCCGTCCTCGACCGAGACGATCGGATAGCGCGAGACGAGATCGGCGAGATATCTGGCCTGCTCGGAGCGCGAGCGGGTCTTGTTCTCTCCGCCATAGACGTATTTGCCGTCTTTGAAGAATTCCGTCGCCGCGCAGTCCAGCGCCAGCATCACGTCATGGCCCGCCTTGTAGCCGGCCTTGCCGATCGCGCCCATGACGAAGTCGAGCGCGGCGTCCGCCGACGGCAGGTTCGGCGCAAAGCCGCCCTCGTCGCCGACATTGGTGTTGTGGCCGGCCTTCTTCAATTCCGTACGCAGCGTGTGGAATATCTCAGAGCCGCAGCGGAGCGCATCGGCAAAGCTGCCGGCGCCGACCGGCATGATCATGAACTCCTGGAAGTCGATCGGGTTGTCGGCATGCACGCCGCCGTTGATGATGTTCATCATCGGCACCGGTAAGGTCCTTGCCGACGTGCCGCCGACATAACGATAGAGCGGCATTTCAAAGGATTGGGCCGCTGCCTTGGCGCAGGCGAGCGAGACGCCGAGGATGGCGTTGGCCCCCAGCCGGCTCTTGTTCGGCGTACCGTCGAGATCGATCATGAGCTGGTCGATCTGAACCTGGTTCTCGACGGCCGTGTCGGCGAGCGCCTCGAAGATTTCGCCGTTGACGGCCGCAACCGCCTTTCGCACGCCCTTGCCGAGATAGCGCGCCTTGTCGCCGTCGCGCAGTTCCACCGCCTCATGCGCGCCGGTCGAGGCGCCCGACGGCACGGCCGCGCGGCCGAGCGAGCCGTCCTCCAGCACCACGTCAACCTCGACCGTGGGATTGCCGCGGCTGTCGAGGATTTCGCGACCAATGATATCGACAATAGCAGTCATGGTGGTGTGCTTCCGTTCGTTGATCCACTCGGTTGAAAGGCGTCTTACACGGCGCGCAAGGAAATGTGAACGCTCTCCCGCAGTCTCGTCCGGACGGCCGGATGATCCTTGCTCGAGGCTGACCGGCGGTCCAACCTCATTTCTTCAGAGAGCGGAGGTAACGCAGTGAAGCGCCGCCGGTTTCTCGCATCCATCGCCGCGCTGACGGTTGACGAATACGGCGCTTTGCGTCCATCTGGCCTGGCGTACAGGACAGGACGATGGCGAAAAAACCCTTACAGCTCGGCCACGCGGTCGCATGGCCGAAGACGCCGAATGAGGCGCAACTCGACCGCGTGCCGAACCCGCAAAAGGGCACCGACTACGTGGTGCGTTTCGCCGCGCCGGAATTCACCTCGCTCTGCCCGGTCACGGGACAGCCGGATTTTGCGCATCTCGTCATCGACTACGTGCCGGGACAATGGCTTCTGGAGTCGAAATCCTTGAAGCTCTATCTCGCGAGCTTCCGCAGTCACGGCGCGTTTCACGAGGACTGCACGGTGATGGTCGGAAAGAGGATCGCATCCGAGATCAAGCCGAAATTCCTGCGCATCGGCGGCTATTGGTACCCACGCGGCGGCATTCCCATCGACGTGTTCTGGCAGACCGGCAGACTGCCCAAAGGTTTGTGGATTCCCGAGCAGGGTGTCGCGCCCTATCGCGGGCGGGGTTAGCCCGGACCGGTCAAAAAAGCTTCCCGGCTGTTTCATTCCATTCCCGACATCCCAACAGGCTTGACGCGCAACATTCTTTGCCGTAAAAAGACTGATCAGTCAGTTTTTTATATTTAAACATGCCCAAGATCAGCCAGGCAAAACGCGACGCGCGGCAGCGGCAGATTCTGGATGCCGCGCTCGCCTGCTTTTCCGAGAACGGTTTTCATCAGACCGGCATGGCCGACATTGTCCGGCGCTCGGGCCTGAGCCACGGCGCCGTCTATCTGTATTTCCAGTCGAAAGACGATCTGATCGAAGCGCTCGCAGTCGACCGTCATCGGCAGGAGGCGATGCTGGGCGCGGCGGCGCGTCACGCCGAAGACCCACTCGAGGGACTGCGCGCCCTGGTGCGCGTGTATGCGCACTGGCTGACCGACCCCGAGGGTGAGCAGACCAGGCGGGTCAGCATCAACGGCTGGGCCGAGGCTCTGCGTAACACGCGCGTGCGCGAAGGCGCCGTGGAAGGCATCGATGCGCCCCGATCGCTCATCGCGACGCTCGTCGAACGCGCGCAATCCAAGGGCCAGTTGTCGGCCGATCTGAGCCCGGACGCGGTGGCGCGAAGCCTCGTCGCCTTGTTTCAGGGCTTCTTGCTGCAAGCAGTCTGGAAGCAACCGATCGACATCGCCGCGTGCCTCGCGGTGATCGACCGGATGCTTGGAGGGCTTGCACCGCCGCCAGGTCCCAAACGGAAAAAGCGGGAATCCTGAACATGCAGCTGGACGGAGTTCTGGCAGGCATCGGGTCCGGGTTCGCGGGCGGGTTCACATCGGGCTTGCTCGGCGTCAGCCCGGGCGGCGGCCTGGTGGTTTTTTCCGTGCTGCTGCTTGGCGCCGAGCAGCACGTGGCTCAGGGGATTTCGCTGTTTGCGCAGATCCCGCCGACGAGCCTCGCCGGAATAAGACGCTATTGGGAGAAAGGCAGTCGCAGCCCGCTGCGCTGGCTGATCGTGCTGACGATCGGATTTCTCGCTGGCGGTCCCCTCGGCGCCTACGCCGCAAGCTATGCACCAACCTCGGTGTTGCAGTGGACCTATGTGGCGTACCTGGTGATGCTCTGCGCGATGTTGATCGCGCACAGAGACAAGGCGACGCAGGAAGGGTCGCAGCGACCCGCCTCCCCTGACCTGCACTGGGCCGGTCTGTTGATCGTCGGGCTATTTGCGGGGCTGTCATCGGGCTTCATGGGAATTGGCGGCGGACTGGCCACCGTGGTCGGCTTGAGCGCCGTGCTGCGGGTTCCGCAACACCAGGCCCAAATGGTGAGCCTGGTCCTTTCTCTCATCCCGACAACGATCCCATCCGCGTGGGTCTATTGGCAGCAGGGATGGTTGTCGCCATGGCCGGTCCTCGCAGGAGTCATTGCCGGCCTTGTCGTCGGAACCGATATCGGCGCGCGCCTCGCCAATCGCATCGATCGCTCGGCGCTTCGGATCACGCTGGTTTTCTTTGTGTCGACGATGGCGATCTACATGGTCTACAAGGCGCTGTCCTGAACTGCGGGCTAGGCCGGTTCATCAGACGCGTCGGCGGGCGGGCGCTGCCGCAGCAATTTCGCGCAGACAAAGCCAAGCACGAGTATAAAAGCGGACCCGACGAGCAAGGTCGGCACCTTGCCTGCATGCTGGAGTCCGAACCCGTAAGCGATCGGCCCAACGGTTTGTCCCATGAAGAAGAAAAATGAGTGCAGCGACATCGCGGTGGCGCGCGCTTTGACCGAGAGCTCGCTGGCAAATACCTGCAGACAGCCATGGATCATGTAGAAGCCCCAGCCCATCAGCAGCAGGTTCAGAAACTGGACTTTCCAGCCGGGTCCAAAGGCGAGCGCGACGAGCTGCAGGGCAACCAGACTGGCGCCCCCGATCATCATGCCGTTCACGCCCAGCCTGGGCAGAAAATGCGATACCGTGAAGGTGTAGAACAGGCCGCCGACGGCAAAGCCGGCGATCACGATGCCGGCGATCGACAGCGAGCTTTCGCCGAGATCGACCAGAAACGCGGCGATGAAGGGGAACAGCCCGAACACGCAACAGCCCTCGACGAAGACGGCCGTAAAGCACATGCGCGCGTTCGGATTGGTGAAAATGGTGCGGTAGCCGTGTTTAAGCGCGGATAGATTCTTCTTGGGG
>Ga0265339_10003898_pt1 | contig 10342 bp, 8 predicted proteins | sample 4CB219metaG_FD_202085 | JGI IMG/M metagenome (GOLD analysis project Ga0265339, IMG submission 202085) | Rhizosphere microbial communities from Carex aquatilis grown in University of Washington, Seatle, WA, United States - 4-CB2-19 metaG | ecosystem: Host-associated > Plants > Roots > Rhizosphere...
TCGAACCCGAACCCAACGGCTACATCTACCGCGCAGCAATTGCGCGGTCCGACTCAACCAATGAACGACGTTCAAAAATTGCCGGCCCTGCCACTGCGCAACTGTCGCGCAGCCCCGCTCGGGCCCGGCACGTCCGGGTGGCTCGTAATGGTTGGCCCACGCGTGGAAATCCGGCCCAGGAGCGGGCGGAATCCCCAATGTGGCCCCATAAGTCGGCTTGGCCCTCTCCGATGCAAATTCGAGGGCTACTTGGCCACTTTTGGTGGGGCTTGCGCCGTTACTTTGGGAGACGCTCGGCGTAGCCAACTCGCCCGCTGCCCGGACTCGGCGGCGGGCGGCGTCTTGTGCAATCGGCCAAGTTTCGATCGTATGGGGGTTGAATACGACCGTTGGTAATGTTCGCATGTGTGCGGCGTTTAGCCCCCTATCCGCTCTGTCGTCAGCGTAATCTTCCGCTGCAAGCGATCCAAGAATTCCCATTCGTTTTCGGTCCCGGCGTCAACGAGACACTCCGCCGTGGTGTGGTCGCGCAGCTCGCGATGGATCGCCAAGCACTCCCGGCACCAATCGGCGTGTTCCGATAGTGGCGCAGGGAGCTCGTCGTCAGCCAACCGTGAGTGGATGTATTGCTGGCTAAGCATGCCCTCCGGCAACGTCAACTCCGTGCCAAGGAACTCCGCCATTTGCTCCATGAGTTGCGGACCGAGGCGCTCGAAATGGATCAGGCGAACGAAAGGAAAGTTGCGATAGACCTCGATCGACAACGTGAGCGACCGCAGCCAGGTCTCGAATAACCGAGCCAGGGGCCGTCCGGGGAACTTCTTGTGCATCGACCAGATTGATTCGGTTGGAGCACGCACGATCAATATGTACCTGGCCCACAAGAAATAGCGTGCCTGGTAATCGAGGTATCTTCGCGCCCAATCGGACGGATAATCGTGCGGGCCGAACGCAACCTTCTCACCGACGTGGCGAAACCTTTGGGCGAGTCTCGCCAACATGGCCAAAGGGCCGCGTTCGGCAACCATCGGGGGCGGCACGTAGGTCCCCTTGTACCGACAGTTGCCCCACCCCTCGTGCATGGCATTGAAGAACGCCGTGAAGTCGTCGTTGTCGCCGTTCAGGAAGAAATTCGACTCCTCCAGCATGAAGACGTCGGGCGAACGGTTCAGACACTTGGTTAGAATCGTAGTGCCTGAACGAGCGCAGCCCACAATGAACAAACCCTGCCGACCCAGCTTTCGAAGCGACTTCACCGGTAATGCGCCCTCGTTCACCACGGCGCTAGGCTCGGCCAGGGGCTCTATTGGACGCGATTGCGCAGCCATGGCGGCGGCCAGTCGCTCGGGAAGAGACACCTGGAAATCGTTCAATTGTTGGCCAACGGCCCGTAGCTCTTCCACGGCCTTCGAGATGGTGGTGACGTGGACACCTAATTCCCGCAGCTCGTCGCGGAGTTGGCGAATCTCTTGGATGGCTTCACTGGTCCCTGCCGACGCACGGATTTGTTTCTTCAGCCTGTTCGTGGTTGAATCGAACATCACTGCATCATTCCAATCCGTAGTTTCAAGATGTTGCACCCAGGGCAGGCTTGATCGGTGGGCCGACTCGACTGGAGCTACACCTCCGCTACCTGCCATCGACAGCGTGCCCAGACCAAGTGTGCTTCCCGGGACAGTTCGTTACATCCAATCGGCTTGGCCGCCAGCAGCACGCCCAGCTCGCTCGCGAGAGGGAGCGAGGGAAAGGGTTGTAGTCGGGGTGCGTTCGCGTGCTTATAGTGGCTCGTAGGAAGTTGAACCAAGGAGTAGCCAGTGCCATGGCCAACCGCCGCCCGTTCGCTTATCAGCGCACCAACGACAAGGGCAATGCACCAACGGCCGACGAGATTGAGGCCGCCACAGCCAGGATTCGTGCGACCTGGAGCGAAAGGGACCACCGCCGGCGGTTAGGGCTGCCTGAGGACGACAGCGTCGAGGTGATCATCGTACACGACAGGGACTTGGGGGCCGATTAAAAGGGACGGCATCGCGCGGAGGGAGCATGACGAGCAATGCCGCCGATCAGTCGCACGGCACCACGTTAGCCACCTGCCTGCAGACCAACTCGGGCCCCGCTTGCTGCTTGCGTCAGCGCCGATGGCCTGAACAAGGGCAGTTCTTGACCCTCCCAAATCGCGATCTAGGGTTATTTACCAGCCCGTACGCTAGCGCAAATTCTCCATTGAATCGAGCAACAGAATGAACAAATCACCTCGACGACCTCGACTCGCCACGTATTTGAACCCATTCGACTATGCCGTTTTAGTCGTGATGACGATGGCCGTCGGCCTAGCGGCATTGGCTGCCGCCGGCTATGACTGGAAGTCCAAGGTTGATTCGAGGCCCAAGTCGGATTCGGCCACTATCGCCACTCCGACACCGTGACCGAGATGTAAGAGGGCGGCTACGACACTTGCGCGCCAAGACTGAAGCCTGGGTGCTCTCAGCCGCCAATCAAGCGTGCGATCCCGCACAGTCCGTCGCGATAGAAGGCGACCGCGATTTGTGGCTACGAAGCTCCGCTGCAAATCGGGCGCGCGCACAATTGCCATTGGGCCGCCAGCCCCGCTTCCCCGCGGCCAAGGTCAGCTGGGGCAACGCTTGCCGCTTGCTCCAAGCGCCGACGGGCTGGTATGCGACGCGGCTTGCGGATGCCCAGCTCCGAAACGATGGCGATCGGGCAACGTTCCGTAGTAACCAAGAAGTCGCGGCTACCCACTTTCTCACGCCGTCCTGCTCTTCCCGGAGACAGGCGGTGGCCGTGCCGGGGATTTATTCCCGGTGCGGTTTTTTTCATGGCTGCTTAAACGCCCGTCGAGCGCGCCCCAGGGTGCGGCGAGGGGGAAGGCGGTTCGGCCAGAATCGCTTCACCGGGAACCCGACCCGATTGCTCGGCAATTAGACGTCGCGATCGTTGACGCCACTCAACGTAGGATCTCTGCCGGCCCTAACTGCTCGATAGGCTCGAACCATTTGGTCATTGTGCGACCGCGGTGGCTTCCACGCGGCCAACCGAATTCACTGGAAACGCGATGAAACGTGTATGGCACGACAATTGCCACGTTTTTGATTTGTCCGTATCCCCGAATCCATTTCGATGGAGATTGACCATGCAGGTGAAAGAGGTCATGAGTCCCGGTGTCGAGTGTGTATCACCCGACGTCACGCTACGGGAAGCGGCGCAAAAGATGCGGGCACTTGATGTCGGGCCGTTGCCCGTTTGCCAGAACGATCGGTTGATTGGCATCCTAACCGACCGCGATATTGTGCTGCGCGCCGTAGCTGAAGGGCGCGACCCTCAGGCGACCGCCGTCCACGATGTAATGACGCCTCAGATCGTTTACTGCTTTGAGGATCAGGAAATCGCGGAGGTTGCTCGCCTGATGGAGCAAAAGCAAATCCGCCGCCTGGTCGTGCTCAACCGCACCAAGCGGCTGGTGGGCATTATCTCACTCGGCGACCTCGCTGTAGCCTCCGGCGATGAACACTGTGCCGCGCGTACGCTCGAATCCATTTCAGAGCCGTGCGGCGCGAAGTGGTCATAATCAATCCTCGATGCGGTTCGGTTAAGCACCTCCGGGTGACGCCGGAGCGCGGCGGGATCATCGCCTACCTCACCCGCGGCCATGCTCGGCTCGGGCTCCGTTTGCCGCTTGCTCCCGAGCGCCGGCGGCTTGGGGGAAACTCTTTAATTCGGCCCGACCAGCACGAACGTGCCCCAGTAATACGGGCTGGCCCATTTTTCCTGCTGTCGCACCCAACGCTTGGCGTCGTGCAGTGCCTTTGCGTGGTCGGCCGTTTCGCCCTTCGCTTCGTCCTTCGCGATGCCGCCGCAGAAATAGCTGATCAGGCTCGCCGCCGCTTCGTCATCAACCAGCCAGTTGCTGGCCACGACACGCCGCGCGCCGGCGACCAGAAAGCCTCGTGACAAGGCCCATACGCCTTCGCCTTTCTGCTGGGGGCCGTAGTTCGTTTCGCAGGCGCTGAGGATTGCCAACTCGCAACCCTTCAGGTTCAGCTCGTAGATCTCGGGTAGTGTCAAGAAGCCGTCGTCGGCCGGGTTCGCCGCGCCTTGCTTGCCGGGCGTGAGGGCCAGAGCGCCGAAAAAGTTGCCGTAAGCCTGGTCGGTCAGCCCGTGGCAGGCGAAATGTAGCACGCGGCGGCCGGATACGTTGAACCGCACATTGGCCTCGGTCGCCATACCGGCGAGCAAGCCCGCCGACGCGATACCTTGCTTCTTGTAGACATCGCTCACCCAGGTCGATTCGGTACCCGTGTGCGGCAGCGGGGCCAGTTCACCACCCACGGCGCCATAACGGCTACGAGCAGCCAAGGCGTTAAAGGCGCTGTCGTTGGCCGTCGGCGTCCGCTGGGGACCACCGTAGACCGGATTGGCGATGGTCAAAACCGGCTGGGTGACTGATTTCGTGGATGGCGATTCCATCGAACGTGTTGCTAGGTTCAATAGCACCGTGGCCGACGGGGAATAGAGAATGGGTGGTCCGACGTCGAGCAGGTACTTGGGCAAGTCGCCCGGCTCGACGATCAGCGTCTCGAAGGGAAGCAAGGCCAGCGCTCCGTCAGGGATCACGACCAGTTCCTTCACTTCGCCGCTCGTCAGGGCCTGACGCGCCGATTCGGGGACGATCATCGTCCAGAGCAGCGCGAGCCTCTTGGAAGCGCGATCCGCCGTTTCGGGGTTCGAGAGTAGATGCGGGAGTTCGTCGCCGTCAACGCGCAACACTTGCCCCAATCGTTCGACTGTAAGAGGGCCTGGCTCAAGACCCACAGCCGCGGCCTCTTCGTCATTCAACCAGAGCGGAAGGATCTCCGTGGTGCTGTCGGCGCGGGTCATAAAACAATGCCCCGTGAATTCGCCGAAGAAATACTGCAAACAAAGTCCGCGTCGCTGATTCATGCGAGATTGCAGATCGGCCAAGGCGGCGGGCTTGAAATCACCGGCCACGGAGAGGCGGTAGGCTGGGTTCGCCATTTGGACATCGCGGTAGGCCTCGAAGAGAGCATCGCGGGCATCGACAAGCGCTGTCTCGAACCCCTGAAGCTGGCTCACGCTCTCGCCGTCTGTCGGGTGAATTCGCTGTTCGAGGTCCGCGAGGCGGCGCTTGGCGGCGACGAGGTTCCGCCGCAGACGCGAGGCTTCCGCGGTGGGGACGCCCGCCAACGGATCGGCCCCATGCAGCGCGAGTTGGTCAACCAGCGTTCGGGCTCGGCTACGTTCGCAGGCGTCAAATGCCTGCTCCACATTTCCCAACTCAGCGCGCCAGGCAACCATATTCTCAAAGGCGCCGGCGAACTGGCCAAAGTTCCGTGCCCGATCGACTTCGGCACCAGGGCCCCCGCCACGCAGACGTTCGGCCCGGTCCAAGGCGTTCGCCAACGCGGACAAGGCATCGGGCTTGCGTCCCAACTCCCATAGGAGCCGAGAGCGCTCTACGTAAGACCAGACGCCGCCTGATACAGCCGTGTCGGTCTTCTGCAGCAGGGCAATCGCACGATCGTTGCAGGTCAACGCGTCGTCGTATTGTTTTTCGTTCCGCAGCAACGTTGCCAAGGACATCAAGGTGTCCGCCATGCGGGAAGGGTCCGCGACGGAGGCCTGTTCGTGAATCGCCAAGGCTCGGCGATAGAGAGTTTCGGCTTCCTCGTTGCGTCCCAGGTCAACGTACAGCCTCCCCAAATTCCTCAAGGAGACAGCGACAAGAGGGTGCCCGAGGCCGAATGCCTTTTCACGTATTTGCAAGGCTTCCTTCGTCAGCCCTTCTGCGTCGGCGGGTCGTCCCTGCTCGCGGTAATCGGCGGCAAGACTGTCAATGCTCAGTGCAAGTTCGGGATGGTTTTCGGGCAATGTCTGCCGCCGAATCGCCAGCGCCCGTTCATCGAGCGACACGGCGTCGCTCAGCCGGCCTTCGTAGGAATAGACCACGGCCAGATTGTGAAGGACCATTGCGACATTGGGGTGGTCTGATCCGTATAGCCGCTCTTGGATGGCCAACGAGCGCTTCAAAAGCGGTTCCGCCAGTGCGTAGCGGTTGCTGTCCTCGTACACCCGAGCCAGGTTCAGTAGACTCCGCGCGACCGTCGGATGGTCAGGTCCGCCAACAGTCTCCGCGATCGCCAGGGAACGCTTGTAGAGCGACTCCGCCTCATCGTACCTGGCCTGGTCGAAGTAAACATTGCCCAGGTTCATGAGGCTGTCTGCGACGCGCAGATGCCTCGGCCCGAGCACCTTCTGGTAGATTGCCAACGCCCGGGCGTGAAGATCCTCCGCTTCAGCGAGGCGGCCCATGCTGGTACACACAAGGGCCAGATTGTTGACGGTGTTCGCGACCTCGGGGGCATTGGGACCACGATTCTTTTCGTAGATCAGCAACGCATCCCGCAACAGCGATTCGGCCTCCTGACGGCGGTCTCGCGATCGGCAGATGTTTCCCAGATTCATCAAGCTCTGCGCCACATCGACGTCTTGCGCCCCCAAGGCGTTCTTGCGCATCGCCAGCGCGCGCCGGTGCACCTTTTCGGCCTCCTCATCGCGAGCCTGCCCATGAAGCGCCTGTCCCAGAAAGTTGAGGCTATTGGCGATGGTCCGAGGCTCATCGGCGTAGAGCCGCTCGGCCAGCGCCAGCAGCCGCCGAGACATCGACTCGGCCTCCCGATAGCGACCTGCTTCACTGAGCCTTAAGAGCTGCTGTTCCATCGCCACAAAATCGGCATGTTCGTCGGCGCGCACGGCCGTCGCGGCGAGCGCCGAAAGGACTAGGCAAGGTACAATGACTTGACGCACCATGTTCTAGTCCTCTTTACGTGAGCCACTAACTTCGCAATAACCCAACAGCGGTTGGTGCAGGCGCACTCCTCCTCGTATCTTAGCGTCAGAAGCGTGGGAACTGGGGCGGAAAAGAAACACGAAGGATTGAAAGTGGCGAGGGCGCGCCTATCGCCGATGGCCACCCCAAGCATCGTTCCAAGCGGATTTCGGATGGCAAATGCTGGAGCCTGCGGCCCCGCCCGCCTCGGGCTCCGCTGCCGCATGTTCGCTTGCGCTGAAGACCGGGGCTTGCTCACCCGGCTTCAGATCCGAAGCGCGCTGCGGATTTGGACGTGATGTCTGGCTTTGGCGGCCGGCTCGCGATCGGTATGTTGGTCCACCCAGACCCAGACCTGGCCCAGCGAAAGACGTCCTGACTCTGCCGGTCGCCACCTGGCCAAGCCGGCATCGCGGTTGTTGAGTTTAATCGGCCAGCCGGGGGCGGTTGCGGACCGCGCAAGAAGAGATAACAATTGCGCACATCAGTCAACCTTGGAGCTAACGCATGCCACGCATTTCCCGACGCGATTCCTTAAAGGTAGGTGCGGCTTGGGCGATTTCCCCGGCGCTGGTGACGTCCGCAAACTCGAACGCTCTAGCCGCCGACCCGTATGCAGATGCAAAGCTGGTAGATGGCGAGCCAGGCAAGGCCGCCAAGGACTCCTTCACGATCATCGTGCTTCCCGATACGCAGAATTACAGCGAGAAGTATCCCGAGCAGTATTTGGCCCAGACCGAGTGGGTCGTTGAAAACCAAAAGGAGCGCAACATCGTCTGCGTCTTGCACTTGGGCGATGTGACAAATCACAATTCACCGCCGGAATGGGACAACGCCGTCAAAGCGATGAATCAACTCGACGACATCGTGCCGTATTTTCTGGTTCCCGGCAACCACGATTATAGCGAGAACGGCGGCTGCAGAGACCGTTCGACCGGTCTCAATGCGGCGTTTCCCGTCGCCAAGTTCAAGGAATTGCCGACCTTCGGCGGTACGTACGACAAGGAGCCGGATCGGCTGGAGAACAGTTATCACCTGTTCTCCGCCGGTGGACGGGACTTCCTCTCCATCTGCCTGGAGTTCGGCCCGCGAAAGGACGTGATCCGTTGGGCCAACGAAATCGCTGGCATGCACAAAGATCGGGCAGCCATTCTGACGACGCACGCCTACATTTATTTCGACGACACGCGCTACGACTGGCAGTCGTTGGGCGCGAACCAAGCCTGGAACCCACACAGCTATCTGATCGCCGAAACCTCCGGCAACGACGTGAGCGACGGCGAGGAACTTTGGAACGGCCTTATCTGTCGCCATGAAAACTTCATCCTCACGCTCAACGGCCATGTGCTCGGCGACGGCCTCGGACGAACGGTTACCAAAACGCCGGCCGAGCGCAATGTTCACCAAGTCCTGGTTAATTTTCAGATGCGGCCCCAAGGTGGAGATGGTTGGCTGCGGCTGCTGGAGTTCAGTTCGGACGGAAAAACCATTCAGGTCTGCGACTACTCGCCCACTCGAAATCAGCGAAACGTGTCAGAACAGAACCAGTTCACCATGACCTTGGCCTGAATCGCGACTGTATGTGCCGCCATCGACTTGGGCGCGAAGGGGCACACTTTGGTGTGTTTCCATCGACCTGTCCGACCTGTCCCTGATGGGCCGATATCCCCACCAAGCTCGCCCTGCGGCCGGGGTCGGCTCGGGCCACGCTTACTTCTTGCTCCACGCGCCGATGGCCTGGGCAGGCAAAACTCGGGCTGGGCGGCGGGAGGCTGCCGATCCGACACTCCTCGGAGACCCTGCTTCAACATCTTGCAATGGGTGCTTGCCGGCTCCTGTCCCCGCGAGCCAGACCCAACGGCGCGATTGCCTGCCAGTGTGTCGTTGGAATATCATGACGTCCCGCAGCCTGGCGACATGCACGTCGCCGGCGATCAGGCAGCGCAATTGGCCTGCCGTTGATTCATTTCCCTTGATGAAAGGAAGACGGTCATGTCCAGGAAAGCAGCGGGTTTGTTCGTTGCGTTGTTATTGATCGGCGGGGTCGCGTTGTCGCTGCCGGGTGCGGAGGGTACCAAGCCCGACGCGACGGCCGGCCAACGTCTGAAGCTTGCCCGCGAGATCTACGCGGAAATGATGGAGCGGGCAAAGAGCCAGGAGAGATACGATATCGAAGATCTGGAGCATTGGTCCAAAAACCTGCTTGGCGCCGAGTTATCCTCCGCGGCAAATCCAGCCGATCGTACCGCCGCCCACGAAGCCCACATCAAACGGACGAAGGAATTGGAAGAGTTGACGAAAGCATACGAACGCGCCGGCGTAGGGAGGAGTTCCGACGCCCTGGCCGCCGAGTTCTACCGGTTGCAAGCCGAAGCAGAGCTGCCGGCTGGCCAGTAGGGTCGGCGTCGCCCAACAATCGTCAGTAGGGTGCTCGTCGCGCCGACGGAATGGCCAAGGACGACTCGTTTGCTCGGGGAGGCGGCGCGCGGGCCAAGGGATGGTCAGTTAGGCGCCATATATACTGTTTCCGGTGGGCCGCCCCCCTCGCCCGCGGCAGGGGCTCGGCTCCGGATACGCTTGCCACTTTCTCATTGCGCCGACGGTCTGGGCAAGGGCTCCTCGGATAGGGCAGGGGTTGTCGCACCACGTCGTGGCCTAGTCCAAATCCGACATGCGTGCCTGATTTGAACGTCTGCCGGCGCACCATCAGCCTACCCAGCCCTACTACGGTCTTGGCTCGGCTCGGGCTATCGCTTCTGGGCCGGCGTTTTGGTTATGCACTGACGATTTGGGCCAACTCCAACCTGGCTGAAGGCGCGACTTCTTCATGGCTGCTTACGTTCCGCTGATTGGGGAATATTCGAATTCCGGAATGCGACAAAACAACACGGTATAGAGTTTCTTCGCTTAGTTCTACTAAGGTAGATCGAACGCCTTGGCATCCATTTTTTCATCCAACGTCAGTTTTGAGTAGGTCTCGACTACCGTGACCTTCTCTTTCCCTACCTCAGAAATGAGCATGCGCTTGACCGGAAGTCCGGTCGCCGCATCGAGCCAAACGGTGACCGAAAAGGTCGGATCTTGCCCCTTGATAGAGAGTTGATAGTCGAGCCGTTGTGTTGCGCGTTCACCGACCTTCTCCTTGTCACCGAGCTCGAACCGGGCGACGGGAAATCGGTCTTTAGCGTCGTCGGCCTTGACATCCGGGAGGGGCAGGTGCGGCACGAAGACACCCGATCGCGACAGCCACGTCAGAATGTCGCGGTTGAAGTCCTTCGGGGTATTTTCAAGGCTGGGGCGGATCATCCCACTGTCCTGCATGCTCAAGCGGGTACCGTCGGACACCATCAGCAGCCGCATCGGGAGGCCCTTACTTGGTTCCTTGATTTCTTGTCGCGCCCTGTTTCCCTCGCCAAGCAGCAGTGATCCCTTGTAGGAAAGAGCCTCCACCTGTCCCCCAAAATCGCATTTGATCTC
>Ga0265339_10003902_pt1 | contig 10333 bp, 3 predicted proteins | sample 4CB219metaG_FD_202085 | JGI IMG/M metagenome (GOLD analysis project Ga0265339, IMG submission 202085) | Rhizosphere microbial communities from Carex aquatilis grown in University of Washington, Seatle, WA, United States - 4-CB2-19 metaG | ecosystem: Host-associated > Plants > Roots > Rhizosphere...
CCCCTGACCCTCAAGCGGACCGACCGCCTGCCGCTGGGCTACACGATGACCGACGACTTCGGCCTGGCGGGCGCACAGGTCCTTATCAAGGCCGACGCGCCCAACTTCCGCCTGGCGCCGGTGACGGTGAATCTCGCCGCACTGCCCGGCGGCAAGGCCCGCCGCGGCGTTGCCGACACGACGATGCTCGACCTGAGCCAGTTTGACCTCAGCGATGCGCGCACGCTCACCGTGAGCATTCGAGCGGTCGACGCCCTGCCGGCCGACCTGGGGGGGCCGCATGAGGGCTTGTCCAACGGCATCACCATCAACCTGGACTCCAACGCTCCGACGTATGCCACGCAGATCCAGCTCGCCGACGAGCTGATCATCCGCCAGGTGCTCGAGCAGGTCTTCAAGGACCTCACCGAGGGCAAGAAGGATAGCGCCGCACTGTACAAGGTGATGCCCAACCTCGACACGCTGAACCCCCCTGCCGTGGAGAGGATCGACCGCCTCCGCGGCCTGTTGACTACCGACGAGAAGGCCCTGCGAGACCTGGCAGATCGACTCGCAGGCGGCAGCTACGCCCTGCTGGGCGACACACTGTCGGCAGTGGTGAAGGACCACATCTCGGTGGCCAGCGGGGAGGCCGGCAAGCTCAAGCTCACCGACAGCAAAAAGGATCGCGTCACCGGCGCGGACGTGGTGGATTTCGAGATCGACCGCAGCCTGGCGATCGTCGGGGACCTGCTCAAGAAGCTAGCCGTCATGACCCAGGAGGCCCGCCGCGTGCAGGAGTTGGCCGACCTGGCCCAGAAGCAGGAGGACCTCGCCGTCGAAAAGGCAATGCTCGACGCCACCAAGGCCGCCAAAGTTGCCGATAGTCAACCTGCCGGCGTGGATAGCCGGCCCGCGAGCCAATCCGCCAGCCAACCCAACATCAAGGGCAACCCCTTTGATGCCATGAGTAAGGAGGAGCTCGAAAAGGCCTCCCAGAAGTGGCAGGCCAAGCAGGCCGCCACGGCCAAGCAATTGGCCGATCTCACCCGCCGCACGCCCGGCGCACTGGGCAAGCGGGCCAAGGAACGCGAACAGACGACCCGCGACCTCATCAGCGACGCACGTGAACTGGCCCGAAGTCAGGCCGCCATCGCCACCGAGACTGCCAACGCGTCAAAGATCTCCGAACTAAACAAGGCCCTCAAGGCACTGGCCGACCGCCAGGCGGACCTCGCCAAGCAGGCCCAGCAGGCCGATGCTACCAAGGTCGCCGCCCAGCCCATGCAGCAGGCCGCCAAGGCCATCGAGGAAGCTCAGTCTCAAGAAGCCCTCACAAAGCAAGAGCAGATCGAGCAGCAGCTCAAGGAAGAGGCTGACAACAACCAAAAGCAACGGATTGCCGTCGATTTGGCCAACCAGGCCAAGCTACTCGCACAGCGCCAAGAGGAGATAGCCAAGGCCGTAGCGGCGTCTGCCGCCATCGCCGAAAAGGCCCAGGCCGCTGCCGATGCAGCAGCCGCACAGGCCAAGGACCACACCGCCACCGCTAACAAGGCCAAAGCGGAACTCGACAATAAGCTAGCCGCGTTGGCCAAGGCTCAGCAGGAACTCGCCAGGCAGGCGAAAGACCTGGAGAAGAAGACAGCCGAGAATCCGACACTTGTGCCCGCACGGGACATTAAGCCATCTGTGGCCATGGCGCTGGCCGCCGGGCAGATGAAATACGATATGCTGCCGCAGGCGCAGGCCACCGCCGCCCAGGCCGCCGCCGAGACCAAGGCACTTGGCGACAAGATGACCCAGGCCTCCGACGCAGCTAAGAAACAGATGGACGACCCCGCCGCACCGGCCGCCGCCGCCAAGCAGGCGCAGGACGCCACTGCCGCAGCCGACAAGGCCACCAAGGACGCGCAGGCTGCCAAGGACAGCGCCGCCGTACGCGACGCCGACAGCACTAAGGCACAAATCGCAGTCAAGGCGTCGCAGGACAAGGCCGTCGCCGCCAAGACCGCCGCCGACCAGGCACACGCCACTGCCAATGACAAGGCCAAGCAGTCAATCGACGCCGCCAAAGTCGCCGCGCAGGCACAGCAGGCCGCTGCTGCCGCCAAGGGACCCGCCGACCAGGCACGCACTGCCGCTGAACAAAAGGACGCCGCCGCAAAGGCCGCCGCAGCCCAGGCAAAGGCCGCCACAGACGCCGCAGCAAAGGCCCGCGCCGATGCAGAAGCCGCAAAGAAGGCAAACGCTCCCGATGCTCCACAAAAGGATGCTGCAGCCAAGGCCGCCGAACAACAGGCCCCCATCGCCAACGCCGCCGCCACAAACGCTGCTACCGCTGCCCGGCAGGCCGCAGCCGACTCCGACGCCGCAGCCAAGCAGGCGGCAATCGCAAACGATAAGGCCACACAGGCCGCCAAGACCGCCGCCGACATTAAGGCAATCGCCGATCAGGCCAATAAGGCCGTCGCCGCTGCCGACGCCGCACTGGCCGCCGCCAACCAGCAGGCCACTTTAGACGCCGGCGCAGCGGCCGCCGCAAAGGCAGCCGCCGAGAAGGCCAAGACCGACGCACAGGCCGCTGACGCTGCCGCCAAGGCCGCCGCGGTTCGCCAGGCCGACGCCACCGCCAAGGCCGCGGACCTCACCACCAATCGCGACAAGACCACAAAGAATGCACAGGCCGGCCAAGAGGCCGCCAGGTCAGCCGTCAAGCTTGCCGCAGATCAGGCCAAGCTCGCCAAGGACCTGACCGACCTCGCCCCCGCCGCCAATCAAGTGGCGGACGCCCGCGAAGCCGCCGCCAAGGCTACCGCCGAACATGCCAACCAGACCCGCGCTAACCAGGAGGCCAGAAACCAGGTCACGCAGCAGGCCGCCAGCCAGCAGCAGGTCGCACAGGCGGCCAAGCAAATGGCACAAGCCGCCAAGAACGCTACCCCTGCTGCAAAGGAGGCCATTGACAAGGCCGCCGCCGGCAAGGCCACGCAGCAGGCCGCCAAGGACGTGCAGGCCGGTGACACCACCAAGGCAGCACAAAGCGCCGCAGAGGCTGGCAAGACACTGACCGAACTGGCCAAGGCACTCGAGAAGACTCAGGGCGACAAGCCCGCCGACCCAGCCCGCCAGCAGGCCGACGCCCAGAAGATCCAGGAGGTTGCCGCCAGGCAGGCACAGATCAAGAACGAGGCCAAGCGACTGTTGGCCCAGCGCGAGCACCTCGTCAAAGAACAGGCCAACGCCCATGCCGTTCGCCTCGGCGCCGAGCAGGCGGCACTGGCGAAAAAGGCCGCCGAACTGGTCGATAGGTTCAAGAAGGTTGCGCCGCAGGATGATCGGCTCGAACTTGCCGCTGCACGCAACGCCGCACGCGCCGACGAGAACCTGGTCAACAAGGACCTCCCCGAGGCCATCCGCGAAGCCGCCACTGCCGGCAAGCGACTCGAAGAACTTGCGAATCGTCTGGGCACCGAAGTCAACGCCACCTCGCAGCCGACCAGTCGAGTTGCCTCCTTTCCGAGCGTCGCCGGCTCGACCCAGCAGGAGCCCGACCAGCTCAAGACAGGCAAGACCGCCGATGAAAAGCGTCAGGTTCTGGCGGAGGCAACCGCCAACCTCGCACGCCGCCAGCAGCAGGTGGCCCGTGAACTGGCTGACCTCCAAAAGGGCAAGTTGCAGGAGCTTGTCAAGTCCCGCCAGCAGGATGTCCGCGACCGCACCGACGACCTCGCCAAGGACGTGGGCTTGGTCCGCGACTACAGCGGCGACCTCGTGCCCGACCCCAACGTGAAAACCGCAGCCGAGCAGGCCGCACAGCATATGAAGGCTGCACAGGAACACCAGGCAAAGGCCGCCGGGGAACTGGCCAGGAATACGCCCGCCTCGGCCGTGCCTTTGCAGCAGCAGTCCGCCGCCAAGCTCAACGAAGCCGCCGCCGCACTGGAAAACCTGGCCAACCAACTGACTGCCATCGCCAAGAAGGACCCCGCCCCAAAGGACGAGGCACAGGACGAAGAGAGCGGCCATCTCGCAGAGGCGACAGACGAGGCAGAGGAGGCGGCCGCCACGAAGGAACAGGCCCTTGCCGACCGTGCCGCCAAACTGCTGGAGGGACTGACGCAATCGGCCAGCGCCAACGCCCAGGAAATAGGCGTCATGCCGATGGACCTTGCCGCAGCCAAGGGCAAGCTCACCAAGGCCGGACAGATGCCCAACCCGCTGGATCGCGCTAATCCACAGGTGTTCAGCCTGACGCAGCAGGAGCTCGACGCCATGGGGATCACCGTGGGCGACTGGAGCCTATTAAAGGGAGAGCTCCGCGACCAAGTCCTCCAGGGCGCCGCCGACAAGAGCCCCGAGGAGTACCGCGAACTCATCAAGGATTACTTCGACGCGGTGAGCAAACGAGGAAACCAGACGAAAGGCAAATGACCAATGCTCAATTCCCAATTTCCAATCAATGACGCAGAGAGCAAATGCTCAATAAGGACGGGAGCTTCCCAGCCCCGTCTTTCTCGAGCATTGGGAATTGGTAGTTGATTGAGCATTGGAAATTGGAAATTGGAAATTGGAAATTCGGCGAATAGACATGAGTAAAGTCAAACCACTAATAATAGTCTGCCTCTTGGCGTCGCTAATCGCGACGCACGCCCGCGCCGACGAGGTGTCCGACGCCTTGGCCAAGCAGGAAGACCAGGCCGAGCTCGCCGTCGATAAGGCCCTGGGCTTCCTCGCCAAGCAGCAGTTGGCGGACGGATCGTTCCAGGCCGGACAGTTCAAGACCGCCGTCACCAGCCTGAGCATCATGGCTTTCCTGTCCAGGGGCTACACTCCCGGCGACGGGCCCTACGGCGACGTGATCAACAAGGGCATCGACTATGTCCTGTCGACCATCGCAAAGGATGGCAAGTTCATCCCGCTGCAGTACGTCTCGACCTACGTTCACGCGATCAATACGCTGATGCTCTCGGAGGTCAGCGGCATGGTGAATAAGCCCCTCCAGGAAAAGATCGACAAGGTCCTGCCCCAGTGCCTAAAGGCCCTCCTGACCGCACAGCAGATCCGCCGCGGCAATCCCAAGCAGCAAGGTGGCTGGCGATACGGCCCCACGAGCACAGATAGCGACCTGTCCTGCACCGGATGGGCGCTGATGAGCCTCCGCTCGGCCCGCAACAATGGGGCGGCCGTCCCCAAGGACGCCATCGACCAGGCCGTCACGTTCATCATGAACACCAAGGGCCCGAATGGCGAGTTCTTCTACCAGCCCGGCGGCGGGGGCAGCGTCACCACGCAGGTGGGCCTGCTCTGCCTGGAGCTCTGCGGCAAGCACAAGGATCCCGCCTGCCTGGCCGCCGGCGATCGCCTCCTCAAGACCCTGCCCAAGACCTACGGCGAAGGGTTCTTCTACTACGGAGTGTACTACGCCAGCCAGGGCATGTTCCAATTGGGCGGCACGTACTGGGACAACTACGCAAAGTTCCAGTACGACCTGATGCTCCCCAAGCAAAACCCCGACGGTTCCTGGCCGCTGTCCTCGGCCGCCGAGCAAGGCGCCGGCATCTGCTACTCCACGTCCATGAGCGTCCTGACCCTGAGCGTATCGTTCCGCCAGTTGCCGATCTATCAGAGATAGCCATGGGTGCCACGGCTAAGCCCGTCGTTTGGGCGCGGCCGTGTTTGGCATCAAGACGATAACACTGCCGCGCGAGCAAACGACGCTCGCTTAGCAGTGGCACCCGAGTCCTCGCCGCGCGTTACTCTTCCCTCGCCTCGTTCAGCGCCAAGTCGGGGCGGCCCGTGAGTTTTGCTTCCAGGACGCGGCCTATGAATATCTCGCCGCCATCGGTGACGGAGGCGACTCGGTCGCGGACGGTGACTTCGACGCGGCGTTGGCTGGTGCCGTTGGCGGCGGCTGACGCAAGCACTGCGATGCGAAGCTGCTTCACCGCGTGCGACTGGGCCTCCTCCAACTCGACGAAGGCCGGGGCGTCGGGCAGGCCCTGGAGCGTGTAGCGGCCCTGGTCGTTGGGGACGATCTCCACCTGTCGGCGGATGACGACCGAACTGGTGATGGCCCCGACGGCGTTGGCGACGTCGGCGTGAGGCGGGATGATCGCCTCCGTGTGCAGCAGCTTGGCTGCCTGAGGCAGGAAGAATCCAACCGGGGCCCCGATGCCAACGATCGGCGACTTGAGCCGCACCTGTGCGTGGTAGCCCTCGCTGCCGCCGTCAAGAAGGTTCTCCAGCAGTGCACTGGCCACGGGCGAGCGGTCCAGCTCGTCGGGGTCGGCAATGTCCTGCGCGAGCTGCGTCTTGAGCAGCTCCGCCGTCAGCAGGCGGACGAATAACTCCATCGCACGCTCGGCGAGGGTTTGGCGGTCCATGCCCAATAGTCGGCCGAATATCTCGGCCAGGCGGTTGGCGGCCCACCCGTTCCAGAGCGACAGGCGGCCGTCGACGTGCAGCAGGTCGGTTGGCGTCAGGCCGCACCGCTGAACGATGTGAGTATCCTCCAGCGCCGCCGTCGACAGGAACTGCCACGTGACGTAATCCAGCCGCTTGGCTAGCTCATGCATGGACAACGGGCCGCCGGCCAATTCCCGCACGATGGCCCGCTGCGCGTCGTCCAGATCGACATCGTCGTGATCGGCGTTGAGGCACAATAGTGACATCCCGCCGGTGTCGTCGCTGAACTGGTCCACGTGGCGATCCAGCCAGTCCAGCGCGCTCGCGGTATCATGGCGACTGGCCAGCCAGCTAACTGGCCCCACGCGCCTGGGGCCTATGGTCAGCTTGCGTCGGTAGTATGCAATAATGCTGTCGCCGCCCAGGCCAAGTGTCCGCATGTCCAGGGCCCGCACGTGCGTTCGCCATCCACCGACGCTTGCGCCGTCGGCGCACATTCGCACCTGTCCGGCGGATATGATGGCCGTGTCCGTCGTTGTCCCGCCGATGTCGACGACCACCGCGTTGGGGCACTTGGCAAGGTAGCGGGCCCCGGCCACGCTGGCGGCCGGGCCCGAGAGGATCGTCTCGATGGGTCGCGAGATGGCCGTTTCGACGCTCATTAGCGAGCCGTCGCTGCGGACGACCATGATTGGGGCGGCCATCTTCCGCCGCGCCAGCGACACCTGCAGGTGCTCCAGCAGCGACTGCAGGTACGGTATGATCCGCGCGTTGAGCATGGCCGTGTCGGCGCGGACCTTGTAGCTCAGCCCCTGCGAGACCTCGTGCCCGCAAGTCACGCCCATGCCCGTGACCGCGCGGATGACTTCCTTGGCGGCAAGCTCGTGCGCAGGGTTTGCATGGCTGGCATAGCCGCTGACGGCGAACGCCTTGACGTTGTGCACGGCTACCATCTCGCGGGCCAGCGCCGCGATTTGCGCGGGATCAATCGGCTCAAGCTCGCGGCCGTCGATCTCGAGCTTGCCCTTGATTGGCGCAGTGGGCTGGTGATCGAAGTCCTCCGGCCAATACATTCCGTACGGCGGCAGGATGATCAGGCCGACCTTCTGTCCACGGCCCTCGACGATGGCGTTAGTTGCAAGTGTGGTCGAGACGCTGACGAGGTCGACACGGGCCAATAGCTTTGGGTCCAGCTGCCCCAGTGCCTCTTCGATGCCGACGCAGTAGTCCCACTTGGTGGTTGGGGCCTTGGCCTTTTGGAGGATGGTGTCCTGGTCGAAATCGTAGAGTGCGACGTCGGTGTAGGTGCCGCCTGCGTCGATGCCCAGGCCCACGTGGGCTGCGGGGCGCTGGTCGCCGGTCGGGCCGTCATCCAGAACGATCGTGCTCTGGGCAGCCGAGACCTGGCTGTTGTTCCAGACGGGCACGGCGGCGAGCTTGCGCGTGGTGGCGTCGAAAGTGGTCACGTAGTGCGGCGGGACGATGAGGATCTCGTCGGTGGTCTCCCGCGCCAGCAGCATGCTCTCCAGCAGCGTGTGCGTGCCGGGCAACTGCTCGTATTTCCAGCCGTAATCCTTGGCCATCGCCTGCGCGATTTCGGCATACTTGCCGCGCTTGACGTCCACGCCCGTGTCGATGTATGCCGCCCGCTGGTAATTCCGCTGCCAACTGGCGAGGAAGTAGCGAATGGCCTCGGCGTTTTCCTTGCCGTGCTGGGCAAGCAGCCGTTGGTATTCGGCGTCGGCTTCCTTGCAGGCCTGCGGCGACTTGCTGTTGGGCGGCGGGGTCTTTTCCTCGACCCAACCGGCGGAGATGTAGTAGGTGCCGGGATACTGGGCGAACTGCTGACGGTATGCAGCGTCGCTGCCAAGGAACAGTGCGATGCAGTCGTTGACGCGCGGGATGGCCAGCGGGATGTTCCGCGCGTGGATGCCCACTGCCCCCAGCCCACAGACGCCGTAGCCCACGCAGATGAGTTGGCCCTTGTCCTTGGCGGAGGCGTCGTCGATGGCCTCCTGCAGGCGCTTGCGGAGATCCTTGGGCGTGTTATGCAGCCCGCCGGGCAGGAACTCCATCGAGATTTCGATCTTTTGACGAGCGGCGATGTCCTTGAGGTCGAGTGCGAGGACACCGCAGGCGATCACGTGAACCTTTGTAATACCGTGCAACATTCAGCGTACGTCCTTCTTGACTGGAAGCGATAGCAGACACCGTTGACCAAGCCGTCCGCTCGCGATTTCGTTAACTCGTGGATTCGTTAACTCGTCAGTTCGTCAAACAACTCTTCCTGCTCAATCCTGCTTGTGGACGAAAAAAGGAGCAAAAAGGCCGAGCCAGCTCCTGGCGTGCGGCGCGAGTCAACGAGTCAACGAGTTAACCAGTTAACCAGTCAACGAAGAATCGCACACGTGGCCTAAAAGTTTGGAGTGTCCAACCTCGTGACCTTCCACGCCTACCTTATCCCGTCCTTGTCCTTAAAGAACACTCGCTTGGCCTTGCCTTCCTGGCGGGGAAGGTGGTTGGGAGGATAGACATCGCCCTTGGGACTGAAGCCCAGGGCTTCCTTGAGCTTCTTCTCAACCATGTAGCCGGTCACGCCGGGGTCGGCCTCGACGTTGATCCGCACGTCCTTCACACCGTCGACTTCCTCGATGATGATCTGGTAGTGCGACTTGACGCCGGGGATCTCCATCAGCGCCTGTTCCACCTGCTTGGGGAAAAAGTTGACGCCCTTGACGATCAGCATGTCGTCCACGCGACCGGTGATCGGGGCCAGGCGGATGTGCGTGCGGCCGCATGCGCAGCGTTGGCGTGACTGGACGCGTGTGAGGTCGCCTGTGCGGAAGCGGATGACCGGCAGGGCCTGGCGTGTGAGGCTGGTGATGGTGAGTTCGCCCTCGTCGCCATCGGCGACCGGTGCGTGCGTCTGCGGGTCAAGGACCTCGATGATGTAGTGGTCCTCCCACACGTGCGTGCCGTCATGGGCCTGGCAGTCCATGCCCAGCGTGCCAACGCCGCCGGTCTCGGTCATGCCGTAAATGTCGAACACCTCGATGCCCAGCCCGTCGGTGAGTTTCTTTTTCATCGACTCGCTGAAGGTCTCGGCCCCGAAGATGCCCACTTGCAGGCCCTCTAGCGCCTGGGCGCCCTCTTCCTCCAGGACCTCCATTATGCGGATGCCGTAGGAGACCACGCCGGTCAGCACGCGCGTGCCGAAGTCGCGGGCCAGGCGGATCTGGCGGCTGGTGTTACCCGCGCCGGTTGGCACGATGAACATGCCCAGCTTGCGGGCGCCGTGATAGAACCCAAAGCCACCGTTGAACAGCCCGAAAGATGGTGTGATCTGGATGACGTCGCCGGGGCGGCCACCGGCCATGCACAGGCAGCGGGCCATGCATGAGGCCCACTGGTCGAGGTCGGCGGTGGTGTAGGGCATGACGATTGGCGTGCCGGTGGAACCGCTGGACATGTGCATCTCGGCGATGCGGTGGTTCTCGCAGCAGGACAGCCCCATGGGGTACGTCTCGCGGAGCAGTTCCTTGTCCATCAGCGGCAGGCGGGTGATGTCCGCCAGCGAGCGGATGTCCTCGGGCCTGACGCCGGCGGCGTCCAGGCGTTCGCGCTGCTGGGGGCAGTGGTCGTACACGTGGCGGACGATCTGCGGCAGTCGGGATGACTGCAGGTGCTGCAGTTGGTCGGAGCTGGCGGTTTCCAGCGTGCGCTCGAAATATTCGTTCATTTGGCGGCTCTCCCGAGTTCAAAGGCCTTGATATTGACCGCGACGTGCTTGGCTGCGACGGAGCCCTCGATGGCGGCCTTCCAGTGCGCGTCGCCCAGGTCCAGCGCGAGGCTCATGGCGCCGAGGATGACGACGTTTGCGGCGCGGATCGTGCCGGCCTGCTTGGCCAGTTCCTCGGCCTCCACGTACGCCAGGCGTGGGAACGTG
>Ga0265339_10003903_pt1 | contig 10332 bp, 7 predicted proteins | sample 4CB219metaG_FD_202085 | JGI IMG/M metagenome (GOLD analysis project Ga0265339, IMG submission 202085) | Rhizosphere microbial communities from Carex aquatilis grown in University of Washington, Seatle, WA, United States - 4-CB2-19 metaG | ecosystem: Host-associated > Plants > Roots > Rhizosphere...
ATCGATCGCGACCGCTTCGTGCTGTCGTCCGGCCACGCCTCGGCCCTGCTCTATGCGGTCCTGCACCTCACCGGCTACAAAGACATGACTCTCGAGCAACTCAAGCGCTTCCGCCAATGGAAGAGCCTGACGCCCGGCCATCCCGAGAGCCATCTCACGAGAGGCGTCGAGGCCTCGACGGGGCCGCTTGGCCAGGGCATCTCCAATGCGGTCGGCATGGCGATTGGCGAGGCGCACCTCGCCGCGCGCTACAACCGCCCGGGCCACGAGATATTCAACCACTTCACGTACGTGCTCGCCGGCGACGGCGATCTCATGGAAGGCGTCCAGGCCGAAGCGGCTTCGCTGGCGGGCCACCTCAACCTGGGCAAGCTCATCGCCCTCTACGACTCGAACGGCGTCACGCTCTCGGGCACCACGTCGCTCGCGTTCACCGAGGACGTGGCGGAGCGCTACCGCGCCTACGGCTGGCACGTGCAAAAGATCGACGACGGCAACGACGTGCCGGCGATCTCGCGCGCGCTTAAGGCGGCGCAGGACGCGCCGGGGCAACCGTCGCTGATCGTGGTCAAGAACGTGATCGCCTACGGCTCGCCCGATCTCGCCGGCTCGTGGCACGCGCACGGGAACCCGCTCGGCGTCGAGGAGGTGAAGAAGACCAAGCGCAACCTGGGCTGGCCCGAGGAGCCGTCCTTCCACATTCCGGCCGAGGCGCTCGCGCATTTTCGCTCCGCTCTGGAGCGCGGAAAGACTCTGCAAGAAGGCTGGGACCGGCGCTTCGCCGCCTACGCGAAGGAGTTCCCGGACCTGGCGCAGGAGATAACCCGGCGCTTCAGCGCGAAGCTCCAGAGCGGCTGGGATGCGAAGCTGCCCCAGTTTCCCGCCGATCCCAAAGGGATGGCTACCCGCAAGGCGTCCGAGGTCGTGTTGCAGGAGCTGGCCAAGACGGTGCCGGAGCTGGTCGGCGGCTCGGCTGACCTCGATCCCTCGACATTCACCTGGCTCAAGGGGCATGGCGACTTCGAATCACCGCTGCAACCGCCCACGGGCGTTGAGGGGACCGTCGGCGGCGGCTGGGGTTACGCGGGCCGCAACATCCACTTCGGCGTGCGCGAGCACGCGATGGGTGCAGTCGTCAACGGGCTCGTCTATCACGGCGGCTTCATCCCATTCGGCTCGACCTTTCTGGTCTTTGCCGACTACATGCGCGCGCCCATCCGGCTGTCGGCGATCGCCGATTTGCGGTCGATCTGGGTCTACACGCACGACAGCATTGCCGTCGGCGAGGACGGGCCGACGCACGAACCGGTGGAACAGATCGCGAGCCTGCGCGCCATTCCCGGGCTGATTGTGCTCAGACCCTGCGACGCCAACGAGACGCGCGTTGCCTGGCAGGTGGCGGTGGAGAGTCACGATACCCCGACGGTGCTCGTGCTCTCGCGCCAGAACGCTTCGACGCTCGATCGCCGTGCCCTGGCGCCCGCCGAGGAGCTGCGCCGAGGGGCGTACGTGCTCAATCCAGGCGAGAGCCAGCCCCAGCTCATCTTGATCGGGACCGGCGCCGAGGTCTCTCTGATCGCCGCCGCCGAGCCGATCTTGCGCCAGCGCGGCGTCCGCGCGCGCCTGGTATCGATGCCGTCCTGGGAGCTGTTCGAGCAGCAGAGCGCGGAGTATCGCGAGAGCGTGCTGCCAAAGACGGTCAAGGCCAGGCTCGCCGTCGAGGCTGCGCGGTCGTTCGGCTGGGAGCGCTGGGTCGGCTGGGACGGCGATGTTCTCTCCGTCGACCGTTTCGGGGCATCGGCGCCGGGGGACGTCGTGCTGAAGGAATACGGCTTCTCGGTCGACGGCGTGGTGGCGCGGGCGCTCGCGCTCGTCGGGAAGCAGCCATGAACCCCATCAAGTTGCTCATCGCGGACGTCGACGGAACGCTCATCACGCAGAAGAGAGTGCTCACCGATCGAGCGTGCCGGGCCGTCGATCGACTGCGAGCCGCCGGCATTCAGTTCGCCGTCACCAGCGGACGACCGCCGCGCGGGATGGCGATGCTGGTCGGGCCGCTGAAGCTCACCACCCCGATCGCCTCGTTCAACGGCGGAATGTTCGTCAAGACCGACCTCACGACCGTGATGGAGCAGCGGACGCTTCCGCCCGCTGTCGCGAGAGAGATCGTGGATTACCTGCTGCAGGCGGGGCTCGGCGTGTTCGTGTACCGCGGCGCCGACTGGTTCATCCGCGACCCCCGGGGGGCCCACGTCGCGAAGGAGCAGGCCACCGTGCAGTTCGAGCCAACCGTGATCCCGGATCTGCACAATGTGCTCGATAGTGCCGTGAAGATCGTCGGCGTCAGCGACGATCTGTCGCTGGTGGCGCGCGCCGAGACCGAGCTACGCAAGCGCGTGGGCGCACACGCGTCTGCCGCGCGTTCGCAACCGTACTACCTCGACGTCACCCACCCCGAGGCGAACAAGGGCATGGTCGTGCGCCTCGCCTCACGGTTCCTCAACGTTCCTCTCGAGCAGATCGCGACCATCGGCGACATGCCCAATGACGTGCTGATGTTCGGCGTCTCGGGCATGAGCATCGCCATGGGCAACGCGAGCCTCGAGGTCAAGCGCACGGCACGGCACGTGACGACCTCCAACGATGAAGAAGGTTTCGCCAACGCGGTCGATTCCTTCATCCTCGCGTAGACCAAACGAATCAATGCGACGGCGGCGCGGGATGGTACTCCTCGACGCCGAGGGGAGGGGGCGTGTCCGCGGCGTCGGCGGCGCCGAACTCGCGCGCCTCGGTCGCGCTGGGGATGAGCCGGGCGCCGCGGGTCCAGGTGAGATACGACCAGATCCACGACAAGAAGACGCGCACGCGCGTACCGACTCCGCTGAGGTAGAAGAGGTGAACCGTCAGATACATGACCCAGGCCGGAAACCCCCACAGGTTCACGCGTGCCGGTAGCATCGCGACCGCCCTCGAGCGCCCGATGGTGGCGAGCTGGCCCTTGTTCCAGTAGCGGAACGGCTGGACGGGCTTGCCCCGCAGGCGCTTCACGATCGCGCGAGCGGCATAGCGGCCGCCCTGAATCGCGGCCGTCGCAATGCCAGGCACGGGCTCGCCGTCCTGGACCAGCGCGGCCGCGTCGCCGATGACGAACACGTTCGACAGGCCGGGTGGATTGAGCGTCGGCGCGACCTCGATCCGGCCGTGAGCATCGACGGGCGCCCCCAGAGAGCGCGCAATCACCGCTCCCGTGGTGCCGGCTCCCCACAGAACGGTGCGGGCCATGATGCGGTCGCTCCCGATCACCACGCCGAATTCGTCGACCAGATTCACGGGGATCGAGGTCCGCACCTGGACGCCGAGCCCAGCCAGTTGCTTTTCGGCCTTGGCCTGCAGATTCGGGGGATACATCGGCAGGATGTGCGGCCCGCGCTCGAGGAGCATCACCTTGGCCTGCGAGGGATCGATGTGGCGAAAGTCGCGCTTGAGCGCGTGGTTCGCCAGCTCCGCGATCGCGCCGGCCAGCTCGACCCCGGTCGGGCCTCCCCCGACCACGACGAAGGTCAGGAGCGCGCGTTGCTTCGCCGGGTCGGTCTCCTGCTCGGCCTGCTCGAAGGCCATCAGGACCCGGTACCGGATCGTGAGCGCGTCCCGGACCGTTTTGAGGCTCGGCGCGTGGGTCCGGTACTCGGGGTGGCCGAAGTAGAACGATTGCGCGCCGGTGGCCAGGATCAGGTAGTCGTACGGCACCGCGTGCCCGTTCGACAGGTGCACGACGTGGCCGGCGGGATCGATCGACTCGGCCTCGCCCATCAGGACTTCGGTGTTCTTCTGCCGCGCCAGCAGCGAGCGGAAGGCAAAGGCGACGTCCGGAGACTCGAGCGCGGAGGTGGCAACCTGGTACAGGAGCGGCTGGAACACGTGGTGGTTGTTCTGATCGATGAGCGTGACGACGACCGGCGCGTGCTTGAGAGTGCGCGCGGCGGTGAGCCCGCCGAACCCTCCCCCGAGGATGACCACGCGCGGTCGGTCCGGAGTCGACGTCGATTTGAGCTGGTTCATGACGGCCTCCGCGGATCGACGGGTCGGTGCCAACCGCCGGGTGTCTCGGCTACCAGCCGGTCGGCCTCGGCAGGTCCCCATGTGCCCGGCTCGTACGGATAGGGCGGCGTCCGCAGATCGAGGGCGGGCTCGACGATGCGCCATTGTTGCTCGATGGCGTCCAGGCGCGCGAACAGGTTGGCGTCGCCGAGCATGGCGTCGCCGAGCAGCCGTTCGTACGCGAGCATGTCGTGCGCCTGCCCCTCCGATGCCATGAGCTCGACGTCGCGCCCCACCATCGCTCCGCCGGGACGCTTGACGCGCATGCCGACCGCCAGGGCGGTCACCTCGGGGCCGAGCCGGAAACGGAGGTGCTCAGTCGACGAAGAGTGCTCGTGGTAAATGTCTCGCGGCGGCCGCTTGAATTGCACGCGCACTTCGATGGCGTCGACCGGAAGGCACTTGCCGGCGCGGATGAAGAACGGCACATCCGCCCAGCGCGTGCTGTCGACGTGCACCTCCACGGCCGCGAAGGTCTCGACGATCGAGTCGCGCGCGACGCCCGGCTCGGCGCGGTAGCCGCGAAACTGACCGCGCACCACCTCCTCGGGGTCGAGCGGCGCCATCGCCTTCAGGATGCGAGCCTTCTCGTCGCGAACCGCCTCCACGTCCCCTCCGACCGGAGGATCCATCGCCACGATGGCGATCACCTGCAGCATGTGGTTTTGAATGACGTCGCGGATCGCGCCGGTCTCCTCGTAGAACCTACCGCGACCCTGGACGCCGAAGCTCTCCGCCATCGTGATCTGCACGCTGTCCACGTGGTCGCGGTTGAGCGCCGACTCCAGCAGCTGATTGCTCAAGCGGAAATAGAGCAGGTTCAATACCGGCTCCTTCCCGAGGTAGTGGTCGATTCGGAAGATCGAGGACTCGGGGAACGCCTGAAGAAGCGTCTGATTGAGGGAACGCGCAGAAGCGAGGTCGTGCCCAAATGGCTTCTCCACGGCGACCCGCGCCTGGCCGGCGCATCCCGATTTGCCGAGACCGTTGACCACCGACGCGAATGCGCCGGGCGGGACCGCGAGGTAGTGCAACGGACGCCTGGCGCCCCCGAGCTCGCGGCGCAGTCCCTCGAAGGTAGCGACGTCCGCGTAGTCGCCGTCGACATAGCGCAAGAGCGAGCTCATCTTGTCGAACGCACCGCGATCGAGGCCCCCGTGATGCTCGAGGCTGTCGCGGGCGCGGGCGCGGAGCTGCTCGACGTTCCACCCCGATTTGGCGACGCCGACGATCGGGACGTCCAGGGCGCCCTTGCGAATCATGGCCTGCAGCGCCGGAAAGATCTGCTTGTACGCGAGATCGCCGGTAGCGCCGAAGAAGACCAGGGCATCCGAATGCGCCGGGGTAGTCATGAGTGCTTCTCCTGGTGGCCACCGAACTCGAGTCGCATCGCCGACACGACGCGGTCGGCGAAGTCCGCCTCACCGCGAGAGGCGAAGCGTTCGCTGATCGCGGTCGAAAGAATCGGCGCGGGCACACTCTCGTCGATGGCGGCGTGGAGCGTCCAGCGGCCCTCCCCCGAATCGGAGACGCGGCCGGTGAACTCGCTGAGCTCGGGGTTGCGGGTGAGAGCTGCCGCGGTCAAATCGAGCAGCCAGGATGCGACGACGCTCCCGCGGCGCCACACCTCGGTGATGTCGCGCAGGTCGAGGTCGTACTGGTAGAGCTCGGGGTTCGTCAGCGGAGCCGTCTCGGCGTCGATCGTGCGTACCTCCTTGCCGGCGTTTGCGCGGCGCAGGATGTTGAGCCCCTCGGCGTACGCGGCCATGAGCCCGTACTCGATGCCGTTGTGGACCATCTTGACGAAGTGGCCCGCTCCGCTCGGCCCGCAGCGCAGGTAGCCGTGCTCGGCGGGCGTGGGCGTCCCGGTGCGTCCCTCCGTGCGCGGGGCTGCGTCGACCGGCGGGGCCAGCGCCGCGAAAATCGGATCCAGCCGCTCAACCACCCCGGCGTCGCCGCCGATCATTTGGCAGTAGCCACGCTCTTTGCCCCAGACGCCACCCGACGTGCCGACGTCGACATAGCGGATGCCCCTCTCTTCCAGTGATGTGGCCCGGCGGATGTCGTCGCGATAGTACGAGTTGCCGCCGTCGATGATCACGTCGTCTGCCGCCAGAAGCGGAGCGAGCGCGGCAATGGTGTCGTCGACGACGGCCGCCGGCACCATGAGCCATATCGCCCGAGGCTGCTCGATCTTTTGCACCAGCTCCGCGAGCGAGCTGGCGCCGATCGCGCCCTGCTTGACGAGCCCCTCGACGTTGTCTGCATGGCGATCGAAAGCCACCACGGCGTGGCCTGTCGCGAGCAAGCGTGCCGCCATGTTGGCGCCCATTCGACCGAGTCCGACCATCCCCAGTTTCATCTTCGCCTCCCTCTTGCTCGATTCAATCGAAGCGCTCGAGTCCGTAGGTGCATCGATGCGGTGCCCGGCGTAGGCGCCGAGGACCCGCATGTAGCGCTCGGCGATCTCGGCGATGGTTGCTTCACGCGACTCGGTGCCGGCCACGTACCGCCGAAGAGCGTCCTGCCACAGGGTCCGCCCGACCGCGAAACCGTCGAAGCCCGGCACCGGTGCTGCGACGGTCAGCCATCGGGTAACGCGCTCGATGCTCGCCCCCCGTCCAAGAACGATGCAAACCACCTCTTCGCGGCCCGGTCCCGTCCTTGCCTGCTCGACCACTGCCCTGCAGTCGGCTGGTGTTTCGAGCCCCTCGATCTTCCAGATGTCCGGTTCCACGCCGCCCTGCTGCAGCTCGCGCAACACCTGGACCACCAGCCGCGCGCGCATCTCGCGATCAAAGCCGTCTTGGCCGCCACTCCGCTCGAGCTGTGCGGGGGTGGCCGGCACCAGCAGCTCGAACAAGAACTTCCGCTCGTGGGCATGAAGCCAGTCCGACAGTTGGGCCAGCTTTCGCGTCTGGCGCCGATTCAGCTCGCGATCCCCCTCCGGGTTATAGCGAACCAGCACCTTCGAAAAATCGGGGTCGAAGGCCTCGATGTGCGGCGCGAAGTCTTCGCCGTATTCGAAATCGAACTCGGCCTGGCCCGACTTCTCCACCGGCATCGCCAGCACTGTCCCGCTGGCTTTTGCCTTGCGCGCGACCGCGACACCAAACCGTTCGTCGACCAGCACGCCGCAGAGGTCGCGGGGCGCGCCCTGCCTCCGCGCCTGCTCGAACCCTTCGAAAATGACATCCTTCGTGTCGCTGACCTTGGCCAATATCTCGGCGGACAGCGGTTCCGTCGCGCCGAAAAGCCCTTTTGAGAACGAGCTGCGGTGGTCGAACGCCGCCAGGTACAGTGACCGTTCATATCCCAGCTTCATGAGGTCCCCCTCGAGACTGCCGGCATCACGTCCGGCGATCTCCCTACTCACTTTGAAGCTGGCCACACCTTCGACGCGTTCAATAGCGGCGCACCGCTTGTCAACGCCGCAGCTTGAAGGTGAGCCGCTCGATCGAGTCGCCCCGCGCGATGAGCGCCTCGCTGACGAGCGCCGGCGGAAAGAGGCCGTGCTCGACGACGCCCGGCGTGGCCCCCAGCCACCCCGCCAGCGCCGCCGCATCATCGAACGCGCCCTGGTAGTCGGCGATGACGCCTCCGTCGGGGCTGCGTGGCACGTCGCGCAGGGTCGTGGGCTGCAGGCGGCGCAGTGTCGCGGGCAAACCGAACCCCAGCAGCTCCAGTGGAATGGGACCGTGAAGCGATGGCACGGGTTTGCTCGAATCGGCGATGACGACAAATCGGTCGCCCGCGCTCGCAATGATCTTTTCGCGCGTGTGCGCGGCCCCACCACCCTTGACCAGCCAACCATCGGGGGCGATCTGATCGGCGCCGTCGATGACGAGGTCCAGGCGCTCGAGCCGATCGAACGGCTCGACGCGGAAGCCCAGCCGGCGCGCTGCCTCCTCGGTCCTTACGGACGAGGCGACACAACGTAAGGACAGCGAGCGCCGGGCCAGCGCCGGCAGCAGAAACGCGACCGTCGAGCCCGTGCCGAGACCGATCGTCATGCCGGGCTCGACGAGCTCGGCCGCGGCCTCCGCGGCGAGCTGCTTCTCGTGCGCGATGCTCATCGTGGCGGCGCCGTGCTTGCGTGCAATGTCCATGGTCTTAATGTGGGCTTTATGGAGCGGAAGGCGACAATGACTCCGTCATGGCCGGACTGGTTCAACGGTGTCGAAGTGGCACCTTCAATCTATGCGGCCGACTTCTCGAAGCTGGGCGCGCAGCTGGTCTCGTTGCTCGAGGCCGGCGCGCGGATCTTTCATTTCGATGTCGGCGACGGGCATTTCATCGACGACATCACCATCGGTCCGGTGGTCCTGCGATCAATCGCGCCCCTCATCCACGAGCGCCGGGGTGTGATCGGCTGTCACTTGATGGTGGACCATCCCGAACGGCAGTTCGCCCATCTCAAAGCCGCGGGGGCAGACAGCGTCAGCTTCCATCTCGAAGCATCCGCCGACCCGGCCCGCATCATCCAGTACGCTCACGCGCTCGGTCTCAGCGCCGGCGTCGCCTTCAGCCCGGGGACCTCGGTCGAGAAAGCAGCAGCCGCCGCTGAGTTCGGCGACTTTGCTCTTTGCATGAGCATTCACCCGGGCCTCTCCGGCCAGTCCTTCCTACCCAACGCTCTCCGGCGCATCCGCCGGCTCCGCGAGCTCCTGCCCACCACCCTCATCGAGGTCGATGGCGGCATCCACGGCGCGAACATCGCGGCGGTCCAGCGCGCCGGCGCCGACTTGCTCGTGGCCGGCAGCGCGATTTTCTGGGGAGACGATCCGGCGACCGCGTACCGCCAGCTGCGCGCACGACTGGAGGAGCCTCCGGAAGCTCGGATATGACGTCGCGCCGCTTGGCCCTTGGACCGACGCGACCAGATCGGCCGATCGGGTTCGCTGTCGGCGCAGCCGTTCCCTCAAAATGAAGAGGAAGACACCCAGCGCCGGCAGCGCCAGGGGGAGTGCGTGTTCCGGCAGGCCCGCCGCCTCTTGCTCGACCGGGAGATCGCAGCTCACCGTCGCCGAGGAGTGATCCTGCGTCACCACGGTCGTGAGCCGCCATCGACCTGGGGACGGCAGCGCGAGGATCGCGGCGTGAAGGAGGCCGGTCGTGGCCCGTTCGCGCGTGGCCGGCTGAACGGCGAGGATGCCGTCAGGGGAGCGCGTGCGCAGCTCCACGGTCACGTCAAGGAGCACGGCGCTTCCCGCGCGACGTTGCACCAGAACGCTGACGTCGGCGGTCCCCACGCGCAGCGGCGCGGGTGCCGTGAAGACGCTGATCACGAAGGGACCCTCGGCCTGCGACAGGCGCAGCGTTCCTCCGTCGGCGTGGCCGGGCGCGGGGACGAGCATGGCGGCGAGGACGAGCCAGAGTGGCCGGCGCATCACGAGAGCGTCCCGCGCATCGGCATGGGCTGCAGGAGCATCCAGACGCCAGCCAGCCAGAGCGCCGCGGCGAGCGTGGCGAACACGGCGAACGCGACGAACGACGGCTCGCGAGCTGGCCTCCCGGCGATGCGCCAGCCGAGATAGAGCGTGAGGAGGAGACCGGCGTCGAGCAGCAGGAGCTGCACGGTCGTGAGCCACGAAGGAGCGTCGCACGCGCAGCCGAGCGCCCAGGCAGGCGCAGAGGCGGCAAACGTGCGCTGAATGACCGGCCACAGAGCGCGGCCCCCGGTGACGAGGTGGAAGAGCAGATGCGCGCCCCACAGAGCCGAGCCGAGCGGCACCAGGGCGAGCGAGAGCCGGCAGGCGAGCGCGCCTCCGCATCTGATTGCGGCCGCGGCCAGGAACGCGGCGGCGGCGACCAACACCAGAAGAAGGAGGCGCCCTCGTTCGGTCGGGATCACCATCGCCGCGGCGGCGGCGAAGGCCGAGAGCGCGACCACGAGCGCCAGGGCCGCGACGTCCGGCCGGCGCGACCAGCGCCCGATCGAGGTGCCGCGCCGGTCGGCGACGATCTCCAGGCCGGGCACGACGGCGACGAGACCGACGTTGTCATGCGGGCAGGCGCGCGCGCAATCGAGGCAAAACGTGCAGTCGAGGTTGCCGACTTTGCGGGGCAGATAGAGGTCCAGCTCGCAACCGCGCTGCGCACCGTTGCCGCGTAGGCAGTCCTTCGTCTCGCAGCCTCCGCAGACGGTTGGCAGTCGGACCTTGACCTCGAGCGGTGAGACGAGCGAGCTCACGAATTGAAACTGCCCGATCGGGCAGACGTACTTGCAGAAGC
>Ga0265339_10003910_pt1 | contig 10314 bp, 4 predicted proteins | sample 4CB219metaG_FD_202085 | JGI IMG/M metagenome (GOLD analysis project Ga0265339, IMG submission 202085) | Rhizosphere microbial communities from Carex aquatilis grown in University of Washington, Seatle, WA, United States - 4-CB2-19 metaG | ecosystem: Host-associated > Plants > Roots > Rhizosphere...
GATCGACCGCGCCAGGTCGCGGCCGCTTGCCGCCGCCCCGGGTTCCGTGGCCGCCGCCGCGCTGCTTCCAGCCCGTCGCGTCTCCACGAGATGCGTTACCACCGCGGCAACAGCGTCGGGCGAGAACGGCTTGGTGATGTAGTCCACGACGTTGGGAGCGCTCGCCAGGCGGTCCTCGGCGTCGCTGCCCTTGGTCACCATCAACACGATCGGAACGCCCTTGAGCCGGTCGATCGCGGCCAGGGCTCGGCAGCAGCCGGCGCCGTCTAGATCTGAGTCAACATCCGACAAGTCGCCGTCGAGAAGCACCAAGACCGGCGGGGGAGAGAGCTCGCGCGCCAGCGTGATCCCGGCCTGGCCGCCTGCCGCGACCGCCACTCGATAGCCCGATCTGGCTAGCGCACCTTCGACGACCTTTAGCACCGTCGGACTATCGTCGATGACCAGAAGTTGTTCCCCGGACATGGTCTCTCTGGGCGCTGCGCCGGCGACTCTATCAACTGTCTGACGCTGTGTAACCTGATAAAATCTTGGCGCTTGTTTTGCTGAACGCGTTGGTGAACGCGGTTTATTCATGAGCGATTTCCCACGCCGATTCGGTTCGTACCTGCTCCTCAAGCCGCTGGCTCGGGGAGGCATGGGCGCGCTCTATCTCGCTCTCTCGGGCGCCGAGGAGACGGCCAAGCTCTGCGTGATCAAGACCGTGCTGCCTCACCTGGCCGACAAAGAGTATTTGCAGCGGTTCCGAGACGAGGCCAAGGTCGTCGTGCGCTTGTCGCACGGCAACCTGGTTCCGGTATTCGATTCGGGACAGGCGGACGGCGAGATTTATCTCGCGATGGATTTCGTGGAAGGCCGCGATCTGCGCGCGACCTGGAATCGCTGCGCGAAGAAGGGGATCGCGTTCCCGATCGACGTCGCGGTCCACCTCGTCAAGGAGCTCGCGCGCGGGCTGCACTACGCGCACTCGTTCGGCAGCCTGAAGCTGGTTCACCGCGACGTCTCGCCGCCCAACGTGCTGCTCTCGTACAGCGGAGAGGTCAAGGTCACCGACTTCGGTCTCGCGTCGTCGACGCTGAAGATGGAGAAGACCGCGCCCGGGATCATTTACGGCAAGGTGAGCTACATGTCCCCGGAGCAGGCGCGCGGCGAGCCGCTCGACGGGCGCACCGATCTCTACGCCGCGGGCATCATCCTCTGGGAGCTGTTGACGGGGCGGCAGCTGTTTCCGTCAGGCAAGAACGGCGCGGCAGCGCCGAATGATGCGCCCACCGCCGAGGAGCTGCTCCAGCGCGTGCGCTATCCCGAGATCATTCCGCCGTCGAAGCGCGCGACGCGCGTGCCCGCGGAGCTCGATCGCATCGCGTGCAAGGCGCTCGCGCCCGATCTCACCGAGCGCTACCAGACCTGCGAGGAGCTGCGGCGCGATCTGGCGACGTTCCTGGCGCAGACGTCGCCCGCCACCGACGGCGTGCGCGTCGCGAAGTTCCTGACCGATCTCTACGGCGACGAGATCGAGACCGAGCGCCGCGAGCGCGAGGCGATAATCGAGACCGCGCGCCGCTCGCTGACCGCGGCGGAGCCAGTCTCGCCGCGCGTGGTGAAACCGTCGCCGCCCGCGCCACCCCCGCCGCCCGTGCGTGCGGCGCCCCCGCCGCCGCCGGTCGCGGCCGCCGGTGGTGCGGCAGCCGCGGCGGTGGCCGTCGCAAAGACAGAGAAGGAGCGCGAGCGTCCCAACGCGAAGGAAAAGGATCGCGCCGGTGATTCGCTCGAAGAGCGGCGCGAGAAGGGGACGATCGTCACCGGTCTCACGCGCCGCCCGCCGCCCGCCGACAAGCCCGGGGCCGCCAAGTCGAGCGACTCGCAGCCGGGCAGCGACAGCCTGTCGCTGAGCACCGACACCGACGCGCAGAGCGTCTCGGTGATCGGCACGCTCGTCGGCGGCCGCTACCGTATCCGCCGCCTGTGCGGCGAGGGCGGCATGGGCCGCGTCTACGAGGCCGAGCACATCGAGATCGGCAAGCGCGTGGCGCTGAAGATCTTGCACCCCGCCTACAGCCAGACGCCGGACCTCGTCGAGCGCCTCAAGCGCGAGGCGCGCGCCGCCTCGAAGATCTCGCACCCCAACGTCGTCGACGTCACCGACTCGGGCACCACGCCCGACGGGTCGTTCTTCTTCGTGATGGAGTACATCGAGGGCATCGAGCTCGGCGAGATGATCTTCCGCGAGAAGCGGCTCGAGGTGCCGCGCGCGCTGGTGATCACCGCACAGGTCTGCCGCGCGCTGCATGCTGCTCACCAGGTCAACGTCATCCACCGCGATCTCAAGCCCGAGAACGTGCTGATCCTGTCGCGCGACGGCCAGCGCGATTTCATCAAGGTGCTCGACTTCGGCATCGCCAAGAGCGGCGATGCCGACGAGACCAGCAACAGCCAGGGCCGGCCGTCGCGCCGGCTCACGCATCCGGGCATGACCATGGGCACGCCCGAGTACATGGCGCCCGAGCAGGCGACCGGGCACCCGGCCGATCCGCGCTCCGACGTCTACGCCGTCGGCGGGATCTTGTACGAGATGCTCTCCGGGAAGCCGCCCTACGAAGGGGCGAACTTCATGGAGATCCTGAACAAGAAGGCGAACACGTTGCCGGCGCCGCTCAATGCCGTGCGCACCGACGTGCCGGCCGAGCTCGAGGCGCTGATCACGCGCACGCTGGCCAAGAATCCGGCCGCTCGCCCGCAGACCATGGAAGAGCTCGAGCGCGAGATCCAGCAGATCGCGACGCGCTTCTTTCCGCCGCGCACCGAGCAGGATCTGGCGATCGTCGCGGGCGCCGGTGGCCTGGCGGCCGCGAGCCTCAACCGCATGCCGGTGGTGCGCGCGCAGAGCCCGTTTTCCTCGTCGTCGGACCCGATCACCGTCGACGGCGCCGGCCCGCTGATCCTCCGTCGCTTGCGCGCCTGGGAGCGCAAGCGACTCGCGATGGCGGCGGGCGGCGCGCTCGCGCTGTTGCTGGGGGCGGTGGTGCTGGCGGCGACGTCGAAGCACGGCAGCAGAGACCCCGGCCGCGCGGTGGCGATGACATCGCCGCCGCCCGCGCTGATGACCCCGCCCTTGCTCGCGCCGCCGCCGTTGCTGACGCCACCGCCCGCCGATGGCCCGGCGCCGAAAACCGGTGAGACGACGGCGGAGAGCGACAAGACCACCGGCGAGGATGACGACGACAGCGACAGCAGCAAGACCATCGATCGCTCGGACCCCGACACCGAGACGACGACGCGGCCCAACGCGGCCGGGCGCCCCGCGCGTGGCGGCGGTGGGTCCGTGGCCGACAACCGCAAGCAACTGGCAGAGGCGAACACCCTCCTACGAAACCAACGGTTCGACGATGCGCGCGCGATCTTCGCGCGTCTGTCCAAGTCGCGGCGCGACCGTGGGCCGGCGCTCACCGGGCTCGCCGAGATCTCGTTCCAGGAGAAGCACTACGAGGAAGCGGTGCGCTCGGCGACGCGGGCCGCCGATCGCGGGGGCGGCGCGCGCGCGCGCGTGCTGCTCGGCGACGCGCACTTCCGTCTCAACCAGTTCAAGGAGGCCGCCAAGGCGTACGAGGGCGCGCTCAAGCTCGACCCGAAGAACCCCAGCGCACGCAGCGGCCTGGCCCTGGCAAACAAGAGAATGTAGCGTAGCCGCCAGGTTGAAGCGGCTGGCCTTCACTGGAAGTTGCGCGCTTGCGGTGGCGCTGCTCCTGATGCTCGTGCGCGCCGACCGTCGCGCGGTCGCCGTCGATCTCGGGACCGAGCGCGATCTGCACGGGCAGGCTTACGTCGGATCGGCCGCCTGCCGCGGCTGCCACGAGGAGCACTACCGCAGCTGGCATCGCACGTTTCATCGCACGATGACCCAGGAGGTCTCCGCGCGGAACCCGGACGCGGTGCTGGGCGATTTCTCGGGCGCGAGCTATCGCCACGCCGGCGTCGACGCGCGCATGGATCGTGACGCAAGCGGCGCGTTCCGCATGACGTTCACCGCGGCGGACGCGCGGTCCGGCGCGCCCCCGGTCACCGCAATCGTGTCGCGCGCGATCGGCTCGCGCCGCTATCAGCAATACCTGACGCGCATCGGAGACGCGGAGTACCGCCTGCCCGTCGCCTACCACGTCGAGGAGAAACGCTGGCTGCACATGAACGGCGCGTTCCTCTTCGCGGAAAAAGAAGCGGATCCAAGCGCCGATCCCCTTGCGAGCCGCGGCGCTCCGGCGTCCGCGGACACGTTGCAAGCCTTCGTCGGCGGGCTCGCGCGCCTCGGCGGTCCGGACTATGCGCGGCACGTGACGCGATGGAATGACAACTGTGTCTTCTGCCACAACGTCGCGCCCAACCCGGGCCGCGACGAAGCGAGCGGCGCGTTTCGCACCGAGGTTGCCGAGATGGGGATCGCCTGCGAGGCCTGTCATGGCCCGGGCGCGGCGCACGCGCGCGCCAACGCCGATCCCGTGCGCCGCTATGTCTTGCACCTCGGTGGGCGCGGCGACCCGACGATCGTGAATCCGTCGCGGCTCTCGCCGGCGCGCGCCGCCGATCTGTGCGGGCGCTGCCACGGCCAGCGCATCGCCGATCACGTCGACCGCTTCCTCGAGGCCGGCGATCCCTTCGTTCCCGGCGACGATCTGGGGCTCTGGAGCGCGCCGCTCTGGCAGGACACGCCGATGGGCGCGGCGCGCGCGCCGTTCGCGCCGCGCTTCTGGGCCGACGGGACCGCGCGCCTGACCGCTTACGAGTACCAGGGCCTGTTGCAGTCGCCTTGCACGCAGCGCGGGACGCTGACCTGCACGAGCTGCCACGGCATGCACGACGGTGATCCGCGCGGGCAGCTGCGCCCGTCCGCGGTCGCCGACGGTGCCTGCACCGGCTGCCACCGCGAGCTCGCCGCCCCCGAGGCGCGCGCGCACCACAGCCACCACACCGCGGGCGGGGGCGGCGTCGCGAGCACCGTTGCTGGGGTCACCTGCGTCGATTGTCATATGCCGCGCGTCGTGTACGGCGTGCTCGACGTCCACCGCAGCCACCGCATCGAAGTGCCCGACCCGGCGCGCGCGGCAGCGTACGGCCGACCCGATGCCTGTACCGGCTGTCACGCCGACGAGACCCCGGCGTGGGCCGCGGAGGCCGTGCAACGCTGGTGGGGCCGCCGCGACACTCCTCGCGCGTCACCGGCCGATACAGCTGGGCTCGCAGCCGCCTCGGGGCCGCTCGGCAAGCTCCTTGCGGGGGATCCCATCGAGCGCGCGGTCGCCGCCGATGCGCTGGGCCGGACTCGAGCGCCCGCCGCCCCATCGGCGCTCGCGGTGCGGTCCGGCTTGTTACTGGATGCAATGGCCAACGACGACTACCCGGCCGTTCGCCACCTGGCGGCCCGCGCGCTGGGACGGTTGGTCCCGAGCTTGCCAGTTCTCCGCGCTTACGACCCCAACGAGGACCGTGCCCAGGACCGCCGCGCCGCCGTGGAGCGTGTGCGTGCGTCGTTGCCTCCCTCGTCGGTGGTGGCGCCCGATCCGGGCCGGGTGCGGCGCCTGCGCGACGCAGCCGTCGCTGCCGCCATCGAGATCGGAGAATGACCCCCCGGCGGCGCCTCGTTTCGAGGCATCCGCCTATAATAATGACGGCCTCCGTCGAAGATGGGCCGGATCGCCGTCGCGCGTCGATCAGCATTCACGGACGTGACCGATTGCGGCGCGCTGGCACGAGTCCCCATGTGCGACCTTGGCCAACCGCTCGCCCTGCAAGAACTGCTGCCAGCCAGGCACCAGATCTCACCAAAAGTTTGAATTGGTTCGGATAAGATTCGCCTCGAAGGGGATTTTGGGGTCCGCCGACTCCAAGCGACCCTGTTAGACTCTCTGATTTCGACCGGCCTACGCTTCGCCCGCCTAGCTGACACTTTCTCGGCTCGCTGAGCCTGCGCTGATGCTCGATCGTTATCCAAAGAGATTCGGGAAATACATCCTGCTCAAGCCGCTCGCGCGCGGGGGGATGGGCGAGATCTATGTCGCAGTCAGCGGCGACATCGACGGCTTCGAAAAGCTCTGCGTCATCAAGAAAGTCCTGCCGGAGAAGGCCGACCAGGGAAAAGCCAACCGCTTTCTCGACGAGGCCAAGGTCGTCCTCAAGTTGTCGCATGGCAACTTGGTTGTCACCTTCGATGCCGGCGACGTCGACGGTGAGTTCTTCATCGCGATGGAGCTGGTCGAGGGCAAGGACCTGCGCGAGATCTGGAACCGCTGCGTGCGCACGCGCACGCGGATCCCGCTCGACGTCGCGCTCCATGTGGTGCGCGAAATAGCGCGCGCGCTGTCGTACGTGCACGGTTACGGCGACCTGCACCTGGTCCACCGCGACGTCGCGCCTCCCAATATTTTGCTGAGCTATTTTGGTCAGGCCAAGCTGACCGACTTCGGGCTCGCGCGCAGCGTGCTCAAGCAGGAGCACACCAACCCCGGCGTGGTCTTCGGACGCGCGTCGTATCTCGCGCCCGAGCAGGCGCGCGGCGAGGTCGCCGATGCGCGCAGCGACATCTACAGCCTGGGCATCGTGCTGTGGGAGCTCCTGACCGGCCAGCAGTACATGCAGCTCAGCGATCTCGACCCGGCGACGGCGCTGTCGCTGGTGCGCCACCCCAAGCCGGAGCCCCCATCACGCAAGGCGCCCTGGATCGCGCCCGAGCTCGACGCTCTGGTGTTGAAGGCGCTGGCGCCCGATCGCGAGCAGCGCTTCCAGACCGCCGAGGAGCTGCGCCACGCGCTGTCCGAGGTGATCATCCGCGTCGCGCCGCACGCCGACGCCGAGCGCGCGTCGGAGTTTCTGCGCGGCCTCTACGGCGGCCTCATCCGCGAGGAGAGCGACGAGCGCGAGCGCCTGCTCAAGGCACGGCAGAAGCTGTTTGCGCCGGCGCCGGCGCCGCAGCCGGCGGATCCGTTCGATTCCGAGGGCGATCTCATCGGCCGCGTGATCGAGAACCGCTACCGGCTGCTGCGCAAGATCGGCGAGGGCGGCATGGGGACCATCTACGCCGGCGAGCACGTCGAGATCCGCAAGGGCGTCGCGATCAAGATCCTGCACCCGGTCTATTCGAAGCAGCAGAACTTGGTGGAGCGCTTCCGGCGCGAGGCGCGCGCGGCGTCGCGGATCGGGCACCCGAACATCATCGACGTCACCGACTTCGGCACGACCGAGGACGGCTGCGCCTACTTCGTGATGGAGCACCTCGACGGGATCGATCTCGCCGACGTGCTCTCGCACGAGAGGCGCATCGATCCGCTGCGCGCGGTGCGCATCGGCATGCAGATCTGCAGCGCGCTGCACGCCGCGCACGCGGCGGGCGTGATCCATCGCGACCTCAAGCCCGAAAACATCTACTTGGTCGCGCGCGACGGCGAGGCCGACTTCGTCAAGGTGCTGGACTTCGGCATTGCCCGCAGCGTCGACCGTCGCTCGCGCCGGCTCACCAACCCCGGCATGGCGATGGGTACGCCCGAGTACATGGCGCCCGAGCAGGCCATGGCGACGGGCGGCGGTGACGCCGGCAACGTCGATCGGCGCAGCGACATCTATTCGGTGGGGGCGCTGCTCTACGAGATGATCTCGGGCGTGCCGCCGCACCAGGGCGTCACCTATCAGGACATTCTCTCGCAGCGGGCGCGCGCGCTGCCGGATTCGCTGCGCACGACGCAACCGGAGCTGCCCGAGGACCTGGATCGCGCGATCCTGCGCGCGCTCGAACCCGATCCCGAGCAGCGGTTCCAGACCATGGCGCAGCTGCAGTACGAGCTGACCAAGATCGTGTGGGGCCGCCCGCGCGCGGTCGCCGAGCTCCTGAACATGCGCGAGCCCAACGCGCGGCTCGAAACGCCGATGGGGCTGCGCAACCGCTGGGCCGACGCCAACCACAGCGTCGAACGTCGGTTCGAGGAGTTCGTGGCCGACGGTGATCTCGAGCGCCAGCCGGCGACCAAGACGCCGTCGAAAGCGGTACCGCTGCCGTCGCTGGTGCTGCCGCCGCCCATCGGTCGAGCTCGAACTCCGACGGGGGATCGCATGCCGCGTGTTCCGACTGCGGATCGATTGCCCCGCGTGCCGACGGCCGATCGCATGCCGACGCTGGGCACGCCGACTGGCGCTGGCGAGCTCGCGCCACGCCTGTCCAACGACGCTGCGGTGTCGGCCACCGGCTCGCTCGCGCAGCTGGCGGTGCGGACTGTCGGAACGCTGGCGATCTTGAGCCTCGGGGTGGCGGTGAGCCTGGGGGTCTACCGCAACTTCCCCTGGATTCGCGGCGTCGACACTGGAGCCGCCGCGTCGGTGCGCCGTTCGCCGGTGGTCGGCGCGCCGGGCGCTCCGCCGCCGGCGAACCCGCATGCGGCGCAACTGCAAGCGCTGCAGAACGAAGCTGTGCGCCGCGCCGGCACCGGTCTGTCGCCGGCATCGATGCCCCCGCTGCTCGCAGTTTTGCAGCAGATGCGCGAGCTCGGTGGCGCGCCGGAGGCCAACCGGATCGCGTTGGCGGCGTCGAGCGCGTTGGAGCGCCGGGCCGAGGCCGAGCTCGACAAGGGCAACATGCAGGGCGGGATCGATCTCTATCAAGTGGCCCTGGCTCTCGACCCGGCAGCGCCGGGGACTAGCCAGCTGGCGCGCTCGCTGCTCGATCGCGGGCGCAGGGCGCTGGCGAAGGGGCGCCCGTCGGAGGCGGTGCGCTGGGGACGCAAGGCGCTGAGTTTTGCCGAGGCGGATCCCGGCGCACACGCCTTCCTGGCCGATGCGTTCTTCGCGGCGGGCGAGTTTCGCCCGGCCAGCGACGAATATGTCAAGGCGCTGTCGAGCCGCCCCGACGACGGAAATCTCCGCCGCGGGCTGGCGCGTTCGCGCGCGCGCAGCGATGTTCGCGGGACCGACGCGCGGCGCGCGCGTGCCGCGACGGCGGCGGCCAACGCAAGCGCCGCGGCGGCGATCCAAGGCGATGCGGTGGGGAGAAGGGCACCGCCGGCCGCTGCGCCGGCGCCCGATGACCGCAAGGTGCCGCTGCCCGCGGCCGCGCCGGCGTCAGCGACGAGCCAGCCGACTTCCGAGCAGTAACAAGAGCTGCATCGCCAGCGCGCGGTCGCCCTCCAGCTTGAGGCGCCCGTCGAGCAGCGGCTGCATCGGTGGGATGCTGCCGTTGCGCAACCCATCGAACGTGGCGCCGTCGAGACGCACCGTCGAGCGCGGGCGGCCAGCGCTGACGCCGGCCTTGCCGAAGCCGACGTCGAATGACCAGCGCCGGCCGCGCCGGCCCGCCACCTCGACGAGGATCCGGCCGTTCACCTGGCGCAGCATCTCGATGTCGCGCGGGTCGAGGAAGAGCAGATCGAGCGCGCTCCAGCCCGGTGGCAGAAGCTCGGGGAGATCCGGATCGGGCTCGGGGTTGAGCGCAGTGAGGAAATCGGTCGCCGACTGCCGGAGCCAGACGTCGGGCGCCTCGCGCGCCGCCTTGTCGATGCGGAGCTCGCTCTCGCTCGCCTGCACGTCCCAGGCGCCTCCGCCCGCACCCGAAAGTGTGGCGCGCACCAGCGGCGCCGTGATCGGTGCTTGCCGCCCCGACGCTGCGAAGGCGTCGGGCAGCCAGCTCTCGAAGAAGGCGGCGACTGTCGTCCCCGCCGGTGGGCGATCCCAGCGGCTCATGGCTCGAGAGCGACTATACTCCGCCTCTCCTCGGGTAAACCATGCCAGCGATCCCGTCCTCGTCCTCGTCCTCGTCCTCGTCCTCGTTGCCGTCACGGTTTCTCGGAACGCGGACGAGGACGAGGACGAGGATGGGGCTTGCTGTGACGGCGATCGTTCTCCTTGGCTGGACCGCTACTGCCGCTGCGCAGGACGCCTACTCCCCGACCCGCGGCGTCTACATCCCCTGGCGCACCATCGCGGGCGACGCCGACGCGTCCGCCCTGGAGCTGAACCCGGGTCAGCTCGGCCAGCTCAACGACTCCAGCTTGGTGCTGGTCGGCAATCCCTCGTCGAGCGAAGCCGCGCTGCCCGGCCGCGGCGTCGGCCTCTTGTTCGGGTCACAGCTCTGGTCGCGGAACTACTTCGGCATCGGGCTCCAGGCCGTCGGGCAGAGCGCGGCGCCGGTGTTGGACAGTCGCACCAAGTTCCAGCTCGCCTACGCGTTGCGCATGGGACGATCGTTCGGCATCGGGGTCAGCTGGGCGCACATCTTTGGATCGACGTACGGCGGCACCGACACCTTCGACGCCGGCGCCAGCTGGCGGCTCTGCCCCGGGTTCGCGC
>Ga0265339_10003913_pt1 | contig 10310 bp, 9 predicted proteins | sample 4CB219metaG_FD_202085 | JGI IMG/M metagenome (GOLD analysis project Ga0265339, IMG submission 202085) | Rhizosphere microbial communities from Carex aquatilis grown in University of Washington, Seatle, WA, United States - 4-CB2-19 metaG | ecosystem: Host-associated > Plants > Roots > Rhizosphere...
CGCACCGGCCGAGAAGATGGACGCCTTCATCAAGGACGCCGTCGCCAAGGGCGGCAAGGTCGTCGCCGGGGGAAAGCGCACCGGCACCGTGGTCGAGGCGACGCTCATCGACAACGTCAGGCCGGGAATGCTGGTCTACAGCGAGGAATCGTTCGGGCCGGTCAAGCCGGTCATCCGCGTCAACGGCGATGACGAGGCGGTGAAAATTGCCAACGACACCGAGTATGGCCTGTCGTCGGCGGTGTTCTCCGGCGACGTCCGCCGTGCGATGGCGGTCGCCCGCCGGCTGCACACCGGCATCTGCCACATCAACGGGCCGACGCTGAACGACGAGGCGCAAATGCCCTTCGGCGGCATCGGCGGTTCGGGCCACGGCCGCTTCGGCGGCAAGGCTGCGATCAACGAATTCACGGAGCTGCGCTGGATCACCATCGAGGACCCGAAGCAGGGATATCCATTCTAGAGCAATTCCCGATTTGACTGAATCGGGAATTGCTCTTGGTTCCTTTGCCTTGCGCAATTCCGGACGGAAAAGTGGAATCCACTTTTCTTGCTCTGGACGGCGGCGCCTGCCCCAAAACGACAAAGGCCGCGCGGGGGAAGACCGCGCGGCCTCTTTGCCTCGTCCGCGGCCAAGGTGGCGCACCCGGGCGAAGATCAGGTTTCGAAGAACACCGTCTCTTCGTCGCCCTGCAGGCGCACGTCGAAGACGTAGCGGGGCGTGCCGTTCGCCTCGCCGTCGCGGCGGGCGATGAGGGTACCGCGGCGCTCGGCCGGAACGAGCGCCAGCACCGGATCGCCTTCGTTTGCCGTCTCGCCGGCGAAATAGATGCGGGTGAACACGCGGCGCAGAATGCCGCGCGCGAAAACACTGACGTTGATGTGCGGCGCTTGCTTGCTGCCGCCGGGCGCGTCGACCGCGCCGGGTTTGACCGTGCGGAAGCTGAAGGCGCCGTCCTTGTCGGTGGCTGCGCGCCCAAAGCCCTTGAACGCAGTATTCTGCCGCGCTTCACCGCTGGAATAGCGGCCGGCGCCGTCGGCCTGCCACAGTTCGAGGAAGCCATCCGGAACGGGCTTGCCGTTGCCGTCGGTCAGGTGGCCAACGACGACGATCGGCTCGCCGATCGCGTCGGGCGTGGTGAGGTCGTTTCCAACCAGCGCCGGGTACGCGTAGGTCGTCCCCGGCGTCAGCGCGTAGGCGAAGTAGGGTCCGGCGGTCTGCGAGGGCGTGATGCCGCGGTCAGCCATGGCGATGCGGCTCCTCGAATGGCGTGGCGGCGTGGCCGCGCAGAACGATGTCGAAGCGATAGCCGAGCGCCCAGTTGGGCACGGTGATGTCGAGGTCGAATTTCGCGATCAGGCGGTCGAGCGCCTTCGGGTCGGCGACGGATTGCGCGATCGGGTCATAGGCGATGAGCGGATCGCCGGGGAAGTACATCTGGGTGATCAGGCGGGACAGAAACGACGGCCCGAACAGCGAGAAGTGGATATGGTTCGGGCGCCAGGCGTTGGGGTGGTTCAGCCAGGGATAGGAACCCGGCTTGATGGTGACGAGGCGGTAGCGGCCTTCGCCATCGGTCACGCAGCGCCCGGCGCCGGAGAAGTTAGGGTCGAGCGGTGCGGGATGATTGTCGACGTGGTGGATGTAGCGGCCGCCGGCGTTCGCCTGCCAGACCTCGATCAGGGTATCGCGCAAGGGCCGGCCGCTCTCGTCCGTAACCCTGCCGGCAACTATGATGCGCTCGCCGATAGGCTCGCCGGCATGCTGGCGCGTCAGGTCGGAGTCGGTCTCCAGGACTTTCTCGTGGCCGTAGGCCGGGCCGCTCAGCTCCGAAAGCGTGTGCGGCACGACGACCAGCGGCCGTTTCGGCGAGCGGAGCTGGGTGCCGACGTAGGCCGGCCAGAGATAGGGTGGATGAGCTTCCAGACTTTTCAACGGATACCCGGTCTCGGCCGTCATCGGCTTCTCCCTTCGAGCCCGCTTTCCGGGCTCCTTCCTCAGGCGCGCTCGAGCGCCAGCGCCACACCCTGGCCGACGCCGACGCACATGGTCGCGAGGCCGTAGCGGTCGCCGCGGGCCTTCAGGCCGAAGGCGACGTCGGCCGCCAGCCGCGCTCCCGACATGCCGAGCGGGTGACCGTAGGCGATTGCGCCGCCGTTCGGGTTGACGTGTTCCGCATCGTCGGCAAGCCCGAGCTCGCGCAGGCAAACCAGCGCCTGGCTGGCGAACGCCTCATTGATCTCGATCAAGCCGAAGTCGCCCATCTTCATGCCGAGGCGCGCGATGAGCTTCCGCGTTGCCGGGATCGGGCCGATGCCCATGACGCGCGGCGGCACGCCGGCGCTTGCCATGCCGACGATGCGCGCCATGGGGGTCAGGCCGTGCCTGGCGGCGGCTTCGGCCGAGGCGATGATCAGCGCCTGCGCACCGTCGTCGACGCCCGATGCATTGCCGGCAGTTACCGTGCCGCCCGCCTTCACGATCGGCTTCAGCTTGCCAAGCGCCTCCAGCGTGGTGTCGCCGCGGGGATGCTCGTCCTCGGCGAACTCGGTCGCCGGGGCCTTGCCGACGCCGGGCACGGTCACCGGGACGATGCGGTCCTTCAGCGCGCCGGCGGCCTTCGCGCGCTGTGCCCGCTGCTGCGAGCGCAGCGCGAAGGCGTCCTGATCGGCGCGGGTGACCTGGTAATCCTCGGCAACGTTCTCGCCGGTCTCGGGCATCGAATCGACGCCGTACTGCGCCTTCATCAGCGGATTGATGAAACGCCAGCCGATGGTGGTGTCATAGACGTCGGCGGAGCGCTGGAAGGCGCTCTCCGCCTTGCCCATGACCAGCGGCGCGCGGGTCATCGATTCGACGCCGCCGGCAATCACCAGATCAAGCTCGCCGGCGCGGATGGCGCGGGCGGCGGTGCCAACCGCGTCAAGGCCGGAAGCGCAGAGGCGGTTCATGGTCGTGCCCGGCACGTGGTCGGGCAGACCTGCCAAGAGCGCGGCCATGCGGGCGACGTTGCGGTTGTCCTCCCCGGCCTGGTTGGCGCAGCCGAGGATCACTTCATCGATCTTGTCGGCGATACCCGGATAGCGGGCGAGCAGCGCGCGGATCGGGATCGCGGCGAGATCGTCGGCGCGCACGCGTGACAGCGCCCCGGCATAGCGGCCGATCGGCGTGCGAATGGCGTCGCAGATGTAGGCTTCTCTCGTCATGCGTCGCCTCCGTGGGCGCGGGCGGTGCGGGCCTGAAGATCGCGCAGCACGTCAAGCTCGGTGGCGGTCGGGGCAGGGGTCTCGCCGACTTCGCTGGCGAAGCGGAGCGCCCAGCCGCAGGCGGCGGCGACCGCCTCGCGGGTCACACCGGGGTGCAGCGACACCACCGTCAGCTCGCGTGTCGCGAGGTCGGGTTCCATCACGCAAAGGTCGGTGACGACGCGGCTCGGCCCTTTCGTCCTGACGCCCAGTTTCTCGCGGCTGCCGGCGCCGGTGCCGTGGCCGAGCGAGGTGACGAAGTCGAGCTTTTCGACGAAGGCGCGCTTCGACATCGCCATGGTAATGAAGATTTCGCCGCAGCTCGTAGCGATCTCGGGCGCGCCGCCGCCGCCGGGAAGCCGCACCTTCGGATGGTCGTAGGGGCCGACCACGGTGGTGTTGAGATTGGCGAAGCGGTCGATCTGCGCGCCGCCCAGAAAGCCGACCGAGATGCGCTCGCCCTGCAGCCAGTAGCGGAACATCTCGGGCACCGAGACAGTGGTCAGCGCCGTGTCGCAGAGTTCGCCATCGCCGATCGAGAGCGGCAGCACCTCGGGCTTGGTGTCGATGGTGCCCGATTCGTAGATCAGCGTGATATCGGGGGCATGCGTCCGCCGCGCCAGGTTGCAGGCGGCCGAGGGCGCGCCGATGCCGACGAAGCAGACGTCGTCGTTCTTCAGCGCGCGCGCGGCGGCGATCGTCATGATTTCGGTTGGGGTCCAGGTCGCGGTCATGTCAGGCCGCCCGCGCATGGGCGCGGAAGGCGCCGGCGTCCCTGGCGAGCACGTTCTCCTTCATCCAGGCGAGGAAGGTGTCGCGCTCTTTCGCGATGGCGTCCCACTGCTTGTAGAAGGCGTTGGCGCGCTTGTAGTAGCCCTGCGCGTACGACGGATAGGCGCCGCCGGGCACTTCAGCCACCGCCGTCACCGTCCACGACGGCAGGATCACGGCGTTGCGGCTGCGCGGCCCAAAATCGTCGACGACTTCCTCGACGGTGACGATGGCGCGTCTGGCCGCCAGTACCGCTTCCTTCTGCACCCCGACGATGCCTTCCAGCAGTACGTTGCCTTCGCGATCGGCCCTCAGCGCGTGGATGATCGTGACATCCGGGCGGATGGCGGGGACGGTCGCCAGCACCTCGCCGGTGTAGGGGCAGGTGACCGAGCGGATCGCCGGGTTGACGCGCGGCAGCTCGGCGCCGCGATAACCCCGGAACACGGCAAACGGCAGGTTGGCAGCGCCGGCGTCGTAGGCGTTGGCCATTGCAGCGTGCGAATGCTCCTCGATGGCCAGCGGGTTCGGCCAGTCGTTCTCGACCGCGTCGCGCAGCCGATAGAGAGAGCCGACACCGGGGTTGCCGCCCCACGAGAAGGTGAGTTTTTCGGCGCAGCCCATGCCGATCAACTGATCGTAGATCAGGTCGGGCGTCATGCGGATCAGCTTCAGGCTCTTCCGCCCCTGACGGATCACTTCGTGACCGGCAGCGAAGGGGATGAGATGCGTGAAGCCTTCCATCGCGGCCGTGTCGCCGTCCTTCACGTGAGCCGCGACCGCGTCATGGAGAGAGAGAAATTGTGTCATCAATTGAATCCGTTACGCCCGTTTCTTCAGCTAATCGTTCATTTGAAATCGTCGCCCAGTACGTCGCGCGCCCAGCGCATGGCGGCGTTGCCGGCGGGCACGCCGCCGTAGACCGCCGCCTGGCGAATCAGCGCGGCGAGTTCCTGCACGGTGACGCCGTTGCGGAGCGCCGGCTTCACGTGCAGCTTGAATTCCTCCTCGCGGTGGAGCGCGATCATCATCGCCAGCGTCACCAGGGAACGCGTCTTGTGCGGCAACGTGGGATCGCCCCAGATTTCGTTCCAGGCGTAGCGGGTGATGAAGTCCTGCCACGGCAGGCCGATCGCGCCGGCGTTGGCGAGCGAGCGGTCGACATATTCTGCGCCCAGAACCTTGCGTCGGTTGGCGAGCCCTGCCGCAAAGGCACCGCCTGCGGCCGGCCGCTGTTCGAGGGCATCGAGAAACAGGCGGAGGTGCGCCGCAACCGCGTCCGGTCGCTCGACCGAAACGAGATGGGCGGTATGCGGCAGGACCACGAGCTCGGAGCCCGGGATGAGGGTGCGGAGCTCCTCCAGCATCGCCGGCGGCGCCACCGGGTCTTCGGCACCGGCAACGAGCAGCGTCGGCGCGGCGATCTTGCCGAGGCGCGGGCGCAGGTCCATGCCGGCGATTGCCTCGCAGCAGCGGGCGTAGCCCAGCGGCTCGACCTCCAGCACGTCGCGGCGGGTGGCCTCGACGATGTCCTTTTCCCTGACGCGGAAGATTTCGGTGAACCAGCGCGGGATCAGCGTATCGGCGACCGGCGCCGTGGTCTTCTCGCGCACCAGCGCGGCACGAGCACTCCAGAAATCGGCGGGCGGCATGTATGCGCCGGTGGCGATCAGGGTCAGGCTGAGCGCCCGCGCCGGATAGTTCAGGGCGAACGCCTGTGCGGTCATGCCGCCGAGCGACAGGCCGACGATGTGGGCCGCCTTGATGTCCAGTTCGCCCAGCAGTCCGGCGAGGTCGGCGGCAAGATCGTCGATCGAGACGGCCGCATCCTTCGAGCCGGAGCGGCCATGGCCGCGGGTGTCGTAGGTCAGGCAGCGGTAGCAGCTGGCCAGCCGTTCGACGACGCCGTTCCACATCCGCGTGGTGGCGCCGAGCGAGTTGGAGAACGCGACCACGGGCGCGCCTTCCGGTCCACTCAGCGCGTAGTAGAAGTCAATGTCGCCAACGCGCGCCGTGGGCATCACTTCTTCCTTCCGGTGGTCAGTGCGCGGCGTGCGGCGCGGTCGGCGGCGAGGGCGCGGTCGGTCTGTCTCGCCGCGGCGTCCACCGCCGGTTTCAGATCGAAGGCGCCAGCGATTTCCGTCCTGAGCGCGGCCGGGATCGCGGCATTGGCGGCGAGCACGGCGGCGAGCGTCTCGCCGCTGTCGCGCACCACCGTGGCGGCGGCCTCGACGATTTCGTGCGCGGCCTCGCGGCCGAGCCTTGCCGCAAGCCGCGAGGCGACCGCGTCGGCAAACAGCAGGCCGCGGGTTAGTGCGAGATTGGCCTGCATGCGCTCGGGGTGAACGACCAGCGTTGTCGCCAGCCGCCTGGCTTCGCGCAGCGCGCCCGAGACGAGGCCGAACAGCGGCGGCAGGCTCAGCCATTCCGATTGCCAGGCGCCGGCCGGGCGCTGCCCTGCCGCCGCCATCGCCGCGGTTAGCGCGGACAGGTGTCCGCCGGCGGCGGTGTGCGCGGCGAGGATCACCGTCGCGGAGACCGGGTTCTGCTTGTGCGGCATGGCCGAGGAGCCGCCGCGCCCTGCCGCCGCCGCCTCGTTCACCTCGCCGACCTCGGTTGCCGACAGAAACACCACGTCGGTCGCGATCTTGGCGAGCGCGCCGATCAGTGTCGTCAGCCACGCAGCCACCGCGACGATGCGGCCGCGCGCGGTGTGCCATGTGATCGGCGTCTCGCCGAGGTCGAGGATCGCGGCGAAGTCGCGCACCACGTCCGGCGCCGCATCGCCGAGGCCGGCGAGCGTGCCGACCGGCCCCCCGAGCGAAGCGACCAGCGCGCGCTGGCGCAGTGCCGGCAGTTCGGCCGCGCTCTCCGCGATGCCGGCGAGCCACACCGCGGCGGTGAAGCCAAAGGTGATCGGCGAGGCGTGCTGGCCGAGGGTTCTGCCGACCTGCGGCGTGCGGCGATGCTTCTTCGCCAGCGCCGCCAGTCCGCCGATGATCGCGGCAAGGTCGGCGGCGATGAGTTCGAAGGCCGCGGCCATCTGGAGGGCGAGCGCGGTGTCGACAATGTCCTGGCTGGTGGCTCCCTTATGGAAACTGCCGCGGAGCTTCTCCGGCAGCATCGCTTCGGCCGCCTTGACGAAAGGAATGGTCGGCACGCCGGCATCGGCGGTGCGCGCGCCAATGGCCGCGATGTCGAAATCGTCCACGTTCAGCTTGCGGATGGTGGCGGCGAGGGCAGAGGGAACCAGTCCGTGGCGGGCTTCCGCTTCGGCCAGCGCCGCCTCGGCCTCGATAAATGCGGCCAGCCGGGCGCGGTCGGAAAACACCGCGTGCATTTCAGTGGTCGCGAACAAGGGACCGGTCAGGGCTGAATCGAGGGCCGCGAATGGCATAACCTGCCGACCTTACCTCCCATTGTCCTCCGATGCCCGGAGGCGGCGCAGCCGGCCCCTTGACCACCGCGCCATGTTCGACTATCGAACGTCTGTTCGTTATGCGACCACTGTGGCCGCGGGGTACGCCAATGTCAACGCGGCAGGAAGGGATCGTTGCCGCATATCCGGCCGCCGATCCAAGCGCCGACAAGGAGTTCATGACAACCCTCGCCAAGGGGTTGGCGGTGCTCGGGTCTTTCGGCGAACAGCGGCCGACCATGACCCTCTCGGAAGCTGCCGCGGCGACGGGCCTGTCGCGGGCCACCGCCCGGCGCGTGCTGCTCACGCTTTCGACGCTTGGCTACGTGGTTCAGCGCGGCCGCGATTTCTCGCTGGCGCCGCGGATTCTCGAACTCGGCTTCGCCTATCTGTCGACGCAGTCCTGGGTCGATCGTGCCGAACCGCTGATGAAGGAGCTCAGCCACGACGTGCAGGAATCGTGCTCGGCCGCGATCCTGCAGGAAAGTGAGATCGTCTACGTCGCGCGCATGCCGGCTCCGCACCGCATCATGTCGACGACGATCACCATCGGGACGCGGCTGCCTGCCTTTCACACCTCGCTCGGGCGGGCGCAGCTCGGCTTCCTGGCCGACGCCGAGATTCTGGCGCGCCTTGCCAAGGCGCCGCCGTCGCCGACCACGCCGCGCGCTATCACCTCGCCGGACGCGCTGCTCCAGCGCATCCGCGCCGATCGCGCGCAGGGCTATTCCATCGTCGACGAGGAACTGGAGAAGGGGCTGCGCTCGGTCGCCGTGCCGATCGTGACGCGCGGCGGCGTGAACGTCGGCGCGATCAACCTATCCGCCCATTCCAGCCGCTCCAGCCGCAACGATCTCCGCGACCGCTTCCTGCCCAAGCTGGACGCCATCGCCCGGCAGATCTCGCGCACGCTGCTGTGACGCTGTCGCCGTTCGCACACGCCGCCAGGCCGCCGCGCGCCAAGCGCGTGCTGCTCGCCTGGGAATACGGTGCCGGCCGCACGCACTACTCCAACCTGCTGGCGGTGGCGACGCATCTGCGCGCATCCGGCGTCGAATGTCTGGCGGCGCTTTACGACAACAGCGCCGCCGACCGCGAGTTCGCCGCCATCGGCGTGCACACGATCCAGAATTTCGTCTGGCCGAGCCAGCGCGCCGGGCAAAATGGCTGGTACGGCAACCGCATCAACGGCCTCACCGATTTCGTCGCCCACGTGGGCCTGATGTCCAGCACTGCGGTGGCTTCGGCGATCGCCCACTACGACGGACTGTTCTCCCTCTTCGAACCCGATCTGGTGCTGTGCGAGCAGGCCTGGGGCGGGGTGCTCGCCGCCCGCGAACACCTGCCGGTCGTCGCCATGGGTTTCTGTGTCCGCCTGCCGCCGATTGTCGATGGCGGCTTTCCGGTTTTTCCCGGTCGGCCCGGCCCCGCCGTTCCTGTCGACGAGTTGCTCGCCGCCATCAACCAGGGCCTCGCCGTCGCGGGGCGCTTTCCGCTCAGCAAGATCGGCGATCTGTTGCGCATTGCCGCGGTCATGCCGAGCGGTCCGGCAGAGTTCGACTTTTTCGGCGAACTGAGATCCGAGCCGGTGCTGCCGCCGAGCGTACCCGGCCTGCGCGACGCTTTTCCCGACAGGCCGGGCGACGAGGTCTTCGTGTACCTGCACGGCCTCGTCCAGGATTATCCGCAAATCGTCGATGCGCTGGGAGCGCTCGACATGCCGGTGCGCGCCTACATCCCGAATCTCACGGAACAGACGCGCGCACGGTTGCCGCGGATCGCATTGTCTGATCGTCCGGTAGCGGTGAAGGAGATATTCGCGCGCGCGCGCTGTGTCGTGCACCAGGGCGGCGAGCAACTGACCTCCGGCTGCCTCGCCGTCGGCATACCCCAGGTCATCCTGTCCACATGGCTCGACACCCGGGTGACCGGCGGCTTCGTCAAGGCGCATGGCTTTGGCGACACCTGCCGCGTTGCCGAGGCGACCACCGACTGGGTGGTGGATGCGGTCCGCCGCGCTTACAGCGATGCCGACCTGCAGGCGCGTTGCCGCGCGGCCGCGTCAGGCTTCAGGACCTGGTTCGATGTCGACCCGTCCGCCATCGTCGCGCAGCGCATCTGCGAGTTGCTGAACGTTCCGTTTCGTACCGCCGGCGCACGCCCGGTTCAGTCGCCGTAGCCCTGCTGGCTCTGGGCGCTGCCGGCCGCGTTGCTGTCGCCGCTGTTGATGATCGTCACGATATCGAACGGGTTGCTGCCGGGCGGGCTGCCCGGCGGATCGAGGCGGGGGAAATCGAAGCCGGCGCGCGCAGTCATCTGGTCGCTCGGCAGGTCGGCCGCGCCGCCGTGCTGGTCGCCGTGCGAGCCAGAGTTGCCGAGGTAGCCCTGCAACAGGGCGTCGGGAACCAGGAACGGCGCCGGAAACGGCTTGTCCGGATCGGTGACGCACACACCGTAGCCGGGCTTGGTGATGGCGATCTGATCGACCTTGTTCTTCAGGGTCAGCGCGCCGATGTGGTTGATGAAGATCGTGCCTTCGCAGCCGCCGCCCTTCTCGCCGCCGATGCCGACCGTGGCCGAGCCGCCGCGCAGGCCAACGACCGCCACCGCCGTGTTGATGGTGACGCCGGCGGTATGGCTGATCTGGCCACCGACGAAGCGCAGCACGCCCTTGGACAGCGTCAGCCCCATCGAGCCGGTGCCGGCCGCCGGGTTGTAGACGAACTCGTCGATGACGAGACTGCTGTTGCGCCCCACGTTGAGGGTCGAGCGATCGAGGAACGCCAGTTGCGCGGAACCCTCACCGGTCGTCCTAATCGTCTCCTTGAACAGCACATCCTGGCCGAGCGACAGCATGCGCGCGCTGCCGCCGGGC
>Ga0265339_10003922_pt1 | contig 10296 bp, 11 predicted proteins | sample 4CB219metaG_FD_202085 | JGI IMG/M metagenome (GOLD analysis project Ga0265339, IMG submission 202085) | Rhizosphere microbial communities from Carex aquatilis grown in University of Washington, Seatle, WA, United States - 4-CB2-19 metaG | ecosystem: Host-associated > Plants > Roots >...
ACGTTTTACCTCGCCCAGAGTTGGCGCGACTACGGCCGTCATCGCAACGCGCTCGACGCCTATCTGCGGCGGGCCGAGCTCGGCCACTGGGACCAGGAAGTCTACGTCAGTCTGTGCCACGCGGGGCAAATGGCCGAGGCGCTCGAACGCGATGTCGCCGACTGCCTCGACGCCTATCTGCGAGCCTTCGACTTATGCCCGACGCGGGCGGAGGCGTTGCACGCCGCCGCTCGCCTGTGTCGCCTAAAGTCCCGCTTTCACAGCGGCTACCTGTTCGCCAGCCGCGGGATCGAAATCCCGAAACCCAGCGACGGCCTGTTTCTCGCCGACTGGATCTATCGCTACGGCATGAAAGACGAGTTCTCGATTCTCGCCTATGAGTGCGGACGATACGATGAATGCCTGGCGACGTGCGAAGAGCTGTTGCGACTGCCGGACCTTCCCGAATCGGATCGCCCTCGCATAGTCGAGAACGCAAACTTCGCGCGCGCCGCCCTGAAGGCGGCCGAACCAGACAGCCCTACGCTTCGCTGAGCGCTGGATAGTCGGTGTAGCCGTGCGCCCCGCCGCCGAAGAAGGTGGCGCGGTCGCCCTCCGCTAGCTGGGCGCCGCGGCGCAAGCGTTCGACCAGATCCGGATTGGCGATGAACAGCCGGCCGAAGGCGACGAGGTCGACGGCGCCCGTGGCGAGCGCCTTCATCGCCATCTCGCGGTCGTAGCCGTTGTTGCCGATATACGCGCCGGCGAAGGCGCGGCGCAGCGCCGCCCAGTCGAATGGCGCGATGTCGCGGTCGCCCTGGGTCGCGCCCTCGACGACGTGAATATAGCCGATCTTGCGCTCCGACAGCTTGGCGACGAGATGACCGAAGATCGCCGCCGGATTGGAATCGGCGATGTCGTTGGCCGGGCTGACCGGCGCGATGCGGACGCCGACGCGCGAGGCGGGCCACACTTTGGCGACCGCGTCGACGACTTCGAGGGCGAAGCGGGCGCGATTCTCGACCGATCCGCCGTAGGCGTCGGTGCGCTTGTTCGTCCCGTCGCGCAGGAACTGGTCGATCAGATAGCCGTTGGCGCCGTGCAACTCGACGCCGTCGAAGCCGGCGCGCTTGGCGTTGGCGGCGGCTTTGGCGAAATCGCCGACGACGCCGGGGATCTCCGCCGTCTCGAGCGCACGTGGCTCGGACACCTCGGCGAAACCGCTTTCGATGAATGTGCGGCTGTTGGCGCGGATCGCCGATGGGGCGACCGGCGCGCCGCCGTTCGCTTGCAGCGAAACGTGGGAGATGCGGCCGACGTGCCAGAGCTGGGCGAAGATGCGGCCGCCCGCTTCATGCACGGCGTCGGTCGCCCGGCGCCAGCCGTCGATCTGCGCGTCCGAGTACATTCCCGGCGTCCAGGCGTAGCCCTGGCCCTGCTGGCTGATCTGCGTCCCTTCGGAAACGATCAGCCCGGCGCTGGCGCGCTGGCGATAATAGGTTGCGGCGAGTTCGCCGGGCGCGTCGGAGCCGTGCGTGGCGCGATTGCGCGTCAGCGGCGCCATGACGACGCGGTTCGGCAAGGTGAGATCGCCGAGCCGGAACGGCTGCAGCAGAGGCGATTCGTTGGCGATCATAGAAATTGTCCTTTTACAGCGGCAACGGCGTCGAAGCGCGTCGCCAATCAACACAACCCGTCATTGCGAGCGAAGCGAAGCAATCCAAGCCCCGTCGAGTCCTTCCGCCCCTGGATTGCTTCGTCGCTCCGCTCCTCGCAATGACGAGCGTCATCGCTTAGGCCGGCAGCGTCAGCAATCCGGCGGCGCCGTCGTCGAGGCCGATCAGCAGCCGCGCGCCGGTCGCGTCCCAGCCGAGAGCGCTAACGGCGCCGCCGCCCGGCGCGCGCACCAAGATCTCCGCCGCGTCGACCAGCCGGCACAGCAGCGCCATGCCGTCGGAATAGCCAATCGCCACCACCAGAGCGCGCGGATGAAACGCCACCTTGACGACGCGGGCCGAGCGCACGCCGCATTCGCGCGGCGCCTTGCCCATCGGCCCATCTTTGTCCTTGAACGGCCAGACGATGCAGGCGTCGGCGCCGGAGGTCGCCAACCAATGGCCGTCGTGCGACCACGACAGCGCGCGTGTCTTGCCGGGATAACCGGTCATGCGCATGTTGCGCGCGTCGGCGACCCGCCAGCCGTGCAGCGCGTTCTCCTGCATCGAGGTGACCAGGAAACGCCCGTCGGGCGAGGCGGTGACGTCGAGATGCGAGCCTTTCCACTCGAGCATGGTCGGCTCGGCGGCGGCGTTGGGGAACCACAGCGACGCGCCATTGTAGTGGGCGAGCGCCAGCCGATAGCCCTTGGGCAGGAAGGCGAGGCCGCGCACAGTGGTTGGCGCAGCCCAGGATTTCACCTTGCCAGCCGGATCGCAGGCCCGCGCTTGCTTGCCCGCGGCCCAGGCGATCGCGCCGCCCTGCGCGGTCAGCGCGTCGATCCACCGGCCCTTCTCGTCGGCGATCGTCTCGGCGCCGCCATCAGCGGACGTCCTGACGACGCGGCCGTCGTCGCCGCCGGTCAACAAGGTCTCGCCATCGCGCGCGGCAACGAGAATCGCGCCGTCCGGATGGGCGACGACGCGCCGCTCGGCCCCGGGATCGCCGAGGACCACGGCGCCGTCGGCCAGGGCCAGAGCCGGCTCGCCGCCGATGAAAGCGGCTGCAACCGCCGGCGCGCCAGCGGCGAGCGGCCGAACGTGGGCGGTTAGGGAGGAAGTCGGCTCGGCCATGGCGATCGGCATTTCGCCGATCACGCGGCGCAGGCGAGGAAACCCTCGCGGATCGTCGCCTCGTCGAGATTGCGGCCGATAAAGATGACCTTCGACTCGCGATTCTCGCCCGGCTTCCAGTCACGCTGCGGCTCGCCGTCGAGCATCATGTGGACGCCCTGGAAGACGAAGCGCTTGGGATCGTTCTTGAAGGCGACGATGCCTTTGCAACGTAGAATGTCGGGGCCGCGCTCCTGGGTGAGGCGGTTGATCCACGGCATGAACTTGTCGGGGTCGAGGTCGCCTTCGAGTTTGGCCGCGATCGATTGCATGTCCTCGTCGTGATAGTGCTTCAGGCCGCCGTGATGGTGATGGCCGTGGCCGTCATCGTGGTCATGTTCGTGATCGTGGTCCTCGACGGTGAGGAATTCCGGCTCGATGTCGAGGATGCGGTCGAGGTCGAAAGCGCGCCGCTCCAGCACCTCGTCGATCTTGACGTCGCAGCGGTTGGCGCGATGCAGCCGCGCATAGGGGTTGATCGCCCGGATGCGCGCCTCGACTTCGCGCAGCTCAGCCGGCGAAACGAGGTCGGTCTTGTTGATGATGATGACGTCGGCGAAGGCGATCTGGTTCTTGGCTTCCGGCGCGTCGCGCAGGCGTTGGCTCAGCCATTTGGCGTCGGCGACGGTGACGACCGCATCGAGCCGCGCCGCGCCGCGCACGTCCTCATCGACGAAGAAGGTCTGAGCGACGGGGGCGGGATCGGCGAGCCCGGTCGTCTCGACGATGATCGCGTCGAATTTGCCCTTGCGCCGCATCAGTCCTTCGATGATGCGGATTAAGTCGCCGCGCACGGTGCAGCAGATGCAGCCGTTGTTCATCTCGAACACTTCTTCATCAGCGCCGACGACCAGCTCGTTATCGATGCCGATCTCGCCGAATTCGTTGACGATCACTGCATAGCGCTTGCCATGCGGCTCGGACAGGATGCGGTTGAGCAGGGTCGTTTTGCCGGCGCCGAGGTAGCCGGTCAGGACGGTGACAGGGATTTTGTCGAGGCTCGCGTCGGTCATGGCGGTCAAGCGCTTACAGCTCCAGACGGTGGGGGAGAGACGGTTGGAAATTGGATATAGGTCGATGGAGCGACGATGGGTAGGGGGCCGCCGTCCTTGCCTCATTTCACACTCTCATGGTATCTAGTCAGGATGACTAGATTGGCGAAGTCCTCGCGAGCCCCACGGCGCCCTGGCGCTTGGCTGCTGCAGGACGCCAAGGCGCGGTTCAGCGAACTGGTGCGCAGGGTCCATAGCGAGGGCCCGCAACTCGTTACGGTTCGTGGGCGAGAGGCGGTTGTGGTCGTCGCCGCCGACGAATTCCGCCGCCTGAAAGGCGAGCGCACCGGGGCGGCGCTCGTTGAGGCGTTGCAGGCCTCGCCGCATAAGGACATCGAGATCGCGCCGAAACGGGCTCGTACGCCGGTACGCGGCGTCGAACTGTGACGCGCTGGCTGCTCGACACGAACGTGCTGAGCGAACTCCGGCGGACTCGACCCGAGCCGAACGTCGTCGCTTTCATCGCCGCACAACCGCTGGAATCTCTTTTCGCGAGCGTCGTAACCTTCGCCGAAATTCGTTTCGGGATCGAGCGCGTCGGCGACGCCGGAAAGCGCGCCGAACTCCAAAATTGGCTCGACGCCACGCTGCGGCCGACATTCGAGCAACGGACGCTACCCGTGAGTGAAGAGGTGATGTTCAGGTGGCGGATGCTGGTTGAGGCGGGGCGCAAGGCGCGCCACACATTCTCTCAGCCCGACCTCATCATTGCCGCGACGGGGTTGTGCTATGGTTTAACGGTAGTCGCTCGCGATGTGCGGGAATTCAAAATCGCGCGCGCGCCCGTCGTCGACCCTTGGCGCGCTGCGCCTTGAGCCCTGGCGGAGGATACGGACCGTAAGCAATCGGTTTCAGGCAAGGGGGAAGCGTGGCCTTGAAATCTCGTCTCGCCGGTTTGTCGGCAAATGTCCTGTTGATCGTCGCGGCGCCCGCCCTGGCCGCCGCAAGTGACCCCGCCGATCCGCGCGCTCCGGTCGCAGCGCTCTACGCGGTTGAAAAGACCGGCCACGCGCCGCTGGCGACGCCTGCCAGACGCGCTGCCGCGCTGACCCGCGGCCTCGCGGCGATATGGGACAGGGCCGAGGCCGGCGCCAACCGTGGCGGCGGCGTTGCGATCGACTTCGACGTCGTCACCAATTCCCAGGGTGCGGAGGTCAAGGCCTACGCGCTGACGGTCCCAGCCCGCGCCGCGAACCGCGCGACGGTCGTCGCGACGATCGACCCTGGCGACTGGGGGCGCCAGTCGGCGCGCGAGAACGTCATTACGTTCTCGTTGTTGCGCCAGAACGGACGCTGGCGCGTTGATGACGTCAGCGGCGTCGCCGAGCCCCACACATGGTCGCTGCGCGAAATGCTCGCTCAGGCGCTCAAGGCGGATTGATAGGAAGAAACCGATGCGCCGCCTGGCTTTCGCTTTTTCCGCAGGGATCGCGCTCGCCGCTCCGGCGCTTGCCGCTGGGCCGCTCGACGAACTCCGGCGTTCGTTCACGCTCGATGGCAAGCCGGTCCCGCCCGACGTGTTCCGCGACTTCGGCGACGCCGACCTCGGCGATTCGCTGCCGGCGGTCGTCGCCATCGACGTCAAGGCGGCGATCGACTCCAACCGTTACGGCGATCCGATTGCGCGGCGTGGCGGCTGGCTGACGCAGAGCCGCGCCGCCCCCGCTACGCTCAACGGCGTCGAGGAGACCGCATATCGTTACGTCGGCGCGACGAAGAGCGGCTTGCTAGTCGTCATCGCGACATACAGCGGCGGCGGCAGCGGCGTTTTCACCGCCCTACATGTCCTCGACGCCAGCCTGGCCGCCGGCTTCGACGGCGACGGAAAGCGCTACGGCCGGGTCGACGTCGCCGTGCTGCGCAGCGTCGTCTTGGGCGACCGCTGGGACGGCGAAGCGACCATCGTTGGCGACACGATCCGGATTGTAACGGCGATGACGCCGGCGAGCGGAGTCCCCACCTCGATTGACGCTAGGCGACCTTGACGAGCGCGGCGCATTTCCGTTTCAACGGACTGCGGCCCGAGCCGCCCTCATCACAATGGGAATGAGTAAATGGCTGCATTCTGGCCGGTTGTCCTAACAGTTTCTGGACTTGCCATCGCCGGTCTATTTGGCCGCGCCGTACGCGGACATTTCGTTTCACGCGAACTGCCGCCCGCCATGAAGGCTCTTGTGGCGGCGTCCTACCTGGCGGCAGTCGTCTATCTCTTCGCCCTGTGGAGCGGCGAGGGTATACTGTGGCAAAGGATCGCCGGCCTCTGTCTTCAGATCGCCGCGGCAGGTCTCTTCAATTGGGCAAGAAAAGCGACGCTCAGCAACCGCTTCACCGCCGCGTTTGACACGGATGAACCGAAATTTCTCGTTAAAGATGGTCCATATCGATTTATTCGCCATCCATTCTACGTTTCATACATTTTATTTTGGTTTGGCTCGTCGCTTGCGGCAAATTCATTGAGCTTGTGGGTGCTTTGCCTCGTGTTGATTTCAGTTTACGTGACCGCCGCATTATTGGAAGAAAAGAAATTCAAAAAGTCGCCGTTTGCCGACGACTACGCGCTTTACACCAAAAGGACGGGGTTCTTCTTTCCAAGAATCTTGGCGTTCGCGAGGCAAAGTCGACCGGAAGGTCAATTGGCTCCACGGGACAGCGTTTCGAGGGGAATCTGGCGTCGCGAACCGCGCGCGTGAATCTCAAGACGATTTCCAATCGCATTCGCTAGGCGTCGCCCGTATTGACGCGCGCCTCCAACGCCGCTGGGCATTGCCGCTGTGCACGCAATTGTTCGCTCCGCCAAATATTACTGCGCTTGATTGTAACATCGTCATTTTCGCAATGTTAAGCCTTCAGGGGCTATTTGTCGGCAAATGCGATCAATGCGACCGCGATAGGGGCGCTTCCTGGCCGATTTCAACCTTGAAGTTATCAGCAGACTGCCGCCCACGCCGCGCCGCGCGCCGCCCGTGTTGTTCCTTCATGGCTCTTGGCACGGCGCGTGGTGCTGGGCTGAGAACTTCCTCGATTATTTCTCCGCCAACGGCATCGCCGCCTACGCCATGAGCTTCCGTGGCCACGGCGAGAGCGAAGGCCACGACCGTCTGCGATTCACGCGCATCCGCGACTTGGTGGCCGATGTCGCCGCGGTCGTCGACATGTTGCCGAGTCCTCCGATTTTGATCGGGCACTCGATGGGCGGGTTCGTGGCGCAGAAGTATCTCGAGGGACGCTCGCTGCCTGGCATGGTTCTTGTCGCCAGTGCGCCGCCGCGCGGCTTGTCGCATTCGTTCCTGCGACTCGTGCGCCGGGATCCGCTTGCCGTTCTCAAGAGTTCCCTGTCCTTCAGCCTATTGCCAATGATCGCCGACGTCGACCGCGCGCGCGCGCTCTTCTTCTCGCCGTCAATGCCCGCCGATCAGGCGACTCGGTATTGTGCGCGGCTTCAGGACGGCGCTTTCCTCGCTTATCTGGATTGCCTCGCCTTCGACTTCGTCAAGACCGCAAAGATATCGACGCCCACGCTTGTGACAGGAGGCTCGCTCGACGCGGTGATTCCGCCCGACCTCGTCGCCGCAACTGCGCGCGCTTACGGCGTCGAACCGGTCATGTTCGAAACGATGGCGCACGACATGATGCTGGAGCCGGATTGGCGGCGACTCGCCGACACGATCCTGGCGTGGGCCGAGACTCTCGAAGGCGTCGCGCCGCAAAGCGGCGTGATCAAACGCGCCTCAGCCGACAATGGCGCGAGATACGCTCAGCGGATGAACATTGCGTCCTGACCCCTTGGCCAGAGGAAGTTGGAGCGACTGAAGTTCCATCAGCGGCGTCAAGCGCAGAATTCGATCAGCCCGCGCGTCGCGGCAGCTCGTCGCGCGGCTACAGCGCGCCTGATTGTTCGAGCAGCGCGATCTGTCCGAGCGTCGCGCAATTCTCCGGCGCCGGCGTCAGGGCGACTCCGAGCGCGTTCCCGGCGGCGCGATAGCGCGCGGTCAGAGCCGGCGAGCCGACGACGAACGCCTGGCGCGCGCCTTGCGCGCCGGCGAGGACCTCCGCGCCGATCAGCAGGCCGGAGAGATACTCGGCGAGCGCCTGCGCCGGCAGTTCGTCAAACAGGCCCAGCGTGCGGGTCATGAAGACCGCGTGCAGCAGATCGCCCGGCCGTTCGAGCGCCGCGGCCGAGGCGAGGCCGCGCGCAAACGCGGCGCCAGAGACGGCGTCGGTCTGGTCTGGCGCCGCCATCAGCCGGCCGAGCAGCGTGTGATCCTTCAGCGCCGCGAAGACTTCGCCGGTCATGAAGGTGGCGAACGCGACGATGCGGCCCGCTTCGACGCGCGCCCATTTCGAATGCGTGCCGGGCAGCACGAACAGCCCGTCGGCGCGACCGTTCGCCCGGAGCGCGCCGAGAATCTGCGTCTCCTCGCCGCGCATCACGTCGGGCGCACCGCGCCGGTCGCGCGCGCTGAGGCCCGGCACGACGACGACGCGGCCGATCCGCGTCGAAATCATCGTCATCGCCGCGGCGATCTCCGCCGCGCCGGCCGGGCAGGCGACATAGGGCGCCTCGACCCAGCCCTGGCGCGAGCCGACCATGCCGCTCATGATGATCGGCAGGCCCGGGCGGCGCCGCAGCCAGTCGCCGATCTGCGCCGCGAGAAACGCTTCATGGGCGCCGCGCTCGAGGCCGGTCGCCCCTGTCTCGGCCTCGGTGGCCTCGATTATCGCGCCATCCGCCGCCGCGAGGCGGGCGCGAAACGCGCTCGTCCCCCAATCGACGCTGACGAGGGCAGGGGTAGGGGACAACGGCGACTCCTGAGCCTGGGCGGACCAACCTAGCGCAAAGTTACGCGCAGCAGGCGCGCAATCGCCACGGTCGCCTCGCCGTCAGCTTCGCGTCGGTCCCGAGCTGTCGAAGAGCTCGCCGATTTTCACCGCCGCGTCGTCGACCACATTCCACGCCGTGTATTCGATCGTCGTGGCGGGGTCGGTCGGCCCGCGTGTCAACGTCATGATCAAGCGAATCATTTGCCGGTCCAGCCAGCGGTAGCGCGGGTAGTCCAGCCGTCCAGCGATCGCCAGAGCGAGGGCGGGGGCGAGTCGATAGCGGGCGAGCGCCTTGCGCAGATAGGGGTTGCCCTCGGCCGTGTCGCGTCCCGGCTTCCTTGCCGCCAGACAGACGGAAAGAAACGCCAGCGGCGGCGGCGCGCGCAGCGACCGATAGAGGGAAAGAAACCGGCGTCCCTCCGGCAGATGCCGGCCATAACGCACTGCCGAGACGATCGTCGCCAGCCGCGCCTCGGCCAGTTGTTCCGCCGTCGGGAAACGCGTCGCCAAATCCTGTGGCGAAACGGAAATCCCCTGGTCGGCAAGGCGGCTGGCGATGCGCTCGGCGACGCGTCGCGCTTGGCCATCGTGTGTCGCGTAATAGAGCTGCATATTCGGACTAGGGTGATATGGGGGTTGAGCGTGGGCTGCCCGGGCCGGTCCTTCCGTCTCCCGCCGAACTCGAAATCATTCAACGTTCAACCTATATGACTTGAAAACGCCGGCGGCCGCGTCAAATGACCGCAAAGCGTCAATGGCCAGCGGCTGGAACGCCTCCTGACTCTTCTGAGCGCCGCCACTTGTATCGTTTGTTTCTTGCTGTAGCTTCGCCGGCCCAGCGCGGACAAGGAGAGTCGATGTCGCCCATAATTTCTGTCGCCGCCGTCACCAAGCGATTCGACTCGGGCCTCACCGCCATCGACGCCATCAACCTGGAAATCGCCAAGGGCGAGATTTTCGCCCTCCTGGGGCCCAACGGCGCCGGCAAGACGACGCTGATCAGCGTTATCTGCGGCATCGTTTCGATGACTTCGGGGAAGGTCCGCGTCGACGGCCACGACATCGCTCGCGAATTTCGCGCCGCCCGCTCCAAGGTGGGACTGGTGCCGCAGGAGATCGCGCTCGACATCTTCGCGACGGTTTGGAACACGGTCCGCTTCAGCCGGCGTCTGTTTGGCCGCCCGTCGAACGACGCCTACCTCGAAACGTTGCTGCGCGACCTGTCGCTGTGGGAGAAGCGCAACAGCCGGGTGATCGAGCTGTCGGGCGGGATGAAACGGCGCGTCATGATCGCCAAGGCGCTGAGTCACGAGCCCGACGTGCTGTTTCTCGATGAGCCCACCGCCGGCGTCGACGTGAACCTGCGCCGCGACATGTGGGCGTTGGTTCGCCGGCTGCGTGACAAAGGCGTCACCATCATCCTGACGACGCATTACATCGAGGAAGCCGAGGAGATGGCCGACCGCGTCGGCGTGATCAACAACGGCCGCATCCTGCTCGTCGAGGACAAAGCGGCGCTGATGCACAAGTTCGGCAAGCGGCGACTGACCCTGACGCTTCGCAAGCCGATGGACGAGCTCCCCGCTGGGCTCGCGGAGTGGACCCTCGAGCTCGAC
>Ga0265339_10003925_pt1 | contig 10292 bp, 7 predicted proteins | sample 4CB219metaG_FD_202085 | JGI IMG/M metagenome (GOLD analysis project Ga0265339, IMG submission 202085) | Rhizosphere microbial communities from Carex aquatilis grown in University of Washington, Seatle, WA, United States - 4-CB2-19 metaG | ecosystem: Host-associated > Plants > Roots > Rhizosphere...
GAGGTCCACAAGCAGCGGCCCGAGTGGAACATCACGTTCGTCACGTGCGAGCGCTTCGTGACCGACTTCATCGGCTCGATGATGCACCAGAAGCGCCAGGGCGGAAGCTCCTCCATGGAGGACTTCCGCGCGCGCTACCGCAACGTGCCCGACGTCCTCCTCATCGACGACATCCAGTTCCTCTCGAACAAGGACTCGTCCCAGGACGAGTTCTTCCACACCTTCAACGCCCTCCACTACGCGCACAAGCAGATCGTCCTCACCTCGGACAAGCTGCCGGCCGAGCTGCCGGGCGTCGAGGACCGGCTGCGCAGCCGGTTCACCTGGGGCCTCATCGCCGAGGTCGAGACGCCGGACCTCGAGACGCGCGTCGCGATCCTCAAGCACAAGGCCGAGGTCGACAAGGTCAACCTGCCCGACGACGTCGCGCTCTACCTCGCGGCCCACGTCAAGACGAACGTCCGCGAGCTCGAGGGCGCGTTGCTGCGGCTCGCGGCCCGCGCGTCCTTCCAGGGCCAGAGCATCTCGCTCGAGCTCGCGCGCGACGCCCTGGCGAAGCTCATCGCGAACACGCCCACGGGCCTGACGATCGAGAGCATCCAGCGCGAGGTCGCGGCCTACTTCGACGTGAAGCTGCACGACCTCAAGGGGCCGAAGCGGCACCGCGCCGTCGCGCACCCGCGCATGGTCGCGATGTTCCTCGCCCGCAAGCTCACCAACATGAGCTACCCCGAGATCGGCAGCCGCTTCGGCGGCAAGGACCACTCCACCGTCATCAGCGCCGTCCGCAAGATCGAGCGCCTGTGCGGCGAGGATCCGACCGTTCGCAGCGTCGTCGGAACGATCGAAAGCCACCTCAGGCAGCCCTAAACGGGCCGGCTGCGCTGACCGGCTGTCGGTCCGGTCGTGGGGGAGCCACGCCCGGCGTGTGCCTTGGACGGGCTCAGACGAGAGGGCTCAGATCATGTTGATGGAGCTGTTGATGAAGACGCGAAGTCGGGGGCGGGAAAGTTTTCCACGGGCCGTCCGGAGTGTCCAGGTGCGGCACCCACAGGGTCGGCGAGGGTCCTTCACCGACGGAGAACGGTGCTCTTTTCCACATGCCCACAGCCCCTACTACATCTGCTTTCATCTCTAATAAATTAAAGATAAAAGAGAGGGCTGGACGGGGCCGGGGATTCGCAGAACGAAGGAGACGGGATGGAGTTCAAGATCCAGAAGAACGAGTTCCTGAGAGGGCTCTACCTCGCCTCCGGAATCGCTGACCGCAAGAGCACGCTGCCCATCCTCGCGAACGTCCTCCTGCGCACGGAGGGCAAGGGCAAGCTGCTCTGCGCCGCGACCGACCTCTCGGTGACCACGACCGTCGAGCTGAACGCCAAGGTCGTGAAGGAAGGCGGCCTGACGGTGTCGGCGCGCCAGCTCTTCGAGATCGTCAAAGGGCTCCCCGACGACGAGGTCAGCGTGCGCGGCACCGAGCAGAGCTGGGCCGAGGTCCGCTCGGGCAAGGTCGAGTTCCGCGTCGTCGGCATGGCCGACCGCGACTACCCGAAGCTGCCCAGCGTCCAGGAGGCCGAGACGTTCAAGGTCGAGTCGTCCGTGCTGCGCGAGATGATCGCCAAGACGATCTTCTCGGTGTCGCTCGACGAGACCAGGCAGCACCTCTCGGGCGTCCTCTTCGAGTCCGACGGCACGACCGGGCGGATGGTCTCCACGGACGGCCACCGCCTGTCGAAGGTCGGCAAGCCGCTCCCAGGCGGTCCCAAGCTCGCCACGGGCGTGCTCATCCCGCGCAAGGGCGTGCTCGAGCTCCGGCGCGCCATCGAGACGCGCGAGGCGCCCTGCGCCATCGGGGTCCACCAGGGCAACTTCGTCCTCAAGGCCGACGACGTGGCCATCTGTGTGAAGCTGGTGGACGGGCAGTTCCCGCCCTACGACCAGGTCATCCCCAAGGACAACGACCGGGCCGTCATCGTGTCGCGCACGGCGCTCGTGGACGCGCTCAAGCGCGTCGCGCTCATGTCCTCGGACAAGACCTGGGGCGTTCGCTTCGCGCTCGAGAAGGGCAAGCTGCGCATCGAGAGCGACAACCCCGACCTCGGCGCCGCCAAGGAAGAGATCGACGTGCCGTACAAGGGCACGCCCCTCCAGATCGGCTTCAACGCGCGCTACTTCATCGACCTGCTCTCGGAGATCGAGGGTCAGGAGGTCCGCCTCGAGCTGTCGGGCGAGCTCGACCCGGGCGTCGTGCGGCCGGCCGACGGCAGCGACTACGTCGGCGTCGTGATGCCGATGAGGCTTTGAGACAGTCCAATCGGGACCCTGACAGGGTCCCGCACCCCCACTGACGTGCTCATTCGCGAGCTGCGCGCGCAAGGCTGGCGGAACCTCGAGCCGCTGGACTTCGTCCCCGGCCCGCGCGTCAACGTCCTCCACGGCGACAACGGCCAGGGCAAGACGAACCTCATCGAGGCCGCGTACTACCTGGCGACGCTGCGCTCGTTTCGCACGAGCCACGCCGACGAGCTCGTGCGCGGCGGGGCCGCGGCGGAGGGGCGAGCCCAGCTCTCGGCGCGCGTCGAGCACCGCGGCCTCGATCGCAAGGTGGAGATCCGGCTCGGCCCCGACGGCCGGACCGTGACCCTGGACGGCAAGCAGGTGCGCGGCGCGGCGGCGATCTTCGGCGCCGTGAGCGTCGTGCTCTTCGTGCCCGAGGACCTGCTGCTGCCGCGGGCGGCCCCGTCGGCCCGCCGGCGCTTCCTCGACCTCGCCGTGTTCAACGTCGAGCGCGGCTACTACCGCGAGGCGGCGGCCTTCCAGAAGGTCGTCAAGAGCCGCAACCACCTCCTCAAGCGCGGCCCGGTCGAGCCCGTGCTCCTCGACGCGTACGACGAGGAGCTGGCGCGCACGGGCGCCCGCGTCGTCATGCGGCGCCGCACCCTGGTCGGTGAGCTCGCGCCGCGCACGCGCGACTTCTTCCGGGCGCTCCACGGCGACATCCTCGTGGAGCTCCGCTATCGCAGCGCCCCCGGCGTGGACGCTGCGGCCGACGAGGCGGCGGTGCAGGCGGCGCTGCTGGCGGGGCTGCGCGCGCAGCGGGCGCTCGACGAGCGCCGGCGCTTCACCGGCACGGGCCCGCACACGGACGACCTGGAGATCGTCTTCGCGGGCCGCCTGGCGCGCGAGCACGCCTCGCAGGGCCAGCTTCGGTCGCTCGTGCTCGCGCTCAAGCTCGCCGAGCTCACCAACGTGGAGGCGCGCCGCGGAGACGTCCCCGTGCTGCTGCTCGACGACGTGCCGAGCGAGCTCGATCCGACCCGCCGGAAGTTCCTCTTCGACATGGTCGGCAGCCTCTCTTGCCAGACCCTGATCTCGGTCACCGAACGCGACGTCGTGTCCGCTCTGCCGGACAGACGCGACTTCCGCGTGTCGGGCGGTCGCGTGATCGCCTAACCACGCGCGACTATTCCCTTTACAGGCCTGGGGCCGCATGCTAGATACTTGGAACCTTTGAGCTTTATCGGCTCTCGGGCCTCCAGTTTTTTCCTGTTACTGCCCTGCGAGAAACGATGACCACAACGGTCGATCCGCCGGGCGGCGGGCCAGCCGGCGACAGCGACAAGTCTGCCGGGACGCCGCCTCCCAACACGTACAACGAAGAGAGCATCCAGGTCCTCAAGGGCCTCGAGGCTGTCCGCAAGCGCCCCGGCATGTACATCGGGGACACGGACGACGGCACGGGCCTGCACCACATGGTGTACGAGGTCGTCGACAACTCCGTCGACGAGGCGCTCGCGGGCTTCTGCGACCGCGTCGACGTCGCGATCCACTTCGACGGGTCCGTCTCCGTGGAGGACAACGGCCGCGGCATTCCGGTCGGCGAGCACCCGACCGAGAAGCGCCCGACGGCCGAGGTCGTCATGACGGTGCTGCACGCGGGCGGCAAGTTCAACCACTCGAACTACAAGGTCTCGGGCGGCCTCCACGGCGTCGGCGTGTCGGTCGTCAACGCGCTGTCGGAGCTCCTCAAGCTCGAGATCAAGCGCGACGGCCAGACGTTCTACCAGGAGTACCGGCGCGGCGACGCCGTGACGCCCATCAAGGCCATCGGCAAGTCGGAGAAGACGGGCACGAAGATCACCTTCAAGCCCGATCCGGAGATCTTCAAGGGCACGGAGTTCAGCTTCGAGATCCTCACGCAGCGCCTGCGCGAGCTGTCGTACCTGAACAGCGGCCTGACGATCACGATCCGGGACGAGCGCGCCGACAAGTCCCACGAGTTCAAGTTCTCGGGCGGCATCTCGCAGTTCGTCGCCGACCTCAACACGTCGAAGACCGTCATCCACGACAAGCCCATCGCGGTCCTCGGTGAGCAGGACGGCACGCAGGTCGACATCGCGATGCAGTGGAACGACTCCTATTCGGAGGCGATCTACTGCTTCACGAACAACATCAAAAACAAGGACGGCGGCACGCACCTCACGGGCTTCCGCGCGGCGCTGACGCGCACCGTGAACGCCTACGCGCAGGCGGCCGGCCTCCTCAAGGACCTGAAGAACGGCCTCGGCGGCGACGACATCAGCGAGGGCCTCACGGCCATCGTGTCGGTGAAGCACCCCGACCCGAAGTTCAGCAACCAGCCGAAGGACAAGCTCGTCTCGTCCGAGGTCAAGGGCATCGTCGAGCGCATCGTCAACGAGAAGCTCGGCCGCTTCCTCGAGGAGCACCCGCGCGAGGCGCGGCAGATCATCGAGAAGGCCGTGCTCGCGGCGCGCGCGCGCGACGCCGCCCGCAAGGCGCGCGAGATGGTGCAGCGCAAGGGCGCGCTCGACGGGTCGTCTTTGCCGGGAAAGCTGGCCGACTGCCAGGAGCGCGATCCGGCGCTCGCCGAGATCTACATCGTCGAGGGCGACAGCGCCGGCGGCTCCGCGAAGCAGGGCCGCAACCGCAAGGACCAGGCGATCCTCCCGCTGCGCGGCAAGATCCTCAACGTCGAGAAGGCGCGCCTCGAGAAGATGCTGTCGTCACAGGAGATCGTGACGCTGATAACCGCGCTCGGCTGCGGCGTCGAGAAGGAGAAGGACGTCGACAAGATCCGCTACCACCGGATCATCATCATGACGGACGCCGACGTCGACGGCAGCCACATCCGCACGCTCCTGCTGACGTTCTTCTACCGCCACTTCGCCGAGGTGGTGGACCGCGGCTACCTCTACATCGCGCAGCCGCCGCTCTACCGCGTGAAGAAGGGCAAGAAGGAGCTCTATCTCAAGAACGAGCAGGCCCTCGAGGAGTACCTGCTCGAGAGCGCCGCCGAGAGCCTGAAGCTGCGCGCGCCCGGCAAGCCCGACGGCATCACCGGCGAAGAGCTGCGTCGCCTGTGCCGTCAGGCCGCGAAGTACCGCCGCCTCCTCGACGTCATCGGCCGAAAGGTCGACGCACGGATCGTCGACGGTTTCGTGAAGTTCGCCAAGCTCTCGAAGAATGACCTGCGCGATCAAAAGGCGGTCGCTGCGGGGGCCGTTCGCCTGCAGAAGAACTTCGAGCTCTTCGCTCCGGAGCTCACCGACGTCGAGCTGCGCGTCGAGGCTGATAGCGAGCACGGCGGATGGAAGCTGTCGGTTCCGGCGCGAACCGCCGGCGTCCGCAAGGCGACGACGATCGGCTTCGAGTTCATGGACTCGCCCGAGTTCGCCGATCTCACCGCGGGCTACGCCGATCTCGCGCCGTTGGGCGACGCGCCGTTCTTCCTCGAGCACGGCTCGGACGTCATCGAGTTCACGCGCGTCGAGGAGCTCGCCGACAAGGTCAACGAGGTCGGCAAGAAGGGCCTCGCCATCCAGCGCTACAAGGGCCTGGGCGAGATGAACCCGGAGCAGCTCTGGGAGACGACCATGGATCCCGCGCGTCGCACGCTGCTCCAGGTCCGCGTCGAGGACGCCTACGAGGCCGATCGCCTCTTCTCGACGCTGATGGGCGATCTCGTCGAGCCGCGCCGCGAGTTCATCGAGAACAACGCCCTCAACGTCCGCAATCTGGACGTCTGAGAGGCGCGGGACCCACAGAGGTCCCGCGCCTCGTGTCCGCCGGCGTCTGCCTCAGACCTTGAGGTTGTCGATGACGCCCATCTTCATCTGGTGCATCGACTGCATCATGCTCGTCATCATCTGATTCATCTCGGAGATGTGGCTCATGCGGGCCTGCAGCTGCATCATGCCCGCGTTCGAGTCCGTGATCTCCGAGGGGACCTTCCCGTCACGGATGGCCTTCATGAAGTCGTCGTCCGATAGCTTCATGAAGTTGTCCTTCGACATCGTCGATGGATCGCCGCCGGAGGACTTCGACGTCGAGGTCGGCGAGGTCGAGGTCGGAGCGGGCGCCGAGCCATTGCCCCACGGGGCGGCGGAGCCCCTCCACCCGGAGAAGTGACCGACGCCCGCTTTCGCCTCGGATGAGGGGCCTGTCGCCGGCGGGGAGTCCGTGACGGCCGGGGGCGCGCCTGGAGGTGGGCCGCTCGCGGTGGTGGTGGTCGTCGTTGTCGTCACCGGTGCGGGCGGGGGTGCGCCCGCGGGCGCCGTCGTCGTCTGCTTCGACGGTGGCGGCGGCAGTACCGGCGGCGGCGAGGTCGGCGGCTTGGCGGCCTGCGGAGCGCCCGCCGGCGCGGTCTGACGTGGGAGGTTCAGCGCCGACAAAATCGCCCCGGCGATCCCGCTCCCGGCGAAAGGCAACGCCGGACCTTTCAACCCGGGGCCGGGGGGCGTCGTCGCCGGTTTCGGGCTGGCCGGCGGGGGCGGCGCAGGCTTCTGCGAGCCGTCGGCCGCCGCGTCCGACGCCGCGGACGAGCTCGTCGTCGTGGTGGTCGTGGTCTGTCCTGCGGTGGTGGTCGTGGTGGTGGTCGTGGTCGTCGTCGCCCGCAGCGGCGGCGGCGAAGGCTCGTACGTCCAGCCCGCGTTCAACGAGTCGAGCAGCGGTGACGAGCTCGGTTTGGCGGCCGAGGCGCCCGCGCCCTTCGGCGAGCCACCGCTCGATGGGGCAGCGCCGCCAGCTCCGGGCTTGCCGGCCGACGAGCCCTGGGGGATGTCCTTCATGTCGGCGAGCGCGCTCGCCGCTTGCGCGGCCGCGCCGAGCTCGTTGCCGCACTCGTAGTCGACGACGGCACCGACGAGACCGCCGACCCACTGCATGTCCTTCGGGAGGAACGAATCGACGAGCTGGTGCGCGAGCTGGCCCGGATCGAGGCTGCTGAGAGAGAGACCCATGGCTCAACCTCCCGCCCCGGCCGTCGCGACGCCCGTCGAGGCGATCGGACGGACCAGCGTCGCCGGCTCGTTGCGCTCTCTCCACGCGCCCAGCGCCGCCAGGATCTCGCCGCGCATGAGCTGGAGCTTCTTCTCGTTCGGCTCGAACGCGAGGCCGTTGTCGACCTGCTCGAGCGCCTCGGTGAGGCGGCCCAGGCGTCGCAACGCGGCCGCGTGCAGCGAGTACGACCACCAGTACGTGTGGTCGGCCGCGATGAGCCCGCGGCAAAGCACGTCGACCTCCGCGTAGCGGCCGGCCTGGTAGAGCAAGTAGGCTGTCGCCATCACGTGGTCGAGCGCTGCCTGATCGAGGCCGAGGATCGACTGCATCGTCGTTCTGCGGAGAAACGAGGCGACGGCGGGGCTGACGTTGGGCGTGGGAACGGTTGCGGGCATGACACGGCTCCTTGTTCGTGACGTCCACAGCGGACGAGACGAGGAGGTGTCGGCGCCCGCAAACATCCGTTGCGTGCGGCGCGCGAAAAAAGAAAACCCCGGCGCGGGAGCTCCCGGGCCAGGGTTCGCATGAAGCGAGCGCGTCAGCGCCCGCGGACTATCAAGACGTGAAAATGCGGTCGAGCTTCTCCTCGATCTTCACTTCCTTCGACTTCGTCGCGACCGCGATCTCCTTGATCAGGAGCGTGCGCGCGGTGTCGAGCATCTTGCGCTCGCCGAACGACAGCTCCTTGTCGCCCTTGAGGCGCTGCAGATCACGGAGGACCTCGGCGATCTCGAAGACCGAGCCGGTCTTGATCTTCTCCATGTACTCGCGGTAGCGGCGATTCCAGGTCTGACCCTCGACCGCGACCTCGCGGCTCTTGAGGATCTCGAAGACCTCGTCGACCTCGTCCGCGCGGATGAGCTCCCGCAGACCGACGGCGCCGGCATTACGCGTCGGGATCATGATCTTCATCCCGTTTTCGAGGATCTTGAGGATGTAAAACGTCTGCTTGTTCCCCGAGATCTCGCGCGTTTCGATTCCGACGACCTGGGCGACGCCGTGGGCCGGATAAACAGCAAGATCCCCCACGCGGAAAGTTGGCTCCATAGTTACGCTCGCTCCTTGGTAATGGCGGTTTTCAAGGCACGCGAACCTTATCACGCGAGGGGCCCCGATTCAACGCGAAACGGGGGCCAAATAGCGAACCTGACACGACTCTGACGCGCGTGCTAGTGGAAATCGCTTCGTAAGCGAAAGCGGTCAGTTACGCGGCTCGGGCGGGGATGCTGCGCGGCGCAAGAACGCGAGCAACGTCGCCACCGCAAAGCCCGTCCCGCCTTTCGAAACGTGCGCGTGCTCCTTGTCGGCGCTCGACGGTCCGGCGATGTCGACGTGCACCCATGGCTTGTCGCCCACGAACTCCTTGAGAAAGAGCCCTGCGGTGAGCGCGCCGCCCCAGCGCTGGCCGGTGTTCTTCATATCGGCGAGGTCGGACTCGAGGTGCTCGATGAGGCGCGCGGGCAAGGGCAAGCGCCACATGTCCTCGCCAGCGGCGTTCGCCGATGCGAGCCACTCGGTCGCGAGCGCGTCGTCGTTGCTCATCACGCCCGCGACATGAGGTCCGAGCGCGACCACGCACGCGCCGGTCAGCGTCGCGAGGTCGATGATCGCGTCGGGCTCGAGCCGCAGGCCGAACGTCAGCGCGTCCGCGAGCGTGAGCCGGCCCTCGGCGTCGGTGTTGTTGATCTCGACGGTCTTGCCGGCCATCGACGTGAGGACGTCGCCGAGCTTGTACGAGGAGCCGGAGGGCATGTTCTCCGTGCACGCCGCGAGCGCGTGGACCTCGATGGGCAGCTTCTCCTCGCCGACGGCCACGGCGGCGGCGATCGCGGCGGCGGCGCCGGCCATGTCCGTCTTCATGTCGAGCATGCCTTCGTTGGTCTTGAGCGACAGACCGCCCGAGTCGAACGTCACGCCTTTGCCGACGAGCACGATGCGGCGCCGCGCGCCCGCAGGCTTCCACGCGAGGTGGATGAAGCGCGGCTCCTCGACGCTGCCTTGCGCGACCGCGAGGTAGAGTCCCATGCCGAGCTTTCGGCACGCTTCGCGATCGAGCACCTCGATCGACACGCCGGCCGGTCCGGCCCACTCGGCCGCCGTCGCCGCGAAACGACTCGGCGTGAGCGCGCCCGCGGGCTCGTTGACGAGATCGCGCGCGCGCGACACGGCGCGCGCCGTCGCGGCGGCGCGCTCGAACGCCGCGGCCGCCGCCGGGCCGTCGGTCGCCGCCGGCGCGAACAAGGTGAGCGTTTCGAGGGCGGTGGGCGTCGCGCGCTCGCCCTTGAGGTACTTGGTGAACTGGTAAAGGCCCAGCGCCGCGCCCTCGGCGAGCGCTTCGAGGTCGGCCGTCGCGAGGGCAGCGCCTGGCACGATCAGCGCCGCGCTGCGCGCGCCGGTCTTCTTGGCGAGGCGGCTCGCGTGGCCGCCGAGCGCGAGGAGATCGCGCGCCGTGGTGGTTTCGGCTTTGCCGCGGCCGACCAGGGCGAGGCGGCGGGCCGGCAGCCGGCCGAACGTGTGCAGCGAGAGGACCTGCCCCGCCTTTCCCTTGAAGCGCTCGTCGGTGATCGCCTGACGAAGCGCGCCTTCGAGCGCGCGATCGGCGGCGGCGACGAGCTCTCCGCTGGAGAGCTCGCCCTCGGCACATCCGACCACCAGGAGATCGACCGCCGCTTCGAAGGGGTTCGAGGACGAAACCTGCACCTTGAGCATTCGGTTATCCGTTCCGTTTGACAGGGGGGGGCCCCAGACATTAGCGTGAATGTTCATGGCCAAGGCGGCAAAGTCGCGCAAGTCTGCCAAGCCCGCGCGCAAGTCGAGCGGCGCGAAGGCGAAGCCGCGCAAGCCGGCGAAGGCCGCCAAGAAGGTCGTGAAGCCGGCCGCGAAGGTTCAGGCCAAGGTCAACAAGGTCAAGAAGCCGGCCGCGTCGAAGGCGAAGGCGTCCACGCCCGCCCGCGCGGCCGCTCCCGCGCGGGCCGCGAAGACGGCGACCGTCC
>Ga0265339_10003927_pt1 | contig 10290 bp, 7 predicted proteins | sample 4CB219metaG_FD_202085 | JGI IMG/M metagenome (GOLD analysis project Ga0265339, IMG submission 202085) | Rhizosphere microbial communities from Carex aquatilis grown in University of Washington, Seatle, WA, United States - 4-CB2-19 metaG | ecosystem: Host-associated > Plants > Roots > Rhizosphere...
GGACCTGCCTCGAGATGCAGCCGGGCGGCAGCCTGAGCCTGCAAAGCAGCGACGTCGCCGCCCCGGGCGCCGCCCCCTCGCGCCTGCCGCCGCACGCCCAGCCGATGCCCGGCAAGCCGTAGTGGGGCGAGAGATCGCGCGCGGTCTGGCTGCGCGCGCCGCACCGGCGCGCGCGTTCGCCGGCCCCGGTCGAAAGCGAACCTGAGAAGACGCGGCGACCGCCATCGATCGATGTTTGGCGGATTCAGAGCAGTCTGGCGCGACGGGTTCCTGCGAGGGTCGTCGACGGCGACTCCCCGAAGCGGCTGCGATAGGCCCGGGCAAAATGGCCGTGGTTCTGGAATCCGCAGCGATAGGCGATTGCGGTGACGCTGTCGCCGGGCTTGGCGAGAACGAGCATCTCGCGCGCCCGCTGCAGCCTGACATCCTTGACGAACGCCATCGGCGAATAGCCGCGATAGTCCTTGAAGGCCTTGAATATGCTACGCGCGCCGACGCCGACCACCGCGGCAAGCGAGTCGATCGTCAACGGCTGGTCCCAGTTCGCCTCGATGTACGATTCCGCCAGCCAGACTTGGCGCGGGGTCAGCCCAGGCGGCGGGGCGTCAAGAAGATACGAATAGTTGTGGGCATTCCCCGCCAAGAACGCCGCCAGCATCGCCTGTTCGAACTCGTCGCGGGCCAAGCGGCAGGCCTCGTGATCGAAAGACTCGATCTCGCTGGCGAAAAACAACGCCGAGCGCTTGAACATCTCAGCCTGAGGCGTGAGGAGCGTCTGAGCCGGACGGAATTCGATCGGGCGAGGAAGCGTGGTTCCGACGAACGCCTCGAGCTTGCAGCGCAGCGCCGTCGGATCGACGCGAAAGACGATCTGACGATAGCCGGCGCTATAGCGACTGGTGAATTTCTCTCCCGACTGGATGAGGCTTGTCGCGACGCTCGATAGCGGCGTCCTCCTGCGCCGCGATATCGTTTCGCCGCCGCCCTTCAAACAGATCAGTTGGCGAATCGGCAGGGCGTCGGGAAAGTCGATCTCGACGTCGGCGTCGTAGGCGCAATAGTCGAAACCAATGTGTTCGAGCTGAACTCGGTTGGCCTGGCCAAAAAATGGCAGCCCATGACAATCCGCTGAAACGATGCGCCCCTTGTAGGCCGTCAGCAGCGCCTCGTTCATCCTTTCAAGGCTGTCGGTTCGAACGATCTCATGTTTGGCGAAAAGACCGTCGTTCGGCGCTGTAGTGGATCCCGCGGGAAGCATCAATTCGTCCAAAAGAGAGGCGTCTACTTTTTACGCATTATAAGCGGGAAAGCGACCGACTGTCACTCGGCGTGGCCTGGCGCGGCGCGGCGAATCACACAATCAGGCGGGGAAGACCGACTCGGCCTGGCGCGATCGCCGCGGGCGGAAACGCGCAATCAGACGGAGTCGACTTGAGGTCGATTGGCCCATGAGCGAACTCGCGGCTCCCGATTTTCACTGTGGGGATTAGGCCGTCATTCAAGTGGCGCCGCTACACTCACGCTCGACCGATTCTGGGGATTCCTCGAAGCGGATGGCGGAGTGAGCGGCGAACCGAAATGCGCCGCCGGGCTTCGCAGGGGGCGAGGGCGTGGCGACATTTTCAGTGACAAAAAGCGAGCCGCGCGCAGCGCGGAGCTCTCAGCGGCGCCGCATCATTGCGCGATGACGCCCCAAGTTTCGTGACGCTTCCAAGCCAAAGCAAAGGGACAATTCGATGAGCATCGACAATCTGAAACTCAGGACAAAGATTCTCATTCCCCTGACGCTCATGGGGTTGGTCATTCTCGCCATGGCGGCGTTTGGCGCGCAGAAACTCTCCGACATAAGCGGGAAAGCCAGGGAGATCATCGAGCGCCGCGATATGGCCTCGGTCCTGATCGTCCGCGCATCGCGAAACATGGTGATGGCCCCATATTCTGTGTTCGGGGCGTTGCTCTATGATCCGAACGGTCCGGACGGCCGGGCCGCCGCTGAAGGGTTCCCGAAAGCCGTAGAACAGGTGAATTCGCTGCTCGATGAAGTCGCGAAACTCACTCCGGAAAAGGCGGCCGAAATCGCGAGTTTCAAAGGCCGCTTCCAGCCGCTGATGGAGAAATCCAAGCAGATCATAAAGATCGGCCAGGACATTCCCCCGTTGTCGGATGGCCGGAAGCTCAAACCCGAGGAACTCGATCAGTTCGCCGAAGGCGCCAAACTGGTCAGCGACGTCGATATGCAGACGCGCGGCCTGATCGAGGACTTGGTGAAGCTCAACAACGTCCTACTGGCCGAAAACGCCGCCGCCGCCGAAGACTTGCGGGCGCAATCGACCAAGGCCCTGATTACCATGGCCGTCGTCGGGCTGTTGGCGACAATCCTCTCCGGCGCCTTCGGTCTGTGGCTGTCGTCGTCGAAGATCGCCGGCCCCCTGGCGCGGCTGGGCCAAAGGATGGCCGAGTTGGCGAAAGGCGACCTGACGGTTGAGATCGAAGGCCAGGGCCGCCGCGATGAAGTTGGCGACATGGCCAAGGCCGTGCAGGTGTTCAAGGAGAACGCCGTCGATCGCGCGCGGCTTGAGGCGGAAGCCGAGGCCAACCGAAGCGCCGCCGAAGTCGAGCGCCTCCGCAACGAGCAGGCGCAGCGCGACGCGATCGCCCATGAGCGCGAGGTGGTCGCCAACTCGATCGGCGCGGCCTTGGCCAAGCTGGCGGGCAAAGATCTGACCTATCGCGTTCCCTCCGATATCCCCGACGCCTATCGCAAGCTGCAAGCCGACTTCAACGCGGCGATCGACGAACTGGAAACCGCGATGAAGGGCGTGACGGGCAGCACCAGCGCGATCCACTCGGGGACCCAGGAGTTGTCGGCGGCGGCCGACGATCTCTCGCGCCGCACGGAGCAGCAAGCGGCGAGCCTCGAAGAGACAGCTGCGGCGCTCGACGAGATCACCACAGCGGTCAAGAAATCGGCTGAAGGCGCGGCTCATGCGCGCCAGGTCGCGGCCGCCGCTGACGAAGACGCCAAGAAGAGCGCCCAGGTGGTCGGCGAGGCGGTGCAGGCGATGGACGCCATCGCCAAATCGTCGCAGGAGGTCAGCCAGATTATCGGCGTGATCGACGAAATCGCCTTCCAGACGAATCTGCTGGCGTTGAACGCCGGCGTCGAGGCGGCGCGCGCCGGCGACGCCGGCCGCGGCTTCGCCGTGGTCGCGTCGGAAGTGCGCGCGCTGGCGCAACGCTCGGCGGAGGCGGCCAAGGAGATCAAGGGACTGATTTCGTCCTCGACCACTCAGGTCGATCGCGGCGTCAATCTGGTGGCCGAAACCGGCAAGTCGCTGGAGCGCATCAAAGGCCAGGTGACCGAGATCAACCGCGTCGTCACCGACATCGCCGCCGGCGCGCAAGAACAGGCGACGGGACTGCAGCAAGTCAACATCGCGATCAACCAGATGGACCAGGTGACGCAGCAGAACGCGTCGATGGTCGAGGAATCGACCGCCGCCAACCATTCACTGTCGCAGGAAACCGACCAGCTTTCGAGTCTGATCGGGCAGTTCCGGCTCGGTTCGGCGGAAGGCGGCGACGCCTTGCGCAGCCAATTGCAGATGGCCGCGCCGCACGTCTTCCGCCCGCCGCCGAAGGCCCCGGTCAGTTCAAAGTCGCAACCGCGGGCTGCCGTGAGCAGCCCACGCCCCGAAGCCGCCAAGCCGGCCGTGCGGGCGGAGCGCCCGGCGTCGAAGGCGGTAGTGAACGGCGCGCCAGCTGAAGACGCTGCCTGGACGGAGTTCTGAGCGCCGCAAGACGGAAAACTTGCTCTTGATGTCGAGCGACCGCCGAGAGCCCGGGAGGGCTCTGGCGGTCGCTCTGTCGACGGCCGGGAGGCGATCGACCAACCGCGCCGTCGCCTCGCCGAGCCGCTGACCGTGGGCTGGTCGCGTAACCGATTCGCCGCGTATTGTGCAGCGAGGGGGTTCCAACCATGCCGGTTTCCGTCGCCTCGGTTCGCAACGCGGGACTGCTGCTTTTCGTCCCGCTGTCGCTCGCCCTGCATCATTTCAGCCTGGTCGAGCCCCATTGGGTGTTCCTGTCCGGGCTGGTGGCGATCGCCGTCCTGGCCGATTGGATGCGGCGGGCGACGGAGCAGGTGGCCGAGCATTCTGGCAGCGCCGTCGGTAGCCTGCTCAACGTGACCTTCGGCAATGCGGCCGAGCTGGTGTTGGCGCTATTCGTACTGTCGCGGGCGCAGACGCAGGTTGTGCAAGCGCAGATCACCGGGTCGATCATCGGCACGACGCTGCTGTTCCTCGGCGTCGCGGTTGTCGCTGGCGGCGTGCGGCGGCCGCGGCAGACTTTCGGCAAGGCGCAGGCCGGACTGCTGTCGACCCTGCTGCTGCTGCTGACGGTGGCGATCCTGCTGCCGGCGTTCTTCAACATGGCCGAGCGGCTGACCTCGCCCGAGGCGAACCTGTCGCTGCTCGACGAGCGGTTGAGCCTTTGCGTGTCGATCGTTCTGCTGCTGTTGTACGCCGCCAACCTCGTCTACGTGCTGGTGACTCACCGCGCGGCTTTCGCCCCCGGCCCGACGGAGGGCGCGACGCCGGCATGGAGCGTGTCGTTCGGGCTGGCGGTGATGGTGGGAAGCGCCATCGGCATCGCCTTCGAGTCCGAGCTGTTGTCGGCGCGGCTGGCCGAGACGGCGTCGGGCCTCGGGCTGTCGCCGGTCTTCATGGGCGTCGTGGCGCTGGCGCTGATCGGCACGGCGGCCGATCTCTTCGCCGCCGTGGCGTTCGCCCGCGCCGACAAGATGGATATCGTCATGGGCTTGTGCATCGGCTCGGCGGTGCAGATCGCGCTGGTGGTCGCGCCGATCCTGGTGCTGGCCTCCTGGGCGATCGGCCGCCCGATGAACCTGGTGTTCGACAGCCCGCTCGACCTGTTCGCCATCGCCAGCGCGGCGGTCGTCGTGCGGGCGATCGTCGATGACGGCGAGACGAACTGGTACGAAGGCGTCATCCTCATCGGGGTCTACGTCCTGTTCGCCTTGGCGTTCTTTTTCCAAAGATGACGTCGGCCGCTTCGCTCCTCGCGGCGGCAGCCAAGCGTTGGGCTTTTGACCACAAACGCGCTTCCGCGCTAATCCGCAGCGCCGAGCAACCGGCGACTGGGAGACGGGCCATGGAAAAACGCGCGCCCCGCAAACCGAATTGGATATTGGACGCGCTGGTGTGCGGAGGAGTCGTCGGTTCGATGCTCTACACCATGGCGACGGCGACCGAGGCGCCGTCGACGGCGCAGGTGGCGGCGGAATGGATTCTGATCGTCGTCGGCACGGCCGGCCTCGCCTGGTCGCTGACGATGCTGGCGCGCAGTAAGCGCAAGCCCAGCTGAGCGCCGGCGGACCTCCCGGGCGGTCCGCTTGATTCAATTGGGCTTACTCATTAAGTGCTTGGCCGACCCTTTCCCCCACGAGGCGCCCCCGATGGCCGAACTGCCCCCTCACCTCAGGCGCCTTGAAGCCGAAGCAATTCACATAATGCGTGAGGTGGTATCCGAATTTCGCAATCCCGTCATGCTATATTCGATCGGCAAGGACTCGTCGGCGATGCTGCATGTCGCCGTGAAGGCGTTCCATCCCGGGCCGTTGCCGTTCCCGCTGCTGCACGTCGACACGACGTGGAAATTCCGCGAGATGATCGCCTTTCGCGAGGAAACGGCGCGGCGGCTCGGCCTCGATCTGCGCGTCCACATCAATCAGGAAGGCGTGGCGCGCGGCATCTCGCCGGTCGCCTCGGGCAGTCAGCTTCACACGCAAGTGATGAAGACCGAAGCGTTGCGCCAGGCGCTCGACGCCGGCCGGTTCGACGCGGCGTTCGGCGGCGCGCGGCGCGACGAGGAGAAGAGCCGCGCCAAGGAACGCATCTTCTCGCACCGCTCCGCCGCCCACGCCTGGGATCCGCGCAATCAGCGGCCTGAACTTTGGCGGCTCTATAACACGCGCATCCGCGACGGCGAGTCGATGCGCGTCTTCCCGCTGTCGAACTGGACCGAGCTCGACGTCTGGGAATACGTCCGCGCCGAAGGCATTCCGGTCGTGCCGCTCTATTTCGCCAAGGAGCGGCCGGTGGTCGAGCGCGGCGGCACGCTGATCATGGTCGACGACGACCGCCTGCCGCTGGAACCCGGCGAGACGCCGCAGATGAAGCGCGTGCGCTTCCGCACGCTCGGCTGCTATCCGCTGACCGGGGCGATCGAGTCCGACGCCGACACGCTCGATGCGATCATCGCCGAGATGCGCGCCGCCACGACTTCGGAGCGGCAGGGGCGGCTGATCGACAGCGACGAATCCGCGTCGATGGAAAAGAAGAAGCGCGAGGGGTACTTCTGATGAACGCATCCTTGCGCCAAGACGCACTGCCGACCCTGCGACTGCTGACCTGCGGCTCGGTCGATGACGGCAAGTCGACGTTGATCGGCCGGCTGCTCTACGAGCAGAAGCTGATCCTCGACGACCAGCTGTCGGCGCTCGAACGCGACTCGAAGAAGCACGGCACAGTCGGCGCCGACATCGACTTCGCGCTGCTGGTCGACGGCCTCGAGGCCGAGCGCGAGCAGGGCATCACCATCGACGTCGCCTACCGTTATTTCGCCACGCCGCGGCGCTCGTTCATTGTCGCCGACACGCCCGGCCACGAGCAGTACACCCGCAACATGGCGACTGGCGCCTCCAACGCCGACCTCGCCATCCTGCTGGTCGACGCCCGCAAGGGGTTGCTGACCCAGACCCATCGTCATGCGATCATCGCCTCGCTGCTCGGCGTCCGTCATGTCGTGCTGGCGGTGAACAAGATCGACCTGGTCGACTACGACGAAGCGACATTTCGCCGCATCGTCGAGGCTTTCGTCGCCTTCGCCAAGCCGCTCGATTTCCATTCGCTGGTCGCCATTCCGATCTCGGCCCGCGTCGGCGACAACATCTCCGCGCTGAGCCCGCGCACGCCGTGGCATGACGGCCCGTATCTGCTCGACCATCTCGAACGCATCGAGGTCGAAGACGAGCGGCGCAATGCGCCGTTCCGCTTGCCGGTGCAATGGGTCAACCGCCCGCACCTGGATTTCCGCGGCTTTGCCGGCACGATCGCCGGCGGGCGGATCAAGCGCGGCGACGCGATCGTCGTCGCTTCGTCCGGTCGAACGAGCGCGGTGACCGGCATTCTGCGCGCCAGCGATACAGTGGAGGAAGCTCAATCGGGCGACGCCGTGACGCTGACGCTGGCCGACGAGATCGACGTCGCGCGCGGCGACGTGCTGGCGCCGCCGGCGGCGCGGCCGGAAGTCGCCGACCAGTTCACCGCGCATCTGATCTGGATGAGCAGCGAGCCGCTGCTGCCCGGCCGTTCCTATCTGATGAAGATCGGCGCGCGCACCGTTCCGGCCTCGGTGACCGAGCTCAAGCATCGCATCGACGTCGACAATTTCGACAAGCTGGCCGCCAAGACGCTGGCGCTCAACGAAGTCGGATTCGCCAATCTCGCCCTCACCGCGCCAGTCGCCTACGACCCCTATGCGGAGAACCGCGAGACCGGCGCTTTCATCCTGATCGACCGCGCCACCAACGAAACGGCGGCGGCGGGGATGATCGCCCACGGCTTGCGCCGCGCCACCAACGTCCATTGGCAGGGCCTCGCCGTGTCGCGCGAGGCGCATGCGGCGATCAAGCATCAACGGCCGGCGATCCTTTGGTTCACCGGCCTTTCCGGCGCTGGCAAATCGACGATCGCCAACCTGGTCGAGGCGAAGCTGATCGCGCGCGGCGTGCATACGGCGCTGCTCGACGGCGACAACGTGCGCCATGGGCTCAACAAGGATCTCGGTTTCACCGCCGCGGATCGCGTCGAGAACATTCGCCGCATCGCCGAGGTCGCGCGGTTGATGACAGACGTCGGGCTGATCGTGCTGACGTCTTTCATTTCGCCGTTCCGCGCCGAGCGGCGGCTGGCGCGCGACATCGCGGCGCCGGGCGAATTCGTCGAGATCTACGTCTCGACGCCGCTGGAGACGGCGATCGCCCGCGATCCCAAGGGACTCTACAAGCGGGCGCTGGCCGGCGAGATCAAGAACTTCACCGGCGTCGACCAAGCCTATGAGGCGCCGGAGGCGGCGGAAATGACGCTCGACACGTCGACCTCGCCGGCCGAGGCGCTCGCCGATCGCGTCATCGCCGAACTCGAGGCGCGCGGGCGGATCGATCGGCTCTGAGGGGCGGGCGCGACGGTCCGCCGCGGCTTGCCTGAGCCCATTGCGTCAAAACCGAAAACCGGCCTAGATGGCGCCAGCCGCCTCCGGGGGGCCGCGCACAGGCGCGGGCCCGGAGGCGTTATTCTAGGGGAGCTTCGATGAAATCTCTCGTCTACGCCAGCCTCGGGCTGGCCGCCTTGTTGGCTGGCATGTCCGGCGCCACGGCCAAGACCCTGGTCTATTGCTCGGAGGGCAGCCCGGAGAACTTCACGCCGGCGCTCAACACCACCGGCACCACGTTCGACGCCGCGCGGCCAGTCTATGACCGCCTGACCGAGTTCAAGCGCGGCACCACCGAGGTCATTCCCGGTCTGGCCGAGAGTTGGGACATCGCCGACGGCGGCAAGACGATCACCTTCCACCTGCGCAAGGGAGTCAAGTTCCACGGCGTCAAGGATTTCACGCCGACCCGCGATTTCAACGCCGACGATGTGCTGTTCTCGATCAACCGCCAATGGAAAGAGGACAACCCCTACTTCAAGGTGTCGGGCGGCAAGTACGACTACTTCAACGACATGGACATGCCGGCGTCGATCGAGTCGGTGACCAAGACCGACGACTACACCGTCGTCCTCAAGCTGAAAGAGCCGAACACCCCCATCCTCGCCAATTTCGCGATGGACTTCATGGCGATCGGCTCGGCCGAATACGCCGACTTCCTGCTGAAGAAGGGGACGCCCGAGCAGTTCGACCAGACGCCGGTCGGCACCGGTCCGTTCTATTTCGTCGCCTATCAGAAGGACTCGGTGATCCGCTTCAAGAAGAACCCGGACCACAATTTCGGCGAGAAGGCGCTGGTTGACGATCTGGTCTTCGCCATCACGCCCGACGCCACGGCGCGCTACGCCAAGCTGAAGGCCGCCGAGTGCCACATCAACGGCTATCCGCGGCTCGCCGACATACCGGAGATGGAGAAGGACGCCTCGCTGAAGCTGGCCCACGAGCCCGGCCTCAACATCGCCTATTGGGCGTTCAACATGACCAAGCCGCCGTTCGACAAGCTCGAAGTGCGGCAGGCGCTGTCGATGGCGATCGACCGCGACGCGATCATCAAGGACGTCTATCTCGGCGCCGGCGACAAGGCCAAGACGCTGATCCCGCCGACCATGTGGTCGTATAACGACAAGATCGTCGACTATCCCTTCGACCCCGAGAAGGCGAAGGCGTTGCTCGCCAAGGCCGGGCTGACGACGCCCCTTGATATCGATCTGTGGTATCAGCCGGTGCAACGCCCTTACAACCCGAACGGCAAGCGCATCGGCGAGATGATGCAGGCCGACCTCGCCAAGATCGGCGTCAACGCCAAGCTCGTCACCTTCGAGTGGGGCGAGTATCGCAAGCGTCTTGAGAACGCCGAGGACAACACCGGGCAGATGGGTTGGACGGGCGACAACGGCGATCCGGACAACTTCTTCTTCCTGCTCGGCTGCCCCGACGGCAAGCCCGGCGCCAACAACATCCCGAAGTGGTGCAACGCCGAGTTCAACAGCCTGCTCGCCAAGGCGCGGTCGATTTCCGACCAGGCCGAACGCGCCAAGCTTTACGCTCGGATGCAGGAGATCGAGCACGACGAACAGCCGGAGTTGCTGCTCGCCCACTCGATCGTCTATGAAGCGACGCGATCCAACGTCGAGGGTTACAAGCAGAGCCCGCTTGGCACGCACGCGTTCCAAGGCGTCGACGTCAAGTAATCAAGACCGGGGCCCGTCAGCCGACGGGCCCCGCCTATTTTAAGCGCATCAATGCTCGTCTATTTCCTCCGCCGCCTCGCGCTGACCGTCCCCACGTTCATCGCGCTGATGTTCGTGACTTTCCTCGCCATCCGCATGGTGCCGGGAGACCCGGTCGAAGTGCGCGTCGGCGAGCACGGAATTTCGCCTGAACGGCTCGCCTATTTTCGCCACCAGCTCGGCCTCGATCTGCCGGTGTGGCAACAGTTTCTCGACTATTGCTGGCGACTGCTGCACGGTGATTTCGGCGTGTCGCTGTCGACCA
>Ga0265339_10003928_pt1 | contig 10286 bp, 10 predicted proteins | sample 4CB219metaG_FD_202085 | JGI IMG/M metagenome (GOLD analysis project Ga0265339, IMG submission 202085) | Rhizosphere microbial communities from Carex aquatilis grown in University of Washington, Seatle, WA, United States - 4-CB2-19 metaG | ecosystem: Host-associated > Plants > Roots >...
CGGCGTCCCACGGCCGGAGCGCGTTCACGGCGCCGCCCCAGACGTGGAAGCACTGGCCGGTGATCCCCTGCGCCTCGTCGGCGCAGAGCGCGACGACGATGGGGGAGTTGTTCGACGGGTCGAGCGGATCGAAGCCCTCCTGCGGCGCGCCCATCTCGAAGGTTTCCTCGGTCATCCGGGTGCGCGCGTTCGGGGCGAGGCAGTTGACCGTGACGCCGTAGCGCCCGAGTTCCTGCGCGGCGATGATCGTGAACGCCGCGATGCCGGCTTTCGCCGCGCCGTAGTTCGTCTGGCCGACGTTGCCGAAGACGCCCGACGGGCTCGACGTGTTGATCACACGCGCGCGCACGTCCTCACCGGCCTTCGAGCGTTCGCGCCAGTGGGCGGCGGCGTGGCGCGTCGTGGCGAAATGTCCCTTCAAATGCACGGCGATCACGGCGTCCCACTCGTCCTCTTCCATGTTCACGAGCATCCGGTCGCGCAGGATCCCGGCGTTGTTGACGAGGATGTCGAGGCGACCGAGCACGTCGATCGCGTGCTGGACGAGGCGGCCGGCGCCGGCGAAGTCGGCGACGTTCTCGCCGTCGGCGACGGCCTCGCCGCCCGCCGCCTCGATCTCGGCGACGACCTGCTGCGCCGGCGTCAGGTCGGAGCCCTCGCCCGCGAGCGAGCCGCCGAGGTCGTTGACGACGACCTTCGCGCCGGCCGCGGCGAGTGCGAGCGCGTGCGAGCGGCCGATTCCGCGCCCGGCACCGGTGACGATCGCGACCTTGCCCGTGAGCTTCGGCATGGGCGCTAACCGTATCGCTCGAGATATCGCGGCGAGGCGACAAGCAGTCGCGCCTCGACGTCGGCCTTCACGCGGGCAAGCGTTCCGGGCGGCACGTCGCCGGTGCGGATGCGGCGAGCGAGCTCGCGCTGCGCGGCGTCGTCCTCCGGCGGCAGCCCGGCGAGCTCTCGGTGGACGATCCCGAGCGCGTTCATCGCGACGAGCAGGCGGAAGCGCAGGCGGTGGTCGGTCAGCAGCGGCAGGATCTCGCCGCCGAGAAATTCTTGTATCGCTTCAGTGAGTTCTTGTGCAGTGGGGCGATCGCTCATGCGGCAACCTTCTCCAGCAAGTGGCAGATCTCGTATTCCACTTCGGTGCCGAGCCGGCCGAGGATGGCGAGCTCGACGCTCCGGTCCTGGCCCGTGAGGTGACGCTGCGCCTGTGTGAGGCAGCCGATCGCCCACGCGACGTTGCCGGCGAGCTCCCAGTAGTCGAGCTCCTCCGGCCGCACGTCGACTCCGGTCAGCTCGTTGTAGCGCTCGAGATACGGCTCGACGTCGCCGACTCCGCCGAGCCGCTTCTCGTCGACGCCGAAGCGCCAGGCGCGCACGAGCCCGAACGCGAGGTCGCGCGCGGGGTCGTCGAGGTGCGCGAACTCCCAGTCGAGCAGGCCGACGAGCCCGTCCTCGTCGACGACGACGTTCCCGATGCGGTAGTCGCCGTGGCTGACGACGGGCTGCCGCGCCGCCGGGCGGTGCTCCCGCAGCCACCAGAGCCCGAGCTCGACCGCCGGGTGCGGCTCGTCCACCGCGTCGAGCTCGCCGACCAGCCGGTCGATCGCCGACCCCGTCAGGAACGGCAGGCGGGCGGCCGGGATCGCGTGCACCTTCGCGAGCTCTTCGGCGAGCTGGAGCGGCAGGGCGGCCCGCGCTGCCGCCAGCTCCGGCTTCTGGACGATCCGCCGCCCGATCGTCTCACCCTCGAGCCGCTCCATCACGAACGCCTCGCGCCCGGCGAGATCGGGGAGGTAGCCGTGCGGCCGCGGCACCTTGACCCCGGCCTCGAACGCTGCCCGGAGCACCTCGAACTCGTGCTCGAGCGAGAGCGTGTGCCCGTGGATCACGCCGACCGCGGCCCGGCGGACGAGCAGCGGCTCGCCGTCCGCGTCGACGGCCCACGCCTCCTTCGAGGCGCCGCCGGCGACGAGCACGGGCTCGGAGATCTCGACCTCGCGGCCGAGCATCCCGGCGAGCGCAGCCTGGAATGCCTCACGCACGTCTGCGATCATCGCTTGCAGCCGTGACCGCTGTCATCCCCGACCTGATCGCCGAGCGCCGCGCGCGCGTCCGGGCCTTCATGGAGGAGCACGTCTACCCGAACGAGCCGCGGCTCTTCCGGGAGGACGACGAGGCGGACGCGCTGATCCGCGCACTGCAGCAGGAGGCGAAGGAGGCGGGCCTCTGGGCGCCGCATCTGCCGCCGGAGGCGGGCGGCAGCGGCAGCGGCTTCATCGAGTACGCGTACCTGAACGAGGAGATCGGCCGCAGCTTCATCGCGCAGCTGATCTTCGGCTGCCAGGCGCCCGACGCGGGCAACGGCGAGATCCTGCACCTGTACGGGACGGCCGGGCAGCGGGAGCGCTGGCTGGGTCCGCTCGTCGCCGGCGAGACGCGCTCGTTCTTCGGGATGACCGAGCCGGAGGTGGCCGGCTCCGACCCGACGTTGTTGCGCGGCCGGGCGGTACGCGACGGCGACGAGTGGGTGATCGACGCGCACAAGTGGTTCTCGTCGGGCGCCGACGGCGCCGGCTTCGGGATCGTCATGCTCGTGACCGACCCCGACGCGGAGCCGCACCGGCGCGCGTCGATGATCATCGTCCCGACCGACGCGCCGGGCTACGAGCTCGTGCGCAAGGTCTCGGTGATGGGGCACGAGGGGCGCGGTTGGGGGACGCACTGCGAGACGCGCTTCACCAACGTGCGCGTGCCCGTGGCGAACACGCTCGGCGAGCCCGGCGACGGCTTCCGCATCGCGCAGAAGCGGCTCGGCCCGGGGCGCATCCACCACGTCATGCGCTGGCTCGGCCAGATGCAGCGCGCATTCGAGCTGATGTGCTCGTACTCGCTCGAGCGCAGGGCGTTCGGCGAGGCGCTCGCAGACAAGCAGACGGTGCAGAACTGGATCGCCGACTCCGCGGCCGAGATCCAGGCGTGCCGGCTGATGACGCTGCAGGCGGCGCACCGGCTCGACGGCGGCGACGAGGCGCGCGTCGAGGTCTCGCTGATCAAGTTCTTCGCCGCGCGCGTCCTCCACGACGTGATCGACCGCGCGCTCCAGGTGCACGGCGGGCTCGGCATGACCGACGACACGCCGCTCGCGGTGATGTACCGGATGGCGCGCGGCGCCCGCATCTACGACGGTGCCGACGAGGTGCACCGCATGGTCGTCGCCCGCCGGATCCTGCGCGCGTTCGAGGACGGGGGAACCTGGCGCTTCACGTAGTCCTCGAAGGCGAGCACGTCAGGCTGGAGCCGCTCGAGCCGCGCCACGAGGGGCCGCTGTGGGAGGTCGCGCAGGACGCGCGGACGTGGCGCTGGATGCGCGTCCGCGGCAACGAGAGCCGGGAGCTCTTCCGGGCGTGGTGGGAGAGCGTCGACCTCGGGTTCGCGCATTACTTCGGCGGCACGCTCGTCGGCTCGACGAGCTACCTCAACGTCCGCCCTGCCGACCGCGTGCTCGAGATCGGCAACACGTGGCTCACGCCGCAGGCGTGGGGGACAGGCGCGAACGTCGAGGCGAAGCTGCTGCTGATGGAGCACGCGTTCGAGCGCGAAGGCTTCCTGCGCGTCGAGTTCAAGACCGACGCGAAGAACGAGCAGGCGCGGGCTGCGCTTGCCGCGCTGCCGTCCGAGTTCGAGGGCGTCTTCCGGAAGCACATGGTCGTGCGCGGCGGCGAGCGGCGCGACTCGGCGTGGTACAGCGTGATCGACGAGGACTGGCCGGCGGTGAAGGCGGCGCTACGCGAGCGGCTGGCCCGCAAGGCGGCTGCGGCCGGCGAACGGTAGGCCGTACGCGGCGACGAGCGCGAGCCCGACGAGCGCGGGGCCTTCGATGCCGACGAAGTAGTAGCCGCTGTCGAGCGGGTCGAGCAGGAGCCGCGCGAGCACGACGACGGCGGGGACGAGCCAGAACGCGTGCCGCGAGCCGCGCGCGGCCCTGGCGACGGCGAGCCCGGCCCCGACGGCCACGGCCGCCTGGGTGATGCGGAGCGGCCAGCCGACCGCGGTGCCGGGCGCGACGACGACCGACATGAGCGACTGCGACGAGACGGCCCAGTGGTAGCGGCCCATCTCGAAGTGGCCGGCCGCGACGAACGGCAGGAAGAGGGCGGCTCCGGCTCCGGCGGCGACGGCGGCGCCTCGCGCGGCGTCGCGCAGCCGAGGAGCGAGCATGAGCACTGCGACGCCGAGCAGCGACCACGTCTCGAGCCCGGCGCCGAGTCCGACGATCGCGCCTGCTCGGAGCACGTGTCCGCGGCGCGCGTCGACGGCGGCGAGAACCCAGAGCAGCGGCAGCAGGGTGTCGGCCGGGTGGCCCGCGTCGAAGCCCGCGCGCGTGAGCCCGGTTGCGATCGCGACGAGCCCGATCCCGGCGAGCAGGCCCGGCCGCTCGACGCCGGCCCCGCGAGCCGCCGCGACCACGAGCAGCGCGGCCGCGGCGCCGAGCACGATCGCCAGCACGACGAGGGAGCGCCCGACGGAGCCGAACAGTGCGAGCTGGAGCGGCCCGACCTGGACGCCCGAGTCCGCGAACGTGTGGCTCCAGTGCGACGAGAGCAGCGTGCGTCCCGCCGCTACGAACATCGGCGAGTCGCCGCCGTTGCCGCGGGCGACGGGTGCGACTGTGGCCGCAACGGCGACCGGCACGGTCCAGGCGAGGATCCGCTTCATCGAACCGGATATCGGCCCCCGGCTCCTCCCGCTTGAAGACTGCTCCCGACGGCTACGTCGAGCGGCGCACGATCTGCGTGCAGCGGGCGGCCGCGAGCAGCGTGCCGTCCGGGCCGAACAGCTCCGCCGAGCAGAACACGACACGGCGGCTGCGCTGGACGACGCGGCCCTCGGCGCGGAGGACGCCCGGCCGGGCGGAGCGCATGAACTCGACGCGGAGATCGGCGGTGAGGAAGTCCTCCTCGTCCGTCATCAGCGTCCAGCAGGCGCCGCCCATCGCCGTGTCGAGCAGCGTTGCGACGAGGCCGCCGTGCACGATCGGGCCCGACGGGCTGTGGAAGCAGTAGTCGGGCGACGCCTCCCACTCGATCACGGAGCGTCCATCGCCCTGCTCGACACCGCGGTAGCCGAGCGTGCGCCACACGTGCGGCGCCGACGGCGGCTCGTCGCCCCAGGGAACCCGTGACCGCGTCCCGCTCACCGCGGCCCCGGCACGCCCGGGTAGCGGAACGGCTCGACGCGGTTCAGCTGCACGACCCAGGCGCGGCCCGTCTCCTCGTCGTTCAGCGCGCGCAGCGCGGCCTCGGCGACGAACGAAGGCTCGATCAGCGGCGGCAGCGCGCCGCGCACCTCCTCGACGACGAGCGGCGTGTCCGTGAAGGCGGGGCAGAGGGCGTTGATCCGGATGCCCTTCGCCTCCAGTTGCGGCGCCACGCTGCGCACGAAGCCGACGACCGCGTGCTTCGTGGCGGCGTACACCGGGTCGAGCGGCGCACCGACGAGCCCGGCGAGCGAGGCGGTGGCCACGATCGAGCCGCCGTCCGGCATCAGCCGCGCCGCGAGCTCGCGCACGCCGAGGAAGACGCCGTCGACGTTGACCCGCATGATCCGGCGGTACTGCTCGTCGCCGACGGCGGCCACGTCGGGCTCGCCCGTCGTGACGCCTGCGTTGAGGAACGCGGCGTCGAACGGTCCTTCGAGCGCGCGCCACGTCGCCGGCTCGGCCACGTCGTGGCCGTCCGCGAGGTCGAGCACCGTCACATCCGCGTTCTTCCCCAGCGCCGCGACGATCGCCGCGCCGATCCCGGAGCGGCCTCCCGTGACCAGCGCCCTCACGGGACGAGCACGACCTTGCCGACGCTGCGCCGCGACTCGACGAGCTCGTGCGCCTGCTCGACGTCGGACAGCGGCAGCTCCCTGCCGACGACCGGCCGCAGCGCGCCGAGCTCCCACAGCGCAAGCAGCTCTCCGATCGCCTCGCTCACGAGCTCCGGCTCGTGGCGCATCAGGCGGCCGAGATAGAACCCCTGCACGCCGACGTTGCGGCCGACGAGGTTCGCCGGGCTGACGTCGGGCCACTGCCCCGCCGCGAAGCCGATCGCGATCAGCGCGCCGAGCGGTCGCAGGCGGCCGATCGCTGCAGCGAACAGGTCGCCGCCGACCGGGTCGAGCACGACGTCGGCGCGCAGATCCTCCGGCAGCTCGTCGTAGACGTAGGCCTCTTCGGCGCCCAGCCCCAGGCACAGCTCGAGCTTCTCCGCCGAGCCGACCGCGGCGACGACGCGGGCGCCGAGCGCCCGTGCGCACTGGATCGCCGCGGAGCCGACGCCGCCGGCCGCAGCGTGCACGAGCACCGTCGCACCCGGGTAGAGGCGCACCTGCCGTGTGAGCGGGATGTACGCGGTGAGGAACGTCGTCAGGAACGACGCACCCTCTGCGAACGTCGGCCCCTCCGGCAGAGGCACGATGCGCGACCGCTCGACCGCGGTGAGCTCCGCGTAGCCGCCGGCGCCCGACGTGAACGCCATCACGCGCGTCCCGTCCTCCAGCTCGCCGGCGATCTCCGAGCCGAGCACGATCGGCAGCTCCGGCATCTGCGGGTAGTGCCCGCGGCGGATGAGCACGTCGGCGTAGTTGATCCCCGCCGCGCACACGCGCACGAGCACCTGCCCACTCTCCACGGCAGGGTCGGGCACGTCGAGCAGCTCGAAGGCCCCGCCGACGCTGAAGAGAACCGCAGCCTTCACGAGTGGAGCTGCGCAGCCTCTGCGCCTGTGAATCGGTCGCGCAAGGCCGTCTTCCGGAACTTGCCGACGCTCGTCTTCGGGATCTCGTCGATGAACTCGAACCGCTCGGGGAGCCACCACTTCGCGAAGCTCGGCGCGAGGAACTCGCGCAGCTCGTCCGCCGTCGCCGACGCGCCGTCCTTCAGCACGACCGCGGCGAGCGGCCGCTCGCTCCACTTCGCGTCGGGGATCGCGATCACCGCCGCCTCCGCGACGGCCGGATGCGCCATCAGCGCGTTCTCGAGGTCGACGGAGGAGATCCACTCGCCGCCGGACTTGATCACGTCCTTCGACCGGTCCTTGATCTGGATGTAGCCGTGCGGCTCGATCGAGACGATGTCGCCCGTCCGGAACCAGCCGTCCTCCGTCCAGCGGTCGGCCTGCTCGGGGGTGTCGTAGTAGCCGGCCGCGACCCAGGGGCCGCGCACCTCGAGCTCGCCCATCGCCTCGCCGTCCCACGGAATCTCGTCGTCGCCGATCCGCGCCCGGAGCTCGACGAAGGGGAGCGGCAGGCCGGCCATCGCCATGTAGTCGAGCTGGGTGTCCTCGTCGGCCTCGGCGAGCTCGCCGAAGAGCGCCGCCGTGGACGCGACCGGCGAGGTCTCGGTCATGCCCCAGCCCTGCACGACCGTGAGCCCTTGCTTCCGGAAGCCCGCGATCAGCGCGCGCGGCACCGCGGAGCCGCCGCAGAGCAGCCCCTTCATGTGCGACAGGTCCCATCTACCCGGGTTCGCCTCGAGCAGCTGGAGGATCCCCATCCAGATCGTCGGCACGCCCGCCGTCCAGGTCACCTGCTCCTCGACGAACGCGTCGAGCAGGCTGACCGGGTCGAGGTACGGGCCGGGATAGACGAGCTTCGAGCCGAGCAGCGTCGACAGGTACGGATACCCCCAGGCGTTCGCATGGAACATCGGCACGACCGGCAGGACTGCGTCCTCCACCGAGACGCCGAGGCCGAGCGGGTTGTTCGCGCCGACGCCGAGCGCGTGCAGGACGGTCGAGCGGTGCGAGTAGACGACGCCCTTCGGCAGCCCGGTCGTGCCGCTCGTGTAGCACATCGCCGCGGCCTCGTTCTCGTCGAGCTCCGGGTCGCGCCACTCTTCCGGCGTCGCGGTCGCAAGGAGGTCCTCGTACGAGTCCTCGACGACGAAGACGTGCTCGATCTGCGTCCGCTCGATGAACTGCTCGAGCAGCGGCACGAGGCTGCGGTCGACGATCACTACGCGGTCTGCAGCGTGGTTCGCGATGTAGGCGAGGTCGTTCGGGTGCAGGCGCAGGTTCAGCGTGTGCAGGACGAAGCCGCCGCACGGGATGCCGAAGTACGCCTCGTGATGTTGATGGTGGTTCCAGCAGAGCGTCCCGACGCGGTCGCCGCGCTCGAGCCCGAGCCGCTGCAGCGCCACCGCGAGCTGCTTTGCGCGGCGCATCGTCGCGCGATGGTTCGTCCGGTGGAAGCTCTTGTCGGGCAGCCGCGTGACGATCTCGTTCGGGCCGAAGTACGTCTCCGCGCGCTGGAGCATGTGCGTCAGCGTCAACTGGAAGTCCATCATCAGCCCGTCCACGGTCACTCCTCGGTCGCGGTTGCCGCGCGATCGTCGCAGGCTCCCGCGCTGGCTGCAACAGAGACCCGGGGGAGCGGAGATTGTATCTCGCGCCACATGTTCGGGGTGCCGCTGCTATCGTTGCCGGCAGGCGCGCCACAGCCACTCGGCGCGACGCACGTCGACCCTCAACAGCGTGGGTTGGAGCGGTTTCCGGCCGATCCCGTCGACACGCGGAGGGCACTGATGGTGCAGCACACGCAATGAGCGGGCTCGTCCAGCTCGGTCTGGTCACGACCACCGCGGGAGTGCTGATGATCCGGCTCGGGCTGGGCCGGGGGCTGCTCGAGGCCCGTAGAGCACGCCGCAGGTGTCCGTCCTGCGGCCGTCTGATCGACGGCTCCGTCTGCGGAAAGTGCACGCGATGAAGGAGGACACATGAAGGCACTCGTGTACCACGGCCCCGGTCTGCGCGCCTGGGAGGACGTTCCCGACCCCCAGCTCCAGGAGGACGGCGACGTGATCGTGAAGATCACGTCCTCGACGATCTGCGGCACCGACCTGCACATCATGAAGGGCGACGTTCCGGCCGTCACCGACGGCCGCATCCTCGGCCACGAAGGCGTCGGCATCGTCACCGCGAAAGGCTCCGGCGTCTCGACGGTCGAGGTCGGCGACCGCGTGCTCGTCTCCTGCATCACGTCCTGCGGCCGCTGCCGCTACTGCAAGGAGGCCCGCTACGGACTGTGCATCGGCGGGGGCGGCTGGATCCTGGGCCATCTGATCGACGGCCTGCAGGCCGAGTACGCCCGCATCCCCTTCGCCGACACGTCCGTCTACAAGCTGCCGGACACGCTCACGGACGAGCAGGTGCTCTTCCTGGCCGACATTCTCCCGACCGCCTACGAGGTGGGCGTCATCGCCGGCGGTGTGGAGTCCGGGGACACGGTCGCGATCGTCGGCGCAGGCCCGATCGGCCTGGCGGCGATCATGACCGCGAAGCTCCTGACGCCGGGGACGATCGTCGCGATCGACCTCGCCGACAGCCGCCTGAAGCGCGCCGTCGACTTCGGCGCCGACGTGACGATCAACAACGGCAGCGAGGACCCGGTCGCCCGGGTCATGGAGCTGACCGGCGGGCTCGGCGCCGACGTGGCGATCGAGTGCGTCGGCATACCTCAGACGTTCGAGCTCTGCACCGAGCTGATCCGCCCCGGCGGGCGCGTCGCGAACGTCGGCGTGCACGGCGCCCCGGCGACCCTCCACCTGGAGAAGCTGTGGATCCGCGGCGTCACGCTCACGATGAGCCTGGTGGACACGAACACGACCGCCCGCCTCCTGAAGCTGATCGCGGAGCACAGGCTCGACCCGCTCCCGTTTGCCACGCACCACTACCCGCTCGCAGAGACGATGGCGGCCTACGACACGTTCGCCGCAGCCGCCGAGACCGGCGCGCTCAAGATCGTCCTCGAAGCCGCCCCTGTCGATCCCGGAGCTCCTGAGACGGAGGTGCTTGCCAGGACCCATGTGGGCGCTGGAGCCCGCTCGTAGCGGTCGCTGCTAACCTTCGTCGCGTCGACGCGCCTCATCGACCGGCGTGGCGGCGGGCGGGGCCGTAACGATCGGCGCCGCGGTACGATCCATCCCAAGAGACGGGCTGGAGCAGCTGCCGGCCGACCAGGAGTGACGAGGTCGGCGACCATGCTTCGACCCGCGGGAGGACTCATGGTGGAGAAGACTCTCGTTGCCGTCGGCACAACGGCGATTCGCGTGCTGATCGTCGACGACCAGGCTCTGGTGGGAACGGCCCTGCGCCTGCTGCTTTCCGCCAATGACGACGTCGTCGTCGAGGACGTGGCGAGCGGCGCCGAGGAGGGAGTGCGCAAGGCGCGGCTGCACAAGCCGGACGTCGTCCTGCTCGACGTCGCACTGCCCGGCCACAGCGGCCTCGACGCCGTGC
>Ga0265339_10003935_pt1 | contig 10269 bp, 6 predicted proteins | sample 4CB219metaG_FD_202085 | JGI IMG/M metagenome (GOLD analysis project Ga0265339, IMG submission 202085) | Rhizosphere microbial communities from Carex aquatilis grown in University of Washington, Seatle, WA, United States - 4-CB2-19 metaG | ecosystem: Host-associated > Plants > Roots > Rhizosphere...
CCGCCGACGACGCCCAGGCCCGCGCCGGCGCCAGGCGCCTCATCGCCGAGGCCGTGCCGCGCGCCGAGACGAAGGACGCCGACTACGTCTTCATCACGTTCGTCATGAACAACCTGCCGCGCGGCCTCATCGGCCTCCTGCTGGCGGTGATCTTCTGCGCGGCGATGTCGTCGACGGCGAGCGAGCTCTCCGCGCTCGGCCAGTGCACCCTCGTGGACTTCTACAAGCGCAGCGCGCGGCCGGGCCGCGACGACGCGCACTACCTGCGCGCCGCGATGCTCTTCACGGCGGGCTGGGGCGTGCTGGCCGTCGTCTTCGCGCTCGGCGCGTCGCTCGTCGAGAACCTCATCCAGGCCGTGAACATCCTGGGCTCGCTCTTCTACGGCACGATCCTGGGCATCTTCCTGGTGGCGTTCTTCGTGCGGCGCGTACGCGCCACGCCGGTCTTCGTCGCGGCGCTGGTCTCTGAGGCGATCGTCTTCGCGATCTGGCTCGGGACCAGCGTCGGGTTCCTGTGGTTCAACGTGATCGGCTGCGCGGCCGTCGTCGTGCTCGCTCTGGCGCTCGACGCCCTTACGGCTCGATACAGATGACGTACATGCCCGCCTGATCGCAGCTCACGGTGCCGGAGTTGAACCAGTCGGGCGTCGTGGCCGAGTTCGGGTAGCCGTAGCGCGCCTTCACGCCATTGGACGCGCTCGTCCAGTCGGTGCACGTCGCGTCGCCGGCCGTGGCCGGGTCGACGGCGCCCGACCAGACGGGCGGGTTCTTGTAGGTCGCGCCGTCGGCGGCGACGTCGATGGGCGAGATGAGGTTCCCCGCCGCGAGGTCGGCCGGCGTCGCGACGACGAGCACCTGGTCGGGCCGCATCCAGGTCGCGCCGCTCATGTTGACGCGCTTCAGGGCCGGCGTCGTGCTCGTGGCCAGCAGCGAGATGAACGACGCGAAGTTCGCGTAGCCCGCGGCCTTCGCGTCGGCGACGCACTCGGCGTCGGCGGCGTCGACCTTGCCGCCCGACGCCACCGCGAGGTCCGAGATGAAGATGCGCCTGACGTTAGCGGGCGGGAAGGTGATGCCGATGGGCACCGCGGGCGCGAGGTCGGTGCGGAAGCAGTAGAGGTGCTGCGGGTTCATGCAGCCCTGGCTGTCGAGCTGGTTGTAGGCCCAGTACTGCGAGCCGGCGGCCGCGAGGCCGATGTAGTCGCCGCCCGTGGTCTGCGACCACGACATCGTCGTCGCGCCGTTGCACTGGTAGCCGAAGTTGGCGCCGTAGTTGTTGCCGCCCGTCGCCACGGGGATGTGCTTCGGGCCGAGGTCGTTGCCGTTCTCGTCGACGCGCGGCGGGTAGTAGACGATCTGGTTGCCCGCCATGAGCGAGGCCAGGTTCCTCGTGAACGGCCGCCCGTCGGTGCGCACCCAGCCGCCCGCGCCCACGCGCGTGTTCGCGTCGAGGCCCTTGTCGTTGATCCACGCCTTGTACTGGCCCGGCAGGCCGGCCGCCGACGCGCGCGCCGTGCACTCGGCGTCCGCGCCCGCCACGCCGTTGAGGCGGCCCGGGATGATCGTCGTCGAGGTGACGAACATGTAGTTCGGCGGGCCGAACGTCGCCGTGATGGTGATGTCGCCCGTCGCCGGGATCGTGCACACCGGGTTGACGCCCTTGCAGGGCCCGTTCGACCAGGCGATGAAGCTCGACGTCACGCCCGGCGTCGCGGTGAACGAGATCGTGGCCTGGGCGTTGTGCTTGTTGGGGCCGCAGGTGCCGGTGGTGCACGTGAACGAGCCGTCGGTGGCGGCCACCGAGCCGGTCTGGCCGGAGACGTTGTTGATCGTCGCCGTGAGGAGGACCTGCTTGACGGCGAACGCCGCCGTCACCGACTGGGCCATGCTCATCGTGACCTGGCAGCCGCCCGTGCCCGAGCACGCGCCGCCCCAGCCGGAGAAGATCGAGAGCGCGTCGGGCGTCGCGCTGATGTTGACGACCTGGAAGGCCGCCGGATCCGTGCGCGGGTAGCTGCCCATGCAGGTGTTGCTCGCGCACGTCAGGCCCGAAGCCGAGATCGTCCCGTTGCCTGCGCCGGACTTCGTCACGGTGAGCTGGACGTAGTCGCGGCCCGTCGCCTGCAGCCCCTGCATGCTCGTGCCGCCCGTCGTCGCCGTCGCGCTCACCATGCCGGTGCGCGGGCCGTACGTCGTCGGCGTGAAGACGACCTTGAACATGCACGACGCGCCCGCGGCGAGCGTCATGTTCGTGCAGGCGTCGGACGCGATCGTGAACTCGGTCGCGCCCGAGAGGCTGAGCGAGATCGCCGTCGTGGGCGCGCCGCCCGTGTTCGTCACCGTGTACGGGACCGAGACGGGAGTCCCCACGTCGACGACGTTGAACGCCCCCTGCGGCGCAAGGGCGATCTGGCCGGGCGCGAGGCCGGTGCCGTGCAGCGTGGCGACGGCGTTGCCGCCCGGCGTGGCGCGGACGTTGAGGTTCGCGCCGCGCGTGCCCGTCCCGGCGGGCGTCATCTTGACGCCGATCTTGCAGGTGCCGTTCGGTGCGAGGGTCATGCCGTTGCAGCCGTCCGTCGTGATGGCGAACTCGCCCGCGGGCGACACGCCCGTCGTGAGCGCGCCCGAGGCGACGCCGCCCTTGTTCGTCACGGTGAACGTGTACTCCTGGCTGGTCTGGCCCTGCACGAGCATCAGGAAGTCCTGGTCCGTCGGGACGATCGAGATCGACGCCGGGCCGAGCAGCGTGCCCATGAGGTTGGCCGTCGCCGTGCCGCCGGTCGTGGCCGAGACGGAGAGGACGGCGCTCTCGGTGCCGGGCGTGCCGGCCGAGGTGGGCGCGAACTTCACGCCGACCGTGCACATCTCGCCGCCCGCGAGCGTCTTGCCCGTGCAGGCGTCGCTCGAGAGCTTGAACTCGCCGGCGCTCGTGCCCGTGATCGTGGCGGTGAGCGCCGTCGTCGCGGCGCCGCCGGTGTTCTTGATCGTGAAGGTCGTCTCCGTCGCGCTGGCCTGGCCCGCCGGCAGCGGATCGAAGGTGCCGTGGTCGGGCGTGAGGGTGAGCGCGCCCGGATCGACGCCCATCCCCGACAGCGGGATGGAGACGGTGCCGCCGGGGCTCGCGCCCACGTTGAGCTTCGAGCTCTTGGCGCCCGCGGTGCCGGGGATGAACTTCACCGTGACCATGCAGGACGCGCCGGGATCCAGCGTCATGCCGCTGCACGTGTCGCCGCTCGTCGGGAACGTCGACGAGTCGAGGACGCCGACGATGACGGTGCCCGACTTCTGGCCGCCCATGTTGGTGATCATGATGACCGTCGAGCCCACGGCGGCGCCGGTCGCCGTCGTGACCTGCGTGCCGAAGTCGTACTTGTCCTTGTCGCTCGCGAGGAGGGCGGGCATCGGACCGCCGTCGGTGGTGGGCCCGCCGTCCGTGGGCTCGCCGCCCGCGCCCGAGGTCCCGCCTTCGCCGCCCGTGCCCGCGGCGCCCGTCGATCCCCCTTCGCCCCCCTGGCCGCCCGCGCCCGCGCCGCCGTCGGACGACGAGCCGCCGAAGGTCACCGAGACGTGCGTCGTCGAGCCGGTCGTGACCGTGCCCGCGGCCGTGGCCATGGCCAGCGCGGCGCCGCCCTTGTCGCGCGCCAGCGCCGAGACGGTCAGCGCGCCAGCGCCGGCGCCGATCTCGAGCGTCGCGCTCGTGGGCAGCGTGATGTCTCCGCCGCCGGGGGCCGAGTAGGTCGTCATGGCCGTCTTGCCGCCGAGCGTGAGGCCGACGTCGATCGACTTGACGCCCTTGGGCGCCGAGGTGCCGGCCTTGAAGTCGAGGACGACGAAGGTGCCGCTCTTCGAGCAGCCGAAGCCGAGGCCGCCGGCGAGGACGAGCGCGCAGAGCCAGGCGCGGTAGGCGTCACGAGTCATGTCCGGTTTCATTGAATGGTTCCTGCGAAGCATGGGGGACGCCACTAGAAGACCTTCTTGTTGCCGAGCGGTGAGGAGGGCGCCGCGGCGGAGCCCGAGGTCGCGAGGACGGCGATGACGACGGCGCCCACGACGACGGCGCCCGCGCCGGCCCAGAACCACCACTCCTTGTAGATGGGGGTGCTCTCGCCGGTGTCGGCCTTCGCCGTCAGGTCGGCGCCCGGCGTGGTCGTCGACGTGGTCGTGGCGGTGGGCTCGGGCGAGGGCGAGAGGTTCACGGGCGCGGGCGGCGGCGCGTTCGCCGGCGCGACGGGCGCGGGCGGCGGCGCGAGGGGCGCGATCGGCGCCGGCGGCGGCGGCGCGTGCGGGCTGCTGTCGGGCGGCGGCGGCGAGGTCGGCGCGATCACCGACTGCGGCGCGCCCTCCTTCGACTTGCGCTTCGCCTCCGACAGGCCCTTGAGCTCGTCGATCTTCTTCTGGACCTCTTTCGCGTTGCTCGCGTCGGGCTTGTTGCGCAGGTAGCTGCGGTAGAACTTGATCGCCTCGTCGAAGTCGCCGAGCTGGCGCTCGCACTGGGCGATGTTGAAGAGGAACGCGGGGTCCGGGTGGAGGCGGTAGGCCTCCTTGAAGTCCGTGAGCGCCTCGGCGAACTCGTTGAGGTTGTAGTGGCTCTGGCCCGACATGTAGCGGGCCTTGGCGTCGCCGCCACCGTCGGCGCGCGCGGAGCCGCTCCAGCTCGCGACACCCAACACGCACACCAACCCAAGGACCAGACCAACGACCCGCGAACGTGTTCGCATCGAGACCCCTTCCGGGGCCTACATCTCGGCACTTCCGGATTTAAGTTAAACGAGCGCGGCGCCGATGACCTTCCCGCCGATGATTTCGGCGTCGAGCGTCGTCTTGTCGACGCCGACCGCGCTCAGGAGCGTGCGGCCAAAGGAAGGCAGCGTCTCGAGCGCGGAGACGTCGCCTCCGGCGGTGCCCTTGCCCGTCTGCGAATCGAGGGGCAGCGCGCCGTAGTCCTTGGCGACGGGCCCGACGGCGCCGATCACGCCGCCCGCGAACGGCTTGCCGATCGCGATCGAGACCTGGTGGTTCTCGTTGTGCTGGCGGCCGTCGGTGTTGCTGGGCCCGAGCGTGCGGCCGAAGACATTCAACGTCGCGAACGTCACCTGGTCGGCGAGGCCGGCCTTGGTGAGCTGCGCCATGAGCGACGCGATCGTCGCGACGCCCGATACCGTCTGCGCGGTCTCGGCGGCGAGGCCGATGTCGCGGTGGTTGTCGCCGCCGAACGGGATGTGTACCGAGATGACGGGCGTGACCTTCATCTGAATGAGCGTCACGGCGGCGAGCATCTGCGAGTCGGCCGAGTTGTCCTTGATGGAGGTCAGCGCGTCGAGGAGGCTCTGGTTGATGTTGCGGACCTGCGTCTGCGAGCTGACGAGCGAGTCGATGTACGTCCGCTGCGCCGGCGTCGCGCCGTTCTTGTAGAGGTCGTAGAGCTGTCCGAGCGTCTTGTCGCGCAAGCCCTGCAGGTCCGAGAGCGGCCCCGCTGGATTCGTGAGCGTGGCCTTGAGCGCGAGCGCCGGGATGATCGGGAGCGCGGCGCCGTTGTACGAAAGGCCCTCGGCGGGCGAGGTCGCGCCGAGCGTGAGGGGCTGCGTCTGGATGGTGCGGAGGCAGGGCGCCATCGCCTTCGCCAGCAGCGACGGCAGCATCTCGCCGCCATACGTCCCGCCCATGAGCTTGAGCACGTCGGGCTCTTTGGGGTGCACGGGCGTGTTCGTCATGAGGTGCCAGAACGTCGTGCGATCGAGGACCGGCTGAGGCAGCTGCGCCCAGGGCGCGGCGGCCGTGAACGTCTGGCCGCGCAGCTTGAGCGGCGTCGGCGCCATCGACGGATCGGCGCTGTGCGTGATCTTCGGGTCGTCGTACAGGCCCGGCACGTTGGCGTTGATGGGATCGCCGGAGCCGAGCGTGTTGAAGACGAAGTACTGCGCCTTCGCCGCCGCGCCGCAGGCGGGCGCGGGGTTGGCTGCGAGGGCGCGCCGGGGATTGAGCAGGAAGGCCGCGGGCAACCCGGTGGCGAGGGCGCGCAGGCCGACATAGCCCGTGCCGAAGAGCGTCGAGAGGAGCGCCTGGCGTCGGTTCAGCATCGCGTCCTCCTCACAGGCCGATCGAGACCGCCGACGGCGCGAGGCACGCGGCGACGAAGGTGGACTTGAGCGCGTCGGAGGCCGTCGCGCCGGGCGTCGCGAGGGCATCGCTGAAATGGCTCTTCAGGATCGTCGTCGCGGGCGCGGCGCGCGGGTCCGACGGCGCCAGGCCCATCACCGTGGCCACGAAGTCGGCGATCGCGGCGTCGGGCGCCGTGCTGGTCCACTGCGTGACGCCCATCGGCTGCTTCGCCGCCGGCACGTCGATGACGGCGGCGGCCACGATCTCGCACATGTTCTCCGTGCCCGCGCGGTAGAAGAGGGTCGGGTCGTTGGGCAGCACGGGCATCGTCGCGCCTCGGCCGTAGCCGTCGGAGGGCAACCCCGAGGCGATCTGCGTGATCGCCGCCTGCTCCTGCTTGCGCGTCACGGCGTTGAGGCCGCACACGTCGTCGAACCCGAGGCGCGCGTTGAGCGCGGCGCACAGGTGATCGCGGCGCGCGACGGCGACGACCTCGCCGTTCGCGGCGGCCGTCGCCGTGGGCGCGGCGTTCGTCACGAGCGGCGACGAGAGGAGCTCGAGCACGAGCGTGTCCCACATCAGACCGCCCGACTTGAAGGCCGTCACGACGCGCTGGAACTCGGGATCGCCGTGGAGGCACGGCGACGAGTTGACGTACGTGCACAGCTTCTGCGCCCACGCCTCGGGGAAGAGCGGGTGGGACGCGAGCGTCGTGCCCAGATCACCGAGGCTCTGCACGGGGCCGACGACGCCGGCGAACGCGAAGAGGCCCTTCTGGGCCGCAAAGGTCGCGTCCTGCTGGGCGTGGTAGTTCCAGGAGAACGTCGCCGCGAAGATCGATCGAAGCGGGTCGAGATCCGAGTGGCAGGCGAGGCACGCGCCCTGCGTCGCGTGCGCCGTGTCGAGGCCGGGCGTCGTCGGCGGCGTCGTGAGGTCGGAGCCGTCGACCTGCGCGCCGAGCGCGACGATGAGGGTCTGGTTCATCGTGACGCGCATCTGATTGCTCGTGTTCGTCTGCCAGTTCGCGAAGAACGCCGGCGTGCTGAAGAAGCCGACGCGCGGCGAGGTGAGCACGAGCTCGGTCGCGGCGCGCAGGGTGGGCAGGTCGTAGAAGGGCGTCACCGCCTCGGGGCCCTTGGGCGCGCGGATCGTCACGAGCGTCCAGTCGCTGTAGTCCTTGGTCGGGTCGAGCTGGGGTCCCGCCGCCGTTCCGCCCGAGGGCGGACAGTTCTGGCCGCCGGGCGTGGGGTTCTTGTGGCCGTCGAGCGCGCCGGTGAGGAGGTAGTGCAGGGCGATGCCGCTCGGCGGGTCGTAGACGAGCGGGTCCTGCGTGCACCCGGCGACCTGCATGTCGTTCGTCGCGACGTCGGGATCGTACCAGTGCATGTAGTTCGGGCTCGTCGGGTCGAGCGTGTCCGCGATGGGGATCGGCCCCGCCGCGGCCTCGACGACGATGGGCGTCTTCGGGTGCGCCTGCTTGAAGAGGTCGGTGACCTTGCCGTCGTCGTCGACCTGCCAGACGTCGAGGAAGGCGTACATCTCCTTGAGCGCCGTCGTCATCATGACCTTGGTGGTCGTCGTCGCGTCGCTGAGCGGCCGCCCCTTGCCGAGCTGGTCGATCATCGTGAGCGCGAAGCTCTGCTGCGCGTTCTGCACGAGCAGCGGCGCCGTCGTGGCGTTGATGTCCATCCGCTTGGGGAAGAACTGATCCGAGAAGTCGACCTCGCTCACCTGCGTCTGCTGGAAGGCGAGCTCGAAGAACCGCTTCATCTTCGTCGTGTAGCCGGGCAGCTTCAGCCACGCGGCGACGAGCGTTCTCATCTGCGTGGGATCGGCGGTGACGGCCTTGATCTCGTCGTCGGTGGGCGGCAGGCCTACCAGTACGTTCTTCACCTTGGCGACGTACGAGGCGGGCGCCGCCGCGACGAACGGAGCGGGCGCGCCGCCCGCGCCGCCGGCGCCGCCGGCGCCGCCGCCCGCACCGCCGCCCGCACCGCCGCTGGCGGTCGTGTCGGCCGGCTTGTCCTTGCCGCACGCGGCCACGAGCGCCAGCGCACAGAATGCCAGCCACGGAAGGCGCGTGCTCTTGAGACCCACCAACTGGGTGAGACGGCAATTCGGCGACCACTGTTCCGCGTTCGTCGCGGCCGGACGCTCGGGCACCCTAGGTGATAACTCGGGACAGCAGGTGGTGATGACTCGGGGTAGCACCTGTATCGGTCGCGGAGCTGTGTCGGGGAGCGCGCGATGCGTCGGTTGGTGCACGAGCCTCAGGTCTGCAACTCCAAGACCCACATCGCGCGACGTGGATCACGACCGCGGCTTCAGGCGCGCACGGGCAGCTCAGCGAGGCGCAGCGAGCCGTCGGCCGCGCGCTCGTCGACGCGGCGGTAGCCGAGGCCGGCGAACGGCGCCTTCTCGTCGTAGGGCAGCGGCGCCTTCTTGGGCACCGAGCCGGGCGCGGGCAGCGCGAAGACCAGCGACTTCGCCGCGTGGTGGTGGATGTGCTCGGTCTCGTGGTGGTGCTCCTGATGGATGTGGCCGTAGAACACCGTCACGTTCTTGTGCGGCAAGAGCACGTCGACCACCTTGGCGCCGTCCTTCGTCGCCCACTCCCACTGCGGGTACAGGTCGAACAGCGGCCGGTGCGTGAAGACGACGACGGGCGTGTCGGGCGAGGTCTTCTTGAGGTCGGCGCTGAGCCAGTCGATCTGCTTGTCGCCGACGGCGCCCGCGGGATCGGACACGTTGTCGAGCGCGATGAAGTGCACGCCTTTGTGGTCGAACGTGTAGTGCGTCGGCCCGAAGGCCTCCTGGAAGGCCGCGCCCGCGTCCTTCGCGGCGTCGTGCTCGCCGGGGAGGAGGTGCAGCGAGTCGACCTTCAGCCCCGCCGACAGCTTCTTGAACTCGGCGAGCCGCTGCTTGCGGACGGCCGCGTCGTCGGTCGTGTGCGTGAGGTCGCCCGTGAACACGATGAAGTCGGGGCGAGCGCCCGCGGCGTTGATCGTCTCGATCGCCGTGGGCAGCGTGACGTCGGCCTTCGGGTTGGACACGCCCGAGTAGCCCCAGTGCGTGTCGGAGAGCTGCAGGAAGAAGAAGTCCTCGCGCGCGTCGCTCTTCTTTTTCTTGCCGGCCGCGCCCGCGAGCCGCGAGGCGAAGACGACGCCGCCCACGCTCGCGAGCTTGCCCAGGTCCTTGAGGATGTCGCGCCGACTTCTCTGGTTCGCCATGGTTGCCTCCTGCCGTACGAACGGCCGAGGCGCGCGGTTGGTTCCGTCAGAGCGGCGAGATCTTTGCGACGAGCGCTTCCAGCTCGGGGCGCGAGACGTCGGAGACGAGCGCGTAGCCGAGATCGCCGTCCCGCCAGAGCAGGACCGAGAAGCCGCGGGACGACTGCTCGTGGACGAGGCGGCCCCCGAGCGTGACGCCGCCGTCGGGCCAGAGCATGTCGGTCGAGGGGAAGACGAGCAGCGAGATCTGGTGGAGGCGGCGGCGGAACGAGAACACGGCCGCCTTGCGGTCGCGCACGTAGCCGAGGCTGCCGCCGACCAGCGGGAAGTCGGCGTCGCCCGCGAACGCGACCCGCGGCGCGAAGTCGACGCGGCCCGTGAACCACGGCTTGACGTGGTGGTTGTCGCCGCTCTCGATCTCGGGCGGGCGCGTGCTCGCGACGACGCGCAGGTGATCGCTCACCGCCTCGTCGGTGAGTGACCACTCGGGGCCGGCGGGCGCGCGCGCGGGGCGCACGGCAATCGCGACGATGGCGGCGCCCGCGAGCGCGGCCGCAAACGGCACGAGCGCGCGCCAGCGCGACGGGGCAGGGGACGCCGCCGCGGGCGCCGGCGCGACGCCGAGGCGCACGCGCAGCCGCCGCTCGAAGTCGGGCGACGGGCGGTGGCGCCGCACGTGCCGGGCGAGCGCGTCGTCGAGCGCGCGCTCGACCGGATCTCTGTGCTGGTCCCGGCTCATGCCGACCTCGCGTATTCCTTCAGGCGCTTGCGCAGCAGGCTCCGCGCGCGCGAGAGGCGCGACTTCACCGTGCCCGGCGGACAGCCCATCGCCTCGGCGACCTCGCTCTCGGTGAAGCCCTCGAGGTCGAGCAGGATGATGGCGCGCGCGTCGTCCGACAGCGCGGCGAGCGCCTCCTGGATGTCCTCGGCGACGACGCCG
>Ga0265339_10003937_pt1 | contig 10268 bp, 9 predicted proteins | sample 4CB219metaG_FD_202085 | JGI IMG/M metagenome (GOLD analysis project Ga0265339, IMG submission 202085) | Rhizosphere microbial communities from Carex aquatilis grown in University of Washington, Seatle, WA, United States - 4-CB2-19 metaG | ecosystem: Host-associated > Plants > Roots > Rhizosphere...
CCTCTGCTTGGACAGCCGTAGAGTCCGAGTTGGCGGATGAGGCCGAGGAAACCGCCAAGCAAGTCACCGCAGGAGGTGCCAAGTGACAACCCTCACCCTAAACATCGACGAGCTGCGTCAGCGAAAAGAACAGGGTACCAGCATCAAGGATCTGGCGAAGGAAGCGGGAGTCTCGTGGCAGAAGCTGTGGGGTATGCTTACGGTCGCTCCACAGCCGTCCTCGACCAGCCCCCGTCCTGTTGAGGAAATTCCTCAAGAGGCCAGGCACGTCACCCCGGTCCTCCAGGTCAACGCGGCGGCGGGGGACCTGGTCGACAAGTACCGGCCCCAAACCCTCGCAGGGATATGGGGCCAGGATCGCGTGGTGACCGTCCTACGCAAGTTCGCCGCCAGTCCCACCTCCACACCCTTCTTGTTCGAGGGCGAGTCTGGCACGGGCAAGACATCAGCCGCCCTGGCCCTGGCCGCGGAGCTGGGCTGCGACATCACTCAAGGCGAGTTCGGCGGTGTCTACCAGATTGCCAGCGGTGAACAGACTGCTGACACCGTCCGCAAGGTCGCCGAAACCCTCCACAACTTCCCGTTCTATGGCAGCGGGTGGAAAGTCCTGATCGTCAACGAAGCCGACCGGATGAGCCTGCCAGCCGAGACGATCTGGCTGGACCGCTTGGAACACCTTCCGCCTCAGACGGTGGTGATCTTCACCACCAACTATGCCAGCCGTCTCCCTGGCCGCATGCTTGACCGATGCCGTCGCGTCAAGTTCTCCCACAAGGCGAGCAAGTTACGGAGTGCTGCCGAGTCCTACTCCGCGGCTATCTGGAAGTCAGAGACGGGCCAGGAGCCAACCGCCGAACAGGTCGAGGCCATAGTCGCCAAGAGCGTATGGTCCGAGGAGATCAGCCTGCGTCGCGTGGTTCGCGAGATCGCTAACGTCCTTGACGGTGGCACCGAAGGTGACGAATAGCCGTCACTGGCGGGGGGATTCCCCACCCGTTCCTCGCGTCACTGGTATGATCTGTCCCAGATAGGAGCCGAAGCATGGAAGACACGCAAATCGAGAGAGTCCTGTTATGGATGATCAGCGGCATGGCGCCGGCCAGCCTGGAGAACGCCATTATCTCCAAGCTGAGGGTCGACCCCACACACGTCAAGGGGCTGATCTCCGAGGCCCGTAAGCGTCTCACGCTGGCAGCCGAGTACAACCGCGACGAGATGCTGGGCACGGCGCTGAGCCGGCTGAACGATCTGTACGCCCGCTGCTTCCTGGGCGATGGCGTCAACCTGGCCAAGGCCCTCGACGTGCAGAAGGAAATCAACCGCCTCGCCGGCCTCTACCGCGGCCCGGGCACAACGCAGAGCGATGGCGGCACCAGTGAGGCCGACGCGGAATTGGCTGCCATCGCGGATTACCTCTTTCCCCTGGAATTAACCTCACCCGACTACCCCATTCGAGAACACGCACGGCTCGCCGCCCAACGGGTGCGAGAGCTGACTTAGAACCATGAAAGGAACAACATGACGATTTACACGCTTGGATATTCCGGTTGGACGGCCGATCAGGTCGCAGCCGTGATCGAAGAACACAATGCCGTCCTGGTCGACGTCCGCTTCGTTCCCCGCTCGCGGATCCCGGCTTGGAACAGCGGCGTCCTCAGCCGCCGCTTCGGCGACCGCTACACTTGGCTCAAGGAGCTCGGCAACCGCAACTACAAGGGCACGTTCGACCAGATCGAGATCGTAGATTTCGCAGCCGGAGCCGCCAAGCTCCAGGCCATCAGCGCCGCGGGCCGCAACATCATTCTGCTATGCGGCTGTCCAGACGTGACTACTTGCCACCGCAAGTTACTTGCCGAATCATTGGCTCATATGTGGCCAGCTGAAATCTTCCACCTGACCGCAACTCCACGCACGCGGAAGGAGCAGCCGACGGTGAAAACGCTGTTTGACTGATAAAGCAGCATCGCCAGTGTAAGGGCAGCCTGGCCACCCAGGTCAGGAGACGTAGCTGGCAGCCCCCGCGGCGCAAATGACACACACGCGGCAGGTTCGGCGCCTGCCGCGTGTGACGCTACCGTCAGCAACTCAGTCAATCCGTAGTTTGGCGCCTTGTTTTAGCTTGTCGCCGTCAAATATCCCTGCTGGAAACTGGTCTTCCTTCAAGACCTGCACGTCGATATTCCAGGACTGCACGTAATACCCCGTACCCCTTGTTTCGTCGCCATAATCGATCAGGACCTTCCTGCCGGCGTACCATTGCTTGCCGTCAAGGCGATTGAGATTGTACAGATACGTCTCACGTGCCCGCTTCAGGCCCTGGTCGCTGCGTCGCCAATCGACGCTCTTGACGCAGACGTAGTCCCTGGTCGGGTCGAGATACCAGTCCCTGCGGCTGTTGCCCGCCTGGCTGCGGACGGTGATGCAGCCGACTGGGGCGTCGGGGTCGGCTTTGACGATCTCCAGCGGGCCGCCCATATTGAAGAGCGGCCACTGTTCATCGACAGGCGGGTTTCGGCTGATGCGGAAATACTCTTCGGCATTGGATACGCGGTACATGGTCAGGGTGACCTCGGAATGATCAGCCTTTACATCTTCCGGAAAGGTGTTCTGCCTGTTGTAGTGGACGTTGTCTGCCAGCATTGCAACGCTCATCGGATTCTGTTTTTCGGACCAGGCCAACACGCCCTCAGCCGTGGCAGGAATCGTCAGATGGTACTTGGGATATTCAGAATCGAGACTGAAGTAGCGATTTCCTCGGTACTTGTCCACATTGCGATAGATTACGTCGATCTCGGCCTCGCGGTCATTGGTCCAGATGATGGCCCGGTACCGCTTGGGGAAAGCATTGCGTGCGGCAGCCGCCTTGGCGAGTAACTCCTTTACGTCGGCAGGCATATCCTTGGTATCGGTCTTGACGATGGGAAGATTGGCCCTCACGCCCAGGGCGTAGATGTCGGCAGGGCCTTTCTCTGAAAACTCGTACTTGCCTGTGACCCACTCCTCCTTGGCATCGTCCTTGCGCTCCCCCAACTGCAGCCGCTCACGGACACTCACCGGCAGCCTGGTCGCAGAATCGACCCAGACCTGTCGGGTAAGCCAGAACTTGCCCAGAGCATTCTTATAGAACGAGTCAAAACGCACGAACTCCCGGCCATCTGCCTGCTTTTCGACCACGCCGGACTTCCACTGCTCCTGGGGCGTCGTCTTGGAGTTTGAGCCCACCACCGCCTGCCAGGTTGGCTGGGGCTTGTACGTGGGCACCTTGCCATCCGGATAGATGGTGGGCGTGTCCTGCTCGATACAGTCCCCATCCTTGTGGTACCATAGGCGAATGTTCGTCGCATTGTTGATGAAGACGATGCCCCCGTCGGTCCGCTTGCACAGAGTAATGCCCTTCGAGGGGCAGAGCCACATTTCGCTAAACTGGCCTCCGTTCTGGTTGTCGTAGGTCAGGTGAACCCAGTTCATCTTGTTCACGGCGGACTGAACCTCGGCCAGCGTAAGCGAGGTCCCGCCGCCCAGCAAAAGCCAGTGGGCTACAGTCACGCCTACCACCACTGCCGCTGCTGCAGCGGACCATCTTGTTATTGGCTTTGTCATGATACGTCTCCATTTGTTTGGCTTGTTTGAAGCCAGGTTGAGCGAGGAATCAAACTGCGCCAACACCTGTTCACGAAGTTGTTGGCGGTGAGCATCTCGTGGTGCATCGTCCACCTGGGCACCGTCCGCCAGACGCTGGAATTGTCTTTCAGTTACCATAGTCCATCTCCCGTACATGCTCGTCGTCTAATGCCATTTGGAGGCTGGGCCTGAGCTGCTGCAGCGCTCGATGTATACGTACTCGTATGGTTCCCTCACGGCAGCCAACCATCTGGGCTATCTCTGCATGCGACAGCCGCTGAAAGAACCGCAGAGCTATCAGGTGCTGCTGACCCTCGTCGAGACTCAATATGGCCTGATACAAGGCCGGCCAACCAAGCTCACTCCTATTGCCCTGTTGCTGCTGGCGAATCTGCTCAGTCAACTCCTTGAGCATTCGCTCGTGACGGATCTTCTGGCGGATAGACTGGCTGACCTGGTTGGCAGCAATCACGTACAGCCATGCGCGAAAACTCTGCAATGTCCTGCCGCGAAATTCCCTGATGCGTTTGGCCATCGAAAGGAATGTCGAGGAGACAGCATCCTCGGCAGACTCGCGATCAAACAGCCGCCGCAAGCAATAGCGGAAGATCGCCTCGTAGAAGCGGTCGTACAGCCTCGCTACTGTCTGCGAGTCCAGCGGAACCCGCAGAATCGAATCGTCCTCTTCATCGGGCATTGCACTCTCCAGCCTGTCAAGGCGCCTGACTGCCCATTAAGATGCGCGCGGGCCCGCTACGTTACACGCATTTTCCGATGTCGCCACGTTTTCGAAGCTAGTTCAAGGTGTTCGCTCTATTTGGCGTTGGCTGCTTGACTATTCCGGGCGGCACAAAGCACATTGTCAGCACCGGTCGATGCATGATGGCGGTGTAGGAGGCCGCTGTTGGTTAGCGAAAGGGCCTGCCGGCCTGCGCCCCGTGCAAAATGCCTCCGACTTGCTCATGTTGATCTTGCATATCAGTGTTTCTAATGGTAAACAACTCTCAGTGGCAGTGCGTCCTTGGCCTTTAGTCACCCCGCCTGCGGACGAAACCGGTTCCCCGGTTCTTTCCCCTGAATCTCCTTTGTGGTTTGACCTGCGCCGCCAGTGTTTGGGCACGCTCGCCTTCCAGGCGGGAAGTCCTGGCTCATCGCCAGGGCGGCGCTGTTTTTCAAGGAAAACGGCATGTTCATCGGCAGCATCAATCGTTACATGCGTTGCGTGCTGGAGTCGGCAGCCGTCAACTGGCGTGGTTCCCCCGTCTACATCGCGTGCAGCGGCAATTTCACGGTAGAGCGTATCTTGTCGCGCTGCGGCGTGGGGTCCATTCACTCTAATGACGTGTCGATATACTCGTGTGCACTGGGCTGGCACCTGGTGAACACCCCAAATCGCTACGTAATCCAGGCGCCAGAGTACGAATGGCTTACTCCCTACCTGGACCCCGGCCCTCCAACCATCGCCACGCTGCTGCTGGTTGGTGAGATGTTGAAGTTTGGCGGCGACAATCCTTACACCAGGCGGATCAAGGCCGAGTACCGCCGTCGATGGGACCAGCTCCACACCCAGACGGTCGCGAGGATCACCAAGGCGACGGCCTCGCTGAAGATCGAGGAGTACTTCGCCGGCGATTGCCGCGATTTCCTCGCCAAGGCCGACAAGGACGCTGTTTGCATCAGCTTTCCACCCACCTACAAGGGTGGCTACGAGCGGCTGTTCAAGAAGTTAGACGCCATCTTCGACTGGCCGACCCCCACCTATGAGCTGTTCAGCCCGGAGGACTTCGAGGCCTTCAGCGCGACCGTGCGGAGCTTCAAGCATTGGATGATCTCCAGCGACACCCCGCAGGACCACCTGGCCCACCAGCACGTTGCCACGGTCCAGACCAGCCTGCTGTCCAAGCCGGTGTACATGTACTGCGATCAGGCCCCGCCGAGGCTGGCGACGGCCCGGCAAAACCTGGGCAAGAACCCGTGGGCGCCGCACACCGACCTGATCGCCGAGCCGCCCCAGGTGGTGCGGATCGACGGCACGGTGATGAACGCGATCCGCAGCGTGTACCTCAACCCGCACATCATGCCGGCAATGCCGCAGCGGAGCTACGCCGTCCTCTCGGGCGGCCGCCTGGTCGGGTGCTTCGGCCTAAGCCAGCCCCGCGGCCACCTGCCCTGCGACATGTACCTGATGGCCGACTTCCCCGTTCGGCCGTCTCCGCACCGGCGGCTCTCGAAGCTGATCTTGGCGGCCCTGCTGAGCATGGAGGTCCGCCACGACCTGGAGCAGTGGACGTGCGGCCGCGTCCGCGAAATCGGCACGACGGCCTTCACCGACAAGCCCGTCAGCATGAAGTACCGCGGCCTGTTCGAAGTCCACAGCCGCGGCGAAGGCAAGGTCAACTACATCGGCCAGGCGGGCCGGTGGACACTCAAGGAAGGGTTCCAGTGGTGGAAAGAAACGCACTCCAAGAAGTAAACGAGAAGCTGTCCGCATCGAGCATCCGCGTCGTGATGGTCCACATCGACCAATGCGAGCTGCTGGAGAAGAACGCCCGCTTCATGCGGGCCGAGCAATACAAGCAGCTCGTGGACAACATCCGCGCCGATGGTTGCCTGACCAGCGTGCCCTTCGCCCTGAAGATCGGCGACCGCTACCGCATCTTGTCGGGCAATCACCGGGTGACGGCAGCCAAGGACGCCGGGTTGACGGAGATCCCGGTCCTGTGCACCGACCAGGCACTGACTCACCAGAAACAGTTGGCCATCCAGCTGTCGCACAACGCCATCGCGGGCCAGGATGACTTGGCGATCCTCCGCGAGCTGTACGACGAGATCGCCGAAGTCACGCTCAAGGAATACTCGGGCCTGGATGATGTGGGCCTGGGCCGCATGGAGCCTCCCCAGCTGGACCCATTGAGCGAAGCAACCCTGGAATACCGCGTCGTGTCCATCGCGTTCCTGCCTCCCGAGGTTGAGCGAGCCGAGAAGCTGTTCGAGAAGGTGATGACGCTGTGCGACGGCGACTCCACCTGGGTCAACCGCTTCAGCGAGTACGACAAGATGCTTGATCTCCTCACCGCGGCGAAGGCCTCCGCGGGCGTCAAGAACACGGCTACGGCCCTGGGCCTGCTTCTGGACATCGCGGAGAAGTACATCGACGAGCTGCCCAAGAAGCCGGTCCAGGTCAGGCCCCTGGGTAAGAAGGCCAAGAAGAAGGAGCCCTCGGAATGAGCAACGTGAAAAGGGCGTCACAGTTCAACTCGTCCGCGTACTCTCGCCAGCGTGATCGGTCCAAGGCTCGATCCGCAGCCCTCACCCTGGCCGGTCAGGACATCGGCGCCATCCCGCCGATCACGAACCATGTTCGTCGAGCCCAGGCAGACCGGGACTTCCGGTTCTTCTGCGAGACGTACTTTCCCCATCTGTTCACGCTGGCGTGGTCGCCGGACCACCTTCGCGTGATCCAGAAGATCGAGCGGGTGGTCAAGGAGCGGGACACGCTGGCTGTGGCCATGCCCCGCGGGTCGGGAAAGACGACGTTGTGCCTGACGGCCGTGCTGTGGGCGGTGCTCTCGGGCCAGCATCGCTTCGTCTACCTGATCGCCAACACGGAGAAGGCCGCCCTGGCCCTGCTGGCGAATATCAAGAGCCACATGGGCTCCAACGTCCAGTTGCTGGCCGACTACCCCGAGGCCATCTTTCCCATCCGCAAGCTCGAAGGCGAGACGCGGCGTTGCCTGGGCCAGCGGTATTACGGCATCCCCACGCAGATCGGCTGGTCGGTGGACGAGATCATCATGCCATCCATCCCCGGCAGCGTGTGCAGCGGGTCGATCATCCGGGTGGCCGGTATCACCGGCAACATCCGCGGCGCCCTCACCGTCTTGAGCGACGGCCGTCAGGTGCGGCCCTCGCTGGTGGTCTGCGATGACCCCCAGACGGATGAGAGCGCCAAGAGCCTGACGCAGACCGAAGACCGCCTGGCGATCACCAACGGCGCCATCAGCGGCCTGGCCGGCCCTGGCGAGAAGACCGCGATCATCATCCCCTGCACGGTGATCCAGGCCGGCGACATGGCCGACCGCCTGCTCGACCGCCAGGAGAACCCGCAGTGGTACGGCGAGCGGACCAAGCTGATCTACACGTTCCCGACCAATAGCCGTCTCTGGGCTCAATACGCAGCCATCCGCCAGGAGTCTATGCGAGCGGGCGGCAACGGCCACGAAGCCACCGAGTTCTACGCTGCCCACCGCGAGGAGATGGACGCCGGCTCCGTGATCGCCTGGCCCCAGCGATTCAACCGCACCAAGGGCGAGCTGTCCGCCATTCAGCACGCCATGAACCTGTGTCTTGACCTGGGAGAGGGGGCGTTCTTTGCCGAGTACCAGAACGAGCCCATCAACTCGGATCTTGGCGAAGGCGAGCAGATCACCGTGACTCAGGTGATGGAGCGGACCAACGGCCGCGAGCGGTTGGAGGTTCCCACCAGGGCCAGTCGCGTGACTATGTTCGTGGACGTTCACGACAAGCTGCTGTTCTGGATGGTCTGTGCTTGGGAGCACAACTTCACCGGCACCATCATCGACTACGGAACCTATCCCGACCAGAAGCGTCCGCATTTCACATTGAGAGACGCCAAAGCTACGCTTGGCCGGTCCCATCCCGGCGCGGGCCGTGAGGCGGCGATCCAGGCCGGTATCAAGGAACTGCTTGAACACCAGCTTGCCCGTGAGTTTACCCGCGACGACGGCGCGATCATGCAGATCGAGCGGTGTCTGGTCGACGCCGGCTACGTTCCCGAGATGGTATTTGGCGCCATTCGCCGGAGTGGGCGGCTGGCCCAGCTGGCTCCGTCCAAGGGCGTGGGCATCGGCCCAGACGCCAAGCCGTTCAGCCAGTACATCCGCAAGCCCGGCGAGCAGTATGGGCTCCACTGGCGTATTCCATCTACCCGCGGCACCCGCGAGCTGGCCACGGTCAATATCGACACCAACTTCTGGAAGTCGTTCATCAATGATCGCCTGACCACTGACATCGGCGACCCGGGAGCATTGAGCCTGTTCGGCAATGGCAAGGACCATTCGGCACACCGGCTCTTGGCCGAGCACCTCACCGCGGAGTTTCGCGTGAGGACCCAGGGGCGCAACCGCACAGTGGACGTGTGGAAGGTCAAGCCCGGCATCTCAGATAACCACTGGCTAGACTGCCTGGTCGGGAACGCTGTTGCCGCCGCCTTACTCGGCTGCGCGCTCCCAGGCATGGAGGCCCACACCGCTCGCCAAAGCAACCGCCCGCGCCTCAAGCTCTCGTCACTACAACGGAGTGCCCAATGAACCAGCCAAACTCCCACCCCACCCAAGACCGCCAGCGCATCCAACTCTCATCTCTGGCGACAGGCCAAGATCAGGCCCGCGGCTTGGTTTGTCGCAAGTGCGGCTGCACCCACTTCTTCGTGGTCTACACTCGCCCGATCCGCGGCGGTATCCGCCGCAGCCGGCAATGCCGCCACTGCGGAAAGAGACTTATTACGACGGAGCGTACGTAGCCTCGAAATAGGACCTGACTGATGCAATTGACCATTCGTTTCAAGTCATTGCGGCATGCGGAAGGTGGTTCGTATGCTCACAACCGAGAATCGCTTACTTTTCTCGAAAGCCAAACCGCTGGAGACTCTTAGCTAGTTCCCCTTCTTCCCAATCGGTTGCTATTTCATAGCACAGATCCTCAAGACTTGTGCCCTTATAAAACCACGGATTCCAATTCACATATCGCCGAGTATGGCCGCTGCGATCCAGATACTGGCGGATCGCATTTGCCTTCCAACCCTGGCGCATCCCGCCGTGCAGGAGCACCTTACCGTCGTGTGCTAGTCCTTCCGTATATAAGCGACCGGTGCTATCTATCAAGAGAACTGAATTCGATGCGACTGCCGTATCTGTTAGTCGAATATCAATTGGAATTCGGTGCTCAACGGTGTTATCCCGAAGTTTCTTGAGTTCGCGGTAGATTCGTTCGCCAGGTATCAACGTTCTCCGGCGCCCCTTACCGTTCTCCCATCTCCGTGCCGCTCCGCCACGAACCGCCACATGGAGGACCCAGTGACGGACACCTTTTCTCACAAGCCAATCGCGCAGATCCATCCAACGCTTGACATTGTCATTGTGTGTCGTAATGACAGTTTGGACACTGACGTTTACCATAGCATCAATGCAGGCATCCAGGGTCTGGACCGCACCCTGCAAAGAAGACTTGCTCCCGCCGGAGGACTTTGATGCGGACGGTCTTTCCTTGTCATTATCACCTCCTAGGAAATCGAGCGACACACGAACATGAGCATTGACTTTTACAAGCGTTGGAAGTAACGATCGAATGTCCCCAACTCCGGAAGTATCCAACACAATAGCCTTTTCGGGCCACAATGCCTCAATGATGTGCTTGGCTCTCTCTGGATGAAGCAGTGGTTCACCACCCGTGATGACGGCGACCATGGCTTGAACACGTTTGGCAATGGCTGCCACACGCGCCGGCCCCTGATCAGTCTCTTGCGATCTGTTCTGCACCATCAAGTCTTCAGCATAGCAGTACCTACACTTCAACGGACAATGCGATGTGGCGAAGCAATTAACGACCAGCGGTCTCTCAGCCGCCGG
>Ga0265339_10003941_pt1 | contig 10267 bp, 10 predicted proteins | sample 4CB219metaG_FD_202085 | JGI IMG/M metagenome (GOLD analysis project Ga0265339, IMG submission 202085) | Rhizosphere microbial communities from Carex aquatilis grown in University of Washington, Seatle, WA, United States - 4-CB2-19 metaG | ecosystem: Host-associated > Plants > Roots >...
CCTGCGTCCAACGCAGCTCCCAGTTGCGATCGTCGTTGGTGACCACGGTGCCGGTGCGCAGGCGCCGCTTCAACGCGTCGCCGCGATCGCCGGTGACGCGCGCCACCGCCTCCTGCAACGCAACCTGCACTTCGGCGAGCGCCGGGATCGGCATGTCGGGCGGCACCGCGCGGTCGAGGATCTTGTCCTGGCGCAGATAGGCGTGGGCGAGCACATAATCGCCGATGCGCTGCGATTGCCGGAGGCCGGCGCAATGGCCGACCATCAGCCAGCAATGGGGACGCAACACCGCGATGTGGTCGGTGATCGTCTTGGCGTTGGCGGGCCCGACGCCGATGTTGACCAGGCTGACGCCGCGCCCGTCCGGGCGGATGACGTGATAGGCCGGCATCTGGAAGCGGTGCCAGACCACCGCGGCGGCTTGCGCTTCCGCTTCCTCCGGCGAGGCGCTCGCATCGATGACGACGTTGCCCGGCAGGACGAGCTTGCTCGCCGCGCCGGCGCGCAACTGCTCGAGCCCCCAGTGGATGAACTGGTCGACGTAGCGGTGGTAGTTGGTCAGCAGCAGATAGGGCTGCATCGCCCGCCAATCGGAGCCGGTGTAGTGGACCAGCCGGCGCAGCGAGTAATCGACCCTGACCGCGTCGAACAGGGCGATCGGCCGCTCGAAGCCGGGGCGGATTTCGAACGCGCCGTCGGCGATCTCGTCGCCGACCGAGTTCAACTGGGGAATAGGAAAGAAGCGCGCCAGCTCGGAGGCGGTCGCGCCGCCGCGCCCGAGTTCGTCGCCGCTCTCGAACACGTAGGGATAGGGAATTTCCTGCGAGCCGACGCCGACCTCGATCGTCGCGCCGAATTCCTCGACCAGCGGTTCGAGCTGTTCGAGCAGATAGGCGCGGAAATCCTCGGGCTGGGTGACCGACGTCGTGTAGACGCCGGGCTCGGCGAATTTGGCGAAGGCGCGGGCGCTCGACGGCGGCACGCCCTCAGGCTGGTAGATGACTCGTAGCTCGGGATAGCGGAAACGGGCGCGCATCGACTCGCTTGGCGGCACGCCGTCGACCAGAAAGCGTTCGACCGCCGCACGCAGCGCCGCGGTCGCTTCGTCATAGAGCGCAGCGAGCCGGTCGACCGCCTGCGAAGGCGAATCGACCTGCTGGAAACGCCGCGGCGGGCCGCCGTTTGCCGTGTTGTGCATAGAGTTTGTTTCTCGCTTCAGGCGGGGCTGTCGCCCCGTCAGGACTTGGCGGCGACGCAGACGATCTCGACCGTGTAGCTCGGCGCGGCAAGCTTCGCTTCGACCGTGGCGCGCGCCGGCGTCGCGCCGGGCGTCACCCACGGCTCCCACACCGCATTCATCTCGGCGAAGGTCGCGATGTCGGCGAGGTAGATCGTCGCCGACAGGAGCCGCGTCTTGTCGGTCCCCGCCTCGGCCAGCAGCTTGTCGATCGTCGCGAGGATCTCGCGCGTCTGCTCGGTGACGCTCTTGCCCGCCGCCTGCGCGGCGACCTGGCCGGCGAGATAGACGGTGTCGCCATGGACGACCGCCTGCGACATGCGCGGGCCGACGCCGATACGTCGAATGCTCATCGAATGCATCCCTCGAAAAGAACGATCAAACCACGGTGAAGCCGGGAACCGCGCCGAGATAGTCGCGCTTGCCGATCGGCGCGCCGGCGTAGCGCAGGATGTCGTAAGCGGTGACGAGATGGAAGTAGAAGTTCGGCATCACGTAATGGGCGACATAGGCGGCGCCGAGCATCTTCGCTTTGGCGTTGCGGCCGGCGGGGAAGATCACCTCGCGCTCGGCCCCGGCGTCGACCGCCTTGGGATCGATCGCGGCGATCACGTCGAGCGTGCGGCCGATGCGCGACCGCAGTTCGTCGAACGTCGTCTCGTTGTCTTCGAAGCGCGGCGCTTCGACGCCGGCGATGCGCGACGGCGCGTTTTTGGCGTTGTCGCAGAACGTCTGCACCTGGCGCGGAAAGGGAAACATGTCAGGCCTGAGCCGCAGCGTCATATAGACCGCCGGATCGAATTTCATCGTTTCAGCGTAGGTCTGCGCCTTGTCGAGGATCGCCAGAAAAGCATTGAGTTCGTGGGTGAAGACCGGGACACAGGATTGATACAGCGAATATGACATTGCAGGCGGTTCCTCGCGAAGCGCGTTTGATTAGGGCGCGCAACTTGCTCCTAACCGCTCTTGATATCAACACGACGACGAACGGCGCGATTTAGGCGAAGGCGGGCGCGGCGAGCTTGATCGCATAGGCGCCGACGTCGCCCGGCCATGGCGCGATGCAGCGCTCGAAGCGCGGGCGATCGTCGGCGAACAGGGCGCGGGTCGCCTCCTCGAAGCCTGGTCGGTCGCCCGCCATCGCCGCCATGAAGCGATAAGCGGCCTCCTGCGCGGCGCGAACGCGGTCTTTGGGTGCGCTGGAGCGCCGCGCCTCCTCGACCAGTCGGCGCAGCGCCGCCGAGGCGCCGCCCGACTGCAGGGCCAGCCATTCCCAATGGCGCGGCGCGAGCGTCACTTCGCGGGCGACGACGCCAAGTTTTGGCCGGCCGCGCCCACGCGGCGCGGCGGGCGGCTCGTCCGTCGCGGCAGCGAGACGAGCGGCGACGTCGGCGCGTGAACCGCGCAGATCGAGATCGATCACCGCGCCGCTGGCGTCGTCGAAGACCAGCAATGGGCTTTTGGCGCTGGCCGCCGTCGCCGCCTTGACCGCCATCGCCACGTCGATCAGCGCGCCGGAAGCGAGCCGACGCTCGCCGTCGAAGGCGGTGGCGAGTCGGGCGGCGTCTTGCATGGCGGATTCCTGTGCGATCGACCCGGATTATTATCCGGATCATATTGCGCCGTCAATATCATCCGGGTATAATTCATGGCAGCGACCAGGAGATGACATGACGACGGAGCGACGGAAGGCGGCGATCGCCGCTTACAAGGAGCGCAAGGCCGCCGTCGGCGTGTTCGCCGTGCGTTGCGCCCCGGCCGGCGCAATATGGGTCGGCCAGACCCGCGACCTCGAAAAAGTGTGGAACCGCATTTCATTTTCGTTGCGCACCGGCGCCGACCCGCGTCGCGATCTGCAGGCGGCGTGGAACACGCACGGCTTCGCCGGCTTCGCCTTCGAGCCGCTGGAAACGCTCAAGGACGAATCGCTCGATTTCGCCCTGCAATCGGCGCTCGACGAACGGACGGCGTTCTGGCGCAACAAGCTGGGGGCGGCGGCGATGTAGGAACGCGGCCGCCGCGAGCGGGCGCAGAGGCTCGCCCCACTAGCGGCAGTGGCGCGGCCCTCCGCGGCCGCGGCGGGCGCGCGGATACTACCGTGGCGGCGCTTGGCCTTCGACGCGCGGCAAGTCGGGATCGAAGCAGGCCCATTGCGGCGCCGACTTGGTCCAGATGACGGCGCCGGGCTTGCCGATGTTGGGATCGTCGAGCGAGCCGGCGCGGACGACGATCAAGTTGGGCCGCGGCTCGGCTTCACTGAACAGGGGCGTGCCGCAGGTCGGGCAGAAGGAGCGACGCATCACTGCGCCGCTGTCGGCGATCGAGGTGAAAACTCGGGTGTCACCGGTGACGCGAATCGCGTCCTTGTTGAACACAGCGTTGATCGTGCCGCCGCCGCCGCTGAAATACTGGCAGACGCGGCACCAGCATTGCCGCGCCGCGATCGGCGCGTCGGCGGCGATCTCATAGCGCACGTTGCCGCACAGGCAGCCGCCGGTGATGGGCATGCGTCTTCCTCCTCCGTTTCTCGCAAGAATAGCGGTCGGCGGCGCGCCTCGCCAACCGTTTTGTCGTCACGCCGAGGCGCGGCGTCCCGTACCTTGGATCGAGGCGCCGCGACGCGCGCCAACCTGGGGACGGCGAAAATGGACACGGCGAAGCCGAAGAAGAAGAACTGGGGATTGCAGGCTGCGCTCTGCGCCGGCGTCGTCGCCTGGCAGGTCTACGAGCTGGCGACGGCGACCGAAGCGCCGTCGAGCGCGATGCTGACGTTGCAATATATCCTCATCGCCTGCGGCATGGTCGGCGGCGTCGGCGCTTTGATCATGATGGCGAGAGGCGGCGACGGCCAAGGCTGAGCCGGCTTTGCCGCGCCGCGCCCAACCGCTATTGTTCCGCAAGCGACACGAGAGGACCGGGGATCTCGCATGCTCGCCCACCGTAGGTCGGGGCGCGTCGCGCCGCACTTTATTGCCTTCCTTGCCGTCGTCGCGGTCTTCGCCTTCGCGGGCCCCTGCGCGCGCGCCACCGAGGCGGCGACCGACTGCGATCGGCTGGCCGGCTCGCCCACCGATCCGGAGCGCGTTGCGCCCGGCGTCGCCATCGACAAGATCGACCCGGCGCCCGCCGGGGCGGCGTGCGAAGCGGCGCTGGCGGCCCATCCCGGCGCGGCGCGACTGTCGTTCGAACTCGGCCGCGCGCGTGAAGCCCAGAAGCGCGACGCGGACGCAGCCGCGGCCTACCGCGCCGCCGTCGACGGCGGCCATCGCCTTGCCGCGGTCAATCTCGCGCTCGACTATTTCCAGGGGCGCGGCGTCACCAAGGACATTGGCGAAGGGATGCGCCTGATGAATTGGGCGGCCGATCGCGGCCTGCCCTCGGCGCAATATCGTCTCGGCCTCATCTATCGCGACGGCGTCGAAGGGGTCGCCAAGGACGAACATCAGGCCGAGCGCTATCTCCAACGCGCCGTCGACCAGGACGACCCGCAGGCCGAACTGACGCTGGCGGTGATCCGGCTCAATGGTCTCGGCGCCTTGTCGAAGGATCTCGCCAGTGGCGCCCGACTGCTCAACACCGCCGCCGACCACGGCCTCGCGGCGGCCCAGGGGCTGCTCGGCGCGGCCTATCTTGCCGGTCTCGACGGCCTGCCGCACGACGATCGCCAGGCCGAGCGCTACCTCTCGCTCGCCGCGGCGCAGGCCGATGCGACGGCCGAGAACGCGCTCGCCACCTTGAGGCTCAATGGCGGCGACGGCGTCTCGCAAAATCTCGACGAGGCGGTAAGGCTCTATCGCCAGGCGATCGTCCACGGTTCGGCCCGCGCGGCCCGCAATCTCGCGTCGCTCTATGAGCATGGCCAGCCCGGCCTGCCGTTGGATCACGCCGAAGCGGTGAAGTTGTTGCGGATCGCCGCCGCCGGCAACGACGCCGAGGCGATCGCCGAGCTGGCGCGCTACGCTGACGCGGGCGGGGGCGGCGTCGCCGTCGATGCCGCGGAGGCGGTGCGGCTCAATCGTCAGGCGAGCGACCTCGGCAACGGCGTCGCCGCGGTGCGGCTCGGCGTGTTCTACTACGAAGGGCGCGGCGGTCTGGCGCGCGACGAACAGGAGGCGCATCGCCTGTTCGCGCTCGGCGTGGCGCGCGGCGACCCGCGCGCCGAGTCGATCATCGGCACCGCATACCAGGACGGCTCCTACGGCCTGGCGCCAGATTTGAAGGAAGCTGCGCGGCTGTTCCGGCTCGCCGCCGATCAGAGCGACGCCGTCGGCGAGAACAATCTCGGCCTGATGTACGAGCGCGGCCAGGGCGGCCTGCCACAGGACGCCAAGGAGGCCGGACGGCTCATTCGCCTCGCCGCCAACCAGGGTTACGCGCGCGCGCAAGTCAATCTCGGGCTCTATCTGCTGCGCGGCGATGGCGGCCAGACGAAGGACGAAGCCGCGGCGGTCAAGCTGCTCAAGGCCGCCGCCGACCAGGGCGAGGCCAACGGCCAATACAATCTCGGCTATTGCTACGCCGCCGGGCTCGGCGGCCTGGCCAAAGACCCGCGCGAAGCGGCGCGCCTCTATCGTCTCGCCGCCGATCAGGGCGAGCCGTCGGCCGAAGTGAATCTTGGCATCGACTATATGACCGGCGACGCAGGCCTGACCGAAGACGACGCCGAAGCGGTGCGCCTGTTCCGCCGCGCCGCCGACGCCAAACTCGCCCCCGGCCAGTTTCTGATGGGCCTCGCCTACCTCAACGGCCTCGGCGGCCTGGCCGTCGATCGCAGCGAAGCGATCCGCTTCTACCGACTCGCCGCCGCGCAAGGTTATGAGCAGGCGAAACAGGCGCTCTTGGTGCAGGGCGAGACGCCGTAGGCGCGCTCACCAGGCAATGGAGACCGCCAAGCCGGCGCGCCGCCGGAACGCAATCCGCCTCAGCCGAGATTCAGCTCTTTGAAGAAATCGTTGCCTTTGTCGTCGATGACGATGAAGGCGGGGAAGTCGACGACCTCGATCCGCCACACCGCCTCCATGCCGAGCTCGGGATATTCCAGCGCCTCAACCTTCTTGATGCAGTCCTGGGCGAGGCGCGCCGCTGGGCCGCCGATCGAGCCGAGATAGAAGCCGCCGTGCTCGGCGCAGGCTTTGCGCACGGCGGGAGAGCGGTTGCCCTTGGCGAGCATCACCAGCGAGCCGCCCGCCGCCTGGAATTGATCGACGTAAGAATCCATGCGGCCCGCCGTCGTCGGCCCGAACGAGCCCGAGGCGTAGCCGGCCGGAGTCTTGGCCGGCCCGGCGTAATAGACCGGGTGATCCTTGAGATAGTCGGGCATTGGCTCGCCGCGATCGAGCCGCTCGCGGATCTTGGCGTGGGCGAGGTCGCGCGCGACGATCATCGTGCCGGTCAGCGCCAGGCGGGTGCGGATCGGATGTCTGGTCAACTCGGCGAGGATCGCTGGCATCGGCCGGTTGAGATCGATCTTCACCACCGGGCCGCCGAGGCTCGCCTCGTCGACCGGCGGCAGGAAGCGCGCCGGATCGGCTTCGAGCGCCTCGAGAAAAACGCCGTCGCGGGTGATCTTGCCGAGCGCCTGGCGATCGGCGGAACAGGAAACGCCGAGGCCAATCGGCAGCGAAGCGCCGTGGCGCGGCAGGCGGACGACCCGCACGTCGTGACAGAAATACTTGCCGCCGAACTGCGCGCCGACGCCGAGCGACTGCGTCAGCTTAAAAATCTCCGCTTCCATCGCGAGATCGCGGAAGGCGCGGCCGTCCGGCCCGCCGGCGGTTGACAGCGCATCAAGATAGCGCGCCGAGGCGAGCTTGACCGTCTTCATCGTCAGCTCGGCGCTGGTGCCGCCGATGACGATCGCCAGGTGGTAAGGCGGACAGGCGGCGGTGCCGAGGGTGAGGATCTTTTCCTTGAGGAAGGCGATCATCCGCTCATGGGTCAGGATCGACGGCGTCGCCTGATAGAGAAAGCTCTTGTTGGCCGAGCCGCCGCCCTTGGCCATGAAGAGGAACTTGTAGGCGTCCTCGCCCTCAGCGGCGATCTCGATCTGTGCCGGCAGGTTGTCACCGGTGTTCTTCTCGTCGAACATCGACAGCGGCGCGACCTGGCTGTAGCGCAGGTTCTTCTTGGCGTAAGCGGCGGCGATTCCCTCGGCCAGCGCCGCCTCGTCGTCGCCGTCGGTCCACACCAGTCGACCCTTCTTGGCCGAAATGATCGCCGTGCCGGTGTCCTGGCACATCGGCAGCACGCCGCCAGCGGCGATGTTGGCGTTCTTGAGCAGATCGTAGGCGACGAACTTGTCGTTGGCGGTCGCTCCCGGGTCGTCGAGGATCGCCGCGAGCTGGGCGAGGTGGCCGGGGCGCAGCAGGTGGTTGATGTCGACCATCGCCTGCTCGGCTAGCCGGCTCAGCGCGTCGCGCTCGACGACCAGCACGTCGCGACCAAGCGCGCGCTCGACCCGCACTCCCGCACCGCTCAATTTCCGGTAGGGCGTCGGGTCGGGGCCGAGCTGAAACAGGGCGTGATAGGCAGGACTCATGCGCCGCTCCAAGCGTTCAACCGGGGTGAGCGGGGATGTAGCGGTTTGCGCTTCGCTTTCCAAGCCTGGCGATCAGAGGAAGCGGTGGCTCAGTTGCATGATGTCGCGATAGGGAATCGCGCCTTTCATCACGGCGCCTTCGCCGACGATCGGGATGGCGCGGAAGCTGTACCGGGCGAACAGCTTGGCCGCCTCGGCGACGGTGTCGTTCTCGTCGAGGCTGACGACGTTGGCGGTCATGATGTGATCGAGCGTGTCGGTCAGCTCGGCCTGCAGCAACTCCTTGATGTCGACGACGCCAAGCAGAACGCCGGCGGTATCGGTGACGTAGATATACATCACCACGTCGGCGTCCTTGGCCGCGCCACGGAACTTGAACATCACTTCGCGCACCGTCGTCTGCGGCGGGAAGGTGATGTAGTGGGTCGTGGCGAAGAAGAGGACCTGGTCCTCGTGGTTCTCGATCAGCGATCGCACTTTGGCCGCTTCCGGCGCTTCGATCTTTTCCAGGATGGCGTCGCTTTCGCTCGCCGGCAGTTCGGCGAGGACGTCGGCGGCTTGGCCCGGCGTCATTTCGTTGACCAGCTCGGTGACGCGCTCGATCGTCAGCGACGACACCAGGTCGCGCTGCACGCGCGGCTCCACTTCCTCCAGCGTATCGGACGCGTGCTCGGTGTCGAGCTGGTTGAAGATCGCCATGCGCTGGTCGTGCTCGAGCTCCTCGAGAATGTCTGCCAAATCGACCGGATGGATGTCGGGGAGTTTCTCCTTCAGCACGTTGAGCTTCACGTTGCCGATGAAGCCGCCCATGTTCTGCGGCAATTGCTGCACGTAGGTCCAGGGGATGGTGTCGTCGTCGATCTTCGCCGCGACCGAGCGGATGAAGTTGGCCAGCTTGCGCAGGCCAATGCGGCGCAGAAAGCCGGCCCGCGAGCAATCGACGTCGGTGACGTAGAGGCGACCGTAACGAGCGGCCAGCTTGATGTCGTAGACGACCTCGACCTCGTCGTCGTCGCTGTCCAACACCTTCTTGTCGAGCAGGTGGTCGCGCAGGCAGATCTGCCCTTCGGTCGGTTCGCCCTCATACGGCTCGAGCGCGGCGATCGACAGTTCGGCGCGGCCGTTGGCGGCGAGCCGCTCGACCTTGTCCCACGGCACCATCAACGATTTGTAGCCGAACGGCCGGTCGATCAGCAGGTGCGTGACTTCAGGCAACTTGCCCTGCTCGGTGACGATGACGTCGGCCAGCTTGCCGATCGCCTTATCGCCGACCCGCGCCTTGCCGCCGATCAGTTCGCTGAGGAGATAGGCGTCATCCGAGGCGTTGGCGTCGGAAGGCATAGGTTTCTCCTTCCTCACTGCGTGACGACCATGATGAACTTGTAGCCGAGCAGGCCGACCAGAATCAGCAAATACAAGCGCAGGATCAGCAGCGCCCATTGCGCCGCCGGCGACATGGCGAGGCGCGGCTTGGCGTAGCGCCGGTTGATTGCGTGAACCTGTTCGACCTGGCGGGCCAGCGTCAGGCGGAGGGCATAGAGGAAATTCATTTCGTCCTCCGCTAGTTGAACAGGCCGGGAAACAGCGTGCTGACCCCATAGAGTGTGGACAACGCGACGATGGTGGCGACGATCGCGCCGTTGACGATGTTGTCCCACAAGGTGTTGGTGCGGTCGCCCATCGTGTCCTTGTCGTTGAGCAGCAGGATGAGGAACACCAGCGCCGCCGGCAGCAGCGTCACCGCCACCACCTGAACGAACAAGGTGATCACCACCAACGGCGCGCCGGGGATCAGCACCACCAGGCCAGCGGTGATCAGAGCGAAGAAATAGCTGACATAGAACAGCGGCGCTTCCCTGATCTTGTTGTTGAGCGAGTGCGCCCAGCCGAACACTTCGCCAAACGCCCACGAACTGGCGAGCGAGATGCAGATCGCCCCGAGCAGGCCGGCGTCGAACAAGCCGATCGCCATGAACACGCCGGCGTAATGATGGGTCTCCATCAGTTTCACGGAAGCCTGGGCGGCGTCGTTGACGTCCTGTCCAGCAAGCACCGTTCCGGTGACGATGACGATGAACACCGCCACCAGCACAGTGAAGACGGCGCCGATCAGCGTGTCGAACTTGCCCCAGGCGATGTCCTTTTCCTTCAGGCCTTTGTCGACCACCGACGATTGCTGGAAGAACAGCATCCACGGCGCGATGGTGGTGCCGATGTTGGCCATCAGGAAGAAGAACAACTGGCCATTGAACCCGCCGGGAAGGCTCGGAATCAGGCCATGGGCGAGAACGTCCGAAACCCGCGGATGCACCAGGAAGGCGGCGGGGATGTAGATCAGGTTGAGAGCGCAAAACGCCAGCGCCAGCTTCTCCCAAGTCCAGTAGCGACCGTTGAGCACCATGATCGCCATCAGCAGGCAGACGCCGGTGACCGTCAGCCACGGCGGCACGCCGAAGATCGCCAGCGCCGAGGTCATGCCGATGAACTCGGTG
>Ga0265339_10003942_pt1 | contig 10266 bp, 4 predicted proteins | sample 4CB219metaG_FD_202085 | JGI IMG/M metagenome (GOLD analysis project Ga0265339, IMG submission 202085) | Rhizosphere microbial communities from Carex aquatilis grown in University of Washington, Seatle, WA, United States - 4-CB2-19 metaG | ecosystem: Host-associated > Plants > Roots > Rhizosphere...
GGCCGGCGCTTCAGACAGCATCAAGACCGGAGTTCACCAACAAGAGCCCGGTAATTGCTCAACGCCGCGCAGTGCTGTTGCCAACACGCAATACGGAAAGGTGCGCGGGTTCGTGGATGGAGGTGTGTTCACGTTCAAAGGTGTTCCGTACGGCCAGAATACGGGCGGTGAAAATCGCTGGCTGCCCGCCCAGCCTCCGGTGCCGTGGAAGGACGAGTACCCGGCGCTGATCTACGGAGCGAACTGCCCACAGCATAACCATGACTGGACAGGCATTGAACAGTGCTTCATCCAGGATTGGGACGACGGCTATCAAAGCGAAGACATGCTGAAGTTGAACATCTGGACGCCGAGCCTGACCGGGAAGCGTCCGGTGATGTTTTACATTCACGGCGGAATCTTCGAATTCGGGTCGTCGTATGAGCTGCCTTCACATGAAGGCGCGCAGATGGCGCGGCATCACGACGTGGTGCAGGTATCGGTGAATCACAGGTTGAACGCGCTTGGATTCCTGGATGTTTCTGAAGTGGGCGGCTCTGCCTATACGGATTCAGTCAACGTCGGCATGACGGATCTGGTTGCTGCACTGCGGTGGGTGCGTGAAAACATCGCCAACTTTGGCGGCGACCCGGGCAACGTGATGATTTACGGGCAATCGGGCGGCGGCTCCAAGGTGACAACTCTGCTGGGCATGCCTTCAGCGGAGGGGCTGATTCATCGCGCCTCTGCGCAATCAGGCGGCGGCGGCAACCCTCCCAGCGGCGAGGAGTCAAAAGAATTTGCGCGCCAGGTAATGAAGGAGCTCGGCGTTGGCGCAGGCGACATAGGCCCGCTGCAGAAGATGGAGTGGTCCAGGCTGCTTGCTGCCGGAAGGGCGGCGGCGGCCAAGATGAACACCACCACGAACGGCTCGACGGGGCGTTTCCTTTGGGGCCCGACTGTGGATGGCCGGATCATCAACGTCAAATCCTTTACCGACGTGGCACCCGAGGTTTCAAAGAATGTACCGATGCTGATGGGTTCGGTAAGCGAAGAGGGCAACCACATGCTGTCCCGCCCGACCGAGGAAGAGTGGCGTGCGAGCCTGGCCAAAGCCTACGGGGAAGCCAAGGCAACCGCGCTGGTGGCTGGCCTGAAGAAGGCGCATCCGGAGAAGAGCATTCGCACGCTGTCTTATATGTGCAGCAGTACCAGCCCGCTGAATACCCTCAGCATGCGCAACAATGTTGTGAAGATGTCGCGGTTGAAGTATGAACTGAAGGCTGCGCCAGTCTACACGTACTACTTCACTTGGCAATCGCCGATGCTGGAGGATGCGGGCGCATGGCATACGGCGGAGCTTGCGTTCTGCTTCGACAATACCAAGCGGTGCGAGCAGGGCACGGGCAACACGCCCGAGGCTCAGGCGCTGGCAAAGAAGATGGCGACAGCGTGGGCGAACTTCGCGCGCACGGGGAATCCGAGCCAGCCAGGGTTAATGTGGGAGCCGACTGATCCGGTCAGCTGCAAGACGATGGTTTTCGACAACGAATGCCGGATGGTCAACGATCCTGAAGGCGAAGTGCGGAAGATACTGCTGAGTTGAAAGGATCCCGTCGGCGGAGAGATCGGTTTGCTTGCGGGTTGGGGGTTGCCGATTTCTGGAAGGCAGTAACCGAAGGACAATAGAGGCGCGGAATTTCTCGTCTTGACATTGAGAATGTGGTTCAACTATCGTGCTGTCCGAGAATACGTTTTCTCATTGGCTGCACCTGAAATGACTGCTGCAATGAAGCGAGCTAACCTTTCGGCAGGTAACCTCAACAAAAAACAACGAATTATAAGGAATTTGGAGGTATGAGGAATGTCGCAATCAGATTCTGAGAATCACATCCTTTTGAACCGCCGCGAGGCGCTGCTGATGTCAGCGACGGCGGGACTCGGCCTGGCCATGAGCAAGCAAGCAGGCGCTTCTGACAGCATTAAAACCGGAGTCCACCAGCAGGAGCCGGGGAATTGCTCGACGCCGCGCAGTGCGATCACGAACACGCAATACGGCAAGGTGCGCGGCTATGTCGATGGCGGCGTGCTGACGTTCAAGGGCGTACCTTATGGACAAAACACGGGCGGGGAAAACCGCTGGCTGCCGGCGAAGCCCCCTATTCCGTGGAAGGACGAGTATCCCGCGTTGATTTACGGCGGCAACTGTCCGCAAAACCTGCATGACTGGACGGGGATTGAGCAGACGTTCCTGCAGGACTGGGACGACGGCTATCAAAGCGAGGACATGCTGAAGTTGAATGTCTGGACGCCGAGCCTGACGGGCAAGCGCCCGGTGATGTTTTATATTCACGGCGGCGGATTCAGCTTCGGGTCGTCGTATGAACTGCCCTCGCACGAAGGGGCGCAGATGGCGCGGCACCATGATGTGGTGCAGGTGTCAGTGAACCACCGGTTGAATGCGCTTGGTTTCCTGGATGTATCAGAGGTTGGTGGGTCTGCGTATGAGGATTCGGTCAACGTGGGCATGACTGACCTGGTTGCCGCTCTGAAGTGGGTTCAGGAGAACATATCGAACTTTGGCGGCGATCCGGACAAGGTGATGATCTACGGCCAGTCGGGTGGCGGGTCGAAGGTGACAACGTTGCTGGGCATGCCATCGGCGGCAGGGTTGATCCATCGTGCGTCGGCGCAGTCGGGCGGCGGCGGCAACAACCCGACGAGCGATGTGCAGAAGGAATATGCGCGGCAGATTTTCAAGGAACTGGGGATCGGCGCCAATGACATCGGGGCGCTGCAGAAGATGGATTGGGCCACGCTGATCAAGGCGGGAAGTGCGACGTCAGCGAAAATGTATCCACGCGGGGCGAGCCCAGCAGGGCCGTTTGGACCACCGCGCGCGGGGTGGAGCCCAAGCGTCGACGGAAAGGTGATTACGATGAGATCGTTCACCGACGCTGCGCCTGAGGTCTCGAAAAATGTGCCGATGCTGATGGGGTCAGTGAGCGAAGAGGGCAACCGTATGCTTTCACGGCCGACGGAGGCAGAGTGGCATGCGACCCTCGCGAGATTCTACGGCGAAGAGAAGGCAACCGCGCTGGTTACGGGTCTGAAGAAGGCGCATCCGGAGAAGAGCATTCGGACGCTGTCATACATGTGCGGCGGCCCTGGTTTAAACGCGCTCGTCATGCGCAACAACGTGGTGAAGATGTCGAAATTGAAGCACGATCTGAAGGCTGCTCCGGTTTACACGTATTACTTTACGTGGCAATCGCCGATGCTGGAGGATGCGGGCGCGTGGCATACGGCCGAGCTTGCGTTCTGCTTCGACAATACCAAGCGGTGCGAGCAGGGCACGGGCAACACGCCCGAGGCTCAGGCGCTGGCAAAGAAGATGGCGACAGCGTGGGCGAACTTCGCGCGCACGGGAAATCCCAGCCAGCCCGGGTTGCCCTGGGAACCGACTGACCCGGATAGCTGCAAGACGATGGTGTTCGACAACGAATGCAGGATGGTGAACGATCCAGAAGGGGAAGTGCGGAAGATTCTGCTGAGCTGATGGATCGTCAACGGGGCAACCGCAACTGACACAACTGGAAACTGCTTGTACGCGGGTGCAAGCAGTTTCTTTTGAATTTCAACGCAGCAGGTGAGGTTGATCAAGTTGAGCAGTGCGTCTCGCCGACTCCTGAAGCGAGGCTCAGGGCTCGGGACCGAGGCGAGAGAATTCTCGCCATGACAGGGAGAGTGGGGGTAGGGAGGCTAGCGGTCCGGGAATACGTTTTCCAACCTGCCACATCTGAATGGAGCACTATAACGAGGCGATCGGATCCTTGGGCACTTAACGGCAATTAACCAAACGGGTTCGATGGAAAGAGAAGGCGAAGAGAATGTCGCAATCAGAATCTGAGAATCACATCCTTTTGAACCGCCGCGAGGCACTGCTCATGTCAGCGACGGCGGGCCTGGGCCTGGCGATGAGCAAACAAGCCAGCGCTTCCGACAGTATTAAGACGGGAGTTCACCAGCAGGAGCCGGGCAACTGCGCGACGCCGCGCAGCGCAATTGCCAACACCCAATACGGGAAGGTTCGTGGGTATGTCGATGGTGGCGTGCTGACATTCAAGGGCGTGCCCTATGGACAAAACACAGGCGGAGAGAATCGCTGGTTGCCAGCAAAGCCTCCAGTGCCGTGGAAGGATGAGTATCCGGCACTGATCTACGGTGCAAACTGCCCGCAGACCCTGCATGACTGGACGGGGATTGAGCAGACGTTTATTCAGGACTGGGACGATGGCTACCAGAACGAAGACATGCTCAAGCTGAACATCTGGACGCCGAGCCTGACAGGCAGCCGCGCAGTGATGTTCTATATCCACGGCGGCGGATTCCAATTTGGCTCATCCTATGAGTTGCCCTCGCATGAGGGCGCGCAGATGGCGCGGCACCATGATGTGGTGCAGGTGTCAGTGAACCACCGGTTGAATGCGCTTGGTTTCCTGGATGTATCAGAGGCTGGTGGGTCTGCGTATGAGGATTCCGTCAACGTCGGCATGACCGACCTTGTGGCCGCACTGAAGTGGGTCCATGAGAACATTTCGAATTTCGGCGGCGATCCGAACAAGGTGATGATCTATGGGCAGTCGGGCGGCGGAGGCAAGGTTGCGGAACTGATGGGCATGCCGTCGGCGCAGGGACTGTTCCATCGCGCTTCGATTCAATCTGGCGGCGGCGGGGCCGGGCCGAAAGAAGAAGCCAAAGAGTTCGCGCGGCAGCTGATGAAGCAACTTGGCCTTGGGCCGAACGATATTGGCGCTCTGCAGAAGCTGGACTGGGCGAAACTGAATGCGGCGGCGGATGCGACGCAGGGCAAGATGCCTGCGCGGACTGACCTGCCGGTTGGCGGGATGGAAGGGCCACCAACACGATTCTGGATGCCGACTCTCGATGGGAAGATCATCAACATGAGATCGTTCACCGATGCGGCGCCTGAAATCTCGAAGGACGTGCCGATGTTGATCGGCTCGGTGAGCGAAGAGGGCAACCAAATGCTGTCACGGCCGACCGAGGCGGAGTGGCGCGCGACCTTAGCCAAGCAATATGGCGAGGCCAAAGGAAATGCGCTTGCCGATGCGATGAAGAAGGCGCATCCGGAGAAGAGTATTCGGACGTTGTCGTATGGTGCGGACGGAGTGGGCGGCCGGAACGACGTGGTGAAGATGGCGAAGTTGAAGCACGATCTGAAGGCGGCGCCTGTGTACACGTACTACTTTACGTGGCAGTCGCCAATGTTGGAGGATGCGGGGGCGTGGCATACTGCCGAGCTTGCGTTCTGCTTCGACAATACCAAGCGGTGCGAGCAGGGCACGGGGAATACGCCCGAAGCGCAGGCGCTAGCGAAGAAGATGGCGACGGCGTGGGCGAACTTTGCGCGCACCGGGAATCCCAGCCAGCCTGGGTTGACCTGGGAGCCGACTGACCCGGATACCTGCAAGACGATGGTATTCGACAACGAATGCAAGATGGTCAACGATCCAGAAGGCGAAGTGCGGAAGATTCTGCTGAGCTGATGGATCGTCAACGGGGCAACCGCAACTGACACAACTGGAAACTGCTTGTACGCGGGTGCAAGCAGTTTCTTTTGAATTTCAACGCAGCAGGTGAGGTTGATCGAGTTGCGAAGTGCATCTCGCCGACTTCTGAAGCGAGGCTCAGGGCTCGGGACCGAGGCGAGGGACTTCTCGCCATGACAGGGAGAGTGGGGGGTAGGTAGCGCGCGGTTCAGGAATACGTTTTCCTAACCGGCCACGACTGAATGGACCACGGCGACGAAGCGATCGGATCTTTGGGCACTTAACGGCAATTAACCAAGCTAGTTCGATGGAGAGAGAGGGTAGTGGGAATGTCAAAATCAGATTCAGAAAACCGCATTCTTTTGAACCGCCGCGAGGCGCTGCTTATGTCAGCGACGGCAGGCCTGGGCCTGGCGATGAGCAAACAAGCCAGCGCTTCCGACAGCATTAAAACCGGAGTTCACCAGCAGGAGCCGGGCAACTGCGCGACGCCGCGCAGCGCAATTGCCAACACCCAATACGGGAAGGTTCGTGGGTATGTCGATGGTGGCGTGCTGACATTCAAGGGCGTGCCCTATGGACAAAACACAGGCGGAGAGAATCGCTGGCTGCCGGCAAAGCCTCCAGTGCCGTGGAAGGATGAGTATCCGGCACTGATCTATGGGGCGAACTGTCCGCAGACCCTGCATGACTGGACGGGAATTGAGCAGACGTTTATTCAGGACTGGGACGATGGTTACCAGAACGAGGACATGCTGAAGCTGAACATCTGGACGCCGAGCCTGACTGGCAGCCGCGCGGTGATGTTCTATATCCATGGCGGCGGATTCCAGTTTGGCTCTTCGTATGAACTGCCTTCGCATGAAGGCGCACAGATGGCTCGACACCATGATGTGGTGCAGATATCGGTGAATCATCGGCTTAATGGGCTCGGATTCCTGGACGTATCGGAGATTGGCGGGTCGGCTTATGAGGATTCGGTCAATGTTGGCATGACCGACCTGGTGGCGGCGCTGAAGTGGGTGCAGGAAAACATTTCGAATTTCGGTGGCGATCCGAACAAGGTGATGATCTATGGGCAGTCGGGCGGCGGTGGCAAGGTTGCCGGTCTGATGGGGATGCCGTCGGCACAGGGACTGTTCCATCGTGCATCGATCCAATCGGGCGGCGGAGGGGCTGGCCCGAAAGAGGAAGCGAAGGAGTTCGCGCGGCAGCTAATGAAGCAACTGGGCCTTGGGCCGAACGATATTGGCGCGTTGCAGAAGCTGGACTGGGCAACACTGAATGCCGCGACGGATGCGACGCAGGGGAAGATGCCTGCGCGGACTGACCTCCCGTTTCGCGGGATGCCAGGGCCTCCGCGGCGATTCTGGATGCCGACTCTGGACGGAAAGATCATCAATATGAGATCTTTCACCGATGCTGCGCCTGAAATCTCGAAGGATGTGCCGATGCTGATCGGCTCGGTGAGCGAAGAGGGCAATCGTATGCTTTCGCGGCCGACCGAGGCGGAGTGGCGGGCCACCTTAGCCAAGCAATACGGCGAGGCCAAAGGAAACGCCCTTGCCGACGCGATGAAGAAGGCGCATCCGGAGAAGAGTATTCGGACGCTGTCGTATGGTGTAGGTGGAGTGGGCGGGCGCAATAACGTGGTTAAGATGGCGAAGTTGAAGCACGATCTGAAGGCGGCGCCAGTTTACACGTACTACTTCACGTGGCAATCGCCGATGCTGGAGGATGCGGGGGCATGGCACACAGCTGAGCTTGCCTTCTGCTTCGACAACACGAAGCGCTGCGAGCAGGGCACGGGGAACACGCCCGAGGCGCAGGCACTGGCCAAGAAGATGGCTAACGCATGGGCCAACTTTGCGCGCACGGGGAATCCGAGCCAGCCTGGGCTGACCTGGGAGCCGTCTGACCCAGATACCTGCAAGACGATGGTGTTCGACAACGAGTGCCGCATGGTGAATGACCCAGAAGGCGAAGTTCGGAAGATTATTCTGGGCTGATTGACTGACCGCGTTTTAGCGTAATGGCGGAACGCAAACAAGAAGCTGCTTGTACCTGGGTGGAGTTCGCGCCGGGGTGCAGGCAGCTTCTTTTTTGTGTCGACCAGGGTACGTTTTGGGGCGAGAGGGAAAACTGCGAGCAGGAATCCAAGCGAGGGTTGGCGCTGGTGTTTTACGGCTGGGCGGACGGGGATAGATTTCAGTGCAGACAATGCGATAAGTCAACTATCCTGAGTTAGCCCCGTCTAAAGGGACGAAGGTGGAATCCTCCTAAACACCATGAAAAAGCGAACAATACTTCTCTTAGCATTGTCCACGGCGGGTTTGGTGTACTGGCCAGTTACATCGCCTGCCCAGCAGTCAGATGCGGACCACCCCGTCGCGACCCTGAAGGTAAAGGCGCGTGAGGTGTTGCTGCCCGTGACCGTGCGCGACAAGAAGGGTGCGCTGGCATCCAATCTGACAGCAGCCGATTTTACGCTGACCGAAGATGGGCAGCCGCAGGTGATCAAGAGCTTTTCGCGGGAGAGCGATCTACCGTTCCTGTTGGGTCTGCTTGTGGATACGAGCCGGAGCATCTCGTCGGCGATGGAAAACGAGCGGAAGGCGAGCGGGAAGTTTGTTGACCTGATGCTGTCAGCGGACCCGAAAGATGAGGCGAAAGGGAACGAGGCGTTCCTGATTCATTTTGACCGCGAGGTTGAGCTGCTGGAGGAGTTCACCAACTCGCGCGATAAGCTACACCACGAAATCGACGCGATGGGACCTACATCGCGGGAGCGTGATAGCACCAGCGGCCCAGAGACGAGCGACGACGACCGAGGAAGCCAGTCGCGCGGCAATCGCGGTGGTACGCAGCTTTACGACGCGATTTTTCTTGCCTCCGATGAGCTGATGAAGCCCAAAGACGGGCGCAAGGCGCTGGTGATTTTTTCAGATGGAGAAGACAGGGGCAGCAAGGAGAATTTGAACGACGCGATAGATGCAGCGGACCACGCCAATGTGGCCGTTTACACGGTTTACTTCAAGGGTGTTCAGGATCGTGATCGCCTGTTGAGGGAAGGCTTTCCTGGCGGCGGACAGCGAGGCGGCGGGGGCTGGCCAGGCGGGGGCGGGGGTTATCCCGGTGGGGGCGGTGGCTACCCAGGCGGCGGAGGGTATCCCGGAGGTGGCGGCGGACGGCGTCCAAGTTCGGGCGGGTCGTCGATAGACGGCAAGAAGATCATGGAACAGATTGCTACCCGGACCGGGGGGCGCTACTTCGAGGCCAAGAAGAAAGACAGCCTGGAGGAGATCTACAACTCGATTGCCGAAGAGCTACGCGGGCAATACCTACTGAGCTATACGCCGGACAAACCAGGTGCCGACAGCGAGTTTCATAAGGTCGCGGTTAAGGCGAAGAATGGCGACCTGGTGGTGACCACGAGGGAAGGGTATTTCTCGGGGGAGAAGTAGAGCGGTCATTGGTTGAATTGAAGGCGTCCTGAGTTCCCCTCTAAAAGATCGGCAAAGGTAGGCGTCTCTCCGGGCTGCAGTGTACCAGGCCGAACCGGCTGCAACTGTGAGGCGTCTGGTCGCCGCACTCTTGGCCTTTTGGTGCGCGCTGTAAGAAAGCTGACCCCCGTGGAGACTATTCCTTACGAAGAGCCAAATAAGACCAGATGACTCGAACCCAACAAGACGCAACGTACGCCGAGGCAAGCTCGATGTACGGTTCTACGATCCGGCGTCTCGCCCGAGCCTATGAAGTGGACCCGGACAAGCAACGGGACCTGCTCCAGGACATTCATCTGGAACTATGGCAGAGCCTGGCGTCGTTCAATGGCCGCTGCAGTTTGAGAACTTGGGTATACCGCATCGCACACAACGTCGCTGCCACGCATGTGGGACGAAACCGGCACATTAGTTCGCGCCTGGTTGACCTCGAGACCATTAAAGCCGAGGTAACTTTGGCCGAAGCCCGCGTAAATGGTCAGAGATGCTCGGCAGACAGTCTCCTCGATTTAATTCGCCGGCTCAAGCCACTGGATCGCCAGATCATGATGCTTCATCTCGAGGGGGAGTCGGCAGCATCGATCGCGGAGGTGACCGGACTCTCTGCGGCCAATGTGGCTACGAAGATCCATCGAATTAAGAAGTTACTGAAGCAGATCTACCTGGAAGGAGCACCGCATGCGACAAGATGAGAAATTCTCTGCGGAGGACCTTCCGCAAACCGCATGGTTATCGCAAAAAGAGGAGGAGCACAGCGAAATGCAAACAACACTCACCCCCACCGATCTCGCCCGCATGGCGCGAAACCGCGAAGAGTTGAATACCTGGTTAGTCCGAGGCATTGTGGCTGTGACACTCGCTCTTGCGGCAGCACTTCTTTATAACGTGTACAGAATCGAGCAGCCGTGGATAAGAGTTGGACAAGCCTGGACTCTGGGCGTGCTCGTCTATCTGTTTCTCGCAGGATTCAAACACGGCCAACAGCGAAGAGGGATGAGCGAACCATGCGCGCAGTTTCTCGAACGTCAACATGAGGAAAGACGGAACGGTTACCTGCAACTTAGGCGCCGATTGTTCCTTTTCGCTCCCGGCATTATGGCTTGCTGGTGGGGCAACGGATCGCGGACTGGAGGTCACGCCTGGCATATTGACTTATCACGACGGGCGTTTGAACTTCACTCGGGTTTGTGGCTATTCATACTGAGCGTTGT
>Ga0265339_10003945_pt1 | contig 10259 bp, 6 predicted proteins | sample 4CB219metaG_FD_202085 | JGI IMG/M metagenome (GOLD analysis project Ga0265339, IMG submission 202085) | Rhizosphere microbial communities from Carex aquatilis grown in University of Washington, Seatle, WA, United States - 4-CB2-19 metaG | ecosystem: Host-associated > Plants > Roots > Rhizosphere...
GACGAAGATCCTCAGCCGCACCTTCAGCTACCATGGCGTCGGCTTGGCGACGACCAGCATGACCGGCCTGCCGAGCTGCTATCAGCCGTTCGATTTGCCGCTGCCCGGCTTCATCCACGTGCCGGGGCCACATCCGTACGGTGTCGACAGCCCGCTCTCGCCCGCGGCCTACGCCGAGTGGTGCCTCGAAGAGACGGCGCGCATCATTGCGCGCGAAGGAGCGGACTCGATCGGCGCGCTGTTTGCCGAGCCGGTGCAAGGCGCCGGCGGCGTGATCGTTCCGCCGCCCGGTTATCTGCGCGCGCTGCGCGACCTGTGCCGCGCGCACGACATCCTGTTCGTCGCCGATGAAGTCATTACGGGTTTCGGACGCCTCGGCGCGTGGTTCGCCTCGGATCTGTGGGGCCTCGAGCCCGATCTGCTGGTCATGGCCAAGGGCATCACCAGCGGCTACGTGCCGCTCGGCGCGACGATGGTCAGCGACGCGATCGCCGATCAATTCGAGCATGGCGGTTACCTGGCGCACGGCTTCACCTACAGCGGTCACCCGGTCGCCACCGCCGCGGCGCTGGCCAATCTGGCGATCTTGGAGCGCGAGCGATTGATCGAACGCGTGCGCGACGAAGTCGGGCCGTACTTTCAGCAGCGGCTGCACGGCCTCGCCGGCCATCCCGCCGTCGGCGAGGTGCGCGGCTTTGGGCTCATTGGCGGGCTCGATCTGCTGCCGCGCGGCGGCAAGACGCAATTGCTGACGCCGCCGGTGCTCGGCGCCCGGGCGGTCGGCCTGGCGCGCGATGAAGGGGTGATCGTGCGCGGCATCCGCGACCTGATCGCCATCGCGCCGCCGCTGATCATCACGCGCGAGGAGATCGACGTGGTGTTCACCGCCATCGCTCGCGTGCTCGATCGCCTCTGGGAGGCATAGCCGACAGCTGATAGCGCATGGGCAATTGCCGATCGTCCGACCGCCGTCGCGGATCTAGGAGACTCACATGGCGCACGCGCACTCCGACACGAGTGACAAACCGTTTGTTCCGGCGCTTGGCTGGCATTGGCTGACGCGCTTCTACGATCCGTTCATCGCGCTGATGCTGCGCGAGCGGGTGCTGAAGCAACAGCTGGTCGATCAAGCGCAACTCAAAGCGGGCTATAGCGTGCTGGACTTCGGCTGCGGCACCGGCACGTTGGCGATGCTGGTGAAACGCGCCTGCCCGGCGGCGCGGGTTATGGGCATCGACGCCGACCCGCAGGTGCTGGCGATCGCACGCGAGAAAGTGGCGCGCGCCGGCCTGGACATCGAGCTGCAACAGGGTTTTTTCACTGCCGACACGTTTCCGCCCGCCAGCTTCGACCGCATCGTCACGTCCCTCGTGCTGCACCACCTAACGCACGACGAGAAGCTGGCGGTGCTGCGCGCCATGCGCACGGCGCTGCGCGGCGACGGCGAGCTGCACGTCGCCGACTTCGGCGCTCCGCACACCGCGCTGATGCGCGTTCCCAGCCGCGTGGTGCAGATGGTCGACGGCGCCGACCGCATCGGCGACAACCTCGCCGGTCGCTTGCCGGAGATCATCGCCGCCGCCGGCTTCACGGCGGTCGAGACGCTCGATCGCCGTGCGACGCCGTTCGGCACGCTCGCCTATCTGCGCGCCCGAGCGTCGTGAACGCGCCGCCCGCCGCGGCGGCGCAAGCGCCGCGCGATCTCGGCGCGCCCATCGAAGCGCTCGCTGCCGCCGCCCTGTTCGGCGCCGCCGCTCCGCTATCCAAGCTGCTCGTCTATAGCCTGCCGGCACTGCAGCTCGCCGGGTTGCTGTATGTGGGCGCTGCGTTTGCCGTGGCCCCGCTGGCGCTGCGCCGGTCCACCGCGCCGATGCGGTTGGACGTGCGGAACTCGCGCCGGCTGGCTGGCGTCGTGCTGCTCGGCGGCGTCGCCGCGCCGATCCTGTTCCTGCTGGCGCTGCGCATCGCCGACGCCGGGTCCGTCGCGCTGTTGCTGACCGTCGAGGTCGCGCTGACCGCAGTCCTCGGCGCCTTGTTCTTTCGCGATCCGCTCGGCCGCCGCGGCTGGGCCGGGGTGATCGGCATCGTTGCGGCCAGCGCGCTGGTGGCCTGGGGCGGCGGCGCGCCCGGCGTGCTGACTGCGGCGCTCGTCAGTGCCGCGTGTCTCTTTTGGGCGCTCGACAATCACTGGACGGCGCTCATCGATGCGCTGTCGCCGGCGCAAACGACGCTGGTGAAGGGCGCGGTCGCCGGTGCGGTCAATCTCGCCCTCGCGTTGTGGCTGACGGATTCGCTGCCGTCGCTCGGCGAAGCCGGCGCCGCGTTGGCGATCGGCGCCGCCTGTTACGGCTGCAGTCTGGTGCTCTACATTCGCGCCGCGCAGCGCATCGGCGCGGTGCGCGCGCAGGCCACGTTCGCCACGGCGCCGTTTTGGGGCGTGGGTCTGTCGGCGGTCGTGTTCAACGAAGGGCTGACGATCGCTGCAGCGATCGCCATGGGCCTCGCGGCGGGGTCGGTCCTGCTCCTTTTGCGCGACCAACATGCGCACGCGCATCGCCATCTGGCCGTCGCGCACACGCACGAGCATCGCCACGATGATGGCCATCATCTGCACGCGCACGCCGCGGGCGAGGCCGGCCAAACGCACACGCATGCGCATGCGCACGATGAGCTGGAGCACGCGCATCGCCACCGCCCCGATCTGCATCACCGCCACGAGCATTGACGTCTCCCTGGCTGGCTGTGGCCGGCCGGGCGGCCAGGGAAGGATTGCTGGCTCTGCCCGGCGCCTGTCGTTGACGGTGGAGCTATTCGTCGACGCGATCGGCGGCGCGTGGCTCGATGCGTGAGGCGAGGAGACTATAGAGCGCCGGCAGGACGAACAGCGTCAGCAACGTGCTGGTGGCGAGGCCGCCGATGACCACGGTGGCGAGCGGGCGCTGCACTTCGGCGCCGGTGCCGGTGGCGACCGCCATCGGCAGGAAGCCGAGCGACGCGACCAGCGCGGTGACCAGCACCGGGCGCAGCCGCGTCACCGCACCGCGTACGACGGCGTCGAACGGCGCCGCGCCGCCGGCCCGCAGCTGATTGATGAAGGTGATCATCACCAGGCCGTTCAGCACCGCGACGCCGGAGAGGGCGATGAAGCCGACCGCGGCGGAGATCGAGAAGGGGATGTCGCGCAGCCACAGCGCCACCACACCGCCGGACAGCGCCAGCGGCACGCCGCTGAACACCACGGCCGCGGCGGCCCACGAGCGGAAGGTGCTGTAGAGCAGCAGCAGAATGATCACGAAGCAGACCGGAACCACCAGCGCCAAGCGCTGCTTGGCCTGCACGAGATTCTCGTATTGCCCGCCCCAGGTGAGCCAGCTGCCGGCGGGAATCGGCACCTCGGCGGCGATGCGCTGTTGGGCCTCCTCGACGAAGCTGCCGATGTCGCGCCCGTGCACGTTGGCCTGCACGACGATACGGCGCTTGCCGTCGTCGCGGCTGATCTGATTGGGGCCTTCGGTGAGGCGGATGTCGGCGACGGCGTCGAGCGGCACGAAGCGCAGCGGGGCGCGGTGCAGATCGTCGCCGCCGAGCGCGAGCTGCGTCGGCGGCTCGTCCTGGTGGCCCAAGGTGATCGGCAGCCGCTCCAGGGCGGCGATGTCTTCGCGCAGCGCCTCGGGCAGGCGCACGACGACCTCGAAGCGGCGATCGCCTTCGAAGATCTCGCCGGCCGGCCGGCCGCCGATGGCGACGGCGACGACTTCCTGCACGTCGGCGACGCTCAGCCCGTAACGGCCGGCGGCGACGCGGTCGACCACCACCTCCAGGACGGGTGCCCCGGATACCGGCTCGACGCGCACGTCGCTGGCGCCGCGCACGTTGCGCAACACGCTGGCCACATGCCGCGCAACGGGCAGCAAGGCTTCGAAGTCGTCGCCGAAGACTTTCACCGCGACGTCGCCGCGCACCCCGGCGAGCAATTCGCCAAAGCGTTCTTCGATCGGCTGGGACACCGAATACGTCGCGCCCGGCACGGTGGCGAGCCGCGCCGCGACACGGCCGGCGACGTCGTCTTTGGCCTCGCTCGGATCGGGCCATTCGCTGCGCGGCTTCAGCATCACGTACAGATCGGAGGCGTACGGCGGCATGGGATCGAAGGCGATTGCCGCGGTGCCGGTGCGCGAGAACGCGACCGCGACTTCCGGCATCTCCGTCACCGAGCGCTCGATCTGCCGCTGCATCGCCGTCGCCTCGCGGACGCTGACGCTCGGAATGCGGAAGCACTGCACCAGCAGGTCGAGCTCCCCCAGCGTCGGCGCGAACTCCTGCCCGAGGCGCAGGAACAATCCGACCGCGACGGCCGCCAGCAGCACGGCCATGGCGACGACCGTGACGCGCCACGCCACCGCCCAGCGCACCGCCGGCGCGTACAGCCATTTCGCCGCGCGGACCAACCGGTTCTCATGCGCGCGCACGCGGCCGCGGATGCACATCGCCACCATCGCCGGCACGAAGGTGAGCGACAGGATGAAGGCGGCGATGAGCGCGAAGATGACGGTCATCGCCATCGGGCGGAACATGCGGCCCTCGACGCCGGTGAGGAAGAGGATCGGAACGTAGACGATGACGATGATGGCCTCGCCGAAGGCGGTCGCGCCGCGCACTTGATGGCTGGCGTCGCGCACTACTGCCAGGCGCTCGCCCGTGGTGAGCCCGCGCCCGAGCGCCTGCTGGCGTTCGGTCAGGCGGCGCAGGCAGTTCTCGACGATGATGACGGCGCCGTCGACGATGAGGCCGAAGTCGATGGCACCGAGGCTCATCAAGTTGCCGCTGGTGTGCGTGGCGAGCATGCCGATCGACGTCAGCAGCATCGACAACGGAATGGCGAGCGCGGTGATCAGCGCGGCGCGAAAGTTGCCGAGCAGCAGAAACAGCACCACCACGACCAGCAGCGCGCCTTCCGCCAGGTTGGTCGCCACGGTGCGGATCGTCGCGTCGACCAGCGTGGTGCGATTCAGGACCGTGCGCACGCGCACGTCGGGCGGCAGGCTCTTGGCGACCGCCGTCAATCGTTCGTCGGCTGCGGCCGACACCGTGCGGCTGTTCGAGCCGAGCAGCATGATGGCGGTGCCGAGCACCACCTCTTCTCCATTTTCCGTCGCGCTGCCGCTGCGCAGCTGAGCGCCGACGGCAGTGGTGGCGACGTCGCGCACGTGCACCGTGGTGCCGCCGTGCTCGGCGACCACGATATCGCCGAGCTGCGCCGGGTCGGTCAGCAGTCCGGGCGCACGCACGACATACGAGGCGCCATTGTGCTCGACGAAACCGGCGCCGACGCTGCTGTTGTTGCGCTCGAGCGAGGTGACCAGCTGCGGCAGCGTGACGTCGTACGCCGCCAGCAGCCGGGGATCCGGTTGCACGTGATACTGCTTGACCTCGCCGCCGATCGGATCGATCGCGGCGATGCCCTCCACGCCGCGCATCTGCGGCGCGATGATCCAGTCCTGCACGGTGCGCAGATAGGCGGCGCGCTCCAGCTCCGTCGTCAGTCGCTGACGCTCCGGAGTCAGGTAACTGCCGTCGGATTGCCAGCCCGGTTGGCCGTCGGCCACCGCCGCACCGCGTCCGTCCGGATGCGCGTAGGCGACGGTCCACATGTAGATCTCGCCGAGGCCGGTGGCGATCGGCCCGAGCTCGGTCTCGACGTTGGCCGGAAGCTCCGTGCGCGCCGCTGCCAATCGCTCGGTCACCTGCTGGCGGGCGAAATAGATGTCGATGTCATCGCGAAATACCGCCGTCACCTGCGCGAAGCCGTTGCGCGTGAACGAACGGGTGTACTCGAGGCCGGGAATGCCGGCCATCGCCGTCTCGATGACGAAGGTCACTTGCGTTTCGACTTCGATCGGCGACAGCGATGGAGCCGCGGCGTTGATCTGGACTTGGCGGTTGGTGATATCCGGCACCGCGTCGATCGGCAGGCGGCGCAGCGCCATCGCGCCGATGCCGCCGACCGCCAGCGTCGCCAGCACGATCAGGGCTCGGTGGGTGACGGAGAAACTGAGAATCCGATCCAACATCGCCGCTATTCTTCTTCGGCCTCGCCTTTTTCGAGATCGGCTTTGACGAGGAACGAATTGTTCGCGGCGTAGCGCTCGCCGGCGTTCAGCCCGTCGGTGATCTCGGCGATGGAGCGCCCCAGCTTGCCGAGACGCACGGGGCGAGCGACGAAGTGATCGCCGTCGACGACGAAGACGATCGATACCCCGGCGCGCATCTGCAGCGCGGTGCGCGGCACCGCGATCGGCACGGCTTGCGGGCGCAGCACCAGCGCGGTCACGAACAGGCCGGGCTTCCATGCGCCGTCGGGATTTTGCACGACGGCGCGCGCGATCGCGGTGCGCGTCGCTTGATCGAGCACCGGGCTGACGTAGCTGACGGTGGTCTCGGTGTCGGCGATGCCGTAGCCGGCGCTGATGCGCATTGGCTGTCCGGCGCGCACCTCGGGCAGGTCCTTCTGATAGACGTTGACGTCGATCCAGACGCTCGACAGATCGGCGACGACAAAGGCGGGCGAGCCGGGACTGACGGTTTCGCCGGCGACCAAATGGCGATCGACGATGATGCCGTCCATGGGGCTGCGCATCTCGAACGGCGCCATGGTGTCGCTGACGATCACCGCCAGTAGATCGCCGCTGTGGACGCGCTGACCGACTTCGGCGTGCACCTCGCGCGCCTGGCCGGAAAAGCGCGGCGCCAGGTGCGCCGTGCGATCGGCGTTGGGGCGCACTTCGCCGGGTAGCTCGATGCCGAGATCGACCGTGCCGGGTCCGGCCGTGGCGACGGTCACACCGAACCGCTGGAAGGCGTCGACGGTGAACGCGCCGGGCTTCTCAGCCGGTGCGTCGGCGGCAGTCGCGCAACCGCACGGCAGCGCGATTCCACCCAACAGGATCGCCACACACCAAGCGGAGCGAACGCGGCGGACGACGAGAGCGGGCCGCGCGCGGTGGCTCGGCGCTCGCGGAACGTTGGGGGCGGTGGCGTTCATTTCTCGTCCTCGTGGGATGCGGGATCGGGCAGGGTGCCGGCGAGGCGATCGAGATCGGCACGCGCTTGGTGATAGGCGGCCAGCGCGACCAGATACTCGTCGCGCAGCTCGAACTCAGTGCGTTGCGCGTCGAGGATGTCGAGCGAACGCAGGGCGCCCTGTTTGTATGCCTCGGCTACGCCCGCGTGGACTTTTTCGGCGGCTGGAAGGAGGTGGTCGCGCAGCGCCACGGCCCGATCGTATGCCGCGCCGAGCGCCTCGTGGGCGCGCGCCAACGCCGAACGCACGGCGGTGTCGGCGGCGCGCCGCGAGGCGTCAGCCTGGGCCAGCGACGCCTCGGCGGCGGCGATGGCGCCCTGGTTGCGGTCGAACAGCGGCAGCGGCACCCAGAACTCGAACACCAGCGCGACCTCGTCGGTGTCGCTCAGGTAGCGCGGACCGGCGCCGAGCGCGATGTTGGGCACCGCCTGGGCGTGTTCCAAGTCGATCGTCGCCTGGCGCGTCGCCAGCTCCGTCGCCCAGCGGGCGATGTCGGGGTTGCGTGCCACGCTGTCGAGCAGCGGTGCCAGCGGCGGTGGCGCTGCGAGACTGGCGAGCTCTCCGCGCACGCGCGTGAAGTCGGCGCGCGAGCTGCCCCACTGTTCGGCGAGCGTCAGGCGTGCGGCAGCCAACTCGCGGGCGCGATCGGCGCGCTGCAGGGCGGCCTGTGCGCTGGCGAGCTGCGCGCGCGTGATCTCGACCGGCGCGGCGCCGCCGCCGCGCACCTGCGCGTCGACCGCCTGTGCGGCGCGATCGGCCAGCTGCGTCAGCTCGTCGGCGAGCGCGACGCGCTCCTGCAGCGCCAGCACGTCGGCGAACGCCTTGGCGGTATTGGTCAGCACGTCGGCGCGCTGTGTCTCGTAGTCCCACTGCGCCGCATCGCGCTCCAGGCCGGCGACCGCCAGGCGGCGGGCGCGTTTGCCGCCGAGCTCGACGAGCTGCGAGAGGCGCAGTGTGGTCTCCGCCGATTCCAATCCCTTGTTGGCCCCCGAGCCGCCGAAGTTCTCCAATTCCAGCTTGAGCTCCGGATTGGGCAACGTGCCGGCCTGGATGGCGTTGCCCTCGCGGATGCGAATCGCCTCGGTGGCCGGCGCCAGGGTGCGGTTGTCGCGCAGCGCCGCGGCGAGCGCGTCGCGCAACGTCACGTCGCCGTGCGGCGCGGCCGGCGGCGGCGGATCGGACAGCGGCGCAGGTTGCGCCGCCGCAGCCGTGGCGAGCGCGGCGACGACGATCAGGGCGGTGCGCATCGCAGTGGCAGGCAATCGCAGGTGCATAGCGCGGCTTCTTGGCGACGAGGGTGGCATGATCCGACGGCGAAAGACGACCGGACCGAACTGATGCAGGTGGCGATCCGATCGGGTCACCGCGGGGTCGCGAGACGGTGCGCGCGACGGCCGCGGGCGGACGCGATCGTCGCGCTCAGAGCAGCAGCACGACCGAGCGTCGCAGCGCATGGGGCGTCGCCGCCGTACGCCGTGGGCGGCGGCCGGCCATGCCGGCCGCCGGCGCGGCAGGTCGATCGACGGTCATCCCTTGCGCGGCCGCGGCGACGAGAGGCGCGCCGTGGCTCGGCAACGCGCCTTGCGGCACCAGCAGGTCGCGACAGCTGTGCTGACGCGAACCGATCCCGGCGCGCCGCGAGCTGTCGGCGTCTGCGTCGGGACAGTGACGCGCCGCTCCGACGGCCGGCTCCACTGCGACGCTGCCATTGCTTGCAACGCACAACACCGTCGCACCCGCCGGCGTGAGGCTGGTGGCGATCAGCAGCGCCAAACCGGCGGCGACCGACGCGCGACGCGACATGACGCCGCAGGCTAGCAGAGCGCGGCGCGGCGGCGAAAGGTTGAGCCGGGCAACCGCGCCGCGCCGCTCAGCAACCGGTGAGGGCGCTGCCGACGGCGGCGATCAATTCGTTGATGGCGATTTGTCCGTCGCCGTTGGCATCGGCGGCCAGACATGCGTCGACTCCGGAGCCGCCGAGCGCGATGTTCACCGCGGTGATGAGCTCGGCAATGCTGACGCTCTCATCGCCGTTGCAATCGCCGCCGCAAGCGGTCAGGCGCTGCGCCCAGAGCTCGGTTCCCGTCGCGCTCTGCTCGGCGGTGAAGAACAGGCGCGGGCCGACGATGGTGAAGGCCGACGGATTCGACGAGCCGGCGCCCGGCACCAAGTCGGCGATGCGCTGCGTGCCCGCCTCGGTGCCGTCACTTTGCCACGGCTCGCAGCCGAACTGCGTCTCGCAGGCCTGAAAGTAGAGCGTCGATCCGACCGGCGTCAGGAAGGCGGGCCGGCCGGATCCGGCGCCGGAATCGATGTCTTTGATCATCGTCGTCCCGGCCTCGGTACCGTCGCTGCGCCACAGCTCCACGCCCAGTCCGGCGTCCTCGGCGGCGAAGTAGAGTGTCGAGCCGATATTGGCGAAGGAGAAGAAGAAGGTATCGAAGCCGAAGGCGCTGCCGCGCCGGTTGATGTCGCGCACCAGGCGCGTGCCGGCGGCGCTGCCGTCGCTCGCCCACAGCTCGAGGCCGTGCGTGCCGTCGTCGGCGATGAAGAACAGGGTACCGGCGACGTTGCGCAGGAAGCTGATCTGCGAGCCGTCGGGGCCCGGATCGATGTCCGCGACGAGCGTCGTGCCGTCTGCCGTGCCGTCGCTCGTCCACAGCTCGAGGCCGTGCGTGCCGTCGTCGGCGCTGAAGTAGAGACGGTCGCCGAGCGCGGCGAGGAAGAACACGCCCGGCGGACGAAAGGCGCTGTCGGTCGGATTGATGTCGCGCACCAGGTGCGTGCCGGCAGCGCTGCCGTCGCTGGTCCACAGCTCGACCCCGTGCGTGCCGTCATCGGCCGTGAAGAAGAGGCGGGTGCCGACGGCCGTGAGTAGGCGCGGCGTCGACCCGGCCAGCCCCGGATTGATGTCGCGCAGCGGTACCGTGTTGGCGTCGGTGCCGTCGCTGCGCCACAGCTCTTCCCCGAAGCTGCCCTCGTCGGCGGCGAAGTAGATCAGCGAGCCGACGGCGGTGATTTGGCTTGGGTCCGACGCTGCCGGACCCGTCGCGATGTCGCTGACCATCCATGTGCCGCCGGCGGTGCCGTCGCTGCGCCAGAGCTCGCTGCCGTGCGCGCCGTCGTCGGCGGCGAAGTAGACATTGTCGCCCAGCTGCGTGAAGGCGACGAAACCGCT
>Ga0265339_10003946_pt1 | contig 10259 bp, 10 predicted proteins | sample 4CB219metaG_FD_202085 | JGI IMG/M metagenome (GOLD analysis project Ga0265339, IMG submission 202085) | Rhizosphere microbial communities from Carex aquatilis grown in University of Washington, Seatle, WA, United States - 4-CB2-19 metaG | ecosystem: Host-associated > Plants > Roots >...
TGCATCGGATACCGTCTCGACGGCCGCGAAATCGACTATCTTCCGGCGAGCGAACACGCCCAGGCCAAGGTTGAGCCGATCTACGAAACGGTCGCGGGATGGCAGGAGCCGACGGCCAAAGCACGTTCCTGGGCGGACCTGCCGGCACAGGCGATCAAGTATGTGCGGCGCGTGGAAGAACTGGTCGGCTGTCCGGTCACCTTGCTCTCGACCAGTCCGGAACGCGAAGACACGATTCTGATGCAGAATCCGTTCGAAACCTGAGATAAGGACAATCGCAGCGCTCTAGCGTCGCTTTAAACCTGATGGCTGATTACTATCCCCTGATCGCTCGCGCGGTTGCCGGTCTCGAGAAGAACACCGGCGAAGGCCGCCGCGTTCTCTATGAGCGCGCGCGCACGGCGCTGGTGACGCAGTTGCGCGGCGTGGTGCCGGCGCTCAGCGAATCAGACATCACGCGGGAACGACTGGCGCTCGAGGAATCGATTCGCAAGGTGGAAGCGGAGGCCGCGCGCCAGTCGCGCGAGGGCGCCCATTCCGATCCGCCGCGACGTTCGGACAGTGTGCGGCGCGAGGAGCCAGCGCGCCCGACCCCGCCGCGCCGCGATCCCGGCCAACCGCCGCCGGCGCCGCCGCCGCCCCCGATTGCACCGCGGGCGCCGGAGGTCGCGCGGCTCGACCCGCAAACCGAGGCGGCTCGTCGCGGCGTCCGGCCGCGCCCGCCGGCAGAGCGCGGGTATCCGGATGAGGGCATGAAGGGTTTCCGCGACGTGGTCGTGGAAACGGAAAATCTCGGCGGGGCGACGGCGCAGGCGTCGCGGTCCGCGCGGCAGGCGTACGCCGCGACACCGCCGGGCGGTCCCGATCACGCGCGGCTCGAGCCGCGGATGGAAGAGGGATTGCGGCCGCCGCCGCGCAAGCCCAACACCGATCCGATCCCTGGACCATCGCTGGAACCGACCTTCGGCGGCTCGCTCGAACCGACGATGATGCTGGACGATGCGCGCCCGGCGCCGACGCGCCAGCGCGCGCAGCGTGCGGCCGCGATCGACGATGAGCTGGAAGAGGCGCCGCGGCCCGCGCGCGCCATCGGCGGTGGACTGCTGCGGGTGCTGGTGATGTTGGTCGTCATCGGCCTGTTGTGCTTTGGCGTGTTCTGGCAGCGCCAAAACCTGTTGGCGGCGGTGCGCGGTGTGATGGCGCTGACGCAGTCGTCGGCGCCGACGCAGGCGACGCAACAGACGCGCGACGCCGCGATCACGCGCTCGAAAATCCCCGATCGGCTGTCGCCCTCCGGCCAGAACGGCTTGCCGGGCGTGGCGCAGCGCGTGGTGCTGTACGAGGAAGATCCGAATGACGCGGCCGGCAAGCAATATGTCGGCACCGCGGTGTGGCGAACCGAGACGGTGTCGCCGGGACCTGGCCTCGCGCCCGATGTGGTCATTCGCGCCACCATCGACATTCCCGACCGCGGCATGAAGGTGGCGTGGTCGCTGCGCCGCAACGCCGACAAGTCGCTGCCGGCGAGCCATACCGTCGACATCATGTTCACGCTGCCGGCGGACTTCCCGCACGGCGGCATCAAGAACATTCCGGGGCTGCTGATGAAGCAGGCGGAGCAGACCCGCGGCGTTCCGCTCGCGGGTCAGTCGGTCAAAGTGACGAGCGGATTTTTCCTGATCGGGCTGTCGTCGGTGGAATCGGATCTGCAGCGTAACGTGCAGCTCTTGAAGGAGCGCGCCTGGTTCGACATTCCGATCGTCTACAACGACGATCGCCGTGCGATCCTGGCGGTGGAAAAAGGCCCGCCCGGCGAAACCGCGTTCAACGACGCGTTCACGGCCTGGGGCCGGTAGCGGCGGACTCGGCGGTACAATCTCCGTCTATTGCAGAAGCGCGTTGCGCTTGTCGCTTTAGCAATGTCGGTTGCAGCCGCCAATATTTCGACAATTACCAGCGTCATGGCCGGACTTGTTCCGGCCATCCACGCCTTGTTTTGCGGCCAGAAAGACGTGGATGGCCGGGTCAAGCCCGGCCATGACGGATGAGATGGTTTGATAGCTGCGAAGGTTTCGCCGGATCGCGCGTTACTGCGCGGCGGCCGCCGCCAGAGCCGGCGGCGCTTCCATCGCGGCGATGCGGTTCTTCACCGCCTTCTGCACCTTCTCGAACGCCCGCACTTCGATCTGCCGCACGCGTTCGCGGGAGACGCCGAATTCCTCGGCGAGTTCTTCCAGCGTGACCGGATTGTCGTTGAGCCGGCGCGCTTCGAAGATGCGGCGTTCGCGATCGTTGAGCACCGAGAGCGCATCGCTCAACGCTTTGCGGCGATTGTCGAGCTCCTCGGATTCCGCGAGCCTTGTCTCCTGACTGGTGCTGTCGTCGACCAGCCAATCCTGCCATTCGCCGGAATCGCCGTCGGCACGGATCGGCGCATTGAGCGACGCGTCGCCGCTCAAGCGGCGGTTCATGTCGATCACGTCCTGTTCCGGCACGCCCAGGCGCTTGGCGATGGTCTTTACCTGATCGGGGCGCATGTCGCCCTCTTCAAGCGCGGAGATCTTGCTCTTGGCCTTGCGCAGATTGAAGAACAGCTTCTTTTGATTAGCGGTGGTGCCCATTTTCACCAGCGACCAGGAGCGCAGGATGTATTCCTGGATCGCGGCCTTCACCCACCACATGGCATAGGTGGCGAGGCGAAAGCCTTTTTCGGGCTCGAACCGCTTGACCGCCTGCATCAGGCCGACATTGCCTTCCGAAATCACTTCGGAAATCGGCAGGCCATAGCCGCGATAGCCCATGGCGATCTTGGCCACGAGACGCAGATGGCTGGTGACCAGGCGATGGGCCGCGGTGCGGTCGCCATGCTCGCGCCAGCTCTTGGCGAGCATGTATTCTTCCTGCGGTTCCAGCATCGGGAACCGGCGGATTTCTTCGAGGTAGTGGGAAAGGCCGGATTCGGCCGTTAGGATTGGTAATGTTGCAGCTCGGGCCATGACAGCGCCCTCCAGTGTTGTGCCCCCGATTGCCGGCGGGCAATGACGGTGCCGCTCATCCCAGAGCCGACAGCGCCAATTCGGTACTGCGACCGCTAATGCCGGATCGCAGGTGCAGCATACACGTTTTGAGGTGGCTAAACAAAGGCTCCGACCGTCACGTCGCCGTGACAGCCCCGTGAATACCGCCGCAGATGGTCGTTTCTAGTCCTTAACGCTTTGAAACCTTTGAGTGTTTTTTCGTCGCCCGGGCCGCCTCCGGTGCAGGGGCTCCCTGCGCCTCGCGCAGACCTTGGCGTAACCGCTCAAGGTCGGCAGGCAATTCCGAGCGGAATTCCAGATAGCCGGTCCCAAGCGGATGGTCGAAACCGAGTAAATAGGCATGCAAGGCCTGTCTGCCAAGGTCTTCCAACGCTTCGCGCGCCGGTATCCCGAGGTGGGTAGCCTTGGTCTTGAAGCCGGCGCCGTAGACGTCGTCGCCGAGCAGCGGATGGCCGACGGCGGCAAGATGGACCCGGATCTGGTGGGTGCGGCCGGTTTCCAGCCGGCATTCGATCAGGCTCGCAACCTTGTCGCCGGCCGCGCCGGCATAGGCCTCGCGCAGGCTCCAATGGGTGACGGCTTCGCGGCCGCCGCTGCGCACCGCCATCTTGTCGCGCGCATGCGGATGGCGCTCGATCGGCTTGTCGATCGATCCTTTCGGCCGGTCCGGCACGCCCCAGACAAACGCCATGTAGCCGCGCTGCAGCGGACCGGAGCGGCCGTGATCGGCGAACTGGGCGGCGAGGGAGCGATGAGCGCGGTCGGTTTTGGCCACCACCATCAGGCCGGTGGTATCCTTGTCCAGCCGGTGCACGATGCCGGGCCGCGCCACCCCGCCGATCCCCGACAGGCTGGCGCCGCAATGGGCGACCAGGGCATTGACCAACGTGCCGGTCCAGTGCCCGGCGGCGGGATGCACCACCAGGCCGCGCGGCTTGTCGATCACGATCAGTGCGTCGTCCTCGTAGACAATCGCGAGCGGGATCGGCTCCGGCCCCGGCTCCGCCGGTTCCGGCGGGGGAACCTCGAGCGTAATTTCGGTGCCGGCATTGACGTGGATGCCGGGATCGCGGATCGTGCGGCCATTGATGGCGACGTGGCCAGTGATGATCAGCGCCTTGAGGCGGGAGCGCGACAGGGTCCCCACGCGGGCGGCCAGCACACGATCGAGCCGCTCGCCGGCGTCGGTTTCCTCAACCACCACCTTCTGAATGTTGACATCCATTTCGACCATGCTTGATCCGCAATCCGATGATGAACCGCCGCTTGAACCGGCCCAGGCCCGTATCGTCGCCAAGGTGCGCTGGCTGATGATGATATCGGGTTTTGCCACCGTCGTCGGCATTGCCGTTGTCATCGGCGTGGTTGGTTACCGGGTGTTCAAGACCGACGCCAGCGCTTCGCGCCCGGAGGTGACGGCGCGGCTGCCAAAGGGCGCGCGCATCGTGCAGACCGCGGTCTCCGCCGGCCGTGTCGCCGTGACGATCGATGTCGGCGGTACCACCGAAGTGCACATTTTCGACCTCAAAACCCTGCAACCGACCGGCCGCTTGAAGTTCGCGACCGAGCCGTGAGGCCGAGGGGAGGCTGCGTAGGGTGGGTAGAGCGAAGCGAAACCCACCGTCTCCCAGCCTAGACGGTTGAACAGGGACACGAACCCCAACAGCCAGCGGACGTCTTCCCCTCGTTTTGTGATCGCACCGTTTGAACGTGGGCGCTGATCGCGGTGGGTTTCGCTGCGCTCTACCCACCCTAGGGACTGCGGAATGCATTCAACCGATCCGCCAGACCTCCCGGATCGTCATGGCCGGGCTTGACCCGGCCATCCACGCCTTGAGGCACGAGTCAAAACAAGACGTGGATGCCCGCGACAAGCGCGGGCATGACGGAGTGGTGGGCCCCCCAAAAACTTGCACCGCTTCCGCTTCGGCGCTATGTCGATGGCCTTGCGCTCCCTTCGTCTAGCGGTCTAGGACGTCGCCCTCTCACGGCGAAAACAGGGGTTCGAGTCCCCTAGGGAGCGCCATCTATTTTTCCCGGCACCAAACTCACCGCGGACCAACACCCAGCGTCTTCCGAACGCCGTTGGCGGTTGCCGCGACCCGGGTGCCGATCAAGAGTTCGCCGCTCATGAACATCAGCGAGCGCGTCCGGCGAACGACCTTGTACTTGGCTTCGACGAATTCGCCGATCTGCGAGGAAATTCGTCAGGCCGCGTCTCGAATTTTTTGCAACCGCCGGGTCAAGCTCCCTTCGGCGGTGGCGTCCGTATTGTCGCCACGTCAAACCTCCGCCGTGCTATACAGTGCTGCATGAAGGTCGAAGAAATTGCTGAAGCCGTTGCCAAGCTGCCGCCGGATGAACTCGCCCGCTTCCGCCGGTGGTTCACCGCGTTTGAGGCCGGCCGTACCAATCACGCCGAGGAGCTCAACTCCGCTGCGACCAAACTCGGTCGCCTCGCCGGTCGCGCGTTTTCTGAATTAAAAAAGCGGGCGAAGGAACCCTGAGCCGCGTGAGACCGCACGTTTGCAGCGCGGTCATTCGCGCGTTTTTTTAATTCAACAAACATTCAACATTCCTCGCGAGTCCCTAGTTCCCGAATCGCGTGCTGCGCCATATGCCGCGATCGTTGCTCGCGATCTCCGCAAGATCCTATTGTTTTGGAATGTTGGCCTCTTTGACCAGCGTGAGATTGTTGGCGACGTCGTCTTTAAAGAATTTTTCGAATTCCGCGACGGTCATCGGCAGCTTCTCGACGCCGATCTTCGCCAGCCGCTCCTGCACCGACGGCACTGCCAGTGCCTGGACGACTTCGTCGTGAAGCTTGTCGACGATCGCGCGGGGCGTCTTCGACGGCACGTACGCCCCGGTATAGAACGGATAGATCGCATCGGCCTTGAGTCCGGCCTCGATCAGCGTTGGGACATCGGGCAACGAGGCGGCGCGTTCGTTTGCGCCGACCGCAAGCGCCGTGAGCTTGCCATCGCGGATTTGACCGATGATGGTGGTGACCGGCAGCACGCTGAAGTCGACGCGGCCCGCGATCGTGTCCGTCAGCCACTCCTGCCCTTTGAATGGAACGTGCTGCACCGTGATCCCGGCGCTGGCCGCGAGCCGAACAGCTCCGAAGTGCGCCGCTGATCCGATCCCGACGCTCGCATAGTTCAACTCACCGGGCTTGGCCTTCGCGGCGGCGATCAGTTCGGCCAGCGTTTTGTAGCGCCCGACCGCAGTCACCACGACAAGGGGGGTCTGGCCAAAAGCAACCACCGGCGTGAAATCGGCAACCGTGTCGTAGGGCAGCCGCTCATAGAGAGCGTTTGCCGCTGCAATCGAGCCATAAACCAGAATGGTGTAGCCATCGGGCGCGGCTTTGGCGACGACGCTGGTGCCGATCGTACCACCGGCGCCCGGCCGATTCTCGATCACGAAGGTCTGCCCGACCTGCCTGCCGACCTGCTCAAACACCACGCGAGCCATGATGTCGCTGGCGACGCCGGCGGGGATCGGCACAACCACGGTCACGGTGCGGGTCGGCCAGTCCTCAGCCGACGCAGGGTTAAAGATGGCGAGCGCCATGGCTGTCCCGAGGACAACCCGCCGGGCAATTTTCATCAGATTTCCTCCCAAGCCGAACAAAGATTGAGAGAACAATAGCATCGCCAAATTTCAGGTGCGACAGCCATGAGCGACGCGGGCGCGACGGCCACGCCGACAAACAGAATCAATTCCCAGGGCACAGAGGGATCAACGAGATGGCTGCTGGGTTGTCTGGGTCTCTTCGATGGAAATCGATCGCTTCATGAGCGCCTCCTCGCGGGGAATCGACGGCTGCCCATCCACTTTTCGTTTCGACTTCACAGATATTGTTTTCGACCTAGCGTCCCGACGTCATCGTATGCGCCGTTTCCGTTGTTGGAACATTCAGCGTCGCCTTCGCCGAATTAGTTCTTTCTTGAGGGGCAACAATTTCCTGCATGTTGTTTGTATTTGACCGCGAAAGGACGGCTACGGACACTAACAGAATGGCGAGCGTAAAATAAATCGCACTGACAACTCGCGTCCAACGGCCATGCGTGTTTCGGTCTTCGTCGCTGAGATTGGCGCCGATCATTGCACTCTCCGTTATCGGCTAAAGCCGACGAGCCACCCCTTGCGGTAGCGCACCTCGCGTGGGGACGCATCACCCTCTGGGGTGAGGCCCAACGGGCGCCGACAGACTTGCCAGATTAAGTTCGCTTCGCTCGTGCCGGGCAGTCACAAAACCCCGTTGCGCCGGGCGTTAATCTCTGCAAAATTCCCGATTATCTCGCTATACCGTCAGGGCCCCCGCCGTGACTGATGAATTCGAAGCGCTCGTCACGGAGGTTTACGACGCTGCCGTTGACCCTCTGCTTTGGCCCAACTTTCTCGAACGGCTAAGGAGGCACCTCGGCGCCGAATTTGTTTCGATCGTCGCGATCCACAAGCCGACGATTCGAGTCACTCATGTCCATCACACACCGTGGGATGCCACAGCGATCAGTGATCTTGCGGACCGGCAGCTGGTGCGGGTTCCCATGCGAGACAAGATCTTGTTCGGGATGCTCGATACGCCAGTCTCAACATTACAACTGATGCCGGAGGAAGAATTTCGGCAATCAAGCTTTCATCGCGACTGGGTCGCGCCAAACCGTTTGCGCGACGGAAGCACCACACTGATTGCCGACATGGCAGAAGAACTGATTTCGATCGGTTTCGTAACATCGCAGCAGCGCGACCCGGTCACAGCCGACGAGATGATGCTCGTGCAGCGGCTTTCCCCTCATTTGCGGCGTGCCTTCATGATTAGCGAGACTCTGGAGCGGACGCGCTGGGGCGCCGAGATAGCCCTGGGGGCTCTTTCTGGCATCGCGACACCGATTCTGATCTGTGATGCAACCGGGCGTTTGATTTTTGCCAATCCCGCTGCGGAATGCGCTTTGAATGCCGAGGGGCCATTGCTTGTGAGGCACGGCCGTGTCGAACCACATTCGCTTGCAGTTCGGAAGAGTTTCTCAGAGGCCTTGCAGCGGGCGACCTCGAGCGATCTTGCGCTCGGGCGGCGCGGCGTGGGCGTGCCGCTGTTGGCGCAGCTGGAGGCCGCCTACGCCTATATTCTTCCGTTACTCGGCGTCGGAACCCGCCGTGTCAGCAATCAGCCGCTTGTCGCGGTCTTTCTGTCGACCCGCGAGGGTCGAGCGCTGCCGGAAGACGCAATTCTCATGACGCTGTTCGATTTGACGCCTGCTGAGGCCAGGATCATGTCGCGGATTGCACACGGGCAAAGCGCAAAAACCATCAAGGATGAGCTGGCGATCAGCACCAACACAATGAAATCGCACCTGAAAAGGATCTTCGCTAAGACAGGGTGCGGGAGGCAGACTGACCTTGTGAAATTGATGTCAGACCTCTCGCTCCCAACGCGCCTGTGACGCCTGCAGCATCAAGAAAATGTTGAACGAAAATCAGATCTAACCAGCGGTCAAACTTGTGTCCGAACGAAGCAGGCGAAGAGGACGTCCCATGCGCAGTGCGCCTGCGGGCCTCATCTCCTGTGCGGAGATCGCGCGGATCGTGATCCGCACCGCTCATGCGCCAAAAAATGATTTCGGCCTGAGCGATGCCCCATCGTCGATCACTGTTTGTTTATCTCGGCGGACCCGCGACCTCGGTTGATAAGTTCTCGACCGCGCGGATTACGGTGACAGTGCACTCAATTCACGTTGGACGCGGCGCGGAAAACACGATCACGGTGTCCAGCAATTAAGTGCACTGTCACCGTAACCCTGTCACCGTAACCCGGAATTTAAAATCGGAGGGCTGTCGAGAGTCGGCCTTTTCATTCAGTGCGCAATGACGATGTCGGTTTATGGCGTGAACTGTCGCCCGATCTCTCGGCAGGCCTCGCTCGGAAGCGGAACGATCCTCGCAATCGCTGTTTAAAACTTAGATGGAGACACGTGCGCTGGTGGTATTGTACCGATCGATGCGCTAAACTTTTCCGTGCAATTGGGGCGGATCATAGCTTTGAGCATAGCTGCTTTGAATAGAGCATAGATATTTCGAATAAGGGGAAACCATGCGTATCAGCAGGCTGATTTCAAGCGTCGCGTTGGCGACCGCCATCATTGGTGGCGCGGGCGCAGTTAACGACCGTGCTAACGCCGACACGTTCAACCTCAGCGGCGTTGCGAGCGGCGCGTTGGTTGATCTTGACTTTACGGTTTCCGGCGGCGCGGTCACGGGCATTACCGGCTCGATTGCGGGCTTCGGAACCGTTTCTACCTTCTCCGGAACTGTACCGAACGTTTCTGACGTGGTGTCATCCGGGCTTTACGTGCAACCTCCATCCGGCCCTGTGTCCCCCGGAACTGTATGGACGGTGCAAAATCCGGCGAACTCCGGTGGCGCAAACTTTGATGTCGATAACGTTTGGGGTCCGACGGCTCCCTATCTCACTTTTGCCGGAGGCGTGGCGTTTCTGTTGAGCGACGGCCTTACAGCTTATATCTCCGATGCCTTTCCTTCTAATTCCGTGGGCGAATATTTTCTGTTTTTGGGAAATGGCAATATCGATACAAACTTCGATGCGACCGTCACCGCCACCCCGCTGCCATCAACGTGGACATTCCTGATTGCCGGTTTCGCCGGTCTCGGCTTCTTTGCCTATCACGGATCGAAGAAGAACGGCGCTGCTCTCGCGGCCGTCTGACCCGGAAGCCTCATCGCGTGTCGGAGGGACCGCCGCGACGGTCTTTCTGTCTGTGGCCGGCCGATGGTCGTCTCGGGTCCTCCAGCGAGTGATAAGGAAGTATGGCGTTCGCGATCAAAGCCGAGATTTCTAGTCCGCGGGCGAAGACGTTCGCGTTCACTGCGCAAAAGACGATGTACGGCGGCAAACATATCGCCGAAGGAGACACGGTCTTTCTGTTTGCGAGCGAGAACGAGGGCGGGAAAGGCCTTGTTGCGCGTGGCGTTTTCACTTCCGTCAAGGCGATTGCAAGAGGCACGGCATCGCGCGGCAAACACCACGTGTGAGCGTCACCGTGCGACGGACGGCGCTCGCAAAGAATGCGCTCGGGCGGAGCGAGCTTAAACGCTTCACCGACTGGAAAGACGGCTGACCCGAGACCGAGCTAAATTTCAAGTTCTATCGACAGGCAACCAACAAGATCATCGGCATCTCGGATGAAGCGGCGG
>Ga0265339_10003951_pt1 | contig 10251 bp, 2 predicted proteins | sample 4CB219metaG_FD_202085 | JGI IMG/M metagenome (GOLD analysis project Ga0265339, IMG submission 202085) | Rhizosphere microbial communities from Carex aquatilis grown in University of Washington, Seatle, WA, United States - 4-CB2-19 metaG | ecosystem: Host-associated > Plants > Roots > Rhizosphere...
CACTCCAGACAATGTCCAGTCCGACCACAATCTGTTCTTCGGGCTGTTCGTCGGCCAAATGGCTGATCAGCCTTCCAAGAAGGTACTGTCAGGCTGGCAGGGCGTAACTGCCCTGGACAACAAGAAGGGCCTGGACCTTCACTCACTTCAGTCGCCGGTGCAGTTCAAGGACGCCAATAGCGGTAACTTTACCCCTACCACCGTTACAACCTGGGCGCTCGACCGGGCGGTGACTGGCGAAGGCGGCGTTGCTGACTTTGCGGGGGTCAAGTCGCCAACGAGCGACATCAACGGCAAGAGCCGCGTTGGCCGAGTTGATATCGGTGCTGTTGAAGCAACCGTCGAGGCGCCACGCCCCGCCGATGGTGAATTGACAATCGTCAAGGACGACGGAGTCAAGAGCGCCGGCGTGTTCACCAAGGACGGCATGCTGGTGGCCTATCTCTTCCAGAACCTGCCCCTGCCGGCAGGCAAGTACTCGTTCTGGCTGCCGGCACGCGACTACTGCGGCAGGACCATCGCGGCAGGTGACTATGACGTGCGCGTGGTCGAGAGTGATCTCAAGCTGACATACATCGACCATGTCGGCGATAACCGTGGACTACGTTACGGGGCGAACACGGCCTCGGCCAACCCCAAGTTTGTTGCCTTTGCTGACAAGAACACGATGGTGATGCAGCAGGGAGAGTCCGAGGACCATATCTGGCTGCGCGGCTTTGACACCGTTAGCGGCGAGATCAAGTGGTTTACGTACGGTATGACATCGGCGCAAGGTTTGGCAATAAAGGATGGCGTTGTGTACACGCTGATCCACTACGGTAATCAGTCCCGCCTCACCCGCGTCGACGTCGCAACGGGCGCAGTCATGCCGTGGGAAGGTTCCAAGACCGGACACCTGATGCTGGACCTCGGCAAGGATGCCCAGTCAATGGCTGCCCTGGGCAAGAATCTCTACGTGGCCGATGCCAAAGCCAACAAGCTGGACGTTATCGCGATTGCCGACGGCAAGCTGCAGGCGCCTGTGAAGGTTCCTTCGCCCAGGTGCATCGCAGCCGATGACAAGAACAACCTGCTGTGGGTGATCAGCGGCGACTCTCTGATAGCCATCGATGCAACAGGCAAGCAGGTAGCCGCGTGCAAGGCCGTCGAAGACCCGGCCTCGGTGAGCGTTTGCGGCGGCAAGCTGGCGGTGGCCTCGCACAAGACAGGCAAGGTTCACTTCTTTGACGTCGCCGATCCTGCCCAACTCAAGCCCACCGGCGAGATGGGCAAGGGCGACGGCCCGTATGGAAAGGTCCAACCCGATCGCTTCTTCTTCCAGAAGGCTCCGGGCTGGGGCACCCAATCCGATGACCTTGACGTGAGCATCGCGGTGAACTCGGAGGGCCAACTGGCCATGACCGAGGCCGATAGGCGCGTCTCGATATTCGATAAAGACGGCAAGAATCTCTGGTACACATTCGGCGTGTTCGGCAATCAATCCCGGCCATCATACTCCACGGGCAATCGCCGCCTGTGGGACCCGGCCCTGAGCACTTCGTTCCTTATGGACGAGAAGACCGGCACCTGGCAGATCGAGGCTCTCTGGGACTTCTCCGCACTGCCCAATGCAGTCAGGGAGCGATGGGTCCAGCCCCTGGGCGACTTCGCTCTGGACGGCAAGACTTTCTTCGTAATCGTCGGCCCTGCCTTTGGCCGGCCGCCGGGCAAGGAAGACGTGCCGATGCTCATGGTGACGCGGCTTGACGGTTATAAGGCCATTCCTGTGTTGACAGTCAACAAGGAAGGCAACAAGCTGATTGCCCGCAAGGACACTAACAAGGACGGCAGGATCACCGCCCAAGACACCGCAGTGACGCTGTCGCCGCCCGACAGGCTCGCCGGGGGCGGCAAGGATGCCTGGGGGCAGCAATTGGCCGCCTTCGGCATCCAGCGGTTCAACGATCTTCAGGCCGACGGCAGCATCCTGACAATGAACAAGCCTGCATATAGGTGGAAGTGCACCGGCCTGGATGCCGACGGCGTGCCCGTGTACGAAGTCAAGAACTTCGCCCCACTGCCCAATAAGGACTGGGACAAGACTGTCTGCCCCTACGACCTCAAGCCGGACGGCGTGGGGATATTCGTCCAGGTCGGACTGCTCTCAGACGGCGGCTACGTCGGCCAAACGATCATGCGCGGCTCCGGCGGCTGTGGGCTCAATAACGGTGGCGGCACCGACCTGTGCGGCTACGGCGCGGACGGCCGGCTGCGTTGGGTGAATCAGATGGCCCAGTACCATGGCATAGCCGGCATGGGCACAGTCGACGATATCACGGTCACCGCGATCTACTACAGCATGGACGTGCTTGCCGTGGATGCCGACGGACTGGGCATAGGCGGATTCTGCGAGCCCGCAAAACTGCATTACTGCGGATATTGGATCGACCACCCAAACGTGCGTCTGTTCAAGATGCCAGACGGCAACATCTACATGACCAACGGCGACAATACGTCAGGCCGCCACAACTGGTATCGCCTCGACAATATCAAGAGCATATCCAGGAACAGAGCCCGGTGCACAGTTACACCAAAGCGTGCGGCTGAGCTTGCTGCCATAACCGTCAAACCTGGCCCCACCCCGGTGGTCCCCCAGCCGCAGCTAAGGATTCCACGCCTGGCTGGACCGATGAAGATCGACGGCGACCTGAAGAAGTGGCGCGATGCTGGCGTTCAGCCACAGATCACCATCGGCCCTTCCGGTAACGTCAAGAGCGCAGCCGATGCCAGCGCGATTATTCGAATGGCTTACGAAGGCAACAGCCTTTACTTCCAGGTCCTGTCGTTTGACGACAAGCCCGTCTTTGGAAACTGGCCGGTCCTTCAGAACGCGGTGGAACTGGCCATTAACGGTGTCGTGCCTAGCGGGATGCAGTTTGTCGCCGGCAAGAGGGAAGGTGGAGTGGACGTCGTGTGGCGGAATCGTTTCTTTGACAACAAGGTCAAGCAAGGCGACTTGCCACATGAACACGCGCCCTGCATCGTCAAGGTGCTGGATAATGCGCAGGACGTCACTGAGCGTCAGGCCCTGGAGCGGCTTTGCGGCGAGGACCTGTCCAAGGCCAAGGTGATCGTGACCGAGTTCAAGATCCCCTTGGACAAGAAGACTTATGAAGGGGCCGAGGGCGACGTTCCTCAAATTGGCCCGGGCAAGACGTTCTGGATCAACTTCTTTATCGACGACAGCGATCACCCATATACGGATACCCAGGAGAAGATCCTGGTCTGGCCCGTCGGCTCGAGCATGTTCGGCTCCAAGGAAGAAGGGGCGTTTGCTGTCTGTGAATGATTAGGTGCTTAGCCGACATTTCGATCGGCAGAAACGAAGGAGCAGGAATGTCTAGTGAACGATGTGTTGTGGTAGGAGCTGGTGGGATTTCGAAATACTGGTTCGAGCCGCTCGTGGCTGAGAAATGTGCGATTGTCGGCATCGTGGACCTCAATCCAGAGATGGCAAAGGCGCAGGCCGCAAAGTACGCCCCTGATGCCACAGTTGGCTGCGACCTCAAGGCCATCCTGAAGAAGTGCGAACCGGAGTTTGTCGTCGATCTGACCATTCCCGAGGCCCATTGCTCGGTCACCTGCACGGCACTGGCAGCAGGTTGCCACGTCATTGGCGAAAAGCCCATGGCCGCCAGCATGGCCCAGGCCCGCAAGATGGTTCGCGCCAGCGAACAGTCCGGCAAGATGTATATGGTCAGCCAGAGCCGCCGCTGGCAGACAAACGAGGCGGCAGCGGCGAAGGCGATCGCCGGCGGCAGGATCGGCGACGTGACGACCGTCAACTGCGACTTCTACATCGGCGCGCGTTTTGGCGGCGGCTTCCGGGAAGAGATGCCAAGCCCCCTCATCCTGGACATGGCCATCCACCATTTCGATCTCATGCGATACATGACGGGCCTGGACCCCGTGGCCGTCTACGCCAAGGAGTTCAATCCAAAGGGCTCCTGGTACAAGGGCGACGTGGCCGCAACCTGCGTATTCGAGATGAGCAACGGCGTGTTATTCACCTACACGGGCAGCTGGTGCAGCGAGGGTTGCCCGACTAGTTGGAATGGCGACTGGCGAATCATTGGCACCGGCGGGACGATGATCTACGAAAAGGATCAGGCCCCCCATGGCCAGTCTGTCGTCAAGTACCTGCCCAAGGAGTACCGCACGGTTTTGAAGGACTTCACATTGCCGACCCCGGCGGTTAAGCATCAGGCCATGCATGGCGCATTGCGGGACATGCTCGCATTCCTCCGCACCGGGAAGAAGCCGCAGACCGAGTGCCACGACAACATCAAGAGCCTCGCGATGGTACTGGCGGCAATCGAGTCCTCGCGTAAAGGGCGACAAGTCGCGATCAGGACAATGTGATTCCGTGCAAGAATCACCGCGGCAACAGAGCCGCTGTTGCTTTAGGTAACCTCTAGATCCTGTTTCGGATAGGGAACACAACGCTACGGAAAGCCAAAGCCCGTCGGCCAGGAGCCGACGATGGAAACTTGTGGTCTATTTGCTTTTGACGCCGCTGCGGCCACAGAATCTTCGGACCACACTGAAGGAGAGCACACGTGAAAAACCCTGGTCGCCTGTTCGGGCTGACATCCATAGCTCTTGTTATTGCCTTGTCCTGCGCCTGGTTTCCGGGGGCTGCCGGCCAGACCCTTGAAAAGGTGATCTCGCGCGAAGACAAAAGGATGGATGTAACTGGCAAACATCTTGCCGTCGGCCGCGACGGACATGTCTTCGTCATAAATAACCAGTACGTGATCCGCTATAACAAGGATGGAAGTGGCAAGCAGGGATTCCGTCCCTCTTACGCCGTCTGGAATGTGGCTACAGACGCCAAGGGAGAGATTGCTGTAGCGTGTGGCCATATGGACTCTTCCGTGCACTATCTGAGTCCACAGTTGGAAGAACGCTTCGTGGCAGGTAGGGGTGAGTTCCTGGACAACGACAAGGTCGGCTGGTTTGCCCCCTGCGACATCTGGTCTGGGCCCAGCGGCGACGTTTACGCACCCGACACCCATCGCGCTCGGGTCATCCGTCTGGGGCCAGACGGCAAGAAGGTGGCCGAGTATTCCTTCAAGGACTGCGGAGAGAACTACAACTACATGGCGGTCCGCCTGCGTGTGGCCGAGCCGCTGCAACGATTCTACATCTCGGGCCAAACTGGCAACATTTACGCCATTGGCTTTGACAACAAGCTGCTCTGGACGCTGAAGGCGGAACTGGGCGGCCAAGGTCAGTCATGGAAGGACTGGGCGGGAGACTTCGACGTCGACGACCAGGGCAACCTGTACATCCTGCGGAACATGAGCGACACCATCGAGGTGTACGACAAGGATGGCAAGCCCAGTGGTAAGATCAAGCTGGATATGGGCGATCTCAAGGGCGAGCGCCTGACTGTCCGCCTCACGGCCGACGATGTGTTTATCAAGCGGGCGCACCCAACGGAGATGTTCCAGGTCTACGATCGCAAGAGCGGCAAGCTCCGCCGAGTCGTGCAGGCCGACGTCGAGACCGTCCATCTCGACTACGGCAGCAACATCTGGACGGTCGGGCAGGCCCAGCCCCTGACTACGACTGTCTCGACGCCCACCAAGACACGCACAATGAGTTGGCCGGTGCAGATTGCCCGCTACAACGACTCCGCCTGGCAGACGCTGCCGGTAGTGGATGGCAAGGTGACTCCCCCTGCCGGCGCCGGTGGGCTCTACCACATCCGCGTCGGCTATGCCGAGTACGCCCTCGAAATGGTGGTCGAGATTCGTCAGCCCAATAGCAAAGGCACGCTAAGCATCCTCACGCCGCTCAACCGGGTGTACTACGGTCGCGGGGAAGAGATACCGGTAACGGCCATCCTTCGCGGCGGCCAGGCAACAGATGCAGCCAAGGTCTCACTGGTACTTCACGACGAAGCCACCAACACTGACGTGATGCAGTTGGGCTCGGCCGACCTCACATGGAAGGCGACCACGGCCAGCGCCAAGATCACGGCAGCCCGCACGTCGCAGCTTCGCCCGGGTCGTTATCTCCTGACGGCCAAGATTGACGGCCTGACCGTTGCCCCCCAGGTGCTGGTGATCGGCCATGGGCTTCGCGAGCGGCCTGTATTCAACATCATCCAAAGCAGCGACAGTACCCCGCCGGCAACGTTCTTCTGTGGGCTCTTTGACGGGCCTTCTGAGGTCGCACGCCTCGCCGCACGGTGGCAGCGGATCGGCATGAACATGTTCATGGACCGCGTGGGCACGATAGACTTCATCAATTCCCCGGCCGGCACCGAGCCGATCGTTGCTCGCCTGAAGGCCAACCCAGTGGGCGTGGCCCCGGAGAAGGCGGAAATCGAGAACATTAACCGGCAGGCAGTCGCGGCCCGTGGCGCAAATGGCATGGAGGAGCAAGCGGTCCTGCTGGCTATGGATACATCAATCCCCTGCCTCAATGAAGGCGAGGACAATCCTGGAGGCTGGCTGCCGTACGGCACGCTTTCGGGCTGGCAGACGATGATGAAAGACCGGGCGAAGGTCCTGGCGCCATACGTGGCCTATCGTGGTTGGACGTGGGCCTATAACTGGTGGATTCAGCAGGACCTGGCCTTTCGGCATGCGGGCATCAAGGTGAAGGAACGCAATGCCTTGTACCACAAGATCCTCGATACCGGCGTGTGGGATGACAAGTTCATCCCCATGAGCGATGTTCTGTTCAAGGTCACGGCCGACGTCGACAAGGGCCTGACTACCGCCATGAATGAAGTGCTTCCGGGCAAGGCTCACGCAGTCACCGGCCCGTGGCGTCAGCCGGGCGTCTATCCGCCGGTGAGCATGGGCACGGCCAGCGAAGTCGATCTGTTCTGCCAAGCCGAGCAGTTGCCCATGCCGCTGATGGCGACTCACAACGTGGACTTCTATAAGCGGCCTGGCAAGCGGGCGTTTGGCCACTCGGAGACCTTCAACGAGGACGGCTCGGGCGGGATGATCGGCGCGCTGCTTATGGGGCAGGCCGCCCGCGGCGCCGAAGGTACGGGCTGGGAGGGCGAGGCCCCGGCCTGGGTGCACTTCCGACTGGGCGGTGCGTACGGCGTCACGAACGGTAACAGCGAAGATCCCCGCTCAACCTGGCAGGGGCATGTCTCGACCTACCAGTCGCTGATTTCCATTCTCAAGCATTACGGCCCGTGGCTGACGACGCTGCAGTCGTCAGACCGCGTGGCCATCATCGTCTCCAACCGCATGATGCGGCTGAATGACTATCTCGACGGCGGCAACCTCGGTGGGAAGTATTTCGAGCGGCTGTTCGAGGCCTACAACGTCTGCCTCTACGCCCACATGCCCGCCTCGTTCGTGTTTACTGAGGATCTCACGCCGCAGACGCTCAAGCAGTACAAAGCGCTACTGATCGTCAACCAGCGGGTCGAGCTCGAGCCGGCGATGGCAAAGGCGATCGCCGAGGCCCAGGCCGCTGGGGTGAATGTGTTCTACGATGGCACATGCCGCGCCGAGCACGTGAAGAACCTCAAGCCCCTGGGCATCGATTTTGACTCCGCCGAAAAGATGCCCTGCTCGTTCAACGTCGACTATCTCTATCTCAGCATGCCGCGCTTCATGAAGCAAAAGGCCAAGAAGATCGCCGAAGTCCTGGGCTCTACCGTCGCGCCCGTGGCTGAGGTGGCCAATCCGGGCATCATGCTCACCGAGCGACGCAACGGCGAGGGCCGATTTGTCTGGGCGGTCAACAACGACCTGCCCGACTGGGAACCTTGGCTCATCTGGCGGCTGGCGACTTATGTCAGCACCCGCGTCCCGCAGCTCGTGCCGATCACGCTCGATGCCAAGGACAAGACCGTCTACGAGCTCTTCGCGATGAAACAGGTGCAGGCACAAACGACGGCCGACCTGCAGGCCATGCCGGCCCGGCTGTTTGCCATCCTGCCCAGGCCGATCGAAGGTCTGACCCTCAAGGCGGACGATAAGGCCCGGGCCGGCGCCGACCTGGCGTGGGAGGTCAGCGTTAAGGGGCCGCAGATGACCTACCCGCTGCACTTGCGACTGCTCGACGCAAGCGGCAACGTGCTGGAGGAAAGCTTCCCCGTCAAGACAAGCGGCACCTTCACGGTGCCAGTCAACGCCGGGACGGGCCTGACCCTTGAGGCCATCGAACTGATCTCCGGCAAGAGCGACCGCCAGCAGATTCAGGTGATCGGCAGCCTGGTTGACAAGGCCCCTGCCGCCGGGCCGGCTGATGTCCGGCCGCTCGAGCAGCCCGTCGAAGCACGGTACGGCTCGCACCTGCGCGATATTGCTGTGACCGCGGACGGGGCCAGTGCAATCATCAATTCGATGAACTGGACCGACAACTACTACATCGTGGATACAGCGAACGGCTCGGTTCGCCAGAAGGGCGCGGTTGGCCATCACTATGCCTATGGCCCGCAGACCGGCGGCAACCAGTTGTACGTCCAGGGCTATGACGTGCTGACGCCCGAGGGCTACCATCTGTACGAGATCTCTCCCAACGGCCAGCCCGCACGGCGAATTGCCAACTTCGGACTGTCGCAACGAATGGTGCTCTACTTCGGCCATGTCCTGGTAGATCGCATCAACAATTTCATCGTCGCCCCGGCCGGCCAGTGGATCGCCAACGCCGGCAATCTGGGACTGGCCGTGTGGTCCAAGGATGGCAAGCTCCTCTGGTCGCAGGAATGGTGGAAGACGACCCGTAAGCAGATGCTGCTTGTAGCCCAGGGCGACCAGACGCTCCTGACGCTATGCGACATGACCGTGACGGCCTACGAGGCGACCACGGGCAAGGAGCGATGGCATCTGACGCTGGGCGAGATTGGAAGACTGCAAGGCGGCACGGCCAGTGCAGACGGCAGAACGGTCGCCTGCTGGTCGGATACAATCGGTGGCCGCGTGTTCGTCCTCCGCGACGGCAAGCTCGTTAATACGATCTTCGCCCTGCCGGACAACCTCCACCTCACGCTCGACGGCAAGCGGCTGCTGATGAACCTCCGCCGCGAGCTGCGATGCTATGAAGCCGACGGGGCGGCTCTGTGGAGCTTCAACGCCGACGACTGGATGCACAACGTGCGGCTGTCGCCCGACGGCAAGAAGATCGCCTTCGGCACCGACATCGGTACGCTGTACGTGCTGGACCTCGACGGCAAGGTGACGATGCAGCGCGACTTCGGCGCCTCGCCGGTCTGTCGCTGGATCGGCGATGACCTGCTGGTGGCCACATGGCAAGGCGACGTCGTTCGCCTGTCCGCCGATGGTAAGCAGAAGTGGGCCACCCACCTGCAGGCCGGCGGGCCCTCGCGGCTGCAAAGCGCCCCGGTGGCCGAGACGCTGGCGACGCTCGCCGTCAACTGGCGCAAGGAAACCGCCTTGCCGGCCCCGTCGCTGACGGACAACCTGCTGACCCAGGCCAAGGCCACCGTCCACCTCACCGACGACCGTGTGCCCATCTACGTCCATCCGATTGACTTCTCCGGGCTGACCGATGGCAAGACCCAGCCGCCCGACAAACCGTGGCTGTCGTGGGTGACTGTCGGGGCAGCCGAGAATGGCTGGGGCGGCAAGATTGTGCTAACCGTTGAAAGCCCAGTGCCCATGAGCGTCTCGGGCATGACCTTTGTGGAAGATCCGCAGCATCCCGAGTCGTGGCTGCGCAACATGGACGTGGACGTGTGGGATCCAGCCAAGGGGAGGTGGGTCCCCTGCCCCCCGCTGCTATCGGACGCAGCCGTCCACACGCATCGCTTCGAAACGCCGATCGTGGGAACCAAGTTCCGCATCTATGGCGACCGGTGGATGTCGCATGAGCCTGGCTTTGAGCGGCCTGGCGTGGGCGGCATCGGCTGGCCGGTGGGCAACCTGCGACTGGGCGAGTTGATCTTCCATGGCAAGGTGCTGGATGTGCCCAAGAAGCCTGAGACCCAAAGCAAGTAAGGCATGGAATACCGGTAGCCTGGTGCGTGCCGAAGGCAACACGGTCACTGCCCCGGTGCCGGAATCGGTGACGAACATCGCGGTCAGATTTGCGGCCGCTCTTTGGGCCAGCATATGGAATGACCGCTGGTTTGCACGTGCAGATCGCAGCAAACAAGGGTGAGATCTGCATTCACACCGGTTTCGGTAATAGAATCTGGCCCCGGCAACCAGCCAAAGACAGCCACTCCGGTGGATTGCTCATGCGCAAGAAGAGATCGCCCGCGTT
>Ga0265339_10003952_pt1 | contig 10251 bp, 6 predicted proteins | sample 4CB219metaG_FD_202085 | JGI IMG/M metagenome (GOLD analysis project Ga0265339, IMG submission 202085) | Rhizosphere microbial communities from Carex aquatilis grown in University of Washington, Seatle, WA, United States - 4-CB2-19 metaG | ecosystem: Host-associated > Plants > Roots > Rhizosphere...
TGCCGCCAGCGTCGCGCTGTCGCTGGTCGCCGTGCTGGCGATCATCTACGGAATGAAGATGTGCGCGCAGCAGGGCGTTGGCTGGCTCCCGCTGGCGTCGGTGGGCGCCGGTGTCGTCATCGGTGCGTGCTTCGTGAGCCGGCAGCGACGGCTCGCCGATCCGTTGATCGATCTGCAACTGTTCCGGACACCGGCCTTCAGCGCCTCGCTGGCGACGTACATGCTCGGCACGTTGGTGACCTTCGGCTCGTATGTCGTGGTCGTGCAGTACCTGCAGCTGGTGCTCGGATTGCCGCCGCTCTCCGCCGGACTGTGGATCCTGCCCTGGTCGGCGAGCTACGTCGTCGGCTCGTTCCTCGCGCCGGTGCTCGCGCGCCGATTCCAGCGCGCGCACGTGATCGCTGGTGGGTTGTTGCTCGCCGCGGGCGGGTTCATCGCGCTCACCCGCGTCGTCGGGCTCGGCGTCGAGGCGGTGGTGATCGCGTCGACGATCTACTCGCTGGGCATGTCGCCGGTGTTCACCTTGTCGACTGACTTGATCATCGGTGCCGCGCCCGCGGCGCGTGCCGGTGCCGCCGCCGCGATCTCGGAGACCGGCTCGGAGATGGGCGGCGCGCTGGGAATCGCCGTTCTCGGCAGCATTGGAACGGCGGTCTACCGCGGAGATCTGGCACGGGCCGAGCTCGCCGGCGTGCCCGAGAGCGCTCGGCGAGCGGCGATGGACACGCTGGGCGGAGCGGTGGCGGTGGCGGAGCAGCACTTGTCAGATGCGGCAAGGGCGCTGCTCCTGGAAACGGCGCGGGCGGCGTTCACCCACACCGTTCAGATCACCCTGTGGATCTGCGCCGCCGTCTCGGTTGCGACGGCGGTTCTGGCGGCGGTTGCTTTGCGCCGTCGGTGACCTGGCACGGACTCTTCGCCCAGTCGTTGCGCAACGTCGCGCGGCGCGTGCGTACGGTCGTGCGCAACGGAGGTGCCGGCCATGCGCGCGAGACACATCGAGGGTTCGACGAAGCTCTGGTTGGTGGGAGCACTGGCCGCAAGCGCGCTTGCGGCGTTGGGCTGCGGTCCAGAAGAGGCGGTGACCGAGGACGTGAATCGCGTCGCGAGCGCGCTGTCCGCGAGCAATGCCGCCGATCGGGCCACGATCGCGCTGCGCTGGGCGCCGGTGCATCGCCAGGACACCGACCAGACCGGGTCGCAGGGGCTGGGCGGCGCCGCCGACTACATCACCAACGTCGACTACGACGGGGACTTCATCGGCAATAACAACTGGGACAATGCCGGCCGCTTTCCGATGTCGGCGCACGTCTACGCTTCGGTCGTCGAGACCAGCACGCACTGGTTCATCGTTTACATGTTCTTCCACGCGCGCGACTGGACGGACACGACGTTCGACACCGCGCACGAAAACGACTCCGAGGGCATGCTGATGGCGATCACGCGCGACGGCACCGCCACCGGATCGCTGCAAGCGGCGGTCACCGTCGCGCACACCGACTTCTTCTCGTTCGTGCCGGCGGGCAGCACGTTCACCGCCGGCGCCGAGACGATCGACGGCACGCTGTCCGTGCAGTCCTGGAACGGCGCCAACCATCCGGTGACCGCGCAGCAGGCCAAGGGCCATGGGTGCAAGGCCGCGCCGTACTACGACATCGTCGGTGACGGCGTGATCTATTTTCCGACCGCATCGACCAGCGAGGTCCCGAGCAGCCCCACCGACAGCAGCGTTAGCTACACGTTGATCGACCTCTTCGCGAGCGGTGGTTTGTGGGCTCGGCGCAGCGACACCGCCCTCTATTCCAGCTTCGGTACGTTCTCGGGCAACACGTCGGGCGGGTGCAGCTCGTTCCCGTTCATTTGCACGTCCAACGCCGCCAACGCGCCCTGGGGCTGGGACGATCATGACGACGGCCCGGCGCGCGGCACGCTCGCCACCGATCCGGCGGCGCTGATTCACAACTACTTCACGACACCGGGCGCGTTCTCGCTCACGTACACCTTCAATCCTTATCTCGGGATTGGCGGGTAACCGACTCTAGAAGAACCTCCCGCAGGGGATCGAGCCCCTCCGGATCGAGTGCATGTCCAACGCAGCATCATCCGCCCAGAAGAAGTGCTTCTGGCCGGCGACGCATTCGGATTCGGGGGCGATGCCGATGCCCTCGTTGTTCGAGTTCGGGAGCGAATCGGGGCGATCGAAGACGCGGCCGATCTGGAAGTGGCCCGCGGTTGGCGACCCTACCGTCGTGTCGAGGGTGAAGACCGTCGCCTTGTTGCCGCACGTATTATCGCACTGGGCCCAGAGGTAGCCGACGTCGCGGTCGTACGATAGATCCATGATCGAGACCTGGCCGCTCGCGAACGTGGCGACGCGCGTGAACGTGTTGTCGGCGTGGTTCAGCGCGTATCCGTAGATCACGCCGTTCGACTCAAGGCCGACGAAGAAAATACCGGTGCCGTGGTCGGGATAGGCGGCGGGATCGTAGGGCGCGTTCTTCGCTTCATCGAAGAAGCCGCCGGCGACGAGCGCCGTGTCGGGGACGTAGGTGACCGCCTCGAGTCCCAGGTTGATTCCCATCGCGGGCAGATCCGCCGTGAGCTCCCAGTCGTTGAGCGCGGTCAGGTCGGCCCCGCCTGCTGTGGTGTCATAGCGTAGGACGCTGAAGCGATTGACCTGGTTGTTGTCATTGTCTCGCTCGGTCGAGACGTAGATCGACGTGTCGGCGAACTCCGCCTTGCTGACGCCCTCCGAATCCGGATCGCCGGTGCCGTCCAGGTAGTGGATCGTCTTGCCGGCGCCCCAGCTGTTGGAGGGATCGGATTCCCAGGTGGTGCCGTTCCAGAGCAGGCGATAGAGCTTCGACGGTCCGTTCTGGATCCCCCAGAGCACCGCCGGATCGGTCGCGGTCGCCGGCTGATAGCTGAGCCCCGAGAGGTTCGACGCGAACGCGCCCGCGTCGTCGACGGTGATCACCGTGTCGGTGCCGGGCCAGGGGAATTCGTTGGCCGCCATGCCGCCGGTGCCGGTTGCGCCGCCCGTGTCCACGCCGCCGTCGGCTCCGCCCGCGCCGCCGCCGCTACAAGCGTTGGCCGCGCCTTGCGTCGGCGTCGTGTCGATGAACGGCCCGGTGCCGTCGGGGCAGCGACTGAGGGTGCCCACCGCGTGCGTCGTCCAGCTGAACGAGTCGACCAGGTTGCTGGCTGGGTCAAACAGGCGAGCCGTGTCGGGCGCGCCGAGACCGAACGTCTGGAAGACGTAGATGAAGAAGAATCCGCCCGGCACGAGCGTGGTGCCGTCCGGCACGACGACGAATGCGTGCGTGTCGTCGTTGTCTTTGAGCTTCCACCCCGAGATGTCGACGGTGGCCGCGCTGATGTTGGTCAGCTCGACCCAGTCGCCGACGGCATCGCCATTGGATTCGATCTCGTTGATCACGATCGGCGAGGTCGCGCCGGCCGTGCCGCCGGTGCCCACTGCGCCGCCGCTCCCGGTCGCGCCGCCCGTTGCGGCGTCGCCCACTCCGGCGCCGTCCATTCCGGCGTCGGCGATTTCAGCGCCGCCCGTTCCGGTGCCGCCCGTTCCGGTGCCGCCCGTGCCGGTCGCTCCGCCGACACCAGCCGCGCCGCCCACTCCGGTACCGCCCATGCCACCGCCGCTGCACGCGTTGGGCATGCCCGGCGTGGGCGTCGAATCGACAAATGGCCCGGTGCCGTCGGGGCAGCGGCCGTACGTCCCGGTCGCGTGTGTCATCCAGCTGTACGAGTCGACGGGGTTGCCCGCGGGATCGAAGAGGCGCGCCGAGTCGGGCGCGCCGAGACCGAACGTTTGGAACACGTAGATACGGAAGAAGTCGCCCGGCGCGAGGATCGTCCCGCTGGGCACGAGCACGAAGGGATGCGTATCGTCGTTGTCCAGCAGCTTCCAGCCGGAGATGTCGGCCGGTGCGGTCCCGGCGTTGGTCAGCTCGACCCAGTCGCCGACCGGGTCGCCGTTGGATTCGACCTCGTTGATGACCACCTTCGCGGTGCCGGTGCAGTTCACGGTCAGTGACTGCGTATCACTGCAGTCGCTGTCGCTGATCGCGAGCGTGAGGTTGACCGCGCCGCTGGTCGTGCAGGTGAAGGTCGGGTTCGCCGCGCTCGCGTTGCTGAGCGTGCCCGCGCTGGCCGTCCAGCGGTAGGTGAGCGGCGCCGGCGCTGCATCGGTGTCGTGCGCGGCGGCGGAGAGCGCGATCGATCCGCCGACGAGCGCTTCACCCGGGCTCGCCGACACGCCGTCGATCAGCGGACAGATGTTGATCGTGCCGCTCACCATGACGCTGCCCTTTGCGGGCGCTTCCTGGCAGAGCAGGTGGATGTTCACGCTGGTCGTCGCGTGCGTCATGACCGAGAACGGCGCCGACGTCCCGGCGCACTGGGTGGTCCCGCTCGTTGCCGTCGCCGACAGCGTGAGCGTGTAACCGTCGCCCACGGGCAGGCCCCCGATCGTCGCGGAGATCGTGGTGCTGTGGCTGACGTCGATGGTTCCGGTGCGCGAAAACGATCCGGGACCGGTGATGGCGTAGGCGACGGCGTCCAGCGTCAATCCTGGTGCGAGCTGGAGGGCCATTCCAATGCTCCCGAGATCTTCGGCGTGGCGCGAGCCGCACCCAAAGATCCCGACGGTGAGCCCGATGAGAACGAAAGCTTTGCTTCGCATGAATCGAGAGATAGGCATATCGACCCCCGGCGGCAACTCTTGCACCAAAACTGTGAGCTACTCAACTGTTGTAGAGCGAGAGATGAGATTTTTTGCAGCAAGTCAGTCTCCGGATTCCGGAGAATGAATCCCGGTCGCCGGTCAGAACCAGACGCCGGCCCGCCAGGCGACTTTCGCCGCCGCCGCTACGATCCGCCCAGGCAATAGCGCGCGACGAACCGTCGCAGCGTCGAGCCCCGCTCGCGGTCGTAGTACTTCTGGCCTGCGGCCGTGGATTCTGGCCCGGGGTGCTCGAGGCACTCGCCGATGACGCCGTAACCCTCCTGCATCTGGCTCGGATCCTCGGGGAACTCGCTCCGATACTGCTGCAGCAGGTGGCGGATCCCCGCGCCGTCGCGGACGTCCATCGCGCCCTCGAGCGCGCCGATCAGGTTGTTTTCGCGCTGGATGCGAGCGTGCCGGGGCGTCAGCGGGTGCGAGGGCCGCAGCTCCTCGGTGCCTCCGTCCTCGGAAGCCGGCGACGGACTTGGTCGCGCCGGCGCCTCGGCGACCGCGGGCGGCGCGGACGCGGGCGGCGCCGCGGCGCGGGGTAGGGGAGCGCTCCGCGTCGGGGCGGGCGCGGGCGGCTCAGGGGGTTCGCCGGGTGTGGCCGACACGATGACCGGAGGTTCGCTCCGGTTCACGCGCAGCCACACCGCGATCAGGAGCAGGACCGCGATCGCGCTGGCGAGCGCGAGAACAACTCCGCGCCGCGGAGGGCGGCGCGGCAATTCGGTGGGGCTCAGGCGACTACTTCGTGACGGTCCAGGTCACCGTCTGTTGCGAACGCGTCCACGCCGTACGGGCGCAGTACTGGCCGGTGACCGAGGTCGGGCAGGCCCCGCTCTTGTTGCGCACCCAGTCGGTCGTGGCGTTGTCATACGCCCTGGCCGAGATCATGTGCGTGCCGGCGGCGAGCTTCGACGTGTCGAAGGTGGTGCCGCCGTTGACCGTCACTGCTCCGTCGACGGTCCAGTCGACGCTGATGACCGTGGGGTCGATGACGTTGACCGTGATGACGCCCGGGTTGTTCACCGCGCCGGCCGCCGGCGTGGTCGAATCGATCGGCGTCAGGCGCCGCCAGATGGTGAAGATCATCTGCTCGCGCGACACCGAGTTCCAGCTGGTGTTCACGTTCGTGCCGAACAGGCTGTTCATCATCGAGTTCGCCGACGGCCGGTACTGGCCGGTGCCGACATAGCGGCTGCCGAGCCACGTCCCCTGAAGGCCGGTGGCGACGGGAGTCTGCGTGGTTCCGATCCACATGTCCCACTTGCCGCCGGTGGTCGTTGGGTTGCCGGTCGAGTTGATCTCGGGGTTCTCGGTCCCGACGTCGCCGGTCCCCATGGTGTTGCTGCCACAGTTGGCGCCGGTGCAGGTGCCGTACTCGTCGGCCAGTTGGTGGAAGCCGTGGCCACCCTCGTGCATCGCGCCCTTCGGGCCGTCCTTGTTACCGCCCGACCAGAGCATCCACGTCGAGCCGGTGTTCCACCAGTTCGAGTTGTTGAGCACGATCGAGTGCCAGTCGACGGTCATGCCCGCCGGCGTATTCGCGGTCAGCTGAGTCATCGCGGTCCTGGTGTCGCAGGTCGCGAGGCGGCTGGTGTCGTCGCCGAAGCAGTTGAAGATCGTCGAACCATTCGACGCGCCAGTCTGGCTGATGCCGTCGGTCTGGCTGACGGTCTTGAAAAGGCAGATGTTGACGAAGTTCTTGTAGCGGATGTAGGGCTCGCCGACGATCGCCGTGAAGCGCGCCGCGATGGCGTTGTTGACGTGGGTCATCAACGTCGTGTTGACCGTCGTGCTGGTGTAGCCGTCGGCGAGGATGACGTAGTTGATGCGGTTCTTGGGTGGACCCGAGTTGACGATCGGAACGCCGATCGGACCGCAATCGAGAGGAGGGGGCGGCTGAACCATGCTGCCGCCCGCGCCAGTGACGCTGCTGCCGCCCGCACCGGTCACGGCTCCGCCCGCTCCCGTGGTCGATCCACCCGCGCCGGTAACTGTGCCACCGCCGGAACCGCTGATCGTTGCGCCGCCTGCACCGGTCGTTGTGCCGCCGGTGCCTTTGTCGTCGGGACCGCCGCCGTTTCCGGGCGCGTTGCCGGCGCAGCCGACGGCGCCGAGAAACACGGCAAGATAGGCGACTAGTGAAATGGGGCGCTGATCGTTCATTGGGCGTCCTCCCGAGCCTTGGGTGCACGGAAGTGACACGTGTCGCAAAGCTGGGCTCAATAAATCGACGCGCCGCCGCCCCTCCGGAGCGGTGCGGTGCCAAAAAACGCCAAGATGCGTGAGCCTTTTCTTCAGGGTCGGGTCTCGCACACCGCCAGGTCGAGCAGCTTGCTCGAGTAGCCCCACTCGTTGTCGTACCAGGCAATGAGCTTCACGAATGTCGGATCGAGCTGGATGCCCGCACGCGCGTCGAACACCGACGTGCAGGATTCGCCGCGCATGTCGGTCGACACGACTTCCTCGTCGGTGTATCCGAGCACGCCTTTGAGCGATCCCAGCGACGCCTTCTTCATCTCGGTACAGATGTCGGCATAGCTGGCTTCGCGCGCCAGCTCGCAGGTCAGATCCACGACCGAGACGTCGGAGACCGGCACGCGGAACGACATGCCGGTGAGCTTTCCCTTCAGCGCTGGCAAAACCTTCGTGACTGCTTCTGCCGCGCCAGTCGACGCCGGGATGATGTTGTCCAGGATGCCGCGCCCGAACCGCCAATCCTTGCCGGAGACGCCGTCGACGGTCTTTTGCGTCGCCGTGGTGGCGTGCACCGTGGTCATGAGGCCGCGCTTGATCCCCACGGTGTCGTGCAGGACCTTGGCGATCAGCGCCAGGCAGTTGGTCGTGCACGACGCCGCCGAGATGATCGGCTCCCCCGCGTAGCGGTCGGTGTTGACGCCGTGAACGAACACCGGCGTGTCGTCCTTGGGCGGCGCCGAGATGATCACGCGCCTGGCGCCGGCGCGCAGGTGCGCTTCGGTCTTGTCCCGGGTGAGAAAGATCCCCGTCGATTCGATGACTACGTCGGCGCCGACCTCACCCCACGCCGATGCCGCCGGATCCTTCACGGCGCTGGCGCGGATTGGCCGCCCGTCGATGACGAGGAAGTTGTCCTTGACGCTCACGTCGTGCGCGAGCCGGCCATGCACCGAGTCGTGCTTGAGCAGATACGCGAGATGCCGCAGCTCGAGGAGGTCGTTCACCGCGACGACCTCCACGTCGGTCCTCTGCAGGGCGGCGCGGAACGCCATCCGGCCGATGCGCCCAAATCCGTTGATACCGATCTTGGTCATGGCGGCTCTCCTTCGCTCTCTGTTGTGTTTCTTCATTTGAATAGCGCCCTGACCATCTGGCCGAAAGGACAATAAGGTTGCATTTCAAGCCAGAGCGGCCAGAATTGCGAATCATGGGCCGCGCGCCAAAACGAGTCTGGTTCCTCGTGTTGCCGCGCACCGGCGCGCTCAACATCGCCGGGCCGTGGGACGTGATGGGACATGCGAACGACATCCTCGGCCGCCCGGCCTACGAGCTCGCCGCGGTTGGTCCCCGCGCGCCGGCTATCGAGACCCGCCACGGTCTCGTCGTGAGCGGCATCCGACCGTTGCCCCGCGACGGCCGTCGCCTGCCCGACGTCGCCATAGTGGCCGGCGCGCCGATGCATCCGCTGCCCGGCGAGCAGACGGAGATGGTGTCGTGGCTGCGCCGCCATCACGCGCGCATTCCAACGGTGGTCTCGATCTGTACCGGCGCGTTCGCGCTCGCCGCCGCTGGCGTGCTCGACGGCAAGCGCGCCACCACCCACTGGATGTTCCTCGACGAGCTGCGGTCGCGATTCCCCGCCGTTCGGGTCGTCGACGAGGGCATCTTCGTCAAAGACGGGCGCGTCTGGACCTCGGCGGGCATCACTGCGGGGATCGATCTCGCGCTCGCGCTCGTCGAGGAGGACCATGGCCACCGGGTCGCGATGGCGGTCGCGCGCCGCCTGGTGCTGTTCCTGCGCCGCTCGGGGAACCAGGCGCAGTTCAGCTCGTCGCTGCAGCGGCAAGAGTCCGAACCGCCAAAGTTGCACGACATCACCGCCTTCGTGCTCGAGCACGTCGACCAGGACCTGCCGGTCGAGCGCCTCGCGCGCGGCGTCGGCATGAGCCCGCGGACGCTCAGCCGCTGGTGCCGCGAGCAGCTCGGCGAATCTCCGGCGGAGCTGGTGCGCCGCCTGCGCATCGACGAGGCGCGGCGGCTGCTCGAGGAGACGGCGCTCCCGCTCAAGGACGTCACCGCGCGGACCGGTCTCGGCGACGCGAGCACGCTTTGGCGTGTCTTCACGCAGCGCCTTGGCGTCACGCCGGCCGCCTACCGGCAGCGGTTCGCCGCGGCCTCGTAGCGGATTTTGCTGAAAAACATCGACTTGGGCGGTGGTTCGTTCGATGATCGATCTCCGCGCATGCCCTCCCCGTCCTCCGTGGACGTTCCGATTTTCCAGGCGGCCATCGATACGGCGCGCGAGGCGGTGCTCTGGGTCGACGGTGAAGGCCGGTTGGCCTACGTCAACGAGCGCGCTTGTACCTGGCTCGGATATGGCCGCGAGGAGCTCGGCCGAAAACGAATCTGGGACCTTGATGTCGGGACTACACCCGAGCGATGGGCGGCCGTTTGGAAGACGAAGATCGGGGGATTGACCGAGACCGCGTATGTCTGCAAGGACGGCGGCGTCGTCCCGGTCGAGGTTTCGGCGAAGGACCTGGAGGTCGGCGGGAAGCGCCTGTGCGTCGCGTTCGTGCGTGATATCAGCGAACGGCGCGCAGTCACCGAGACACTGCGGCGCACACAGGCCGCGGTCGACAAGGCGCGCGATCCGATCTTCTGGGTGAAGTCCGACGGCAGCCTCGCCTACGTCAACGACGCCGCTTGCGAATTGCTCGAGTACCCGCGGGAAGAGCTCCTGCGCCTCAGAATGCAGGACATCAGCCCGAGCCCGATCTCCTGGGCAGAGCGCTGGCGCCGGCGCAGCCAGGAAGGAGCGGTGCGTTTCGAACGGACTCATCGCGCCAAGAGCGGGCGCGAGATCCCGGTCGAGGTTTCGGTCAGCGTGATCGAATTCGAGGGCGAGGAGTGCCACTGGGTCTACACGCGCGACCTCACCGAGCAAAAGCGCGCGCAGGCGGACAAGGCGCGGCTCGAGGCGGAGCTGCTGCACGCGCAGAAGCTGGAGTCAGTGGGGCGCCTCGCGGGCGGCGTGGCGCACGACTTCAACAACATGCTGACGGTGATCCTCGGCTACGCCGAGCTGCTCGCCGCGAGCTTCCCCGAGGGCGATCCGATGCTGGAGTCGCTGGCCGAGATCAAGAAGGCGGCCTGCCGCTCGCGCGACACCACGCGCCAGCTGCTGGCATTCTCGCGCAAGCAGCTGATCGCGCCGCGCGCCGTCGATCTGAATGCGCTGGTCACCGAGGCGAAGAACGCGCTCTTGCGCCTGATCGGCGAGCATATCGCGCTGGTCTTCA
>Ga0265339_10003956_pt1 | contig 10244 bp, 9 predicted proteins | sample 4CB219metaG_FD_202085 | JGI IMG/M metagenome (GOLD analysis project Ga0265339, IMG submission 202085) | Rhizosphere microbial communities from Carex aquatilis grown in University of Washington, Seatle, WA, United States - 4-CB2-19 metaG | ecosystem: Host-associated > Plants > Roots > Rhizosphere...
GCGCACGGCCAGGCAGAGGTGCTCGAGCCCGGCCGCACAGAGATCGCACGCGCCGCACGGGACCGCGGGATCGACGGCGACGCGTTCGCCCTCGCGCGCGCCTGAAGCGACGACGCCCGCGAACTCGTGCCCAAGCACGAGCGGTCGCTCGAGCTGGGCGTCGCCGATGCCGCCCTCGAGCAGCCAATGACGGTCCGAGCCGCAGAGACCCACGGCGGAGACGCGGACGAGCACCTCCCCTGACGCGGGCGAGGGGTCCGGCTCGTCGTGGAGTCGCAGCTCGTTGGGCCCGTGCAGCCGGAGCGCCCTCAACGGGTCTGCCCGTAGTAGGCGCCCGGCCCGTGCTTGCGACCGAAGTGCCGCCGGCGCAGGTCGTCGCCGATCGGAGGGACGTCGGCGCGCACCTGCCTCGTTCGCAGCGCGCCGGCCGCGACCTCCTCGAGCGCGATCGCGTTCTCGACCGCATCCTCGACCGATGCCCCCCACACGAACGGCCCGTGCGAGGCGACGAGAACGGCCGGCCGGTGCAGCGGCGCGAGGTCGAGGCGGGCGAACGTCTCCACGATCACCTCGCCCGTCGCCCGCTCGTACTCGCCTTCGATCTCCGCGGCGGTGAGTTGGCGCGTGACGGGGACGGCACCGTCGAAGTGGTCCGCGTGCGTCGTCCCGTAGCAGGGGATCTCCTCGCCCGCCTGCGCCCAGGCGGTGGCGAACGACGAGTGCGTGTGCACGATGCCCCCGACATCGAGCCAGGCGCGGTAGAGGAGGAGGTGGGTGGGCGTGTCCGACGAGGGCCGCGTCGAGCCGTCCACCACTGCCCCGCTCTCGATGTCGACGACGGCGATCGCAGCAGGCGTGAGCCGGTCGTAGGAGACGCCGCTCGGCTTGATCGCGACGACGCCCGCGTCGCGGTCGACGGCGCTCGCGTTCCCGAAGGTGAGGACGACGAGCCCTGCGCGGCCGAGCGCCATGTTCGCCTCGAGGACGCTCTCACGCAACGCTGAGTGGAGCACTAGAGCCCCCCGGCGAGCCGGTAGTACGCCTGGTTCCAGCGGAGCTCGTTGGCGACGTCGCGGATCCGGGTCGTGTCGTCGATGACGAGCAGCTCGATCCCGGCGATCTCCGCGAAGTCGGCGAACGCCTCCGTGCCGATTGCCCGGCACAGGACGCTGTGGTGCGGGCCGCCCGCGCGTAGCCACGCCTCGGCAGCGGTGGCGAAGTCGGGCTTCGGCTTCCACATCGCCCGCGCCACCGGCAGCCTTGGCAGGTCCTCCTTCGGCTCCACGAGCTCGACCTCGTTCAGCACGAGCCGGAAGCGGTCGCCGAGGTCGAGCATCGCGGCGAGGACCGCCGGGCCGGGCGCCGCCGTGAAGACGAGCCGCACCGGGTCGGCCTTGCCGCCGATCGAGAGCGGGTGGATCTCGCACGAGGGCCGCTCCGCGGCAATCGACGGGCAGACCTCGAGCATGTGCGCCCCGAGCACGGCCGGACCGTCGGGCGCGAGGTCGTACGTGTAGTCCTCCATGAAGGACGTTCCCCCGTCGAGACCGCTGCTCATGACCTTCGCGATGCGGACGAGGGCAGCCGTCTTCCAGTCGCCCTCGCCCGCGAAGCCGTAGCCGTCGGCCATCAGCCGTTGCGCGGCGATGCCCGGCAACTGCGTCAGGCCCTCGAGGTCTTCGAAGGTGTCGGTGAACGCGCGGAACCCACCCGCGTCGAGGAATCCGCGCAGCCCCGCCTCGATCCGGGCGGCGTCGCGCAGGGACTCGCGGCCGGCGCCGCCGGCACGGAGAGCCGGGGCGAGGTCGTAGGCCTCCTCGTAGCGGGCGACGAGGCCGTCCACGTCCGCATCCGAGACTTCCGCGACTGCAGCTGCGAGCGCGCCGACGCCGTAGCCGTTGACGGACACGCCCAGCCGGATCTGAGCTTCGACCTTGTCCCCTTCCGTGACTGCGACGTCGCGCATGTTGTCGCCGAAGCGCGCGACCTGGAGCGACTGCGCCTCGTGCCAGCCCGCAGCCGCGCGCGTCCACGTTCCCACGCGCGTCGCCACCCCCGGGTCGCGCCAGTGGCCGACGACCGTCTTGCGGCGGAGACGCATACGCGTATCGAGAAACGCGAACTCGCGGTCTCCGTGCGCGGACTGGTTCAGGTTCATGAAGTCCATGTCGATCTCCGCCCACGGCAGGTCGCGGTTGAACTGCGTGTGGAGATGGAGCAGCGGCTTCTGCAGTGCGCTCAGCCCGGCGATCCACATCTTCGCCGGCGAGAAGGTGTGCATCCATGCGATCACGCCGATACACGCGTCCGAGGCGTTCGCGTCCAGCGCGATGCGCCGGATCGAGCCCGGGCTCGTGGCGACCGCCCTGTGCACCACGCGTACCGGGATCTCCGGCTGCGCGTCGAGGCCGGCGGCGACCTCACGTGCATGCGCCTCGACCTGCCGCAGCGTCGCCTCGCCGTACATCTCCTGGCTCCCGGTGACGAGCCAGACCTCGAGGTGTCCGAGCACCTCAGGCGCCCGCGCTGGAGACGTCTTCGAGCTGGCTGCGGTAGCTCGAGATCATCAGCTCGGTGAGCTTCTCGAGCGACGTCTCGTGCACCTGCTGGTCGATGGTGATGCGACCGCCCTGCATGACGTTGATGCGGTCGCAGAGCTCGAAGAGATGGGCGTAGTTGTGGTCGATCACGATGATCGAGACCCGGCCGCTCTTGGCGAGATCCTTGACGAGGTCGATGATGAGCCTCGATTCACGTGCGCCCATGGCAGCGAGCGGCTCGTCGAGCAGCAGGATCTTCGTCGCTGCACGCACGGACCGGGCGACAGCGACCGCCTGTCTCTGGCCACCCGAGAGCTGCTCGGCCTCGGCGTCGATGCTCGGCACGTGCACGTTGATCTCGTCGAGGTACTGGCGCGCGAGCTTGCGCATGCTGCCCTTGTCGAGGAAGCGAAGGGGGCCGAGCTTCGTCACCTCGTGGCCGAGGAACAGATTGAGGTACACCGGGAGCTGCGGGATCAGCGCGAGATCCTGGTAGACGGTCTCGATCCCGTGTGCGCGGGCGGCCCCGACCGAGTGGAAGTTGACGCGCTCGCCGCCGACGAGGACGTCGCCCCCGTCCTGCTGGTGGAAGCCGCTCAAGATCTTCACGAGCGTGCTCTTGCCGGCTCCGTTGTCGCCGACGAGCCCGAGCACCTCGCCCTGGCGCAGGGATAGGTCGATGCCGCGGAGGACGACGAGTGCGCCGAAGCGCTTGGTCACGCCGCGCACCTCGAGCGCGAGCTTGTCCGACGCGGGCGGCGACGGCCGTTCGGACTGAACGCTCATGCGCCCCTCGAGCGGGCGATCAGCTTGTCGAACTGCGCGTTCAGCGCCATCGCGAAGATGATCACCACGCCGACCCAGACGTAGAAGTCGTTCGTGCTGACGCCGATCAGCGTCAGCCCGTCCTCGAGGATGCCGATCAGGATCGCCCCGATGAAGGCGCCGATCACCGTCCCGCGCCCGCCCGTGAGCGCGGTGCCGCCGATCACGCAAGCGCCGACCGCGTAGAGGATGTAGTCGACGCCGAAGTTGCCGGGGTCGAGGCTCCCGTACTTGACCGCGTCGACGATGCCGACGAGGCCGGAGAGGAAGGAGCAGAGCACGAAGGCCCACACCTTGACGCGCCGGGTCGGCACGCCCGCCTCGGCCGCGCCGAGCAGATTCCCGCCGGTGGCGATGATCCGGACGCCGAAGCGTGTACGCCTGAGCAGCACGGTCCCGAAGATCGCGATCGTCGCCACCCAGATGATCTCCGACCATAGCCACGAGCCCATCAGCTGGCTCGAGAAGTTCGGCGACCCGTTCGACGCCGACAGCGGGATCGGCGTCCCCTGCGTCATGTCCGAGTAGATGAGCACGAGTCCGAAGAGGACGAAGTTCATCGCCAGGGTCGTGACGAAGGACGGCACGTTCAGGCGCACCGTGATCAGGCCGTTGATCGCCCCGACGCCGCAGACCACGACGAGCGCGATCAGGATGGAGAGCGCGATCGGCACTCCGAGGTTGTGCATCCAGTACTCGACCCACGGCGCGAACAGGAACACCTGGCCGGCCGACAGGTCGATCTCGGCGAGCACGAGCAGCAGCACCTCGCCGACGGCGATCGCGCCGATCGGCCCCGCGTAGCCGGCGGCCGAGCTGAGGCTGAGCGAGTCGGTGAACGTCGACCCGGCCCTGATGGTGAAGTACGAGAACAGCGCGACCGTGATCAGGATCGGCGTCAGCTCGCGCTGGTAGAGGAAGAGGCGCAAGACACGCCTCCCGATCGCCATTGCTCCACGCCGCTGCCCCGGCGGTCTGGCCACCGGGGCAGCGATTTCCGTTGGAGCGCCCGAATGCACGCTCGCGACGACTAGTGCGGGATCGAAGCCGGCGGCTTCAGGGTCTTCTGCTTCGCGTTCGTCCCCTCGAACCTGTTCTGCGCGAGGTACGGCGCGACGGTCCCCTTCACGACGATGCCGAGTCCCGTGTCGGTGTTGGTCGGCTTCATCAGCCCGCCCGAGACGTTGAACAGGTACATCTGCATGATCGTGTCGAAGCCCTGCAGGTAGGCCTGCTGGTCGATCGTGAACGTGAGGTTGCCGGCGTTGATGCCCTGCACGACCGGCGTCCCGACGTCCCATCCCGCCCCGCCGAGCTTCCCCTTCAGCTTGTTCTTCTGGATGAACTGCGCGATGGCGTCGCTGTCTCCGCTGTCCACGCCGAACATGAACTTCACGTCCTTGTGGCCGGCGTACCACGCGGAGATCTTGTTGTACTCCGGCGCGCCCTCGGTCGCCGAGGTCCCAACCTCGACGAAGTTGACGCCCGCCTTGACCAGGACGGGCTTCGCGCCGTCGATGCGGGGCTGGATGTTCCCCGTTCCCGGAGTCGCGATGATCCCGGCGACGAGATCGCCCTTCTTGACCCCGGTCTTGAGGACCTGCGCCGCGACCGCCGCTCCCGCGGTCAGGTTGTTCTGGCCCACGTAGGCCTGGCGGTTGTTCGGGGTTCCCGCCGAGACGTCGGCGTTGTACGCGAGCACGGGGATGCCGTGGCTCAGCGCACTGTCGACGGGGGCGTTGAAGGCGGTGTTGTCGATCAGGCAGCATCCGATGCCGTTCGCCTTGCCGGCGATGGCGGTGTTGAAGGCCGCCACCATCTGGGAGACGATCGAGCTCGCCGAGCCGGTCCACTGGTACGAGCAGCCGGTCAGGGCGCATGCGTCCTGGATGCCGTAGATCGTTGCCGTGAAGAACGAGTTCGTCGTCACGTGGTTGACCATCACGAACTTGTACTTCGGGTGGCTCGCGAAGAACGCGTTGTCGCTGTTGCGCTTGTACGTCGCCGCGCTCGCTCCCTGCTCGCCCAGGATCTCGGCCAGGCCGCCGTAAAGCGGTACAACTGCAGCCGCTACGCCTGCCCGGCGGAGGAAGCGCCGCCGCGAGAACTCCCGTTGCTCCTTGCTGACCTCGTCGTGCCCGTCTGCTGCCATCGCTCCTCCTTCTCTTCCCTTGGTGTCGTCCCGATCGAACCGGCCTGCTGTCCCCTTCGAGCGACGGCGTCTCGGTCGGGCACTTTCCAAAGCGTCAGATCAACATTCGTATATAACAACTCTCGATAGGTTTCACAAGCGTTGATCTCCGAAGCCGCGACGATCCTGGCCCCCGGCCGCGTTAATCTCATCGGGGAGCACACCGATTACTCCGGCGGGCTCGTCCTGCCGGTCGCCGTCGACCGCGGCGTGACGCTGCGCTGGCGACCGGACGTCCACGCCATCCGGCTCCGGTCGGCCGCGTTCCCGGAGACGGTGGTGGAGCTCGCGGCCGACGGAACGCCGCCGCCTGGGCTCGACGGCTGGGGCCGCTATGCGGCCGCCGTCGCCGCGCTGCTCACCGAGCGGGGGCGACCGGCGGCCGGGCTCGACGGATGGGTGTCGTCGACGCTGCCGATCGGCGCCGGGCTGTCGTCCTCGGCGGCGCTGACCGTCGCAGTCGGGCTCGGCCTCTGCCGGGCGGCGGGTTTCGAGCTTCCGCGACTCCAGCTTGCGCAGGTCGCGCGCGAGGCGGAGCACCGGGCGGTCGGCGTGCCCGTCGGCCTCATGGACCCGGCGGTGTGCCTGCTCGCCCGCCGCGGCCACGCGCTCCTGCTCGACTGCGCCACCGAGGAGCACCGGCTCATCCCCATGCCCGAGGACATCGCCGTCGTCGTCCTCGACTCGGGGGTCCGCCACCGGCTCGAGCATTCCGGCTACGCGACGCGCCGCGCCGAGCTGGAGCGCGCGCTCCCGGCCCTCGGAGGCGCACGCCCGTCGGAGGTCACGGTGGAGGAGGCGGAGACCGCGGCGTGGGCCGCGGGCGTCGACGAGGTCGCGCGCCGCCGGCTGCGCCACGTCGTCTCCGAGAACGAGCGCGTGCGGGCATGCGTGCGCCTGCTCGACTCGCCCGGTGGGCCCGACCGACGCGCCCTGGCTGCGCTCTTCCGCGACGGGCACGCGAGCCTCCGCGACGACTTCGAGGTCTCCACCCCCGAGCTCGACCTGCTCGTCGAGCTGGCCTGCGACCACGGCGCGCTCGCCGCGCGCATGACGGGCGGCGGTTTCGGCGGGTCGGTCGTCGCACTCGCCGACGACGGCAGAGCGCAGGCATTCGCCGCAGAAGTGACGGAGGCGTACGTCGCGCGCACCGGCCGCGACGGAGCGGGCTACGTCTGCGCGACGGCCGACGCGGCCGGCTAACCGGCTACCAGCGCTGGTGCACCTGCGGCGCGATGTGCCGCCGATAGACGTCGGCGATCGCGTCGTGCGTCGCCGGCGGCAGGGGCGGCAGCTCGGCGGCGGCGGCGTTCGCGCGCGCCTGCTCCGGCGTCTTCGCCCCCGGGATCGTCGTCGAGACGGCGTCGAAGTCGAGGATCCAGCGCAGGGCGAGCTGCGCGAGCGTCGCCTCTTCGGGCACGAGCGGACGGAGCTCCTCGACAGCCTCCAGCCCGGTCTCGAAGTCCACGCCCGAGAAGGTCTCGCCGACGTCGAAGCTCTCGCCGTGGCGGTTGTAGGCGCGGTGGTCGTCGCCGGCGAAGCGCGTGTCGCGCCCGAACTTCCCCGTCAGCAGGCCGGATGCGAGCGGCACGCGCACGATCACGCCCACGTCGCGCTCCACCGCCTGCCGGAAGAAGAGCTCCGCGGGTCGCTGCCGGAACATGTTGAAGATGATCTGGACCGTGGCGACGCCCGGGAACTCGATCGCCTTCAGCGCCTCCTCCACCTTCTCGACGCTGACCCCGTATGCGCGCACGAAGCCCTCGTCGACGAGACGGTCACAGGCATCGAACACCGACGGCGTGTAGTACGTCTCCCAGGGGAGGCAGTGGAGCTGCACGAGATCGACGGTCTCGACGCCGAGGTTCTCGCGCGACCGCTCGATCCAGCTGCGGAAGTTGTCGTACGTGTACAGGGAGAGGTCGAGCGGCACGCGGCGCCCGAACTTCGTCGCCACGACGAGCGGCTCCGGTCGCTCGCGCAGGAGCCGACCGACGAGGCGCTCGGAGCGGCCGTCGCCGTACACGTCGGCGGTGTCGATGAAGGTCACGCCCGCGTCGACCGCGGCGTGCAGCGCCGCGAGCGACTCGCGGTCGTCGACGGCGCCCCAGTCGGCGCCGATGCCCCACGCTCCGAAACCGATCTCGGAAACCTGGTACCCCGTCTTCCCGAGCCTTCTCATGTTCACCTCTGGGCTTTCCATTATTGTCGGAAGCGACGATACTACGCTCGATTCCGAAACCATGAGGCCGTTACCCAGGCATGCGCTCGTCCATTCCGACGGGAGACGGTTGCTCGTGTACGGGGATCTGCACGGCTCCCTCGACGAGGAGGGGCCGAGTGCGGCGGACGAGGGCTCCGAGATCCACAAGCGCTTCGACGTGTTCACCGAGGCGTGGGTCGGGATCGCGCCGGCGCGGAACACGCGGCCGCTCGACTCGCAGGCGGAGAGCGCGGACGCCGACGGGTGCCCCTTTTGCCCGGGCGGGATCGAGGTTCCTTTTTCGTACGACGCGGCCGTCTTCGACAACCGGTTCCCGTCGTTCCGTCCCGACCCGCCGCCGGCGCCGCTCCTCGACGGGCCGACCGGACCGGCCCAGGGGCGCTGCGAGGTCGTTCTCTACACGGACCGGCACGGCGCCTCGTTCGGCGAGCTGTCGCCGACCGAGCTCGCGCGCGTCGTCGCGATCTGGATCGACCGCGGACGGGAGCTCTGGGCGGATCCGGCGCACGCATACGTCTGCGTCTTCGAGAACCGGGGTGCCGAGGTCGGCGCCACCATCGCGCACCCGCACGGGCAGATCTACGCGCTCGACCATGTCCCCCCGGTCGCGGCGGCAAAGTCCGACGCCCACCGGCACCACCGCCGACGCGTGGGACGCTGCCTCTCGTGCGACGTGACGCGAGCCGGCGACCTCTCCGACCGCGTCGTCGCCGCGAACGAGAGCTTCGTCGTTGCCGTGCCGTTCGCGGCGAGGTGGCCCTTCGAGGTGACGATCCGGGCGCGCCGGCACGGGCTACAGCGGTTGGCCGACCTCGTCCCCGAAGAGCAGCGCGACCTCGCCGTCGCCTTGCGCGACGTCGCGCGCCGGTACGACGCGCTCTTCGACTTCCAGCTGCCGTACATGATGGTCGCGCAGGAGGCGCCGCACGATCAGCCCGACTGGCACCTCGCGTTCGAGCTGTACCCGCTGCACCGCGCGCCCGGAGCGACGAAGATCCGGGCCAGCGTGGAGACGGGGCTCGGGCTCTTCCTCAACGACGTCGCGCCGGAGGACGCAGCGCGGCGGCTCGCCGGCCTGGACGTTCCCGCCGAGCCGATCGAGCTCGACTCGCTCTTCGCGGTCACGCAGCCGGAGGCGGCGATGATCTCGTGAGCGCAGAAGCGACAGAGCCGCCGATCCCCGCGTCGATGCGGCGCGAGCGCATGCTCGCGGAGATCAAGGAGCGCGAGTTCGTGCGCGTCGGCGAGCTGAGCAGCCGGTTCGGGGTCTCCGAGGTGACGGTGCGCGGGGACCTGGACTCCCTCGCCGCCACGGGCAAGGTGCACCGCGTTCGCGGTGGTGCGATCCCGCGGTTGATCCCGCACCGGGAGCAGCCGTTCGAGGACAGCATCGCGAGCTTCGCGGCCGAGAAGGTGGCGATCGGGCAGGCCGCGGCCGCGTTGCTCGAGGACGGCGAGACGGTGCTCGTCGACGTCGGGACGACGACGGCGGCAGCCGCCCGCGCGATCGCGGCGCGGACGGAGCTCAGCGACGTGGTCGTCTTCACGAACGGGCTGAAGACCGCACTCGAGCTCGAGCCGGCGACGCCGCGGATCACGGTGGTGGTGCTGGGCGGGACGCTGCGGCCGTTGCAGCACTCGCTCGTCGATCCGCTCGCGACGCTCATCCTCGACCAGATCTCGGTCAAGACGGTGTTGCTCGGATGCAACGGCGTCGATCCGATCGGAGGCGTCACGAACATCAACCTGCCCGAGGCCGCCTTGAAGCAGCGGATGCTGGCCGTGGCGACGCGCAAGGTCGTGCTCGCCGACGGGAGCAAGCTCGGCCGCGTCGAGGTGGCACGGCTGTGCAGCGTTTCGGACCTCGACCTGATAATCACCGGTCGGTCGGCCGATCCGGCGGTCGTCGAGGCGCTGCGGGAACGCGGCTGCGACGTTCGCGTCGTGGGCTAGAAGGAGACCGCGCGCGTCTGGCCGTGCACGACGCGGACGCCGAAGTGCGCGGCTCCCGGCGACGACCCGCCGACGAGACCTGCACCGAGCGACTCGGCGATCGCGCGCACGCGCGGCTCCGCTTCCGGGCGTCCGAGGACGACGACGGCGCCGCCGCTCCCTCCCCCGCTGACGCGCGCTCCGATCAGCCCTTCGCGCATGCCGGCCTCGCGCACGACTTCGACGATCTCGTCGGTCCGCGGCACGCCGAGACCGCAGCGCGAGTAGCCGGCGTGCGACTCGTACATGAGCTCACCGATCCGGCAGAAAGCGTCGTCGTCCGGCGTCTCGTCGAGGAGAGCAAGGAACTCGCGCGCCCGCGCGTGCTCCTCGAGCGGGAAAAGCGTTGCGGCGCGCACGCCGTACTCGACCGCAGGCTCCACCGCGCTCACGGGATCGGTGATGCCCTCGCGCAGCCGGAGGAAGTCGGCGCCGAGCATGCGCTGCGGCAGCAATCGCACGTTCACGTCGT
>Ga0265339_10003960_pt1 | contig 10238 bp, 5 predicted proteins | sample 4CB219metaG_FD_202085 | JGI IMG/M metagenome (GOLD analysis project Ga0265339, IMG submission 202085) | Rhizosphere microbial communities from Carex aquatilis grown in University of Washington, Seatle, WA, United States - 4-CB2-19 metaG | ecosystem: Host-associated > Plants > Roots > Rhizosphere...
TTTGACGTGCATCACGGCGGGCCGCTGCTAAAATCTGTTGGAACCTACGCTTGGGAGCCACGAAATGAAAAGAATGATCGTCCTATCGTTTGGGCTTGTATTCATGAGCGGCTGCTACTTCGACGCCGTCTCGACCGTTAATTACCCCAATTATCGCGGGCCAAGGACCTCTCAGCTGTTTCCAGGGCCGGGCGTCACGGACCAGTGGCAAAAGGTCGGTGAAAGTCCCCTGGCGGCCGTGTATCTGGACAAGGAACTGTATTCCGTGCCCAATGCCGAACCGGTATATGCCCGCGTAATGGTGGTCAACCAGACCAACGCGGAGATCGGCGTGCTGGTAGATAAAGACCGCGTCACGCTTGCTCCGGGCACGTATCTGCCCCCGCCGGCTGGGGCAAAACTGGCCGTCCCGCAGGGGACGTTGCCGGCTACCACTTCCAAGCCGACGACCATGCCCAAGTCCAAGACTCCTGTCAGCCTGGGCCAGCCTCTGGAGCCGCTGCTGCCGACCGGCGAAAAGATAAGGGGCCCCCAGCCAGGCGATATCCCCGAATACACCGATATCGACGTGGAGACCGACGCCCGAATGCAGGAGAAGATCGAGCACGGCGTGCTGGTCACAGTGCCGCCGCACTCCTCCCTGCAATACTTCCGCGTACTGGAGGACATGACGCGATCCAAGGTACACCCACAAGACAAGGTCACCGTATCCATGGCGCCGGGCATCGTTGTGAGCAACGGGCGATGGGTAAACCGCATTGCCGAAAAGCAATCGCGGACATTGGTAGCGCCTGCACAGGACCAATGGGGTGAGATCCCGCTGGGCAGCTTGATCCTGTCCACTCACGGCCCGGTTCGCCTGGTGCCATCCACGCAGCCGGTGACAAACTCTGGAATCCAGCCGGCAGTCCTGCCAGGCGGCGGGACGATTTACGTGCCAGGCTCCGGCCCGGCAACAGCGCCCGAAACGCCAGGGATGTAGCATGAGACCGTAGGCTGGAGGCTAGAGGCTGTAGGCGCCGAGACGTTATCCGCGCTTTTCCTACAGCCTCCAGTCTCCAGCCTAAAGCCTTTCTGGACATGACCGAAACACCCATACCCGAGAACCTCCTGCCGCGTCGCAACATCAAGATGGTGGTTGCGTATAACGGGGCGGCTTACCACGGATGGCAGCGACAAATCGCCGGCGTGGACACGGTGCAGGAACGGATCGAATTTGCCGCCACACGCGTGCTGCGGCATCGGGCGATTGTCTCTGGGGCCGGGCGCACCGACGCAGGCGTCCATGCCGAGGGTCAGGTCGCCAATATGTTCACCACGAACTTCGCGGTGCCCCTGACAGGCCTTCGGCTGGCCATCAACAGTCGACTGCCGCTGGACATCTCCATCCGCTCAGCCGAGGTAGTGCCCGAGGAGTTTCACGCGTCCCGATCAGCCGTCGGCAAGACATACCGCTACCGCATCCACGTTGCCCCACAGCGGCCGGTGGACCGCTACAAACAGGTGTACCACTACTGGCGGCCTTTGGACGCCAATCGGATGCGGTTGGGCGCGGTGCGACTGCTGGGGACTCACGATTTTCGCGGGCTGGCCACGTCGGCGGAGGTTCGCGAAAACACGGTTCGGACAATTTTCCGCTGCGACGTCAGCGAGCACGACGACGAGATTCACGTAACCGTCCAGGGCGACGGGTTCCTCTACAACATGGTGCGGAACATCGTGGGCACGCTGGTGGAGATTGGCCGCGGGCATTGGCCGGCCGAGCAGGTCGATACGATCCTTGCCACCCGCGACCGCCGCCACGCCGGCCCAACCGCGCCGCCCGACGGCCTGTCGCTGGTGTGCGTACATTATTGAGGTTTCCAAGGCGGCGGAGCTAGTTCTTCTTTGCCTTAAGCTTGTCCGCTATCCTGCATATTGGCCTAATCTCGGGCTTTGTATTCCCACGCATTGTCGCAAGCGTCTTGCGGACAACGCTCGTGTTTATCCGGTAAAGCCCCCATTCTATTGCCACGCCCGATCCCTACACTACCTGCCAGTGGTCAGTATCCCCCAGACCGGCCACCGAGCTCGAGCGGGTTCGCAACCCGTCACGCAGTGGACAAAGAGGATGAAACACAAACAAAAGGGAATGACATGAGATTATCCGCGACAGCATTGATATTGGCGGCATGCCTCTGTGCGACCGCCGGCGCGATCGCCGCTCCGGTTCTGGACGGTCAGGTCCAGCCCGCGCCCGTGACCGACTTTTACACAACCACCATTGTGGGCACCCCCGACGGCACGTGTGCCCCGGGCCTGGACATATCCAAGCTCAGCTTTGCCTTCGACGACACGTACGTCTACGTGGGAGTGAGTACCATCGGCCCGTTCAATCCGTCCGGCAGCGACCAGTCGATTGGCGGTGCGACAACCTTCACGATGGGCCTGTATGCCACGGACGACAGCCCGATGGTGAGAATGTTCCGCGTTTATATGACCAGCCCGACCGACGTAGTCGGCAACCTGTACGCCTCCAAGTGTTCCAACGCCACGCCGGTCTGGACCACGGGCCAGGGTGATATCGCGGTGGCCGAGACGACCAACGGCGGAGGACTGGAGTTCCGAATCCCCCGCAAGGAGTTGGGCGATCTGGGCACCAACTTTGTGGTTCGCGCCGAGTTGGACGATAACGGCGGGTACACCGATGACACGATCTCCGGGCAGGTGCCCGAACCGGCAACTATGACCCTACTGGGTCTGGGCGCCCTTGGACTGATCATCCGTCGACGCATCTGATAGATCGCATCTTCAATTCATCGAGGGCAATCAGGGCCCGCGGAATGACCGCGGGCTCTTTTTGTTGCGCGCTCTGGCGGCCTGGACTGTGGCTCGTGGATAATATCGGGAATGGCACCAGGCAGTCCTATATCCAGGCACAATCACACCGTGATATAGCGTTTTTCACCTCCACGCCCCTTAAAACGCGTTTTTGAAATAATTCACCGCAGCACGCTAAAGCGCGAATCAAAAAACGCTCATAAGTCCTGTGTTTTCGCGAAAGTCCGATAAAAACGCGTGTAATCAACGGCCCGGCCACGCGTTATGGCCACTAAAAAGACCACGGCCAGTGACACCAGGATCGACGATCTCCCGGCCGAGGTACTTTGGGTCCACGAAATCCCAGATGAGACGATTCGCCCACGGACATCAACTGCGGGCACAGCGTCTGAGTGTTTTCCCGGGGAAAATCTCCGGCATAATGCCTACAATAAATCGCGTCGATTAACCGATATCTCTGGGTGGGATAACTATATGTGAATCCTGGTTTGCCAGGATGCGCGAAGATGCGCAAACGTGAGGACCTGAAAAGGAAAGGAAGTCTTATGAAACTCTCCGCGACACTACTTATGGGGTTGTTCCTGCTGAGCACCAGTGCCTTTGCTGCCCCGATACTCGACGGACAGATACTTCCCGGCGACGCCTACACCGGACAGATCTTTGACGCGACGGGCGAAGGCAGCTACGGCGCGGGTCTGGATATCGCCGGCCTGAGCTATTCGTTTGACTCCACGTACGTCTACTTCGGCCTGGCCACCACGGGCACTTTCAGCGCCCACGGCAGCGACTTGTCGATCGACGGCGCGACCGTGTTTGACCTGAACATGACCGCCACCAGCGGCGGGCCGCTTGTGCAGAAACTCCGTGTGTACATGACCAGCCCGACAGACGTAGCCGCGGGCCTGTACACGTCCAACAGTGCTTTCGCCAGCCCGATCTGGGTTGCCGGCGCGGGCGACATCGCCGTAGCCGAGACGGTCAACGGCGGTCTTGAGATCCGCCTGCCGCTGTCACAACTGGGCAACCTGGGCACGGACTTCTACGTCCGCGGCCAACTGGACGATACAGGCGAGTACGGTGATGATGTAATCGCAGGCCGCGTGCCAGAACCAATGACCATGGCCCTACTGGGCATGGGCGGCGTGGCTCTCCTGGCCCGCCGGCGAAAGTAGATCGCCAACGTATGCATAGATATTCGCAAGCCCGTGGGACGACCACGGGCTTGTTGTTTTTCCTGATAGATTACTTACGCGAAGGTCCAGGGAATCAGGTCTGATCTGCTTTTCCTCTGTTGCCTCTGCTGCCTCCGCGTTTACACGAATTGATGTCCGTCCTATTGCGTGGCCCCGCTAAACCGCAAGCGGGTTCATTTTTCCTGCTTGCCCGCAAAGTCATCTCTTTCTTCCTCGTCCCGGCAACCCTCGAAGACGTAGTACCTTGTGGCAATCCTGCATGGTATGATAAGCACGACTAATTGCCTCTATTATGAACATTCGCTTCACTAATAGGGGCACAAATGTGTTATCTTGGACAAGATTGTCGAATGGCCCGGCGGAGGGTCTGGCACGGCGGGTTTACCCGCTACAAAAGAGCGAGTTGAATCGATGTACGTACCCCCAGAAGATCAAGGCCTGTACGAGCAGCGACGCGAGCATGACGCCTGCGGTATCGGCGCAGTGGTGAACATAAACGCCCAGCGCAGCCACCAGATTGTCGAGCACGCCAAGCAAGTCCTACTTAACCTACATCACCGCGGCGCTGCCGGTGCCGATAACATCACCGGCGACGGTGCGGGTATCCTATTCCAACTGCCCGACGAGTTCTTCGCCGCAGAGGCCAGCAAGCTGGGCTTCCAACTGCCCCAGAGCGGCCGATACGGCGCGGGCAACATCTTCGGCCCCAAGGACAAGGTCCTTCGTGCATCCTGCGACGCACTGATGGTCGAGGCCCTGACGCACTACGGCCTCAAGACCCTCGGCTGGCGCGAGATGCCGGTGGACCGCAAGAGCCTTGGCCAGTTGGCACTGGAGGCCGAGCCATCTATCCGCACCATCTTCGTCGCCGGGTCCTTCGAGAACGAGGAACTGGAGCGCAAGCTCTACATGGCCCGCAAACGGGCTGAGCGACTCGTCAAGGAAAAGCACGGCGCCAAGGCCGACGAATATTACGTCTGCTCACTCAGCAGCAGAACGATCGTCTACAAGGGCATGTTCATGGCCCACCAGTTATTCGACTACTACGTCGACCTGGCCGACGAGCGGGTCAAGACCTGCCTGGCGATCGTCCACCAGCGGTACAGCACCAACACGTTCCCAAACTGGCGGCTTGCACAGCCCTTCCGCATGCTGGCGCACAACGGCGAGATCAACACGATCTCCGGCAACCAGAACCGCATGCGGGCCCGCGAGCAGATGTTCAAGTGCCCGCCCCTGGGCGAGGACCTCACAGACCTCGTGCCCGTCCTGCAGGAAGGGCTCTCCGACAGCGGTCGGTTCGATAACTCCCTGGAACTGCTTGTCCGCGCCGGGCGAAGCATACCCCACTCCATGATGATGATGATCCCCGAGGCCTTCGGCACGCGGTATCACATCTCCACGGACAAGCGGGCGTTTTACGAATACCACGCGACAATCATGGAGCCCTGGGACGGCCCGGCCGCCATGGTGTTCTCCGACGGCCGATACGTCGGCGGCACGCTGGACCGCAACGGCCTGCGCCCCTGCCGCTACGTGGTGACTACCGACGGCCTGGTCGTGCTGGCCAGCGAGACCGGCGTGATCGAGTTCCCGCCCGAGAAGATTCAGACCAAGGGCCGCCTTCAGCCCGGCCGCATGTTCCTCGTAGACACCGTCGAAGGCCGAATCATCAACGACAACGAGATCAAGAGTAAGATCTCCCGGCAGAAGCCATACCGCCGCTGGCTAGAGCAGAACCCGATCGAGCTGAGGGGCCTGTTCAGCACTCCGCGGCCTGAGCCCGTGCCGGCCGCTGACCTCTACGCACGCCTGCGGGCCTTTGGCTACACGCGGGAAGAGCTTTCCATGGTGATGGCCGAGATGGCCATCCAGGGCCAGGAACCCGTGGGCTCCATGGGCAACGACACGCCGCTGGCGGTGCTCAGCGACCAGCCCAAGCCCCTGTTCAACTACTTCAAGCAGCTGTTCGCCCAGGTGACCAACCCGCCCATCGACCCGTATCGCGAGGGGCTGGTCATGAGCCTGATGAGCTACACCGGCAAGCAGGCCAACCTCCTGGAGGAGACGCCCCTGCACTGCCGGCAACTGAAGCTGCCACACCCGATCCTGACCAATGAGGACGTCCAGCGTCTGCGGATGTGCAACCACAAGGACTTCAAGATCGCGACAATCGACGCGACCTTCGAGGTGCCCGCATCCTCAGATGCCAATGAGGCCGCCCTGCGTAAGGGCATGGCCGACCTGCTGGACCAGGCCGAGCGGGCCATCAAGGACGGCGCGAGCCTGCTTATCGTTTCCGACCGCGGCGTGTCGCCGACGCGTGCACCGATCCCGTCGCTTCTGGCGACCGCGGGCCTGCACCACGGGCTGCTGAACCGCCGCCTGCGGGCACAGGCGGGCCTGGTCATCGAGTCCGGCGAGCCCCGTGAGATCATGCACTTTTGCCTGCTGTGCGGCTTCGGCGCCAACGCCGTCAACCCGTACCTGGCCTTCGACACCCTCACCGAACTCCGCCGCCGCGGCGATATCCCCGCCACCATGGAGCTCGAGCAGATCGTCGACAACTTCGTCAACGCCTGCAAGAAGGGCCTGCTCAAGACGATGTCCAAGATGGGCATCTCCACGCTGAGAAGCTACCACGCTGCACAGCTCTTCGAGGCAATCGGCCTGAACAAGGCCGTCGTGGATGAGTTCTTCACCGGCACCTCCAGCCGCGTGCAGGGCGTGGGCCTGGGCCAACTCGCAACCGACGTGCTCAAGCGACACGCAGCCGCCTTTGGCGACCGCGAGCCAGGCCAACTGGAGCTGGAATTCGGCGGCGACTATCACTTCCGCACCGACGGCGAGAACCACCTGTGGAACCCCACCACGCTGGCCCGCCTGCAGCACGCCGTTCGCAACAACGACGCCAAGGCGTACGACGACTACGCCCGGGCCGTCAACGACCAGAGCCGCCGACTGGGCACGCTGCGAGGCCTGTTCGATTTCCAGAACGTCACGCCCGTGCCGCTGGAAGAAGTCGAGCCCGCCAGCGAAATCGTCAAGCGGTTCTGCACCGGCGCGATGTCACACGGCTCGATCAGCCGTGAGGCCCACGAGACCATGGCCATTGCCATGAACCGCCTGGGCGGCATGAGCAACACCGGCGAGGGCGGCGAGGACGAGGTCCGTTTTGAGCCCCTGCCTTCGGGCGATAGCCTCAATAGCGCCATCAAGCAGGTCGCCAGCGGGCGGTTTGGCGTAACGATCAACTACCTGGCCCACGCCCGCGAGATCCAGATCAAGATGGCCCAAGGCGCCAAGCCCGGCGAGGGCGGGCAGCTTGCGGGCATGAAGGTTACCGACGAGATCGCCCGTTTGCGACATTCGACGGTGGGCGTGACGCTCATCTCGCCGCCGCCGCATCACGATATCTATTCCATCGAGGACCTGGCGCAGCTCATATACGACCTCAAGTGTGCAAACCCCGGCGTGAAGGTCAGCATCAAGCTGGTAGCCGAGGTTGGCGTGGGCACTGTGGCCGCTGGCGTGGCCAAGGGCAATGCCGACGAGGTCCTCATCAGTGGTTATGACGGCGGCACGGGCAACAGCCCGCTGAGCTCTATGAAGCACGCTGGCGGGCCGTGGGAACTGGGCCTTGCCGAGACGCAGCAGGTGCTTATCCTCAACGGCCTGCGTGACCGCATCCGCGTGCAGGTCGACGGCCAGCTCCGCACCGGACGCGACGTCGTCGTCGGCGCACTGCTGGGGGCCGAGCAGTTCGGCTTCGGCACGGCAGCCCTGGTCACCCTGGGCTGCGTCATGATGCGAAAGTGCCACAAGGGCACCTGCCCCGCCGGCATCGCAACGCAGGACAGCGAACTCCGCAAGCGGTTCTGTGGCCGCCCCGAGCACCTGGAGCGTTTCATGCTCTTCGTGGCCGAGGAGGCCCGCGTGCTGATGGCCAAGCTTGGCTTCCGCACGGTCGAGGAGATGGTCGGCCGCGTCGATCGCCTCGCTACCCGCAAGGCGATGGACCACTACAAGGCCCGCGGGCTGGACTTCTCGGCGGTCTTCCACAAGGTAGAGCCCCACGTCGGACAGGAGATCCACCTGGCCCGCAAGCAGCGGGTCACCATCGAGGATCACCTGGACTGGACGATCCTGCCAAAGGTCGCCGACGCCATCGACAACCTCAAGAAGGTGTCGATCGAGATGCCCATCCGCAACGTCAACCGCACGGTGGGCGCGATCCTCTCCAACAAGATCGTCCTGAAGCACGGGCCTCGCGGCCTGGCCGAGGACCTCATCGAGCTGACGTTCCGCGGATCGGCGGGCCAAAGCTTCGGCGCCTGGCTGACCCACGGCGTGACGCTCAAGCTCATCGGCGACGCGAACGATTACCTCGGCAAGGGCCTTTCTGGCGGCAAGATCATCGTCCAGACGCCGCCCAACTCGGCCTTTGAGAGCCACGAGAACATCATCGTCGGCAACACGCTGCTTTACGGAGCAACCGAAGGCGAAGTGTTCATCAACGGCTTGGCTGGCGAGCGATTCGGCGTACGCAACAGCGGCGCGAACGCGGTCGTCGAAGGCGTGGGCGACCACGGCTGCGAATACATGACCGGCGGCCGAGTGGTCGTCATCGGCCAGACCGGGCGTAACTTCGCCGCAGGCATGTCCGGCGGCATCGCGTACGTGCTGGACGAGCATCAGCTCTTTGACACTCTGTGCAACCTCGACATGGTGGACCTGGAAAGCGTCTACCTCGACGAGGACTGCAAGTTCATCCGCTCGATGGTTGAGCGCCACTTCGTGTACACCGGTTCCAAGCAGGCCAAACGCCTGCTGGACAACTGGCGCGAGATGGTTGGGAAATTTGTGAAGGTTATGCCAATTGACTATCGCAAGGCCCTGGAACGCCTGCGAGAGCGAGAGATCCGCGCGGCCGATTTTGCTCCCGCGACGGAGGAGGTGTCCCGTGGGTAAGCCAACTGGATTCATGGAGTTTCGCCGTCAGGAAGTCCCCCACCGCGAGGTGGGCCAGCGCGTAAAGGACTTCTTCGAGATCGACATGCCGCTACCCGCCGATGCACTGCTCAAGCAGGCTGCACGGTGCATGGACTGCGGCGTGCCCTTCTGCCATGGCACGGGTTGCCCACTGAACAACCGCGTGCCGGAATTCAACGATTTCATCTACAAGGGCCGATGGCAGGAAGCCTGCGAAAACCTGCACTCGACCAACAACTTCCCCGAGATCACAGGGCGAATCTGCCCCGCGCTCTGCGAGGCCTCCTGCACGCTGTCGTTCAACGATCAGCCAGTGCTCATCAAGCACATCGAGCTACAGATCGTCGAACGCGGCTGGGCCGAAGGATGGATCACCCCGAAGGTCGCCCGCGTCAAGACCGGCTACAAGGTGGCCGTGGTCGGGTCGGGCCCGGCTGGGCTGGCCGTTGCACAGCAACTGGCCCGGGCTGGACATAGCGTGGTCCTGTTCGAGAAGGACAGTCGCATCGGCGGCCTACTTCGCTACGGCATCCCCGACTTCAAGCTCGACAAGCGAATCCTGGACCGCCGGCTGGAGCAGATGGCGGCCGAGGGCGTGGAGTTCCGCACCAGCGTCGAGATCGGCGAGGACATGTCGCCCAAGTACCTGCGAGGCCACTACGACGCCATCGTCCTGACGATGGGCGCCGGCCAGCCACGCGACCTGACCGTGGGCGGCCGCGAGCTTCAGAACGTGCACTACGCCCTGGAGTTCCTCATCCAGCAGAACAAGATCAACGCCGGCGACAAGCTGACCGGGCCGCAGATCGATGCCAAGGATAAGATCGTTGCCGTCATTGGCGGCGGCGATACCGGCAGCGACTGCGTCGGTACGTCACAGCGGCACGGCGCCAAGCAGATCTTCCAATACGAGATCCTGCCCATGCCGCCGGAGTCACGCCCCGCCGATACGCCCTGGCCCATGTGGCCGCGCGTCCTCCGCACATCCTCAAGCCACGAGGAAGGCTGCAACCGCCGCTGGTGCGTGCTGACTAAGAAGCTCGTGGGCAGCAACGGCCGAGTGGAGGAACTCCACGGCATCGAGGTCCAGTGGACGCCCAACGGCAAGGGCGGCTACAACATGTCCGAAATCCCCGGCAGCGAGTTCGTGCAGAAGGTGGACCTGGTACTGCTGGCGATGGGATTCACCGGCGTGGTTCAGGCGGGCATGGTCCAGAAGATGGGCGTCAAGCT